>Ga0307486_1001617_pt1 | contig 16856 bp, 15 predicted proteins | sample CBIW02metaG_FD_203663 | JGI IMG/M metagenome (GOLD analysis project Ga0307486, IMG submission 203663) | Sea-ice brine microbial communities from Beaufort Sea near Barrow, Alaska, United States - CBIW 0.2 | ecosystem: Environmental > Aquatic > Marine > Coastal | place: USA: Alaska | collected... | reverse complement strand
CACCCTTGAGCAAGCCCGATACGTGGATCGTTTCGCGTTCTACGAGGCCGCCGCCAATGCCTACGTGATCATTCGCACCGGCGAAACACGCACCTACGGGTGCGTCGTCGTGCGCAAGGGGCTCGTCGGTCATTGAGGCGCCTCGCCGCAGGCTAGTGCAGGGCGATGGACTCGACGCCGTGCAGCTGCCCGCGAATGAACGTGTTGGCGTGCGCGGCGAGGTCTCCGGAGTCTTGCCAGAGGTTGCGCCAAATGCCGAGCGTCCGGCTCAGGTTTTCGTTGACGACCGCGGAGGAGAAGGATTCAAAAACCACGGGTCCGTCATAGTTGATTCGCGCCAATCCTCGGAAGAACGCGTCGAAGTCGACCGTCCCTGAGCCCAGATATCCTCGGTGGCTTTCTCCGATGTGTGCGTAGCCGAGCCGGTCAGCCACGTCGAGTACGGGGGAGAAGAGATCCGACTCTTCGATGTTCATGTGGTACGTGTCGAGGTGTACCGAGACATTCGGATGGTCCACCTCATCGAGAAAGGCGAGCGCCTGGCGGCCGGTATTGAGGAGGTTGGTTTCGTAGCGGTTGACGACTTCGAGCGAGAGGTGGATTCCGAGATCCGCAGCCCGACCGGCGAGCCGGTGAAGGGCCGCCGCACTCGAGGCCCGTCCCGCAGGGCTGGACGGTTCCATGTATTTTTTCATCGCGCTGTACAGCACACCGCACAGGTTCGTGCCGCCGAAAGCGCCGACGATGTCGAGACACTCGTTCAGCATGTGCTCGCCGGCTGCCACGACCGCAGGATCCGGGCTCGTTAGGTCGGTTGATTCACTCAGCCCGAGGGAGGCGGTTGCGGCTAGGTCGTGTTCCGCGAGCAGCCGTGCGGCCAGGTTGCGGTCGAAGGAGGCCGGATCCATGAGGGGGATTTCAATGAGATCGAAACCCGCCGTTTTTGTTTCACGGATGGCATGGGTCAGGCCTGCTTCGTCAAACGTCCCTGTAAAGACAAGGGCGTGGGCTCCGATTTGCATGGGCAAACTCGCTTTCGGTGGAGGTGGTGGTCGACCAATGCGCAGTCGAATATGTTTTCAGCCTATGCTCACTTGACCGCGATAGATACATTAGGATACAACTTGTACCCGGCCGATTAATTTCGATAATTGGTCGGATCTTTGGCGTTGTTCGTGGGATACTCGTGCTCACGCGTTAATCCAAAAACCATCCTCCGACGAAGTAGGTGAGTGTGTGTCAACCCAGCTTTTGAAAGTCAGCGGGATCAGCAAGAGCTTCCCCGGCGTGCAGGCGCTGAAAGATGTTCAATTCGAGTTGAATCGTGGGGAGGTTCTCACGCTTGTCGGCGAGAACGGGGCCGGGAAATCCAGCCTGATGAAGATTCTCTCCGGGATCTACGCGAAAGATTCCGGCAGCATCGTTCTTGAAGGCCGAGAAGTCGAGATCGAGAGCCCGAGGGCCGCTCAGGAACTCGGCATCAGCATCGTCCATCAGGAGATGAACTTGATGCCGCACCTCACGGTGGCGCAGAACATCTACATCGGACGTGAACCGCGTACCGGTTTATTCGTCCGGACGCGCGCGTTGAACGAGCGGGCCGAAGAGTTGCTGACCCGCCTGGGGATCGACCTCGACCCGCGGGAACTCATCGAGAACCTCACGGTCGCGAAGCAGCAGATGGTGGAGATCGCCAAGGCGCTGTCTTTCGACGCGAAGGTGCTCATCATGGATGAGCCCACCTCCGCCCTGACCGAGTCGGAGACGGAAACCCTCTTCACGTTGATTGAGGCGCTCAAGGCGACCGGCACCGGCATTATTTACATCTCACACCGCATGGACGAGCTGCGCCGGCTGTCCGACCGGGTGACGGTGCTCCGCGACGGCGCCTACATCGGCTCACTGACCAAGTCGGAAATCGATATCCCCGCCATCATTGAAATGATGGTCGGTCGGCACATCGAAGAGGGTGCCCGCCCCGAATCCCGCCAGCACGCTCGCGATGACGTCGTGCTCAAGGTGGAGGGGCTCAATACCCATCGTCTCCTGAAGGACATCAGCTTCAATCTGCATCGCGGTGAGATTCTCGGCTTCGCCGGTCTCATGGGCGCTGGCCGCACCGAGGTCGCCCGGGCGATCATCGGCGCCGATCCCTCCGAGGGAGGGAATATTCACATCAACGGCAAAGCGGTGAAGATCTCGCAGCCTTCCGAGGCGGTGGCGCACGGCGTCGGCTACCTCTCCGAGGACCGCAAAATGTTCGGTCTGCTGCTCCAGCAAGATGTGAACACGAACATCCTGCTCGCCTCCCTGGCCGACTATACGAACCGGTTCGGTTTCGTGAACACCGAAAAGGGAAAGCAGAAGTCCCGTGACTACGTGGCGGCCCTGCGGATCAAAACTCCATCGATCCACACCCCCACGAAGAACCTGTCGGGCGGCAATCAGCAGAAGGTCGTCATTGCCAAGTGGCTGGCACGTGACTGCGACATCCTGATCTTCGACGAGCCGACACGTGGGATCGACGTCGGAGCGAAGGAAGAAATTTACCGGCTGCTCAACGATCTCGTGGCACAGGGCAAGTCGATCATCATGATCTCCTCCGAGCTGCCCGAGGTGCTGCGGCTCTCCCACCGCATTGCGGTGATGGCCGGCGGACGGATAACCGGCATCCTCAACAACGAAGACGCCAGCCAGGCGAAAATCATGGACTACGCGACCCGCACGGGCGACGAGAAAGAGCAGTGAACGCAATGAACGCATCCCCTGTGACCCAAAAGTCTCCCGTGCAGAAGCCCGGGCGCGACACCCCGGGCTCGACCACGAGTTTCCTCCGGGCCAAGCTCCAGCAGTCCCTGGCCTTCGCCACGCTGGTCGTGCTTCTGATCTTCTTCTCCCTGGCCAATGAGGCCTTCTTCACCTGGAGCAACATCTCCGGCATCCTGCTGTCCACCGCGGTGATCGGTATATTGGCGCTTGGTACGACCTTTGTCATCATCACGGGCGGCATTGACCTGTCCATCGGAACCGGCATGACGCTCGCCTCGGTCATGACGGGCATCTTCCTCGTGAACATGCAGTTGCCGTTCATTGTCGGCGTGATCGGTGGTATCGCCACCGGGGCGCTGATGGGCTTTATCAACGGGTTCAACATCGCCGTGCTTCGGCTGCCCCCGTTCATCGCCACCTTGGCGATGATGCTGATCGCCCAGGGCCTGGCCCTCGTCATCTCCGGCGTTCGACCGATCTACTTCAGCGGCATCGACGGTTTCCGGGACATGGCCCTCGGCGAGCTCATCCCCGGGCTGCCCAATGCGGTGCTCATCCTGTTCCTGCTGGCGGCGCTGGCCTACATCGTGCTCAGCAAGACCATTCTCGGCCGGTACACCTTCGCCATCGGGAGCAACGAAGAGGCCACCAGGCTTTCCGGTGTCGATACCCGCAAGTGGAAAATCATGATCTACACCGTCGCCGGTCTGTTCACAGGAGTGGCCGGTGTCGTGATCGCTTCCCGTCTCAACTCCGCCCAGCCGCAACTCGGTGCCGGCTATGAATTGCAGGCCATCGCGGCGGTCATCATCGGCGGGACATCCCTGCTCGGTGGCCGGGGGTCGATCATGGGCACCCTGGTCGGCGCGCTGATCATGAGCGTGCTCATCAACGGTCTGCGCATCATGTCCATCCAGACCGAATGGCAGAACGTGGTGGTCGGCGCGGTCATTCTGGTTGCCGTCTTCACCGATGCTCTTCGTCAGCGGAGAGACGGCTCCTAGAGCCGACACAGACCAGGGATGGCTGCGTTCCGAGAGGCCGGAGCAGCCTGTCCTTCACCGATTCTGAAATCGGTTACATCGGCGAGAATACGCGTCATATAACGATCCTGTATCTACGTGTATTTTTGCTATCGTCGGCCCCTCGAAATCGATAATCTGGCAACATCAGCTGTGCTGCTGGTCGCCGATCAAACAATGGAGTTACTCGATGAAAACAGGTAAAAAGGTCGCGTTCGTCGCTGCTGCTGCTGCGGTCGCATTCATGCTGGCTGGCTGTTCCAGCGGCACCACGTCTACCGGTGACAGCGCGAACGGCGGTGACGACGAGGTCTACATCGCCCTCATTTCCAAGGGATTCCAGCACCAGTTCTGGCAGGCCGTGAAGCAGGGTGCGGAGAGCAAAGCGGCGGAGCTCGGCGTCAAGGTCACTTTCGAAGGTCCCGCCTCTGAGACCGAGGTCGACAACCAGCTGCAGATGCTGCAGGCCGCGATCGACAAGAAGCCGGACGCCATCGGCTATGCCGCCCTCGACCCGGAAGCCTGCGTCCCTCTGATGGATGCGGCCGAGGCCGCCGAGATCCCCGTGGTTCAGTTCGACGCCGGCTGCAACAGCGACTACCCGTTGAGCATCGCCAAGACGGACGGCATCGGCGCCGGGGCCCTCGCGGCCACCCACATGGCCGAACTGATCGGTGACTCGGGCGAGGTGGCCATTGTCGGTCACAGCCAGATCAACTCGACCGGTGTCGAGCGTCGCGACGGTTTCGTTGACGAGATGGAGAAGAACCACCCGAACATCACCATCGTTGACATCCAGTACGGCGATGGCGACCACCTGAAGTCCGCCGACATTGCCAAGGCAATGATTGCGGCCCACCCGGACCTCAAGGGCCTCTACGGCACCAACGAAGGATCTGCCATCGGTATCGTCGGCGCTGTCGGTGAGCTCGGCCTCGAGCCCGGCGAGCTGACCGTCATCGGATTCGACTCCGGCCAGGCGCAGATCGACGCGATCACGAACGGCATGATGTCCGGTGCGATCACCCAGAACCCCATCGGTATCGGCGAGCAGACCGTGCAGGCAGCCTTTGACGCCATCAATGGCAAGACGCCGGAGAAGGTCATCGACACCGGCTACTTCTGGTACGACAAGACCAACATGGACGACGCAGAAATCGCGGCCGTACTGTACAAGTAGCATTTGCCTGCTTGCGCACGCGGAGCGCAAAAACAGAGCCCCTGCCCCGACTTGTCGGGGCAGGGGCTCTGTCGTGCATGCTGGCTAGCTGATGGCGACATCCCCGCAGAGGTGCACGATGACCCCGACCTCCTCGAACAAGGCGGCCTTGGCCAACAGGGCCCGGTCGGCCAGGTCGGCATCGGGTGCATAGACCACCTGGGCATGGTTGGCCTTGTGCCTGGCCATCAGCTGATCGCGGGAGACTCCATTGAGCACCGCATGCATGATCGGCCACTGCGGGTCCGTGGCGTCAAGGCGGCGTTGGGTCTCTTCCCGAGGCAGATCGGCCACGTGTCCACGACCGAGGTCGACATGCAGGACCCCGTCCATGATGAAGACCCGCGACCACACGATCTCGCCCGGTTTGGACACCCCGCTCAGGGTGCCTCCGCCGAGGGGAAAGAACATGGCTGGCTGGCGCATGCTGTAGCTCTTGTCGTAACCGCCGTTGTGCGAGGCGGGTACCGAGCCGGAAATCTCAAAGACCCAGACGAACTCCCCGTCGTATTCTTCTCCCCAACGCACGTCGTGCAACGTGTTGGCCGGGTCGAGTCCCATCGCCGTCCAGACCCGGTTCGTGATCAGCGCGTCCACGGCCACGCCTTCGTCCACCTCGTTGAAGTGGGGCAGTGCCAGACCGGCATAGAGCTCGCGGCTACCGTCGCGCGACCATACGGGAGGGCGTTCGACGTTGTTGAGGAGTCCCTCAGCGAGGTCGCTCGCCGGAACGAGGTCTTTGAGCCCCTGCTGGTATTGGATGCCGACGGCGTCGAGGCCGTAGTCATCCGCGATGCGGAGCGCGGCGATGTACATCTTGAACTGGCTGCTCACCTGGGCCGGCGTAAGCTCGGTGGTCTCATCCTGACCGAAGTGGAAGGTGAAGCCTGCGGCATCCAGCCAGGATTTGATTCCGTCGGCTTCCGAATCGGTCACCTGATTCATCTCGGCAAAAAGCGCGCTCTGGGACAGTCGCTCCTTGTAGATGCCGAGTGGGTTCAGCAGCTCATCGTCGATGATGGCGTTGTACATTCCCATGCAGCCCTCGTCGAAGATGCCGATAATGGCCTTCTCCTGGCGAAGCGCTCGACCGAGCGCAACGCCGAGCTCAACCTCGGGGCTCGTCTGATCGAGAGCTGGGAGCTCACGCACGTGACTCTGGTCGTGGGCGATTGTGCCCGTGTCGAGCCAGGTTCGCAGCTTGTCCACAGCCCACTCGTCGGTGAAGTTCTTGCTCCACAGCGAGGAGTAGGCCACATTGGCCTTGGTCAGGCTTCCGGTCAGGTTCAGCAGGCCGACGAGGCCAGGATAGTCGCCGGCCCAGTTCGCCACGACCAGGATCGGGCCGCGGTGGGCGCGCAGGCCCGCGAGCACGTGGTGGCTGTATTGCCAGACAGCCTCGATCACGACGAGGGGAGCGTCGGCATCGATCGTGTTGAAGATGTCCATCCCCATGCGCTGGCCGTCGATGAAACCGTGGCCCGTGGCCGGGTTGACGCCGTGGCCGCGTTGCACGTCCCAGCCCAGCCCTCGAACGGCCGCCGCGAAGTCGGCTTCCAGGCGCTGCTGGGCCGGCCAGCACTTCTCGTTCGCGCTGTGCCGCAGATCGCCGCTGGCCACGGTGATGACCGTGTGCGCCGGTGCGAGCGCCTGGCTGAGTGGAACGGGGAGGGTGTAGCTGGTCATTCGATACGTCCTTCTGGTGTTCGAGCCGCCGAGGCGGATTGCGGGGCGGGTCGGCTCTGCCGGATGGCGAGAGCGTGAGAGATCGTGCGGGTCGCCGGGTAAAGCGCCAGGTACAGCTCGTAGAGCTCGTCGTATTCGCGGGTTCGTTCCGGATCGGGACGGCGAATCTCGGCCGGTGGATTCCACTGGTCGATTTCGGCCTCGGTGACAGCGGATGCCGCGAGGAAGGCGGCGCCGAAGCTGGCGCCGATGGTAATGGTGGGAATCACTTGGGGGAGCCCGGTGACGTCACTGACAATTTGTGTCCAGAGTGTTCCGTTGGTGCCGCCGCCGACAGCCACGATCCGTTCGATCACGCCGCCGGCCGCAGTCATCGCCTCGATATTGTGCCGCACTCCGAAAGCCGTGGCCTCCAGCGCGGCGCGATAGAGGTCGCCCGCCGTGTGCGAGAGCGTGAGCCCGGCAATCAGCCCGCGAGCGAGGGGGTCCTGGATCGGCGTGCGCTCGCCGGCAAAGTACGGCAGCATGAGCAGTCCGCCGGCGCCCACGCCCGAGGCGTCGGCGAGAGCGAGCAGCTCGGTGAAGTCGCCCGCAGCCAGCAGGTCCCTCAGCCATCCGGTGATGGCCCCGGACGTCGCCATGCCGCCAGCCAGATTGCGGGTGTCGGGGAAAGCGCCCACCGTTCCCCAGAGCCCCGCCGCCGACACCGGCGCGGGCACTGTATTGATGAGGAACATCGTCGTGCCGTACATGAGCATGAGATCGCCCGGGCGTTGGGCGCCGACGCTGACCGACTCCGACCACGCATCGATTGTTCCGGCGATGACCGGGATACCGGCGGGAAGTCCGGTCTCGGCTGAGGCCGCCGCTGAGACCTGGCCGCCCACGTCACCCGGCCAGCACAGCTCCGGCAGGTTGATCGTCCCGGCCAGCCGTCGGGCCCACGGCTCGAACCAGGTCTGCGACCCGGCGTCGTAGAGCGGCGTGCATTGACTGGCGGAGTGATGATCGAGCAGGTATTCGCCGGTGAGGTTCCAGAGCAGCCAGGAGCTGGGCATGAAGAGCCGCTCCGCCCGCGCGAAGGTCTCCGGCTCATGCTGGGCGAGCCAGGCCAGTTTTGGACCGACGGCCTGTGTGGACAATGCCGAACCCGTGCGGTCCATGATCGCCTCGTCGCCCCCCAGAACCGCCGTAAGGGTCTCGATCTGCTCCGTCGCCCGGGTGTCGACGCCATAGAGAATGGCCGGCCGTAGCGGTACGTCGTCGGCATCCGTGAGCAACACGCACGGACCCATCCCGCTGACGCCGACGGCGACAACGGTGATATCGCCGGGTTCAGCGAGGAGTTCGCGGGCGAGCTCGACGAATTCGCTCCACCAGAGCGAGGCATTCATCTCCACCCACCCCGGCTGGGGGCGCGAGGGAACGTGTGCCCGGACTGCGCTGCGCAGCACCTGGCCGTCCAGTGTTACAAGCACGCCCTTGCTGCTGGAGGTGCCGATATCCACGCCGATGACTGCCTTGGTGTCCATGGTCTCATGGTTCCAGAAATCGATTTCATGGTCAAGCGGATTGGCCGTCCTGCGAGCTTGGGTTATTGGACAGCACGACGGTGCGGGCCGGTTGTTTGTCGCCCCGAAGACGCTCGAGGAGAAGGGAAGCGGCACGGGCGCCGAGTTGTCGGGCGGGCAGCGGTATGACCGTCACGCCGACGGGCAGTTCGAGGAGAAAGGGCAGGTCGCCGAAGACGGCCATGCCCACGTGCGGAGGGGTGAGGCCGCGCTCGGCCAGAATCTGGAGGGCGCCCACGCTCATGAGGTTGTTGGCGACGAAAACGCCGTCGGGGGGCGTTTCCAGGGCGAGCAGCTCGGCCATGGCTGCACGGCCGCCACTGATGCGGAAGTCCGCGTAGCGCAGGTAGGCGTCGGTTTCGGCGCCGTTCTCCCGTACCACCTCGCGCCAGCCCTGCGCGCGCCGCTCGGCGGTTTCGACCGCGCTCGGCCCGGTGATGCACGCAACGCGCCGGAAGCCCTGTGCGAACAGGGCGCGGGTGGCGTCGCGCCCGCCGGCGGCGCTGTCCAGGAGAACGCTGTCGATGTCATAGCCGTCTGCACGCCGGTCGACGGCGACGATGGGGCGGTCTCGATCCATGAGCGGGGCCAGGGAGGCCTGGCCGCCGGTGGTCGCCAGGATCACACCGGCCATGTTCTCGGAGACGGCGATTCTGAGGTACCGCGCCTCTTTGTCGGGGTCATCGTCGGTATTGCACAGCACAACCGAGAACCCGGCGGCCTGCGCGACATCCTCAACGCCGCGGGCGACGGAAGTGAAAAACGGGTTTTCAATGTCGGGGATGACGAGCGCGATGACCTCCGAGTGCTGCTTCCGCAGGCTTCGCGCCGTGCGATTGGGCGTAAAGGACAGCGTTTGGGCGGCTTCACGCACCAGACGGGCCTTTTCCGGCGATACGGGAGTGCCGTTCAAGACGCGCGAAACCGTCGCGGGCGACACCCCGGCGAGCGACGCGACGTCATAGATCGTGGACATTGTGCCCACACTACCCACATTGCTGCAGCGACGATGGGGGACGATCCTCGCCTAGCCCCAGGTGAGGAAGCGCTGGGCATTTTGGGTGAGCATCCCCGTGACGACGTCGGCGCCGACCCGTGCTCGCAGCTGGGGAAGGTAGCGGTCGCCCAGGTAGGCCAGCCCCGGCATGCCGCCGTATGCGCTGTAGCGGCTGCGCCGAGCGACATCACCGCCGAGCATGATCCGGCCGCCGCCGCCGCCGGCGACGACGGATGCCGCAAGATCGAGGAGCTCAGCGTCGCTCCGGGTTCGCGGCCTGGCCATGCCGTCATACCCGAGCCAGGCGCCACGGGCGGCAAGCTCGAGGTGGAGCGCAGGATTCGGGTCCCGATCGGCATGGGCGAGTACGACCCGGTTCGGCGGTACGCCATCGGCGGCGAGCAGGTCGAGCACCTCGTGCGCTGCGGTGCAGAACTCCAGGTGCACCATGACCGGAGCGCCGGTCGCACCGTGCGCCAGGGCGACGGCCGCGAGCGTCATGCGCTCGAAGGGCGTGATCGACCAGTAGCCGATTCCGGCTTTGAGCAATCCGGCCCGCACGGGTGACCCGTCGGGCGCTTCGGCCCGGCGGTATTCCCCGTCGCAGGAAGGCATGCCATGGGTGAGGTCCTCAATGAATAGTTTCGATCGCGCCTGCGCGGTGGTACCGCGTAGCCAATGCTCCGCCGGGTAGTGGGCTTCCCGGTGCGCTCCGGTGGTCGCGATCACTCTCAGTCCCGTCGCCAGGCTTATTCGAGCAACCGCCTCGGGGTCTCTGCCCACACCCACGGGGGTCGCGTCGACCATCGATTCGAAGCCGCTGGCGGCGAGCGAACCGGCCTCTTCTCTCGAGAACTGCTCGTCGTCGAGTTCATCACCCTCGAGCAACGGGCTGATCTGAAAGAGGTGCTCGTGGTAGTTGACCCGGCCCAGCTGAGGGGGGTCGACGTCGCCGAGCACTGTGCGCACGGTGCTCATCGGACTGAGACGGCCGCTTCGGAGAGCCGGCTGACCATTTTCTCGGTGAGTTCAATCCCGAACACCTCGGCGATGACCTGTGACCACCCGTGAATGAAGTACCGCCACCCGTCGACGACAACAAGGTCGGACCGGGCTTCCTGCGCGCGAGCCTGCGCCAGGAACTCGAGGGTTCCCCGGTAATTGAACTCCCAGACATAGGACTTCTCCGGGAAGGGCGCACCGTCGGGCACCGGCGAACCGGGTCGGTCCTTGCCGAGCCCGCTGGCGTTGACCACGAGGCTGCCCGCCGGAGCGGCCTCCAAGACCTGACGGTTCGCGTTATCGTCTCCGGCCAGCACGTAGCGGATGAGCCCGTCCGGCGTGCCGCGGCGGTCGTGAACGCTCCGCAGGTGGTTCAGTCGGTCTCGACTGGTGTCGGTGACGACGATGAGCGTCGGTGCATCATCTCGCTGGGCCAGATTCCAGGTGAGCGCGGTGCCGGCGCCGCCGGCCCCGAGGCACACCATATGGGCGCTCGTACGCTCGAAGTGGTCTGCGGGGAGGAACTCGCCCAAAGCCAGCCCCGCAGTGATCGGGTCTTTTGCGTGGCCGACGAGTCTGCCGTCGAGCTTGGAGATGCTCGAAATCTCACCGCAGAGCGTGCTGAACTCATCCAATTCGTCAAACAGGCCGGCGGCGGCGGCGTACAGCCCCATCTTGTGCGTCGTGACCAGGGCGCCGCGATGGTCGGGGTCATCCCTGATGCGTTCGACGAGCTGCACGTACTGCTCGCCCGTCGCGTCGATGGGGAGGTCGTGCCCGATGAGGGTGCGGGTGGGCAGGCCGAGGATTTCTGCCCAGACCGGGAAGATCTTCATGATCGATGACTGTGCCGTGCTGACGCCGACGAAGCCCATGTAACCGCTCATGCGCGGGCGCCGGCCGCGGCGAACAGGCGCGCCTTGCGCTCGACTTCGTCGTAGCGCCCGGTTGCCAGATCGGCCCCCGAAACGAGGTCTCCGCCGGCGCCGACCGCGACAGCGCCGGCGTCGAACCAGTCGGTGAGGTTGTCGGGAGTGACGCCGCCGGTCGGCATGAGCGCAACATCGGGGAACGGCCCGCGCAGCGATTTGAGAAAGGCCGGACCGCCGAGCGACGCCGGGAAGATCTTCACCACGTCGGTGCCGTATTCGACGGCAGCCATCACCTCACTCGGCGTGAGCGCGCCGGTCAGTACAACCAGTCCGGTGTCTTTCATCGCGGCGGTCAGTTCTCGGCGCGTTCCGGGGCTGACCAGGAAGCGCGCTCCGGCATCCGCTGCCTGCGTGGCTTCCGACGGTGTCGTGACGGTGCCGGCTCCGAGGTGGATTCGATCACCGTAGCGAGCGTCGAGCTCACGGATCACGGCGCACGCATCGGGCGTGGAATAGGTGATTTCCAGACCGAAGACGCCGCCGGCCACGAGAGCATCGGCGGCCAGCAAAGCCGATTCGGCGGTGGGCGCGCGCACGACGGCCAATACGCGAGCATGGATGAGGGCGTCGAGGGAGTCGGTCATGTGCTCAGGCTTTCGTCGAGATCGGGTGGGGCGGAACATCGCCGGCGAGGACCATAAGCAGGTTGGCCACGGCAATCGAGCCCATGTTGTCGATGGCCTCGACGGTCTGTGCGCCGAAATGCGGTGTCACGGTCACCGTGGCCGCCAAATCGGGCGCGAGGAGCGGGGAAGCCTGTCCGCTGGTGTCGCCGACAAGGGTGTCGGCTGCGAAACCCGAGACCAGACCGGCGCGCAGGGCATGCGCGAGGGCGACTTCGTCAACCAAATCGGGCCGGGCGGTGTTGATGACGATCAGGCCCGAACGTGCCGAGGCCAGCCAGGCACGATCGACGATCGCCTTGCCACCGGGTGCGTGCAGTGTGACGATGTCGCACTCGCCCGCCATGTCGGCCACGTGCATGGGGGAGGCGCCTGCGTTCTCGATCTGTTCCGTCGACATCCAGGGATCATGCGCCAGGATTCTGGATCCGAAGCCGGACAGCCGCCGGGCCACGCCCTGGCCGATCCGGCCGAAACCGACAATACCGACGGTCAGCGAGCCGAGTTCACGGCCGCGCAACACCGACCAGTCGCCGGAGCGCACTCGCCGGTCGCCCTCGGTCGTGCCTCGAAGCGCTGCCAACATGAGACCCACGGCGTGGTCGGCAACGGCTCCGCTATTGGCGCCGGGAGTGTTCGTGACGACGATGCCCCGGTCGCTAGCGGCCTGGAGGTCGACGGCCTCGAAGCCGACGCCGTACCGGGCCACGACGCGCAGCAGCGGCGCGGCGTCGAGGTGTTCGGCGGTGACCGGGCCGGTTCCGGCGATCCAGCCGACGGCGGTGCGCAGGGCTGGGCGCAGCGCATCCAGCTCATGGTCTGACGGGCCGGACTGCACGGTGTGCCCGCTCTCGGCCAGGCGTGCCACCAGATCGACCGAACCGGATGAGAAGGAGCGACTCGTGGCGAGGATGGAGCCCATCAGTGACCCGCTCGTTTTGCGAACCACGGCTCAAGACTCTCGTACGCGTCGACGAAGACGGCGTGGCGGCCGAGGTATTCGGTGTGGCGGTCGGCGTCGGGAGTGAATTCGGCCGTCACCTCCGACAGGTCTCTGGCTGCTCCGAAGCCATCAACGAGTCCGAGCCCGACGGCCGCGGTGACCGCGGCTCCCAGGCTGTTGGCCTCTTCGACGATTGTGCGGCGACGCACTGGGAGTCCCCACACGTCGGCCATGATCTGGAGCCAGACGTCGCTCGCGGCACCTCCGCCGATTGCATCGATCCGATCGACGGTTGCACCCGATTCTCGGAACGACTGGAGGCAGGTCAGGAGGTTGAATGCGACTCCTTCCAGAACGGCGCGGGTCATGTGCGCACGTCCGTGGTGGCGCCCGATCCCGATGAACGAACCGGTGGCGTTGGGGTTCCAGTATGGTGAGCGCTCGCCGAGGAGGTAGGGCAGAAAGTAAAGCCCGCTCGAGGAGGCCTCCGCGGTGGATGCATCCGCCACCAGGGCGGGCAGGGTTGAGCTCGACGGGTCGGGGCTCAGCAACTCCGACACCCATTGCAGAGCGCCGCCGCCGGCCTGCATCGTGGCGGTGGGCACATAGCTGTTCGGCACGACGTGGTCGAAGGTCATGGTGCGCATCTGTTGGTCGTACACGGGAGCGTCGCTGGCGAACGAAATCCAGGACGAGGTGCCCAGGCTCACATAAGCGCCGTCCTCGGGCGCAACGATCCCGGCGCCGACCGCGGCGATGGGGCCGTCGCCGCCGCCCATGATGACGCGGGTGTCCCGGCTCAGTCCGGTGGCGTGTGCGGCGTCACTGGTCAGTTGGCCGATCACGGCCGTGGATTCAAGTACCTCGGGGAAGATGGCCGCGTCGAGTCCGGCAGCGGCGAGCATGTCAGCTGACCACATTCCGCGTTCCTGATCGTAGGCGTTTGTGGCTGAGGCATCCGACCGGTCCGTGGCGAGGCGCCCGGTCAGCCGGTGCACGACGAAGTCCTTGGCAACGCAGAAATGGCGCACCCGGTTGAATGTGTCGGGTTCATTGTCGCGAACCCACATGATCTTCTCCAGCGAGTAGGTGGGGTTGAGCCGATGTCCGAGCAGAGAGTAGGCCCGAGTCTGGCCGATGCTTGCCTCAAGCTGCGTCGTCTGCGGAGCGCTCCGGGTGTCAGCCCAAATGATTGCGGGTCGCACCGGCTGGTAGGCGGCATCGAGAAGAACCGCCCCCATCATCTGGCCGCTCACGGTCAGGCCACGCACCTGTCGGGGATCGACGCCGGAGCGTGCAACGAGGGAGCGCGTCGCCTCGACGACGGCATCCCACCAGTCCTGCGGATTCTGCTCGGCGACTCCGCCGTCGGCGAAGCGCGCGGGATAGGTGACGGTGACGGCCGTCACGAGGCGGCCGTCGTCGTGGTGGAGTGAAGCCTTGTTCCCGGTTGTCCCGAGATCGTGGGCGATGATCATGCGTCAGCCCTCGACGTAGTCGACGAACTGGACACCGTCGGAACCGCTCAGTGCCCGGAGGCCCATGCCGTGCTCAAGCACCCATCCGTAGTCGTGACCCGCTCCGCCCGGGTAGACGGCGAGGAAGGAGTAGGGCTCGTCGCCGATGTTGACGCTGCGGTGCGCCCAGCCCGGAGGCATGTAGCCGATGGTGCCCGGCGTCATCTCGACCCAGCGAGTCTCGTCGCCGTCGAACATGAGCAGGCCGCCGCGGCCGGAGATGCCGAGGTAGATTTCGCCCTGATGGTTTGGGTGTTGGTGGCCTTTTGTCATCCACAGCTCTCCAGCGGTCGTGCCCGGCTGGATGGTCGTGATGGATTGTGGCAGCTCGCGGTCGATTTCGGGCACCGGGGAGGAGACAACGGAGTAGACGACGGGGTCGCCGTCGGCTACGGCTTTTTCCCACGCGGAGTGGTCCCGGAACAGGCCTTCGAGGTCCGACATGCGGCGGGTCAGCGTGGGCCCTTCGGGGAAGAGCGTCCCGGCTGTTCGGTCGAAGCGGATTTCCATCGGGGGCACGGGCACGGCGTGGTACTGGGACACGGCAATCTCCTCGGGAGTCTTGAGTCAGCTGCGTTGCTGCGCCCTCAGACTACCTGTAATTACAGGTAGCATGTAATTACAGGTCGATCAATGTGTCGGCAGTGTCCCATTCGCCGCCTGCAGGCCGGTGTGGTGCAGCGATGCTGTGCTTTCGTCGGTCGATGACGCCCGTAGCTGGAATTCGAATCGGCTTCGATCGCCACGGTGGTAGGCGACGAAATACTCCATCGTTCGATCGTTCTCGTCATATCCAACACTTCGCAGCACGAGCAGCGCCTGGCCTGCGCCCACTCGAAGCAGCGCCGCCTGCGCTTCGTCGGCCGATGCGGCCTCGGCGGAGCGAACCCCACGGACGGCGCGGATGCCGTGCGCGGCGAGGAGCGCGTACAGCGACTGGTCGCGCAGGTCGTCCTGGAGCACGAGCACGCCCACCTCATGGGGAAGATAGGTCGTTGTCCAGGACCAGGGCTCGTCGTTGACGAATCGGAGACGTTCGATGACCACGACGGGAGCGCCCGGTGCGACGCCGAGCGCGTCAGCGACCTCATCATCGGCGGGAACGACCTCTTGTCTGCGCACTTCGCTGCGCACGTGACCGCCGCGTGCGGCCATTTCTTCGTAGAGCCCGGTGAGCGTGTGCACGAGACTTTCCGGCGTCTTCTGATGCGCGACAAAGGTGCCTTTGCCCTTGACCCGCTCGATCACGCCCTGATGCTCGAGCTGCGACAAGGCCTGACGCACGACCGTGCGGGAGACGCCGAACTGTTCGCAGAGTTTGTGCTCCCCGGGCAGCAGGTCACCCGGTCGCATTTCGAGTCGGCTGATGTCGTCGATGATCCTTCGCTTGAGTTGGTGATACATCGGAACGGGCGCCCGACGGTCGATGTTCAGGGAGTCGGGCTGGCCGGCAAGCACGGGCTGGTTCATCTGAGTGGTCGACCTGTCTGGGTGTGTATCGCGATCTGCATGCGGCACCCGCATTAGGCGATTGCCTGCTGGGTCTCGAGTAGCGCGTCAACGTCTGCTCGCCTCGGGAGGCTGGGTGAAGCGCCCCGCTTCGTGACGGCCAACGCGCCGGCAGCGATGGCCCGGGCGATGGCGTCGGGCAGTTCGAGGCCGAGCGCGAGTGAGGCTCCGAGATAGCCGGCAAATGCATCACCGGCCGCCGTCGTGTCCACGGCGGTCACGGGGATGGACGCGAAGGCTGTTTCCGCGTCGGCCGAGACCAGGACGGCGCCGGCGGCAGCCATGGTGATCAGGGCATAGCGGGCACCGCGGTCCGTGAACCAGCGGCCTGCCCGGACGGCCGAATCGCGGTCGTGTACGCCGATCCCGGTGAGGATGCTGGCCTCAGTCTCGTTGGGAGTGACAATATCGACCAGCGGCCAAATCGACTCATCCAGAACTGCGGCCGGTGCCGGATCCAGCACAACGATGAGCCCGGACTCGTGGCCGCGGTGGATCGCGTGCTGGGTAAGTGCCCACGGGATCTCGAGCTGCGTGAGCAGCACCCGCGACGAGGGGCCGAGGTCGGTGAAAGCGGCATCAATCTGGGCTTCACTCAACGACGAGTTGGCGAGCGGCACCATCACGATGTCATTCTCGCCGGAATCGTCGACTCGAATATGGGCGATCCCGGTCGGCCCGGCCACGGCCCGAACGTGATCGATGTTCACGCCTGCAGCGCGGAGACCGGTGGTCACGAGCCCGCTGAAGAGATCGGTTCCCACGCAGGCGACCATCTGTGCGTTTCCGCCGGCGAGGCCGGCCGCAACCGCCTGATTCGCGCCTTTTCCACCGAGCACGAGGGTGAAGTCCTCGCCGAGCACGGTCTCCCCGCGAGCGGGGAGCCGTTTGGAGAATGTGGTGAGGTCGGCGGTGATGCTTCCGACAATCAGCACGCCCCCCGAGGATGTCGCCGACGACTTTGTCTGGCTCATGTTCTTGCCTTTCGCGGAGCGATGAAGCCCGTCATGGGGGTCGGCGTGCACGCCCCCCTCTACCTGTAATTACATTACCGGACCGGTGCGAC
>Ga0307486_1001616_pt1 | contig 16867 bp, 12 predicted proteins | sample CBIW02metaG_FD_203663 | JGI IMG/M metagenome (GOLD analysis project Ga0307486, IMG submission 203663) | Sea-ice brine microbial communities from Beaufort Sea near Barrow, Alaska, United States - CBIW 0.2 | ecosystem: Environmental > Aquatic > Marine > Coastal | place: USA: Alaska | collected... | reverse complement strand
ATACCTGCAATTATACCTCAATGAGTTCGTTTACAAGTTAAATAGACGATATTTTGGGGACAAAATATTTGACAGGTTAGTCATAGCAAGCATTACAGCAAGTGGACATTAAACGGATATACAAAAAGAAGAATATTTAGAAACTGAATTCTTCACACCTATTATTAATTTTAATTAAAGCTATAAAATTAATAACTTTTAAAGTTGCATTTTATCTTCCTGTTGAAATTCTACTTTATTGATATTGATAAAATATACCCTGTGGAAAAGGAGTCCACAAACAGGCTTTAAGTCCGGAAGCTTTTAATGCGGAATTTGTCCAGGTATTGCAGGTTTTAAAGAGGTGGAAAGAAGTTTCGGCTAAATAGAACGCATCATCGCGGTAATAATGTAAATCTGCTACCGGCTGGATTTTCTCTTTATTTTCTGTATTCACAGTTTTCAGAATATACTCACTCAGTTTTTTATATTGATTTTCAGTGACCGAAATTTTCACCAGGTTATCAGAAGTTGTTGGTGCTTTTTGATAAAATCTCGTATGCATTGCACTTTGCGATTTTAAGAAAAGTGCTTTAAAAGCAACATTGAGTTGTAAATCCTCACATTGCGGTGTATTCCTGTAAAAATTAAGATCACCCCAACCAAAACTTATAAATTCTGAGTTTTTTGGCTGCACTAAAGTGTGCTCGGGTTTAAAAATACTATCCCAAATAATAATTTCAGACTTTACCGGAAGCAAAATATCGGTATGCATATCCTGTTTATAAAGATAGATTTCTATTTCGGCCTTATCCGTTTTTGGATTAGTGTTGACAGAGATTACAGCTCCAACTAACGCCAAAACAAGGTAAATTACCGGCGGTGCGACCAGGATTAAAAGGAATTTTATGAAATAGCGTAAACCTTGTTTCATAGACTCAAGGTATTAAATATTCCGTCAGGAGTAGGTTTTTTAAGACGGTAGCCTTAAAAACCGTATCGAGAACTCCATACATAGAGCTCGAAGGATTTTGAGAGGAAGATTTGCAATTACTACGTGTTAAATTTGTCTAACCGGCTGTTGCTTAATCCCTTATTTCTGAAACCAGTTTAAAATCAATACTATCGGCTTTATTTAATTTATACTGAAAAATGGCTTCGCCGGCTACGTGGCCATCCTCGTAGGCTGCCCAGATAAAACGTTCGTTCAAAATTTCGGTATCTACAAATCGCATCGTACCACCCAAAACAGACTTTTGAGGAATAAGCTGCTGATTTCGTTCTAAAGATTCCAAAATGAATGTTTCAGGATTATCAAGTGAATCAATATCTGGAGTAAAAACAACCGGATTACTACTCTCTAACAACTGCAACTCTTTTTTCAGTGAATCGTTTTCGATCTTTATCTCGTTTAGATCCGCCTCAAGATTGTCAAAACGCAGATTCATTTTTTCTTTTTCAGCTTCGTTAGTGCAGCTTAGTAATAAGGCAAGAACAGGTATCAGGTATATCTTTTTCATTCAATTAAATTAGAAGAATTTGCTATAAAAAATAAGAAGGAATGCATAAAAAGTAAGTCCTAATTTTTCAGGATCTGGACTGCGCTCGATCTAATGTTATCTGATTAAATAATTATAATTCCTGCATCACCAAATAGGTTGTGTAACCAAGATAAGCCACCAGTAAAATTAAAGCTTCCCAACGATCCAGGCGTCTTCTTTTGCCGGTAAACATTGCCAGAAGCAGAAAAATGGTTCCTCCAGCCAGAATATATAAATCCTGGTTAAAATTCAGGTTGAAATCTATGGGTTTAATAAGCGAAGCGGCAGATAGGATAAGGAAAATATTAAAAATATTGGAACCAATAATATTACCCACGGCGATATCTGCATTCTTTTTGGCCGCGGCTACTATAGAAGTCGCCAATTCCGGCAAAGAAGTCCCGGCCGCAACTACGGTAAGGCCAATTATCTTCTGACTAATCCCCATGCTTTCGGCAATTTCTATGGCGTTGTTGACAACCAATTGTCCGCCCAAAACTAGCCCTGCCAAACCACCAATGATAAAAATCCCGGTTTTTAAGGGAGAAAGAAGTTTGATGTCATCTTCAACTACGTCATCATCATTTTTGAGCTGTTTGTAAACATAGAACAGGAAAGCCAGGAAACAGAAGAGTAAAATAAATCCGTCTAAAGTGCCTAAAATACTGTATTGCTCTGGAAAGATAATCTGATCGTTTACCATCATAAAAAGAATGATTACGGCAATAAGCGAAATAGGAATTTCTTTCCACGCAGTACTGGATTGCACGGCCAGCGGAGTGATAAGTCCGGTAATTCCAAGAATAATAAACAGGTTGAAATTATTACTGCCAATTACATTTCCAAAAACAATATCTGAATAACCATCGGCAGCGGCAAAAGTGTTTACCACCAATTCCGGGGCGGAAGTTCCAAAAGCCACGATCGTTAATCCAATAGCTAAATTGGAAATATTGAATTTTTTAGCCAGGGCTGAGGCACCTTCAACCATATAGTTGGCACCAAAAATCAGGATTATTAAGCCCAATACAAGTAGTAGGGATGGAAGTAGCATTATTCTTCAGTTTCGTTTAATAAAACCGGTTTTCCCAAGCCCAGGTCTTCCAGTTTTTCCATTTGGGTTTCGGCATCTCCAACGATTAGAAAATACATTTTATCTGGATTTATATAGGTCTCAGCCAATTCCCTTATGTCTAAAACCGTAAGTTCGTTTACCGTTTTTTCGCGTTGTTTTATATAATCGTGCTCCCGTCCAAAAGTGCTTATTTCGCTAAGCATATCCAGTTTTGAATTTAAAGTTTCAAACTTCCTGGCGTTGCTTTTCACCATAAAGCCACGGGTGATTTCCATATCTTCCCCGTCAAAATTATCGGGATAATTTTCAATTATTTCTTTAATTAATTTCACCGCATCGTAGGTTATATTGCTCCTTACTCCGCTGGAAATTAAGAATGGGCCTTTGTTTAGACCGGCATTAAACCCGGAACGAATTCCGTAGGTATAACCTTTTCCTTCTCGTAATTCCTGGGTGAGTTGTGAGGCAAATCCGCCGCCTCCGAGACGGTAATTCATCACCTCGGCCGCATAAAAATCATCGTCTGTAGCTGAAAGTGCGGGAGCACCAAAACGTAAAACCGATTGTTTAGCACCGGGAACATCGTAAAAATAAATTTGCGAATTCTCCGGAAGTTCAGGCTGAGCAACTTCTGGCATTTCAACCGTTTTTGGAGGCCAGGCTACCGAAAGACCGCGGATATCTTTTACAGCTTCCTCTTTTTCTATAGCACCCGCTACGTGGAAAACGCTGCGTTTCGGACTAAGATTTTCGGAATAATATTCTTGAAGATCTTCTAGAGTAATGCTGTTTACTGAATTTTCAGTACCTAAATTATTCTGACCTAAAATATGATCTTCACCATAAATAAGCTTTCTGAATTCGTTGTTTGCGATACTATTAGGATCGGCTTCCTGTTGCTGGATTCTGCTAAGGGCCTGCTGTTTTACTAACTTGAATTCGGTGGAATCCCAACGAGGCTCCAGTAATATTTCCTGAACAAGATCTATGGTTTTCGAATAATTTTTTGCCAGCGTACTTCCGTTCAAAACAATTTTTTCATCCCCGGCATTTACACGAATATCAGCACCTAATAATTGAATAGCTTCTTCCAGTTCCTGAGGAGTTTTGTTTTTAGTGCCTTTGGTCATTAGATTGGCCAAAAGATTAGAAACCCCAACTTTATTAGGATTTTCCAGCAATAGCCCGCCTTGCATTTCCAGACTGAATTTAACTAACGGAACTTCGTTATTGGTAATTCCGTAAACCTTTAGCCCGGAGGGAAGAATAGCCTCCCAAATCTCCGGTACATTTAATTCGGGCGCACTGCTGTAGGGTGGTTCTACACTTCGGTCAAAGCTTGAAGGGGTTTTCTCGTAAGAAACATCCACAGAAGCATTGACTTCCTCTTCAGCATTTTCCACGATCTTTTCTTCTACAACTTCCGCTTCTTTAGAATTCTCTAAAGCGAGTTCAACTTGACCTTTCGGAACAAAACTGGTCGCTACGAAGCGTTTTTCATTTATATATTTTTCATAAACACGCTTTACGTCTTCAGCGGTAACAGCAAGGATTTTTTCTACATCTTTATTGATATAATTCGGATCGTTGGCAAAGATTTGATATTGTGCCAGTTGAAATCCTTTCCCTAAAACACTGGCGAGGCTGTTATAAAAATCGGTTTCCTGTTGGGCTTTAATTCGTTTTAAATCAGACGCAGGAATACCTTCCGCTTCAAATTCTTCAAATGTTTCAAAAATCGCGTTTTCCACTGAATCCAGGTCAACTTTATTATAAGCAGTAACCTGAAGCATTAACTGCCCGGCTAATTCTGAAGTGTAGTTATACATCTGCACACGATCGGTCAGCTCTTTTTCAGCAACGAGATTCTGGTATAGTGGAGCGTTTTTTCCTTCGCTTAAATATTTGGCCAAAACTTCTAAAGCATAAGTGTCTTCGTGGTAGGAATACACAGCCGGCCAGGCGATGGTCAATTCCGGAAGCCGGGCAAAGTTATCTTCATAATACAATTTTTTGGTTTCGGATAAATCTACTAATTGCTTTTCTTCTCTTTCGATTTCCGGACCACGCGGAATTTCATCAAAATATTTATGAATCCACTCTTTAGCCTGGTCTTTATCAAAATCGCCGGCAATAGTGAGCGTAACATTATTAGGAACATACCAGTTGTTGTAAAATTCCTTTACATCTCCTAAAGTAGCATTTTGTAAATCTTCCAAAGAGCCAATTACCTGCCAGTTATATGGATGATCCTCAGGGTAAAGGTTTTTATCGATTACATAATTGGTATGGCCATACGGACGGTTATCCACGCCCTGTCTTTTTTCATTCTTTACAACCTGTTTTTCTTTGGCAAGTACGGGTTCGGTTACGGTATTGATAAAATAACCAAGCTTATCGGCTTCGGCCCAGATCATTTTTTCTAAAGCGTCTTTTGGTACGGTCTGGAAATAGTTGGTGCGATCACGGCTTGTAGAACCATTGGCCCCCGAGCCGCCAATTCTGGCACTCAGTTTGTCAAGTCCGCCTTTTCCAAGGTTTTCCGATTCAAGGAATAATAAATGCTCAAAAAGATGTGCAAAACCGGTACGTCCTTCTTTTTCCCTGGCAGAACCTACGTGTGCGGTTAAAGCCACCGCCACAACGGGATCTGATTTATCAACGTGGAAAATAACATTTAAGCCATTTTCTAAGGTAAAAGTTTCAAAATCTACATTGAAATCGGTTGATTCCTGAGATTGAATATTTTGAGAGATTGCAAAGCTGCAAAGCAGGAAAAGTAGTATTCTGAATTTCATTAAGATGAAGTTTTAGCTACCCAAAATTAGTGTTTATTTCGTTTGTTTCAGAATAAAAACCTTCTTTGAAGGTCAGAGGAGAAAATAAGAGTAAATTGAAAGTTATTGAAAGGCCACGAATACACCAATAAAAAAAATGTTCGTTCGTGGCAAGTGGTTTTTTGGGACTACAGCGAGATACCTACGAGGTTAAAAGAAACCTCGCAGGAGAGAACGGTTTTCCTGCATGGTTTCCAAAACCTTATAGGTCTGAATAGAGATTTGCTAAGGGATTTAAAATCCAGAGACCTTTATTTCCTTTTCATTTAAATTAAAGAAAGCCAGGAATTCAAGATAATATTGTCTTCTTTTCTTGACTCTTGCTTTCTCTTTTTTAATTTTCAGGAATAAAAAATCCACGAATTCACCAATAAAAAACATTCGTGCATTCGTGGCAAAAGAATTTTTAAATCTTAAAGCCTGAACTTATTATTATTTACAAAGAATACAGAATTAGCGAAAAATAACTTTCCATTCTCCCAAAAAGCACGGAATAACGGGTTATCTACCATATAAATAATACTACCACTTCCCATTCTTTCTTCTCCGAAAACCAGCGAGTTTTCGAGATTTTTTACAGCTGAACTTCCAGCAAAACCTGCAACAATTTCCGGTTTTTGAATGTAGGAAACATTATAACCTTCTTCAAGAAGTTTATAGCTGTAGTTGCTCAACTTCAAGCTGAAATAGGCATCTCCGTACCCAAAAGCCATTGGGTGGGTGTTGTCCAGTTCGGTTTTAACGATACTTCCGGTAATCATATCTTTCGCGCTTTCGCGCTCTCTTTGTGCATACGGAATTAAATTTTCAACTGCGGTAGAATCTTTAGTTTCTGATTTATTCTCTTTAAGATTAAAATCGTCTTTTCCGGCAAAAGTTCCTACGGCACTACCGATAGCGATAAGTTTACCACCTTTTCGCACCCAGTCTTTTACGTGCTTCAAAGTATCTTCATCAAGAATATCTGAATAAGAACCTTCCGGCATTATTAACACATCGAAATGCCCTAAGTCCACATTTTTAAAATAATCGGTGTTTATGGAAGTCAGCGGATAGTTGAGATCCTGCTCAAAATAATGCCAGACTTCACCATAATTCAAAGATGAAGTTCCTTCTCCTTTTAAAACAGCGACCTTTGGCGGATTGATGAGTTTTACTTCAGGAGAACCAAAATCTGGTCCGCTCCCGGCAAAACTTGTGGTTGCTGCAACCAATTGACGTTGGTGTTTGTTGGCGATTTCAACTAGGGTTTTATCAAAATTTTCGTTAGTTCTATTGTCACTTTTAGTAATGATTAAACTTCCGCGATCAAAATCTTTTCCTTCACTTTTAAAAGGAATTTCGGTAAAACGTACTTTTATATTCTCATTCAGCAATTCAGTTAAAAATTGTGCGTCCTGCAAGGCGTTCCATTTAACAACATAACCCGCACCTGCTGGGTTTGCAGTATTGTTAATTTCCGGAGTTTCTGATTTTTCTTCCGAAGAAACTTCCCGGGTACTCGCCACTGCTTCCAAACCGTAAGCATAAGGTAAACTCCAGGCAGTGATGTCATAAGTCAGGGAATCAGTTAGGGTGGTGGTAGGTTCAAAAAGCACATTAACCATCTTTCCTTTTGGCTGATTGGTATTGATTACTAAAGTATTTTCATCGGTATTAAACCTGCCTTCTTTTCCTTCGGTATAATTAAATCCGTTCACCCTACCAGAAGCAGCTTTTTGATACTGAATCTCGTGTTTATTAAGCAATTCTTTTAGCGAAGCGACCTTATCAGGATTTCCCTTTACCGCGTAAGATTTATATTCCAAACCTGAATTATCGAAGTATTTCTCGAATTCAATATTTAAAGCTTCTACATTTTTGGTTGCAACTTCTATGGTTGAAAGTCCGGTGGTGTGATGGTGTGCCACGCGGTCTTTTAAAGTGAGTTCATAACCTTCGTCGGTATTTATTCCTAATCCCGCACGGCCGTGACCGGCTTGTTCGTAGGTCATCCCAATCGCGCCCATATAAGTTGGGTAGGTGTCGCCATAACTTGGGTACAATAAATCAAAACGCTCTTTGGTAAAAAACAGCCAGCCTTCCTCGTCAAAATATTCTGCGTGGTTTTTTCCGATTTGTGTCTGAAATTCCCTTTGGAAGGGTGTAATAATTTCGTGAAAAGGTTCTGCTGCAGGTGCGAAATAATAGGGTTCGTTAATTCCCTGTTCGTGAAAATCTACGTGAATATGTGGCATCCACTGATTGTAAATTTTAAGACGTTGCTGGGTTTCCACCTGAGTAGCCCAGGCCCAATCGCGGTTTAGATCAAAAAGATAATGATTTGGTCTTCCGCCCGGCCAGGGTTCGTGGTGTTCTGCTGCATCCTGCAAAGGGCTGTAAGGTTCTGCTTTCACCTGATTGTACCAATTGGCATAGCGATCACGGCCATCGGGATTTACGCAGGGATCTATTATGACCACTGTATTTTTTAGCCAATCTTCTTTTTCGGTGATTAATTCATATAATGTTTTCATCGAAGCTTCGGTGCTAGAAGCTTCGTTACCGTGTACATTGTAGCTTAACCATACAATAGCTTTATCAGCTTCGGTTTCAGTATCTGAAATTCCGGTATTGCCAAGATGAGCATTTCTTATTTCATCTAAGTTTCGCAAATTATCTTCTGAAGAAATCACCGCATAAGTAAGCGGGCGGCGTTCGTTGGTTTTTCCGTAGGTATGGTAATTCACCAGCGGGGAATTTTCGGCTACGTGTTTAAAATAATTCACCACATCGGCGTGGCGGGAGAACTGTTTACCTAGTTCATAGCCCAGAAATTCTTCTGGACTTTGCAGTTGTGCATTGATTTGTAAACCTAAAAACAGGAATATGACAGAAAGTAAAATTGATTTCATTAATTGATTTTAAATTTTGAATATGAATTGATTTAAATACTTTACAGGTCTTGTTTTCGTCAAGCTGAACTTGTTTCAGCTTCTAACATGTTTTAAATTAATAACATCTTAGATCCTGAAATAAATTCAGGATGACGTGTCTTGGAACTTTTAAGACTATAAAATAAATTGTATAAATAGAAATGTCTAAGTCTTACTTTGCGAGTAAAAATAGTATCTAGCGCCAAATTAACTAAAAATTAGCGAATAAAATTCTTAACTTCGGTATCTTTACCATCCAAAAAATTGCTAATGCCAACCGAGTGTATTCCGTACAAAGAAACCAATTATTTCACCGATCTTATTTTAGATTATCTCGCTGAGAAAGAGGGTGTTAAATATTTCTATAATCGTTTTCCAAATCTTGAGAATTTCAAGGCGCAGATTGAAGAGAAATCTTCTTTTCCCAAAAAAAACAGGGAGGTTCTTGTAAAAGCACTAAGAGAACAATATTCTGGGCTGGAAATTTCAGAAGCTACACAAAAGAATATCGAAGGGCTTGAAGACGCGAAAACCTTTACTGTGGTGACCGGACATCAGCTTAATTTATTCACCGGGCCGCTTTATTTTTTATATAAAATTGTTTCCACAATCAATCTCACCCGAAAATTAAGGGAAAAATATCCTGAAAATAATTTTGTGCCTATTTACTGGATGGCGACAGAAGATCACGACTTTGAGGAGATCAATTACTTTAATTTAAACGGAAAAAAGTTTCAGTGGGCAAATGCCCCTAAAAATGCAGAGAGGGACGCGGTAGGAAATTTATCTACGGAAGGCCTGGAAGATGTTTTTAAGCTTTTTTCTGCGGAAATTGGCGGTGGAAAAGATGCCGATTTTTTAAAGGAGTTATTCAAAAAATCTTATCTGGAGCACGATAATCTAGCTGAAGCGACTCTGTACCTGGCCAACGAACTTTTTAAGAAAGAAGGTTTGGTGATTTTAGATGCGCAGCAAAAATCCCTGAAAGAACTTTTTATTCCTTATGCTGAAAATGAACTTGTAGATCAAATTTCGCATAAAACTACTACGTCAACTGCCGAAAAACTAAATAGACTAGGCTACAATGTACAGGTAAATCCGCGGGAAATCAATTTGTTTTATTTGTACAACGGTTTACGTGAGCGCATTATAGAAAGAGATGGTGAATATTTTGTGCACGAAACCGAAATTAAATTCAGCAAAGCTGAAATTTTGGAAGAATTGCAGCATTTTCCCGAACGTTTTAGTCCGAATGTAATGCTGCGGCCATTATACCAGGAAGTGATTTTACCAAATCTTTGTTATATAGGTGGTGGAGGAGAAATTGCATACTGGCTGGAATTAAAAGAATATTTTGAAGCCGAAAATGTGGTATTTCCGGTTTTATTGCTTCGGAATTCGGCTTTAATTCAATCAGAAAAACTGGATAAAAAGCGTGAAAAACTAAATGTTTCAAACAAAGAATTATTCCTGAAGCAACACGAGCTTATCAATAGAAAAGTTCGGCAAATATCGAATATAGATATTGATTTTTCCAAACAAAAGGAACATTTGGTTGAGCAATTTCAGCAAATGTACGAGCTGGCCGAGCAAACTGATAAGTCCTTCATTGGTGCGGTAAAAGCCCAGGAAGTAAAACAATTAAAAGGCCTTGAGAATTTAGAAAAACGTCTTTTAAAAGCGCAAAAACGTAAACTGGAAGATGAGGTAAGTAGAATTGCCGAACTTCAGAATGAGCTTTTTCCCAATAAAGGCTTACAGGAAAGGCAAACCAATTTTTCAGAAATTTATGCAGAATACGGCCCGGAACTGATTTCAGTATTATTAAAAGAGTTAGATCCGCTACAGGCGGAATTTAAAATTTTGACTTTTGGAAAAGAATAAAATGCATACCATAGATATGGATTTGGTGGAAATGACGCTGGACGTTATGAAATATACCATAGACCGTATCTCCAATATTACTCCCGAAATGGGAGCCCCGAAGAAGGAAGAAGAATTATTTAGAATTGTCGGTGAGACCGTTACCCCGGAAGGAATTGGCGGCGAGAATGCTTTTCAACTATTTCGGGATGTTTTGGTAAAAGCCACGGTACCCATAGATCATCCACGACATTTGGCTTTTGTACCGGCGGCACCAACCCGGGCTGCAATTATGTTCGATTTGGTGACTTCGGCTTCAAGTATTCACGGGGCCTACTGGATGGAAGGTGCCGGCGGGATTTTTTGTGAAAATCAGGCGATGAAATGGCTGGTTTCGCTTACCGGTTTACCAGAAGGCGCTTTTGGCGTGTTTACCAGTGGTGGGACAGCGGCAAATCTTTCGGCTATGGTGGTGGCACGGGAAGAGTGGCGTGCGCGTGATAGTCAGAATGTAGGTAAAAGAGCTTTGTTACTGACTTCTCACGGAGCTCATAGTTCTATACAGGCGATGGCAAAAGTAATTGATGCCGATGTGGTAATGATAGATTGTGAAGAAGAAAATCTTACCGGCAGGGAATTGCAAAACGGGATAAACGAACTGGAGGAAAAAGATAGAAGCCGACTTTTTGCTGTGGTTGCTACCGGTGGTACTACAAATGCGGGAATTATAGATCAGTTAGATACCATTGCCGATGTTTGTGAAAAAGAAAAGGTTTGGTTTCACGTAGATTGCGCTTATGGTGGCGGGGCTTTGGCCGCACCATCCGTTAGGCATTTGTTTAACGGGATTGAGCATGCCGATAGTATTACCATAGATCCGCATAAATGGCTGTTTTCTCCTTACGATTGCGGGGCGGTGATTTATAAAGATTTGGAACTTGCGAAAAATGCACATTCTCAAAAAGGAGCTTACCTTGAAATTTTTAAAGATGAAGGTGCCGAAGGTTTTAACCCGGCCGACTATCAAATTCAGTTAACCCGAAGAATAAGAGGAATGCCGCTTTGGTTCTCTTTAGCAATGCACGGTACCAACAAATACCGACAGGCCATTGAAACCGGAATTTCCCTGGCGAAAAAGGCAGCCAAAAAGGTTGAAGAACGCGAGAACCTGGAATTAATAAGACCCGCGAGTTTATCGGTGGTTTTATTCCGAAGAAAAGCTTGGACTCCCGAGCAATATAGGGATTGGACGTATAAAAATCATCGTGATGGTTTAGCTTTGGTAACACCAACCAGCTGGAAAAAAGAAACCGTGATTCGTTTCTGCTTTATAAATCCGGATACTACAGAAGAGGATATCGATCTGATTTTAGATACTTTGGATTAAGAATTTACCGAGAAGTTTATTGCCCGTCAAGCTGAACTTGTTTCAGCTTCTAACATTTGATTAATTGCGATAATCTTAGATCCCCGAACAAAAATCGGGGCAGGCTCTGAAATAAATTCAGGATGACAATTAATTTTAAAGAAATCTTTCATTAATCAATCTCATAATCCAGCCGCATTGTAATTGATGCGGTTTTTCTTTTATCGGCGGTATTATAAGCGCCGCTCCAGCTATAATCTTCGCCACTGTTTTGCCCTGTGATCTGAAAAACGCCCATATTCGCATTTTTCAATTCGCCTAAACTGCCACCGCTGTTTTCGGCAATTCGCTCGGCTCTTACTCGGGCATCTTCGGTAGCCTTTGAGATCATTTCAATTTTGAGATCGGCGAGTTTGGTGTAATAATATCTTGGAGGCGTAGAATTAAATTGAACGCCTTTATTAAGTAATTCGGTAATTTCACGGGCAACGGCTTCAATATTTTCTACATCATTAGCTTCAATTTTTACATTCTGGGTAAGCTGGTAGCCCTGAAAGGTACTGCCTACATAATTCCCGTTTTGATATTGATTTTCCCGCTGTTCTGAAGTTTGTACTGAATTAAATACAATGTTCTCTTCGTCAATTCCTTTTTCGATAAGGTAAGTACGCACCGTTTCTTTGTCGTTGTTTAAATCTTTGTAGGCTTGTTCCAGGTTAGGGCTCATTCGGCTAAAACTGCCTTCCCAAACAATGAGGTCTGAAGTGAAATTTTCACTTCCTGAACCGGTTACAGAGATCACTCCGTCTGGATTGGCTCTGCTTACATAAGATTCTCCCAGGAACCAGGCGGCAAGTACAATTGCAACGGCAAAAATTATAGCACTGATGTATTTCATTTTTTAATAAAAATTTGTTTAGAATAAAGATAGAAAATAAACCTGCTGGTTATTTTATTTTTGCTTCAAATTCTTACTTTTGCCTATGCAAAAAAACGTACTCATTTTAGACTTCGGCTCGCAGTACACGCAACTGATTGCAAGGCGTGTAAGAGAACTCAATATTTACTGCGAAATTTATCCTTTTAACAAAATTCCAGACGATATTTCAAGTTTTAAAGCGGTAATCCTTTCTGGGAGTCCGTTTTCTGTTCGGGGAGACAATGCCCCGCATCCCGACCTATCAAAGATTCGCGGAAAACTTCCAATTTTAGCCGTTTGTTATGGAGCGCAGTATTTTGCCCATTTTCACGGCGGAAAGGTAGAAGCTTCTGAAACCCGTGAGTATGGAAGGGCAAATCTTTCGGTGATAAAAGATGCTGAACCGCTTTTTGAGGGAATTATGGAAAATTCCCAGGTTTGGATGAGCCATAGCGATACCATTAAAGAGTTACCAACCAACAGTGTGAGAATTGCCAGTACCACCGATGTGTTAAACGCGGCTTACAGGATTGAAGGCGAGCAAACCTTCGCCATTCAGTTTCATCCAGAAGTTTACCATTCTACCGATGGAAAACAGCTTTTAGAAAACTTTTTGGTGAAAATTGCGGGTGTCGCACAAACCTGGACGCCGGGTAAATTTGTTGATCTTACGGTTTCAGAATTAAAAGAAAAAATAGGAGACGATAAAGTAGTTTTAGGTTTAAGTGGCGGCGTGGATTCCAGTGTGGCTGCTGTTTTATTGCATAAAGCTATCGGGAAAAACCTGTATTGCATTTTTGTAAACAATGGTTTGCTTCGTAAGAATGAATTCGATAGCGTTTTGCACCAGTATAAAGATATGGGCTTAAATGTGAAGGGAGTTGATGCTTCGGCACGATTTCTGGATGCTCTTGCTGGGATAAGCGATCCTGAAGATAAACGAAAAGCGATCGGGAATGCGTTTATTGAAGTTTTTGACGATGAAGCGCACCAAATTAAAGATGTTACTTATTTAGCTCAGGGAACAATTTATCCCGATGTTATTGAGTCAGTTTCGGTAAATGGCGGGCCCTCAGCAACTATAAAATCTCACCACAATGTTGGGGGATTACCAGATTTTATGAAACTGAAAATTGTAGAGCCTTTAAAAATGCTCTTTAAAGATGAAGTACGAAGAGTAGGTGCCGAAATGGGAATTGATAAGGAATTATTAGGTAGGCATCCATTTCCAGGACCGGGACTTGCAATTAGGATTCTGGGAGATATTACCGCTGAAAAAGTGCGTATTTTACAGGAAGTAGATCATATCTTTATTCAGGGACTTAGGGACTGGATGTTATATGATAAAGTTTGGCAGGCTGGTGCTATTTTGCTCCCGGTAAGCTCCGTAGGAGTTATGGGAGATGAGCGTACTTACGAAAAAGTAGTGGCGCTGAGAGCGGTAGAATCTACTGATGGAATGACGGCAGACTGGGTGAATTTACCTTACGAATTTTTGCAAAAAACCTCGAATACTATAATAAATCGGGTTAAAGGCGTTAATAGAGTAGTGTATGATATAAGCTCAAAACCACCGGCTACCATCGAATGGGAATAAATATTGAGCTTAATTAGACCCTCATTGAGGGATTAAACCAATGAATATGAAATACCTTTTAATTGTTTGTTTTTTATTTCAGCTGTCCAGTCTTTCTGCATCGGCTCAGGAATTTAAATATCATACGGTAGAAGCCGGGGAAACTGTTTACAGCATCTCTAAATCCTACAATATTTCAGAAGAAGCGATCTATAAATACAATCCGGATTCGAAAAACAATTTAGAGATATCTTCAAAATTGGTGATCCCTTTAAGTGAAAAAGAAGAGCTTTCCGCAGAAAATCAAGATATTCAGTTCATCACGCACACGGTAAAGCGAAAAGAGACTTTGTACCGACTGTCTAAGGATTACAATGTTGAAATTGACGAGATCAAGAGATTTAATAAGCATCTTTATTCCGAAGAATTACAACGTGGAGAGGAAATTTTGATTCCTCAGCCAAAACAAGGCGCTACAAATACAGAAATAGCTTCTTCTGAAAATTTGAATCTCCCTGCTACTAATAAGCCACAAACTTCAGAAACCCGTGAGCACGTAGTTTTACCGAAAGAAACCAAATACGGGATTGCCCGTAAATATGGTCTTACTGTAAAAGAATTGGAAGAATTAAACCCAAAGGTAGATGTATTGCACCCCGGTGTAATGATACGTGTAGGGACCGATGTTTTAGACGAACCGGTAATCTTGACCGATGAGGTTTTTGAATTTTATGAGGTAAAACCTAAGGAAACTTTATTCGGACTTTCCCGAAAATTTGATGTTCCTCAGGATTCACTTATTTCTTTAAACCCTGCATTAGAGGATGGTTTAAAAATAGGAATGGTTTTAAAAGTTCCTAATACTGGTGAAGGGGAAGGCAATCTCGAGGAAGGTGAAATTGAAGAATTAGCCGGTGCTGGAAGCGAAGATGCTAATACAAGATTAGATCTTTCTAATAAATTAAGCAATTTCAACACGAAAGAGCTTGTAGTCTTATTGCCATACAGCCTGAATAATATAGATAGTGATTCAATTTCAAATTATAAAGATGCTATTTTAGAGGACCGCGTGCTACGTATTTCTTTAGATTTTTACAGCGGTGTGCGTATGGCTGTAGAAAAAGCCAAAAGCCTCGGAATTTCTACCCAACTAAAAACTTATGATACCCGAAGAAGTGTTCAGGAAGTTACCAATATTATCAACTCCAACGATTTTAGTAATGTAGACGCAGTTATAGGACCGCTATTGCAGAATACCATTGAAGCTGCGGCCTCGAAGTTAACCCAATACAATGTTCCCGTGATAAGTCCTTTGTCTGATCGTGAAATGCGATCTTATCAAAATCTATTTCAGTCGCGTCCTACTAATGAAATTATGAAGAACGCGATGTTCGATTACCTGGAAAGGAACGCGATTGGCAAAAATGTAATTATTATTGCTGATGGTGCTAAAAATCAGGTGAAAAACGAGCTTATCCAAATCTTACCGGATTCACGGGTTATTTTACCTTCTGAAGCATATTTAAGCGCTGAAAAAATTGAAGATCATCTTTCTGAAACCCAGGAGAACTGGGTAATCCTTGAATCTTCAAACATAGGTTTACTTAGTAGCGCCACTTCAGCATTAAACCGTTTGGCCAGAGATCACCAAATTAAATTATTTACCACTGAGAGGAATAGCGGTTTTGAAGATGATATTGTAGATAACCAGCACTTAGGTCGACTAAATTTCCATTATCCTTCGGTGGACAAGGAATTCGGTACAACTTCTTCTGATGAATTCATTGAAAATTATAAGGAAGAATTTGATATGATTCCTAATCAATATGTGATTAGAGGTTATGACCTAACGATGGATGTGTTGTTGAGACTTGCTTCTTCTAAAGACCTATATGAGTCATTCGAAAAGCATAGAGGTTTTACAGAATATCACGAGAATAAATTTCATTATTCCTCGAAGCCCAATGGTGGTTTTTATAACGATGCGGTATATATTATGACTTTAGATGAAGAACTTAATTTAAACGTGGCTAATGACCAGTAAAGTTATCTACACCGGAAGTTTAAGAACCGAAGCCGAACATCTTAAAAGTGGTGCTAAAATCATTACTGATGCACCCACCGACAACCACGGAAAAGGTGAGGCATTTTCTCCTACCGATACTGTGGCCACCGCTTTAGCGAGTTGTATGCTTACCGTTATGGGAATTAAGGCTGAAGATCTTAAACTGAATTTAAAAGGAACCACCGCCGAGGTCACTAAAATCATGGCTGCCAATCCAAGGCGAATTTCTAAGGTGGAGATTGCGATTACTTTTCCTGAAACTTATTCGGAAAAATCTCGCAAGATTCTTGAACATACTGCTAAAACCTGCCCTGTGCTCCAGAGTCTCCATCCCGAAATGGAGAAGCTTATTAGTTTTAATTATTTATGAAACCCTGTATATTATTACTGATTTTTTGTTTTGCTATGCCGGTTTTGGCGTAGGAAAATGAAAAAGTAAGCTGGAATGCAGAAAAATCTTTAAGTTGGAGCGATTTTAAGGCAAGTCCTAAAAAACACCTTCCTTATAAAGCCAATACCAACTCTGGATTATCATTTTCATGGAATTCTACGGAAAGCATCAGTGGGATTGAACTTAATTATGAAGTTAGGAGTAATTTTTATCCTAATAACCTGAGTTCGATGTAAAAAAAAATCACTTATTACGAGCTATTTTAGGCCATAGAAAAGCGGAAAATTAGTATATTTAAGTGTCTTAATACCAAGCATTTAACTAATTTTTCCGCTATGAT
>Ga0307486_1001615_pt1 | contig 16872 bp, 13 predicted proteins | sample CBIW02metaG_FD_203663 | JGI IMG/M metagenome (GOLD analysis project Ga0307486, IMG submission 203663) | Sea-ice brine microbial communities from Beaufort Sea near Barrow, Alaska, United States - CBIW 0.2 | ecosystem: Environmental > Aquatic > Marine > Coastal | place: USA: Alaska | collected... | reverse complement strand
CAAACTCTTCATCGTTAAATTTTAAATGTGTTAACAATTACTAAGGTTGTTTCGTATGTGGTCCGAAAACCACATCTGCTCAAAAGTATTCTTCTAGTCTTGATTCGTATTTTTTTGGTTTCTTTTGTTATTCTTGCGAACAACATTTGAAACGCGCTGTCAATTCAATATATCAATGAACATTCCCCCTCCGCCTTCGGCTCCTCCCCAAAGGGTGAGGTTCATTCCGAAGTTGGAAGGACTCTTTTTTGTTGAAATCAAAGGACTCGAACCTCGCTATCTCTATAGACCCACCCGGGATTTCTTTTTTTCAATCTGTTATTGTGAACGTTGCTTTTCTAAGCGGCTGCAAATATACAACCCTTTTTTTCTAACCAGCAAACTTATTTGAAGTTTCTTTTGATCCTTTTTTTTTAGTCTAAAACAACACTAAAAAACCAAACCTTTTTCCCTCCAAAACAACTGCCAATCAATGAACTTTTTTCTTAGCCTTAAAGCCTTCCGGGCTTTTCTCTAAGCGGATGCAAACATACAACCCTTTTTTTAATCCCGGCAAATTTATTTGAAGTTTCTTTTTGATCTTTTTACGATTTAAAACCGAGCCAAAATCAAAACGTTTTCTACTTCTCAACAAACAACAATCAATGAACTTTTTTCTTATCCTCAAACCCTCTCAGGCTTTTCTCTAAGCGGCTGCAAACATACAACCCTTTTTTTATTTCCGGCAAACTTATTTGAAGTTTTTTTAGATTAAAAAACCGACTTTAAAAATAAGCCTGTTTCTCTTGTAATCCGCACCAGTCAATGAACTTCGCTCCTCACGATCCCTTTCGGTCACGCCCTAAGCGGCTGCAAATATACACCCTCTTTTTACTTCCTGACAAGCTTTTTTTTATATTCTTTTTGAGATATTCTTAACGATTTGGTAATAGGGAAGTTATCCCGCAAAAAAATAGCGGCATATTGAGGATCGACCGGTTTTGACACTGAAAATCCGGTTCAGAATGGCAAAAAACTCCCTTGGTTTGTCATTCTGAGCGATAGCGAAGAATCCCTCGCACTCATGGGACGAACCATAAATAAAAGTCAATTACATTTTCACTACTCCGCCGCACTACTCTCTGTAGAGATTCTTCCTCGCCCAAAAGCTCGTTCAGAATGACAAAGAAAGGATTGGAAAAGCGCGACCTATAGTTACTTTTTAAGTCAGTCTTGATTCTCACCTCACCGCTATTTTTAATACCTTCGAACCTACTTGCGTTAGGGATTGCAGCGGTAGCTTTTAAAAATTGCGATAGCAGTTTTAAAACTACAAGCGTAAAGCCCGACCCGACCGCAGGGAGGGGAACGCCCAAGAAAGTATGATTAATAAATCAGCGTAGATTACTTGCCGTCCATTTATTGGTGAGTTCCAAAAACTTAAATTTTAATGGACTGGGTTGAGGCTCCAAAATTTTAGCCTGAAAAGATCGTTGCAAAATATCTTCGATTAGATAGTCCTCCTTATTGGTTTCAGGGTTGTATTCCTCTTTGAGCGAGATGTCAAAAATACTTGCGGTGGTATTATACCAAAAAGCCCTCCAGCCGCTTTTTAGGTTTTTGATCAAATCATAGGTGGTGACACCGGTTTGACGATGAACGAGTTTTACCAGAATCTGGCCTTCCGTATGAGTTAGTTTTTTCAACTCGGCGGAAAACTCTCCTTCTATATAGTCCTGCACAATTTTTGTATATCTTCTTTGTTGACGTTTGGATTTAATTTGATCTAATCTGGAGTTAAGCTCTATCAATCTTTCCGAAGCAAGTTTAGCGTAAGGATACACTTTTCGCGTTTTTCTTCTCAAAATCAAATAAGTCCTTCGATCCAGATCTGATTTGAATTTCAATCGGTTTAAAATAACCACTTCCTCCAAATCGATACTTTCACGCGCGACAGTGTCCCCAATAACGACGAAGTATTCACTATCAAGTGAATCTTTAGCGGCCTCTGAATTTTGTGCAGAAGAACTTAAAAGGACAAAAAACAATAAAAATGATACAATTAGTTTCAAAACACAAGCATTTTATAATTACACTGATATAAACCAAAACTGTTCCAAATTTACGAATTATAGCTTGAATTGCATTTAATTCTTAGTAATTTCGTGAAAAATATTTTCGTGATATTTGAATATAAAAGCTTCTCTATGATCCTGCTATTTAGCAGAAAGGAATCTGCGAATTAAGAATCATCAATAAAAAATAATAAATATTTACCTATGAAAAAAGTGGAAATACTCGACGAAAAATCGGTTAAATTTTTAGAAAAATACCTTAATAATGCTTCACCTACTGGTTACGAATGGGAAGGTCAGAAATTATGGATGGATTACCTAGAGCCTTATGTAGATGAATTTATTACCGATACTTATGGTACAGCAGTTGGTGTCATAAATCCAAAAGCTAAATTTAAAGTTGTCATTGAAGGCCACGCTGATGAAATTTCGTGGTATGTCAATTATATTACCGACGAGGGAATGATTTATGTTATACGCAACGGCGGAAGTGATCACCAAATAGCCCCCTCCAAACGGGTTAATATTCACACCAAAAAGGGAATTGTGCAAGGGGTATTTGGATGGCCCGCCATTCATACCAGGAATAAAGAAAAAGAAGAAGCGCCAAAACTAGACAATATTTGTATCGATCTTGGTTGCAGTTCAAAGGATGAAGTGGAGGAATTAGGAGTTCATGTGGGCTGCGTTATCACTTATCCCGATGAATTTTTTATCTTAAATGAAAACAAATTTGTGTGCCGCGCACTCGATAACAGAATGGGCGGATTTATGATAGCACAGGTTGCCAGGTTATTAAAGGAAAACAAGAAAAAACTGCCTTTTGGATTGTACATTACCAATTCTGTACAGGAGGAAGTAGGATTGCGCGGGGCTCAAATGATTACAGATCGTATAAAACCCGATGTTGCAATTTGTACTGATGTCACCCATGATACCACTACACCCATGATAAGCAAGATAACCAACGGTTATGCAAAAATTGGTGCAGGCCCTGTGATTACTTATGCTCCGGCAGTACAAAATAAATTGCGTGAATTAATTATTGAAACCGCAGAAAAAAAAGAGATCCCTTTTCAGCGTAGCGCTTCCTCCAGCATGACGGGAACCGATACAGATTCATTTGCCTACAGCAACGGCGGGGTAGCTTCTGCACTTATTTCCTTACCGCTCCGATATATGCACACCACTGTAGAAATGGTTCACAAAACTGATGTGGAAAATGTGATAAAATTGATTTACGAGAGTTTACTTCAAATAAAAGATGGGGATACTTTTAATTATTTTGAATAGTTAATTAGTAGATCACTAAAAAATTTAAAATCGGCTACTTCTTTATAATTGAAGTAGCCGGTTTTTAGTTATACATTTTTTCACAAATTATTATAATCTGTTCATGATGAATCGTTTTATCTTTAAATAAAAAAGCGATGACCTTAACGAGCAATGATATTAATGATCTTCTATATGATCCTGAGCACGCTTTAAAAATTGCTAATCTTGTCTATATCCCTGAAGCTAATCTAAGTGTAGCCAGAAAGAAATGTGGTCGCGGTTATACTTATACTATAGATGGAAAAAAGATCCTGGCTGAAGAAGAATTAGCGAGATATAAAAGCCTGGTGATTCCGCCAGCCTGGAAAAATGTACGGATCTCCCAATTGGTAAACGGCCACCTTCAGGTAGTTGGATTGGATGATAAAAGCAGAAAACAATACATTTATCATCCCACTTGGTCGGAATTACGAAACAGGACAAAGTTCTTTAAGATGATCTCTTTTGGCAAACTATTGCCTATAATAAGACAACAAATAGATCAAGATTTAGACCTCCCAGAAATGAATGAGCGCAAAATTTTAGCCCTGGTAATCAGGCTGATGGAAGAAACTCATATTCGGATAGGTAATGCTTATTACGCCAAACACAATAAAACTTATGGCTTAAGCACTTTACGCACCCGACATGTCAAGACTTCCAAGAGTATGATGAAATTTGAATTTATTGGTAAAAAAGGAAAAGAACATTCTATTAGCATTCAAAATAAGAAGTTAATAAAACTTGTAAATCAGTGTGAGGAAATTCCTGGGTGGGAATTATTCAAATTTTATGATGAAAGAGGGAAAAAGCAGGTTTTAGATAGTGCTATGATTAATAGTTATATCCAGGAGATAAGTGGAGAAAAATTTACTGCAAAGGACTTTAGAACTTGGGCAGCTTCCAAAATCTTTTTCGAAACCTTATATGAAATCGGTTATCAGGAAGAAGAAAAGGAAAACAAAAAAGCTATTTTGCATGCACTGGATGCAGCTGCGGAAGGTTTAGGTAACACCAGATCTGTATGTAGAAGTTATTACGTTCATCCACTTATTCTGGAGAAATATGAAAGCGGTGAAATTGTTCCTTATTTTAATATGATAAAAACTATAGATGAAAATGATCACATAAGGCTTTCAAATTCAGAGAAAGTAATGTTAAATATGATAAGTGTGTATCAAATAGATCTTGAACAAAAAGCATTTTAAAATATTACCTCTTTTTAAACGATATTGAATATTTCACTTTTAATGTGAATGAAGCTAAAAAAAGGACAGAAAAAATATATTTAGAAAATCGTTTTATTTATTTCTGTACCTGGCACTTTGAGGAAAAGGGGCCGGAGAAATAGACAATACAATTTCTCCGGCAAGGTTTTATGTGGATTATTTTAGGTATTATCGACTAATAGATTAAGCTGTATTTTATTTTTTGCTGTCTAAATAGTTCAATACATTTTTTTCTATCCTGTTTTCGATATCCGTCAAATCAGCTTTAACAAATTTGCTACCGGTTATTTTTTCATACAACTCAATATATCTTTCCGAAACCGACCGAATGTAATCATCACTCATCTCAGGGACTTTTTGTCCGTCAAGACCTTGAAAGCCCTGGCCTATTAACCATTGCCGTACAAATTCCTTTGAAAGTTGTTTTTGAGCTTCTCCCCTTTCCTGACGTTCTTTATAACCATCGGTGTAAAAATACCGGGATGAATCCGGAGTGTGGATCTCATCGATAAGAACTATTTTTCCATCAGAAGTTTTACCAAATTCATATTTGGTATCTACCAGGATTAAACCGCGCGATGCCGAAATTTTAGTTCCGAATTCAAATAGTTTTTTTGTGTAATCTTCCAGAACTTTATAATCTTCCTTGGAAACAATTCCCCTTTTAAGGATATCTTCTTTTGAAATATCCTCATCGTGATCTCCCATTTCTGCTTTGGTTGCCGGAGTGATTATAGGTTCGGGAAATTTATCGTTTTCATTCATTCCGTCAGGCATTGTGACTCCACACAAGATCCTTTTACCTGCCTTATATTCACGGGCCGCGTGACCTGCAAGATAACCGCGAATTACCATTTCAACCTTAAAAGGTTCACACTTTAAGCCTATCGCAACATTAGGATCTGGGGTTGCAGTCAACCAATTTGGAACGATATCACTGGTTGCCTCCATCATTTGAGTGGCAATTTGATTTAAAATTTGTCCTTTATATGGAATTCCTTTTGGCATCACCACATCAAATGCAGAAAGGCGGTCTGTAGCAATCATTGCCAAAAGATCTCCTTCAAGGTGATAAACTTCGCGAACCTTTCCTTTATAAACCGATAGTTGTCCTGGGAAATTAAAATTTGTATCAGTAATGGTATTCTTCATAAGTTATTTTAAATTCTATTCTGATAGTTACTATTGATATAAAAACAAAATGCTTTATAGAAAATTCAATTAATCACATTGAATTCCTAAAATTTTTTACAAATTTAAGTTTTTCTGATTTAATTTTTTACTCTGCGTGCTCTATTTCTTTATAAGCAGCAATTATACTGTTAACCAGCCTATGCCGAATCAAATCTTTATCGTCTAGCGTGACTACACCAATTCCTTTCACATCTTTGAGTACCAATAAAGCTTCTTTTAATCCGGAAGTAACCCTTCTGGGCAAGTCAATTTGGCCGGGATCACCGGTGATCATAAATTTTGCGCTTTTTCCCATTCGTGTCAAAAACATTTTCATTTGAGAATGGGTCGTGTTTTGGCCTTCATCCAGAATTACAAAGGCATGATCAAGGGTTCTCCCGCGCATAAATGCTAATGGAGCTATTTGGATCACCCCTTTTTCAATATAGGCCTCCAACTTCTCACTTGGGATCATATCCCGTAAAGCATCATACAAAGGTTGCATATAAGGATCTAATTTTTCTTTCAAATCCCCAGGTAAAAAACCAAGATTTTCACCTGCTTCTACAGCTGGCCTGGTTAAAATAATTCTTTTGACCTGTTTTTCTTTCAAGGCTTTTACGGCGAGTGCAACACTGGTATAGGTTTTTCCGGTTCCTGCTGGACCAATTGCAAAAACCATATCGTTCCTATTAATTAACTCAACCATCTTTCTCTGGTTGGAAGTTAAAGCCTTTATTAGTTTCCCTCCTACTCCATGTACTAAGATTTCTCCATTTATAGAAGTGGCAGAATACTCTTCTTTTTTGTTTCCATTAAGTACACCTTCAATCACATTTTCATCAAGTGTATTGAACTTTTCAAAATGCTTAATCAACATGGCAAAGCGCTTATCAAATTCCATGAGCATATCATCATCGCCATAAACCATAATACGACTACCACGTGCGACAATTTTGAGTTTGGGAAAATACTTTTTAAGAAGTTCTATATGTTCATTTTTTTGTCCAAAAAATTCTCTTGGGCTAATTTCGGCAAGTTCAATGATCAGTTCGTTCAATAGAGGAAAGATTAAGATTAATTACTTTTATTAAAGATATTAAATTTGCTTTAATCACACACAAATTCTCGTTATGTTTTTTAAGTGAATTATAGATTTAATCTGTTAATTTGACATAACTTGGATGAAATAAATTTACCTTCGCCTTCCCTGCAAATTCTTTGATAATTTTGCATAACAACCTTAAAAACTCATTAAAACCGCACATGGCAATTATCACTTTAACAACCGATTTTGGAGAAAAGGATCATTTTGTTGGAGCTGTGAAAGGATCAATTTATTCAGAATTGAATGATGTGCGCATTGTGGATATTTCGCATTCTGTTTCCCCTTTTCATATAACGGAAGCTTCTTACATAATTAAAAATGCCTACAAATGTTTTCCAAAAGGGACAATTCATATTATTGGAATAGATTCTGAGTTGACTCCTGAAAATAACCACCTCGCTGTTAAGTTGGATGGCCATTATTTTATTTGCGCAAATAATGGAATACTTTCTCTGATAGCTTCAGAAATAAAACCTGAAAAGATTGTCGATATCAGCTTACCTAAAATTGTGGAAAGCAATTTTCCTGTTTTAGAAGTTTTTGTGCGGGTGGCCTGTCACATTGCACGCGGAGGAACCCTTGAAGTTATTGGGAAATCAATTGAAAATATCAAGTATTTAAAAGAAATTGAGCCATTTCTAAATTCTGAAAAAAGTCAAATAATAGGGCACGTACTCTACATTGATAATTATGGAAATATAGTTACCAATATTTCCAGAAAACTTTTTGACAGTGCAGGAAAAGGAAAGAAATTCATTATAAATGCCCGTACAGCAAGATTTCAAGAAGTTTATGACACCTACAGTGATGCTATCAATTTTAAACTGGAAAAGGATAAACGGGAAGAAGATGGCAAAAAACTGGCAATATTCAATTCGGCAGGCTTGATAGAACTGGCTATTTACAAAAGTAATCCCCATACAGTTGGAAGTGCTTCCACTCTTTTTGGACTTGAATTAAGGGATACCATTACTATAAATTTCGAATAAAAAATGTTAATACGAATTGTCAAAATGGGTTTTGACCCGGAGAAAATAGAAACCTTTCTACAGAATTTTGAAAAACGCAAAGCCAGGATCAGAGGTTTTGAAGGATGCATGTTTTTGGAACTTTATCGCGATAAAAATAATACGAATCAGTTTTTTACCTATAGTTACTGGAAGGATGAAGCTGCCTTAGAAAATTACCGAAAATCATCTCTTTTCAAGGAGTTATGGGCGGAAACAAAAATATATTTCAACCAAAAACCCGAAGCCTGGAGCGTTGATAAATTGGTCAGTATAGAGTAATTAGTAGTGAGAATTGAGTATTGAGATGTGAGTATTGAGATGTGAGTATTTAGAAAAAGAATGAAATGTTTTTTAGTCCAGATTCACTTCGTGGAATTTTAAACTTTTGAACTTTTGAACTTTTCAACTTTGAATTCTGAATTTTGAATTTTTAAACTTTGAATTATAAATAACGTTTAGGTTGATAGCAATATTAAAAAAAGAAATTCAGTCCTTTTTTTCCTCGCCGGTGGGATATCTGGTGATAGGTGTATTTTTAACTGTATGCGGACTTTTCCTATTTGTGTTTAGCGGAAATTATAATATTTTAGATAATGGTTTTGCCGATTTAAGTCCGTTTTTTAATCTCGCGCCGTGGATTTTCATTTTTCTGATCCCTGCAATTACAATGAAGAGTTTTTCGGAAGAGAAAAAACAAGGCACAATGGAGTTATTGCTCACCAAACCAATTGGTTTGTGGAACCTTATTTTGGGTAAATTTCTCGGTACATTTTTTTTAGTAATCATTGCCATATTACCTTCGGTTTTATATGTATTTAGCATTTATCAATTAGGCGATCCTGTCGGTAATTTCGATGTCGGAGCTACTTTGGGATCCTATTTTGGGCTTTTACTTCTCGCCTCCAGTTATACTGCTATCGGTTTATTCGCTTCATCTCTTTCTCAAAGTCAAATTACGGCATTTATAATCGCGGTTTTTTTATGTTTTATAATCTTCTTTACTTTTGAAGGAATTGCAGGTTATGAATTGTTTAAAGATTCTGCCTATGGCATAGAAGCTTTGGGCATTAGTTATCACTATAAAAGTATGAGCCGGGGAGTTTTGGATACCAGAGACTTGATTTATTTTTTGAGCCTCATAATTTTATTTCTGACTTTAACCTATTTCAAGATCGCGTCTAATAATAATAAAACCTAAGTTTTGAAAAAGTTGGTTAAATACAAATATCTTTTAATTTTAATTGTTGGACTGATCCTGATCAATCTGCTAGCCTCAAATTTTCATCAAAGGTTTGACTTAACCCAAGATCATCGCTTCACCCTTTCTCCTGCTTCAAAGGCTATTATTGATGAGGTGAGATCACCCATAATTATAGATGTATTTTTAAAGGGAAACTTTCCCCCGGAATTCAAGAAACTTCAAAATGAAACCAGGCAATTGTTGGAAGAATTTGAAGCCAATAACCCCAATATCCGTTTTAATTTTACAGATCCTTTATCTGAAGGTGACGATGCCAATGCTATAGCTCAGGAATTTTATAAACTTGGAATGACGCCCGCCAGAGTGAACGTAATGGAAAATGGAAAGTCAAGTGAAACTTTGATTTTTCCCTGGGCAATTGCTAATTTCAATAAAAAAACAGTCAAAATCCCTTTGCTAAAAAATAAATTGGGCGCGACAGATGAAGAACGGGTAAACAACTCTGTGCAACAATTGGAATACGCCTTTGCTGATGGACTGAGCCAAATAGTAAGATCACGGAAGAAAAAGATAGCAGTAATGCGTGGTAATGGGGAACTTCCGGATGCCAATATCGCCGATTTTATTCAGGACGTACGGAAGTACTATTTTGTGGCACCTTTTACTTTGGATTCCACAGCGATGAATCCCGGAAAAACTTTGAGTGAACTGAATAATTTTGATTTGGTTATAGAAGCTAAACCTATTGAGGCTTATACCGAAAAGGAAAAATATGTCCTCGACCAATATTTAATGCAAGGTGGAAAAATTATTTGGCTGGTTGAAAAGGTCGCGATGGAAACCGACAGTCTATTTAATAAAACAGGAAAAGCTTTTGCATTTCCAAGGGATTTAAATTTAAACGACTTGTTTTTCTCATATGGCCTTCGCATTAATCCTGTATTGATAAATGACATTTATTCTGCGCCGATTGTCCTGGCCAGCGGAAATGGAAATGACACCCAATTTACGCCTTATCCCTGGTTTTACAGTCCGCTTTCGACTTCCCCAAAAACGCATCCAATTATCAATAATATTGAAGCGGTAAAATTTGAATGGACCAACCAAATAGACACATTGAGAAATGAGGTTAAAAAAACTATTTTACTTTCCAGTTCGCCACAAACCAAAATTGAAGGTACACCTCTGGAAATTAGTTTGAATATTCTAAACACTAAACCAAATTTATCTACTTATACTGACGGAGAACAAGCCTTGGCCGTGTTATTTGAAGGACAGTTTACATCGGCTTATAAAAACAGAGTTAAACCTTTCCCGATTGATAAACCACTTGATCTCAGCTTACCCACCAAAATGATCGTTGTTGCTGACGGTGATGTGATTAAAAATCAATTGAAACAAGGAAAACCTTTGGAATTAGGATTCGATCGTTATACAGGAAACACATACGGAAATAAGGAATTTCTAATGAATTCTGTAAACTATTTATTGGACGATTCCGGTCTTATCCATATTCGCTCAAAACAAATCAGCATCGCATTTTTGAACTTGGCAAAAGTCGCCGAAGAACGTGAAAAATGGCAAATCATAAATCTTACAATTCCGTTAGTGTTATTGGCACTTGGAGCATTCTCATTCAATTATTTCAGAAAAAAACGATACCAGCGAAAGTAGATGGTTTTTACCTCTTTTATATTATTATGAAAAGTATTAACAAAAAGCAAAACCTAAATTTTGTAACTAACTCATTGTCAGTTTATTATTCTAAATCTTAAAGATTCTGATGTTGATAAAATATCCCTGTATCTATTTCAATTTTTGAAGTATTAGGATATATTTGTAAGGATTAAATCAAACCGATACTTCCATGAAATTTATTGTATCCAGCACATATTTACTTAAACAACTTCAAATTTTGGGAGGGGTTATCAACAACAATAACACCCTGCCTATATTAGATAATTTTTTATTCGAATTAAAAAAGAATGAATTAAAGGTTTCAGCTTCCGATTTGGAGACTACAATGTCTGCCAAATTAAAAGTAGAATCAGATTCTGAAGGAGCTATTGCTGTTCCAGCAAGATTGCTGTTGGAAACCTTGAAAACTTTTCCGGAGCAGCCTCTTACTTTTGTAGTTGAAGAAAATAATACTATTGAATTGAGTTCCAACTATGGAAAATATGCATTGGCTTATGCTAAAGCCGAGGAATTTCCCAAAGCAGTTGAGCTAAAGGAACCAAGTAGTACCATTGTACAAGGCGATGTGCTGGCAACAGCAATTAGCAAAACTATATTTGCCTCTGGAAATGACGATTTACGTCCTGTGATGAGCGGTGTTTTCTTTCAGTTTTCAACGGAAGGGCTGACTTTCGTGGCTACCGATGCACATAAACTCGTAAAATATTCCAGAAGGGATGTTACAGCTTCACAGGAGGCTGATTTTATCATGCCAAAGAAACCTTTGAATTTACTAAAAGGAATCCTCGCTGGAAGCGAAACCGATGTTATTATTGAATACAACGAGTCCAACGCAAAATTTACCTTTGAAGATACACAGTTGATCTGTCGCTTAATCGACGGGAAATATCCAAATTACGAGGCGGTAATTCCAAAAGAAAATCCGAATAAACTGGTAATAGACCGAAACCAATTTTTAAATTCTGTGAAAAGGGTTTCTATTTTTGCGAATAAAACCACACATCAGGTACGTTTGAAAATTGCCGGAGCTGAACTGAATATTTCTGCGGAAGACATTGATTATAGCAACAAGGCGGAAGAACGTTTGACTTGTTCTTACCATGGCGACGATATGCAAATTGGGTTCAACTCCCGTTTCCTTACCGAAATGCTCAATAATCTTAACGCTAATGAAGTTCAACTTGAAATGAGCCTTCCTAACCGTGCGGGTATATTAACCCCGGTAGATGGTCTTGATGAAGGTGAAATAATCACGATGCTGGTTATGCCGGTAATGCTTAATAGCTAGATAAGAGTATTGAGATGTGAGTATTGAGATGTGAGATATGAGAATTGTGCAAAAAGAGGTTCCACAACTTTAGAACAGGAGTCATAACTATAAAATCAGATTCTTAGATTTGTGAGATAATTAAAAAACCCGTTTGAAATTTCAAACGGGTTTTTTAACTTCCTAAAAACTACAAATGCAATTTCCAGATTCTAAAAATAATCCTTACAGTTTCTACATTACTAATGGATTACATTGTTTTTCGGGAAAGTTATCCCGTTGTGGAATGTCTTGAATTGTTCAATATTCTTATATATTTTTTCAATTTCTGAAATTAAAACCTTACTTTTTGATGATTTTAATTTTAAGCTTTCAGCTTCCTGCTCCGTTGCATTGAATTGTTCAAAAAGGTTAAAATTAAGCAATCCACCGTAATAGGATATATTCCACTGAAGTTTGGAAAATGTATCTTCATTATTTTTAAAGATGTTCTCCGTAAAAAATGAGTTTCTTTTTTCCTGAATCATTTCAACCAGGTAATCAATTGTACTAGGCATATCATCAGGTTTATCTAAATCAAATATAGATGTTTCGAAAAATTGATCTTCCACACCTTCAAATAACTTTAAAAAGTTGGGGTGTACATATTTGAAAAATCCTTTCACATCTGTTATAAAACAGATACCTGCTAAAAATTTATTTTTGGAGGCTTTTATTTTAAGTTGGCTTTTATTTGACATGGCTGACTCTTTTTGAGGTTCAACATTTTGATCAATACTCTTTTTGGTTATATTTTTCCAAGGAAATTTAGCAATAAGTTCTATTCCTTCATTTTGGGAAAATAAAGATTTTTTATTCTTAACTGGAGGTTTCATATTGTGATATTTTATTTTTCTAGTTGTGCCAATTGCTATAGAATAAATCCTATAATTTCGTTATACCACTTCTAAAATTCAATTTTATATTTTTAAAATAAATCGGAATCAAATTATCCGACAGAATTTATTATCCATTTAGAATAACTTAAGGTAATAGGTTCTAATCGATCTAATTTTTGTCCAATATTTTTCGCACTATGTATTGCCATTAAGAAATTTGGGATGTTATAAAATTCATAAGATTTATCAATCAGATAATGTGCTCCCAGCAGTAAGCTTTTTTTATAACAACTTGCATTAATCCTATTACTCAACATAAAAACCACAATATCGGGGTAGTTCTTTTTAATATATTTTAATAAATCAAATCCACTTTCTTCTTTCAGTACAATATCTAGCAAAACAACATCTGGCTTATTAATACGTAGCAAATCTTTCGCCTCCAAAACACAAAAGGCATGGCCAATCCACTTTACCTCCTTCATGTCTTTTAAAATATAGTCCAGATGAGTTGTGATTATAGTTGAATCATCAACAGTTAAAACTTTTAAAATCATTTTTTAGGATGTTTAAAATGCTATAATCGAAGTTGGAGATAAAATTGGAATAACAGAATAGTTATAACAATGATTCTATTGTAGTCTAAAAAGCGACAAAAAAAATCGATTTGAATTTCAAAAATTGTAGGATCCGTAGAAAATCTTTACAAACATTAAGTTTGATAAAATCAATCTCATTTATTTTTATAATCACAAAAAATCTGAAACTTACTAGAGTTATATGTTAAATGAGATTTAAAATAAAACACGACTTCTATTCAAGAAAATTGCGGAGGGAGGGGGGTGTATTTGCATTATTTTAATTGAAAGAAGCCATGTTAATATTCCTAATCTTTAAAATACGACTTCTTCAATAATATCCTTGGGGGGATGGGAGGATGTGGGACTGCGCTTTATTGAAGAAAGCCGTATTTAATAATAAAACTAGTAATCATTATTAATAGTACTAAATAACGAAGAAATAAAGATGGTAGGAATAGTACAAATCGTGAAACAAATGTAGTGTTTTGTACTACAAATATTTAAACCAAAGAGTTGTCAAATGCATACCTGGTGAGTTCTGCATTGTTTTTTAAATTGAGTTTGTCCAGGATTCTTGCTCTATAGGTACTAATTGTGTTAACCGTCAATGAAATTTCTCTGCCAATTTCCGATACGGTTTTACCTGAAGCTATAAATTTAAGAACCTGTAATTCCCTGTCAGAAAGAGATTCATATAAAGGTTTATCGAGTGGGTGTGATAAGGATTGCGCAAGCTTATCCACAATGTTTAATGAGATGTATTTTCTTCCGTTTAAAATAAGGTTTACAGCATTAATCAATTCCTCCGGAGCGCTATCTTTGTTTAAAAAGCCTGATGCTCCCGCCTTGAGAACCCGAATGGCATATTGATCCTCAGGTTGTACGCTGAGAATGAGAATCGGGGTTTGGACCCCATCTGACCTGATTTGTTTTAAGGTTTCCAGCCCATTTCTGCCCGGCATGGAAATATCTAATAATATTAGATCAAAGGTTTCCTTTCTTGTGAAATGAAGTGCTTCAATGCTATTAGAAGCTTCAAAATATTTCATATTAGGAAAGGATTCATGAAGGATTTCAATAAGTCCCTTTCTCAATATTGCGTGATCATCGGCAATTAGAAATTTCATATTAAATCTTACTTATTAATTTTCACAAAGGAACGGATAGCCTTAATATTGTGCCACCCATTTTTCTCTTTTTTATTGAAAATGTTCCGTTAATCATGTATGCGCGTTCCTTCATACCGGTGATACCAAGTGAATGTGTTTTGTTTTTCTCGGTTTCCCAAATTCCTTTCCCATCATCAGTCACTTCCAATACTAAAATACCTTTTTTTTCGTTCAGTTCAATAATAACTTTTGAGGCATTTGCATGCCGTGTCACATTGGTAATGGCTTCCTGAAAAATCCGATATACCGCGGTATCGACTGTTTTATCATAATTATCTGAGACATTTGAGGTTTTGAAAATACAGGGAATTCCGGTTTGTTCTTCAAAGGTAGCTACATGCCATTCAATGGCCGCTTCCAGTCCCAGATCATCCAATACTCCGGGCCGCAAATTTGTCGCTATTTTTCGAACATTATTAATGGCTATATTTATGTTGTTGATAAGGCGATCCATTCGCTCTTTCTCCTCCTCAAAATAAACTTTGGTTTTGTTTTTTAACCATGAAGCGTCCAACTTAATTCCCGTTAATTGTTGACCAAGTTCATCGTGGATCTCCCTTGCAATGCTAATGCGTTCCTCTTCCTGAATGGTTTGCAAATGCGCCGTGAGGCTTCGGAGCCTTTGGTTGGCATCAAGACTTTGACTTTCGCATTCCTTTTGAGAGGTGATGTCCTGTAAAGTTCCTTCATATTGGATTGGTTGGGCTTTTCCAATTTTTATAAAATTACCGCTTTCATGTATCCATTTTATAGAACCATTATCAATTAGGATGCGGTACTTAACTTCAATGCTTTTTTCCCCATGCCATGCCTTCTTCATTAATTTGTCAAATCCGGTCCTATCCTCTGGGTGTATGGTGGTAATAATATTTTCTAGTGTGAGCTCAAATTTTTCTTTGTCTTTTTCCCAAATCACATAAACCTCATCTGACCAAAACAATTTACGGGTCTTTAAATTATATTCCCAATAGCCCAATTTCGCTATCTCTTGTGCTGTTTGAAGTTTTTTGTTATATATAATTAAAGCTTCCTTATTTTGTTTGGATTCTGTTATATTCCTGGCAAAACATGCTGCTCCCATTATTTCATCATTAACATAAATGGGATTAAAATTGGTTTCATAAAATACAGGTTCTGATTTAGGATCCTTACGCATCTCCAATTCCAATTTAAAATTTTCTCCCCTAAGTGTTCTTTGATATTGATGTTTCCAAAAATCAGTACTCTTACTAAATACATTTGTACCAAGGATAATATCACCTTTTTTAAATTCGTAATTTGTAGTTAGTTTTAAAGAATTCAAAAATGCCTTATTTCCCGCAATTAATGTAAAATCATTTTTAATACTCCAAATCAAGTCATTCGTGCTATTAATAAGAGCTTCTTTATCCCTCCTTTCAAATTCCCTTTGTGCTTCTCCTTGTTTGCGCTCAGTGATGTTCTGTTGAATTGCAATAAACTTCTCCAACTCCCCTTTATTATTAAATACCGGATTTATCGAAATAGATACCCAATATTTTTCACCGGATTTGGTATAATTCAGGATTTCTTGGGTAAAAGGCTTTTGCTCTCGTAAAGCTTTACTAAAAGCTGCCCTATTTTCTGGATCAGTCTCAGGGCCTTGCATAAAACTACCCGGTTTTTTGCCTTTTACCTCTGGCAAGGTATATCCAGTAAGTTTTTCAAAGGCATTATTTACATACTCTATTACACCCTTCTCATCTGTAATTATTACAAGATTATCTGTCTTGGTTGCAATCAGGGAAAGATCATTAATAAGATTTTCTGCCTCGATAAGCTTTGTGATATCGGCCACATTTACAAGGCACTGTTCTTTGTTTTTGGTAGAAACACCGGTTAGGTGGGCGAACACAGGTAAGTCACTTTCGGTAAGTAAGGTTACCATGCAAGTCTTTTTATCAGTACCTGTAAATATACTTTCGAGAAAATTATTGAAATCATTTTTTGTGTCATCTGTAACAAAAAAACCCAGGCGACTTTTTATTAAACCTTCTCGTTCTTTCCCCAACATTATTGAGGCAGCATTATTTAAATCTATGATCTCCCCGTCTTTGGAAAGTGTAAAATAACCGGATGGTGCAAAATCATACAATTTGGCATATTTTTCAGAAGCGAGTTCAATCGCCCGCTCCTTGGCCACTTTAAGTTCTTCATTCTGCATTTCCAGTT
>Ga0307486_1001612_pt1 | contig 16905 bp, 15 predicted proteins | sample CBIW02metaG_FD_203663 | JGI IMG/M metagenome (GOLD analysis project Ga0307486, IMG submission 203663) | Sea-ice brine microbial communities from Beaufort Sea near Barrow, Alaska, United States - CBIW 0.2 | ecosystem: Environmental > Aquatic > Marine > Coastal | place: USA: Alaska | collected... | reverse complement strand
GGGACGCACCGGCTCCCAGGGACGCACCGGCGGGCGCGGATGTTCCTGCGCGGCGATTGCGCGACATGAGCGAGGACGAACTCGTCTGGATGGCCGAGCGCGAGCGCGAGATCTTCGGCGCGGCAGCCTGGTCCCTCGGGTTGATTCAGGACGACTTCCGCTACGGCGGTAAGAAATACCGTGTGGTCGAGGTGGGCGGCGAGCCGATCGCATACGCGGTGTACGGGTACGACGGCGATGCGTTTCACCTCATGAACATCGCCGTCGCACCACAGGCACGCGGAGCCGGCCATGGCAGGGTGCTCATGGATGACTTCCTTGCAGAGGCCCGCGCGGAGCATGCGCATGACGCATGGCTCGAGGTCGCGGTGACGAACACTAGCGCGCTCGCGCTCTACCGCGCTTATGGCTTCGAGGACGTGCGCGTGCGGCCGCGGTACTACCAGCCTGAGGACGTAGACGCGATCGTGATGCGAGTCGCGGTGTCTCGCGCACCTGCTGGCTAACTCGCACCCCCACGCTGCCTAGTGGATTGTTCTTCAGGGGACCCGCCCGCGCCTAGGCTTACTCTTGTGGAGCCATTAATCCTTGGAATCGAAAGTACGTGCGACGAGACCGGCATCGCGCTCGTGCGCGGAACTGAGTTGCTCGCCGACGTCGTAGCGTCGTCCATGGACGAGCACGCTAGGTTCGGCGGCATCGTTCCGGAGGTAGCCTCGCGCGCGCACCTCGAAGCGATGATCCCCACCATCGAGGAGGCGCTCGCGCGCTCGGGCCACACGCTGGCGGATATCGACGCGGTCGCCGTGGCCTCCGGTCCTGGACTGGTGGGCTCGCTCACCGTAGGCGTTTCCGCGGCGAAGGCACTCGCGCTGGGGCTCGGCAAGCCGCTGTACGGCGTCAACCACGTGATCGGGCACGTGGCGGTTGACGAGTTGGTGCACGGCGAGTTTCCGGAGCGGATCATGGCGTTGGTGGTGTCCGGCGGCCACACGTCGCTGCTCCTGGTGGGCGACATTGCCACCGACGTCACAGAGTTGGGCCACACGCTCGACGATGCTGCGGGTGAGGCGTTCGACAAGGTGGGGCGTCTGCTTGGCTTGCCTTACCCCGGCGGCCCGCACGTCGACAAACTCGCGCGTGAGGGAAACCCCACCGCGATTCCCTTCCCGCGTGCGCTGACCAAACCCAAGGACATGGCCAAGCATGCTTACGACTTCTCGTTCTCCGGCCTCAAGACCGCCGTGGCCAGGTGGGTTGAAGCGTGCGAGGCGCGGGGCGAGGACGTTCCGACGGCCGATGTTGCGGCGAGTTTTGCCGCCGCGGTCGCCGATGTCCTGGTCTCCAAAACCATTCAGGCCTGCCACGATCATGGGGTGGCCACCCTGGTGATCGGCGGGGGATTCAGCGCGAACAGCCAGCTGCGCGACGCGGCGACGGCCAGATGCGCCGAGGCAGGTATCGAGGTGCGCATCCCGCCGATTCGCTTCTGCACCGACAACGGCGCGATGATCGCGGCGCTCGGCAGCGCGGTCGCTCGGCGCGGCCTGACACCCAGCGAATTGAACATCGGGGTGGACTCGTCGATGCCGCTCACCACGGTCCTTGTTTAGTGACGGAGACCGACTCAAGCCCGCCCCAGCTGCACGACGGTGCCTATTTAGGCTGGCGCCTTCTGTGGGGTGGAGCTCTCTTTGTGCTGGTGGTCGCTTCACGGCGCGACCCGCGTGAGTCCGGATCCGCGTGAGTACGGTGTTCTTATGATGGCGGAAAACTGATGGCGCGAGCGTGGGGTAAGAGCGTCGCCATCGCCGCCGTGGCCGTTGTCGCGATAGGTTCAGTGTTCTGGGCGAGCTCCTTGGCTGACGGCGACGCCGCAGACCCGGCGGCGACCCAATCCGCCTCACCGAGCTCAACCCCCTCGCGTCCGGCCACCAGCCCGGCGCTGACGCCTTCGTTGACCCCCTCTCCTTTGCCGTCCGAGGCCCCTCTCGCGTGGGGGCCCACCCAGACTGACTGGGACGCCGCGCTGGCGACTGCGCGGTCGCTACCGGTGGCGCGTGCGGCTGGCCAGGTGATCGTCGCATCGTACGCAGGTACCTCGCCGGTCAAATTGAGCAAAATGATTGATAAGTATGGGCTTGGCGGCGTCATGCTTCAGGGTGACGCGACGTCCAGCAAGAAGGTGACCACCAAGCTGACGGCGGCCGCAGCATCGGCTGGAAGGACGGTGCCCGTTGGGAACGGCGACTGGCCGGTGATGATTGCCGTGGATCAGGAGGGCGGCACCGTCGCACGACTGCGCGGCATGATGCCCGACCTGCCCGGCCTCATGGCGGCGGGAGCCGCGACCAACAAGTCGATGGTCCAGGAGACGTATGCGATTCAGGGCGCCCATATCGTCGCCCTGGGATTCAACACTGATTTCGCGCCCGACGCGGACGTCACTACGGGGTTGAGCGACCCGGTAATCCGTACGCGGTCGGCGGGCTCGGACCCGCAAAATGTGGCTAGCACCGTAGACGCCGTGCTCGCGGGGTATACCGACGCGGGGCTCATCTCGACTGTGAAGCACTTTCCCGGTCACGGATCCGTTGATGTGGACTCTCATTTGGGGCTACCGGTGCAGTCCTTGACCGTTGCCGAGCTGGAGAAGCGGGACCTCATCCCGTTCGCGAGCGCAGTCGATGCTGGCGCGCCCGCGGTCATGTTGGGGCACATCGCGCTGGCCGAATGGGGCGGGGACGCGGCGTCGCTGTCTCCCGGTGCCTATACCTACCTACGCGAGCGTTTGGGGTTCACTGGGGTCGCGATTACGGACGCCATGAACATGGGCGCGATTGTGGACCACCACCAGCCGGGCGAGGCTACCGTGCTAGCGCTCGAGGCTGGCGCGGACATGGTGCTGATGCCGGCAGACACGGGCGCTGCCCTCCGGGCGATCGTCGCCGCCGTTGACGCGGGTGACCTACCGCGAGCGCGCTTAGACGAGGCGGCCGCGCGATCAATTCTGCTGATGCGATGGCAGGCGGGCCAAATTGCCGAGCCGATTCCGCTGGGCTCGGACGGTTACGCGCGCGACTTCGCTGCTCGATCTGCCACGATGGTGACGCCAAGTTGCCACGACACCGTTTTTACCGGAAAGTCGAGCAAGGTAACTATTAGTGGCGGCGCGGAGCACGAGCGCGCGGTACTCGCAAAGGCACTCGCAGCGTGGGGCGTCACCGCTGGCGACAAGTCGGAGCCAGGGGTCACTGTGCGTCTGGTTGGTAACTCGAGTAAGAGCGCCAGCGCGGACGTGGTGGTTTCCCTTGCGGGGCCTTGGGTATTGGACAAGGCGAGCGCGACCACTTACATCGAGCTGTACGGGCGCTCGGACGACGTGCTTGAGGGATTGGCCGACGTGCTGACGGCCAACACCGTGCCACAGTCAGCGTGGCCGGTGAAACTGGGGAACGTGCTGGGCGCCACATGCGAGTAGTAGTCCTCTACTGAGGGGTCAGTCGGGGGTGTGACCGAGCGGCTCAACAATGAGGGCCTGGTGGCGGCCCGCGATGCGCGTCAGGATGACCGTGGCGTGCGCGTCTCCGCGTAACCCCAGTTGCGGGCGCAGGCGTTCGGGCGTGATGTCGATTCCACGCTTCTTGATGTCGACGATGCCCACGTCGCGCTCACGTAAGGCGGCGGCGAGGCGTTTGACCGAGTACGGCAGCGAGTCGAGCACGCGGTAGCCGCGCGCGAACGGCGTCGATACGGGCGCGTCGCACGCGAGGTACGCGATCAAGGGGTCGATCAGGTGGGCACCGAGTATTTTCGCGACCTCGCCGACGAGGCCTGCGCGGATCACGGCTCCATCCGCCTCGTAGATGTATTCGGCGAGCTCGCCGACAGGGGCGCGTTCGGTGTCGCCCGCAAGGTGGTGTGCCTCGCCGTTCGCGATCACCAGCGCGGTGTGACCGGCCGAGCTGGCTAGTTTGCCGCACCACAGCGCACACTCGACCACGGCGCCGTCAACGCTCACCCATTGCGCCTCGACGTCGCCGGGGATTACGTCGTGGTCGATTGCCGGTCCCACCTTGACGCCGAGCTCAGGGATGATGTGTCGCAGCGCGAGCACGTCATCGAGCGCAGGTGAGTAGTCCTTGGGGTCGTGGCGTCTCCCGCGGGCGTTACGGCGGGCCGGGTCCGCAAAGATCCCGTCGATGCCGACCTTGGTCACCGCGCCCGGAGTGTTCAGCGTCGCGATGGAGTCCGCGTGCACCACGCTCGTCTCCGGCCAGTGGCGCAGGTTGTGGTCGGCGATCAGCGCCGTCGCCTCGTCCAACTCGAACGCGACCACCGCGAGGCCCAGCGCGGAGGCGGCCATGGCATCGGCCCCGATGCCGGCGGTGAGGTCGGCGATCGCTAAGCAGCCGGCGTCGCGGAAGCGGGAGGCGTGCAGACCCGCCACGGCGAGGCGCGTGGCCTGCTCGAGGCCGTCCTGGGTGAAGAGCATGCCCGCGGCAAACTCGCCGAACTTGGCCCGCGCGGCCGCGCGCAAGCGCGACTGAGTCATGGCTGCGGAGACGAGCGCCGCATCGGCCCCCGCCTTGCGAAGACCAGCGCCAAGGGTGAGGGCGTCGGCCTCCACGTAGGGCGGGAGCGAATCGATCATCGACAAGCCGTCGGCGCTGGTGATAAGGCGCGCGGTCGAGGGGTCCATGGCCTCATCGTTTCACGCTCAGCGAAGACCGAGCGAACAGTTAGCACTCGACGTGCCAGAGTGCTAAATTGGGCATGTCCCGCAAGGGGCGCGCGAAAAGTGCTGATGGCCTGACCCCCGCGACGGCGGGTCATGGGCAGTTCGTGCTTCATACGTTCCGTACACACAATCGATGGAAGGTGAGGTCCGCTATGTCGGTCTCTATCAAGCCTCTCGAGGACAAGGTTGTGGTCAAGTCGGCAGATGCCGAGAAGACCACCGCCTCTGGCCTCGTCATCCCGGACACCGCCAAGGAGAAGCCCCAAGAGGGCGAGGTCGTGGCAGTGGGACCGGGTCGCATTGACGACAATGGCAACCGCGTTCCCGTGGATGTCAACGTTGGCGACAAGGTGATTTACAGCAAGTACGGCGGCACCGAGATCAAGTACGCAGGTGAGGACTACCTCATCCTGTCGGCACGCGATCTGCTCGCAGTCGTCAACTAATCATTGCCCGCTGACGCAATATGACTTCGGTCTGACAGCGCAGCACTGCAACACGAAGGCCCCGAAGCAATTGCTTCGGGGCCTTCGTGTTTGTCCTTTTCGCCGGTGTGGTGGGGTGCCCGCAGCAGCTGTGAAAGTTGCCAGCGGCGTTATTCCATTTCGCCAGTGCCGACCAACTTCTTGGGCTTGAGGCAAGTCAGCTAACTCGCCTTTTTGAGCCTGCCCGCCAGAATTCCATGGCGCTCGTCTTCGCTGAGCCCGCCCCACACCCCAAATGGCTCACGGGCATCAAGCGACCGCTCGCGGCATAACTGCAAGACCGGGCAACGCTCGCAGTAGCGCTTTGCGGCCTCGGCTCGCCTGCGTCGTGCGGCGCCGCGCTCGCCCTCAGGGTGGAAAAACAAATCGGTGTCAGCATCACGGCAGGCGCCGGCATACTGCCATTCCCACTGATCCTGCGTTGGCGCCGGTAACTTTGCGACCGAATCCATTTTCGTGCCCCCTGTGATGGTTCTTTGACCCGGCCCCGGGTCGGCATTGACCCGAGCACCGGTGAAATACAGCGATTCCGCATCCTGCTTTGTACACTCAATCTAATTCTGACAAACCGGCCAGTCAACCCCGTGACAACGAAGCGCCCGCCACTTCTCTTTGTACTCCCTCGCGGGTTCGTTGGCTAGCCCCATTTTGGGGGGCATCCAGGAACTTTGCGTTCGTTTGTGTCCCGAGGTGTCGGTTGCGCAGACGCCGTGTGGGAGGGCCCGCGCGGGCCCGTAGACTTGAGCAATGGCTTCAGCAGAACGCGACCCCTTTGCACTGACCGGACTTACCTACGACGACGTGCTGCTGCTACCCGGGCAGAGCGACGTGATCCCCTCCCAGGTCGACACCACCACGCGCCTCACGCGCGAGATATCCATCCGCATCCCGTTGCTCAGCGCGGCCATGGACACGGTGACGGAGTCACGGATGGCGATCGCGATGGCGCGCATGGGCGGCATCGGCGTGTTGCACCGCAACCTATCTATTGCGGATCAGGCACACCAGGTTGAGATCGTGAAGCGCTCCGAGTCCGGCATGATCACCGATCCCGTGACCGTGGGCCCCGGTGCGACCCTCGCAGAACTTGACGAGCTATGCAGCAAGTACCGTGTCTCGGGCCTGCCCGTCGTGGACGACGCGAACACGCTGCTCGGCATCATTACCAACCGCGACCTGCGCTTTGTCAACCACTCTGAGTTCGCAACTCTCTACGTGCAGGACATCATGACGCCGATGCCGCTCGTTACTGGCCCGGAGGGCATCGGCAATGCTCAGGCGGCCGAGTTGCTTGCCAAGCACAAGGTAGAGAAGTTGCCGCTTGTCGACGGCGATGGCCGGCTCACGGGACTCATCACCGTCAAGGACTTTGTCAAGACCGAGAAGTACCCCAAGGCGACCAAGGACGGCGAAGGCCGCCTCCGGGTCGCCGCGGCCGTAGGTTTCTTCGGTGACGCCTGGGAGCGTGCTACCGCGCTGGTCGACGCTCGCGTGGACGCGCTTGTCGTGGACACCGCCCACGGTCACGCGCAGGCCATGATCGACATGATCCGCCGGCTCAAGGCAGACCCTGCTACCGCTCACGTGCAGGTCATTGGCGGCAATGTCGCGACCCGCGAGGGCGCCCAGGCGCTCGTGGATGCGGGCGTCGACGCCGTCAAGGTGGGTGTGGGCCCCGGCTCCATCTGCACCACGCGCGTCGTGGCGGGGGTGGGCGTGCCGCAGATCACAGCGGTGTACGAGGCCTCCAAGGCCGCGAACCCCGCTGGTGTGCCTGTGATCGCGGATGGCGGGCTGCAGTTCTCCGGAGATATCGCCAAGGCGCTCGTCGCCGGCGCGGAGTCCGTGATGTTGGGCTCGCTCTTCGCAGGTTGCTCCGAGGCGCCGGGGGATCTGGTGCTTGTGAACGGTAAGCAATTCAAGAGCTACCGCGGCATGGGCTCCATGGGAGCGATGGCGTCGCGCGGACGTGTCAGCTACTCCAAGGACCGCTACTTTCAGTCAGATGCGCCCAGCGACGACGACATCATCCCCGAGGGCATCGAGGGTCGGGTGCCATTCAAGGGCTCGGTCGAAAACGTGGGTCGTCAACTAGTCGGCGGGCTGGGCCAGTCGATGTTCTATGTGGGCGCGCACACCATTCCCGAACTGCGCGAGCGGGGAAAGTTCGTGCGCATCACCCCCGCGGGCCTCAAGGAAAGCCACCCGCACGACGTCCAGATCACGGTCGAGGCTCCCAACTACGCCGGCAAAAAGTGATCGGCGACCGTTCTCACCCGTAGTTTTGGAGTTCGTCGTGAAAAGTCAGCCGCGGAACCCTTGGTTTGGTCTCAGCGCTCGGTGGGCGGCCCCGCGATGACGACGGATCCCTCGCCGCAGTTCGATGCCGACGACGCTGCTATCGTCTCGATCCGTCAGCTAGGCGATGACCTTTCGCGTTTCATGCTGAACTACCGCTTTGCGCTCGACGAGATGGAGACCAAACTCAACATCCTTAAGCGCGAGTTTGAGCACCTGCACGACTACAGCCCCATCGAGCACGTGAAGTCTCGACTCAAGTCCGTCGACAGCATCGTCGCGAAGGTCCGGCGTACCGGCGGGGACATGGCCCCCGAATCGATCCGTGAGACGGTGCGCGACATCGCCGGCGTCAGGGTGGTCTGCAGCTTTGTGTCAGACGCCTACGCCGTGGCGGAGATGGTGATCGCGCAGGCTGATATCACGGTGATCCAGATTAAGGACTACATCGCGACCCCTAAGCCAAACGGCTACAAGAGCTTGCACCTTGTCGTGACCGTCCCGATTTTTCTCTCAGGTTCGGTCGAGAACATGTACGTGGAGCTGCAGATCCGCACCGTCGCGATGGACTTCTGGGCCAGCCTCGAACATAAGATTTATTTCAAGTATCACCAGGAGGTCCCCGCGAGTCTGTTGAAGGAGCTCGCCGATGCGGCGGCCGTCGCTAACATGTTGGACGACAAGATGCAGCGGATCCACGCTGAGGTGCGCGCGCTAGCGCCCCGCGAGAGTAATGGCGCATGACCGATGCTTGCGTCGGCGCTCACCCCCCGTCGCGAGAGTGTGGCTGGCGCACGCGTAACCACCTGGCAGAGTAGACCTCGTGGATCTCACCTGGCAGACGCTCGTCGTGCTCGGAATCGTCGCGCTCGCTGCCGGATTCTTGGACACGCTGGCCGGCGGCGGCGGATTGTTGACCGTGCCCGCACTCTTATTGGCGGGCCTGCCCCCGTTGCAGGCGCTCGGCACCAACAAGCTACAGGGCGCGTTTGGTACCGGAATGGCGACTTACCAGGTAATTCGCAAAAAGCGCGTCCACTGGCGGGATGTACGATGGCCGATGCTGTGGGCGTTCCTCGGGTCGGTTGCCGGGTCCATAGGCGTCCAGTTCCTCGCCGCGGATTCACTGACGGTGATCATCCCGATCGTGCTCGCGGTGATCGCCGCGTACTTCCTGTTTGTGCCCAAGTCGCACGTGCCCCCGCCCGAGCCGCGCATGTCTGACCCCACGTATGAGGCGACGGTAGTTCCGGTCATCGGCGCCTACGACGGAGCCTTCGGGCCCGGGACTGGATCGCTCTACGCGTTGACTGGGGTCGCGCTGCGCGCCAAGCCGCTCATCCAGTCAACCGCGATCGCCAAGACGCTCAACTTCGCGACCAATGTCGCGTCGTTACTGGTCTTCGCGTTTGCGGGGCAGATGCTCTGGGCGGTCGGCGCAGCAATGATTGTGGGCCAACTCATTGGGGCGTACGCCGGATCCCACGTGCTGTTCAGGGTCAAGCCCGTGGTGCTACGCGTACTGATCGTGGTGGTGTCGCTGACCATGTTGGTGCGCGTACTGATTGGCTAGCGAAAACCCGGCCCCACTGTGTCCCTGGCCTCTACGATGAGGTCGCTCAGTGCATCGTCGAACTGGGCTGGCTCGCGCAACGTAACTCGGTGCATCGTCACGCGTTTTGACGTGGCGAAGGCTGTCCGCAGCATGGGGTGGGCGGCCTCGCGCAGTAGTTCCACGCCTACCTCGAGGTAGTGGCTCTTCGCGTAGGCGGACGTGAAAATGCGAGTGACTGCGTACTGCACCTCAGCGCTATGCACGCGCTCTTCCGAACCTTCCAAGCCTCGACAAAATTTCCTGAATACCGTGAACACCACCAAGTCCTGGGCGGACAATCCCTCCGTGAGCTTCGCCCAGGTGGACCGCACCATCAGGGGTATAGGCCGCGAAGTTCGTGCGCCTCCACCACTCGCTGTACCGCCAGTGCGGTGGCTGCTTGGCGGTAGGTGAGCCGATGCAGGCTGGCGTACTCGATGACCGAATACCACGCGCGTGTCATGCGCTCCTCGAGTCGCTCATTTACCTCGGACTCGCGCCATTGATATGCCTGATTGGCCTGAACCCACTCGAAGTAAGACACGATCACGCCGCCGGCGTTGGCAAGGATGTCTGGCACCACCAGCACTCCCCGGTCATGCAGAATCGCGTCCGCCTCGTTCGTGGTGGGGCCGTTTGCGCCCTCAACCACGATGCCCGCGCGGATGTCGTGAGCGTTGTCGGCGGTGATGACCCCCTCAAGTGCTGCGGGGATCAGTGCGTCCACCTCCGCTGTCAGCAGATCCGCGGGATCCAGGTCCTCGGCGCCGTCGAACCCCGCGACGCTCCCGGTGGCATCGACGTGCGCTCCCAGCGCCGAGATGCTGATTCCGTTGCCATTGAAGATGGCGCCATCGACGTCGCTGACCGCCTGGATGGCGACTCCCGCATCGTGCAGGAATCGCGCTGCGTCGCGGCCGACCTTTCCAAAGCCTTGCACCGCGGCCGATGCCTGGGTCGGGTCGATGCCGCAGCTCGCCATGGCCATGAGGGCAACGTGCGAGACGCCTCGCGACGTAGCGCTTGCGCGGCCCAGCGAGCCACCTAGGCTGATCGGCTTTCCCGTGACGACGCCGGGGACCGTGTGGCCCTGAGCCGACGAGTACGTGTCCATGATCCACGCCATGGTCTGTTCGTCGGTGCCCATATCAGGCGCTGGGATGTCGACGTCTGGCCCGATGATGGGCAGAATTTCCGACGTGTAGCGCCGCGTCACTCGCTCGAGTTCCGCCTTGCTATGGTCGCGTGGCTCGAATGCCACGCCACCCTTGGCGCCGCCGTAGGGGACGTCCACGAGCGCGCACTTCCAAGTCATCCACATCGCGAGCGCCCGAATCTCGTCGATGTCGACCGACGGACTGTAACGCAGGCCGCCCTTGGCAGGGCCGCGAGAGAAGTTGTGTTGCACACGATAGCCCGAGTACACGACGGTGGACCCGTCGTCGCGGCGTAGCGGCACGCTCACCATCAGCTCGCGTCTGGGCTGTGCCAGCATCGCGTGAGCCCCGGGACTGATTCCGAGGTGCTGTGCGGCACCGTCGAGTTGAGCAAGCGCATCGGTCAGCGGGCTGGTGGATTCTAATGGCGGTTCCTGCGCGTTCATCAGCACCTCATTGCGTTGCGCTCGACTTTAGGCCTGTACCTCTCGACCATAACGCCTATGCGTAACCGGGAGCGCGGCCGACTTTCTCAGTTTGGCCAATACCACCTGGTCACACCGGCCACGACGGGGAGGGAAGGTCGTCGACCGTGCCCTTAGAGGTGAGCCAAGCGGAAAACTCGGTGGCCCACTTGCGGTGGGCCTCGACCTGCTGGTCGTGTAGATCCGGCAGTGCGACTGAGCCAAGCTCGGGATACTTGACTGCGATCGCCTGGATTACGTCGAGCGTGGCCAGCACGTCCGCATCCGCGGCATGCAGGTCGTCGGCCACGACGGGAACGCCGTACACCTCGCACATGTTGATGAGCCTGCGCTTACCCCGACGCCAGCGGTCCAGGTGCCTGTCGAGCACCAGCGGATCGACGACCGGTCGAATGTCGTCCGTTTCCAGGCGTGAGACGAGCGACGGCAAGCCGTGCCGGGCGAGCTCGGCCTCAAGAATGGTGATGTCGAATTGCGCGTTGAAGGCCACCAGCGGGAAGCCCGCAGAGAGCGCCCCGGCGAGGACGCCGGCAATCTCTTCCAGAGCATCGGCTGGCGCTTGGCCCTCGGACTGCACCATGGCATCGGTGATTCCATGCACGGCGGTGGCGCCACCTGGGATGGAAACGCCCGGATCGATCAGCCACGTCCGGGTGCTGACGGAGGCCTCGGGGCCGCGCCCCGTGCGCGTGATGAGCGCCGCGGTCACGATGCGATCGGTTGCGGTGGACACGCCCGTGGTCTCGGTGTCGAATCCCACCATGGTCTGCTCTAGCCAAGTCATGGTCACACTCTGCCACCGGTCACTGACAGCGAGGGCGAGGCGCGGCGAACGGGGTGGCCCCAACATCGGCCGCATGCCTTAAAGCGCACCGCGAATGCCCCGCCCCGCTGTCGGCTCGTGCCGGTAGGCTGTGCGGGTGAGCAACGAAATTGAAATTGGCCGTGGCAAGCGCGGGCGGCGCGCGTACTCGTTCGACGACGTCGCGATTGTGCCGTCTCGACGAACGCGCGACCCCAAGGACGTCAGCCTTAATTGGCAGATTGACGCGTTCCAGTTCACCATTCCGGTGATCGCGGCGCCGATGGACTCGGTGATGTCCCCCGCATCGGCCATCGCGCTGGGCAAGCACGGCGGCTTGGGCGTCCTCGACCTTGAAGGTTTGTGGACCCGTTACGACGACCCGACCTCGTTGCTGGCCGAGATCGCGACGCTTGACGCCGCGGACGCAACCCAGCGCATGCAGGAGATCTACGCGGAGCCTATTAAGGACGAGTTGATCACCTCGCGACTCAAGGAGATCCGCGCATCCGGCGTGACCGTCGCGGGCGCGCTCAGTCCGCAGCGCACGCAGGAGCACTACGAGACCGTGCTGAAGGCGGGAGTGGACCTGTTCGTTATTCGCGGCACCACTGTCAGCGCTGAGCACGTTTCCTCGGACTCGGAGCCGCTCAACCTGAAGAAGTTCATCTATGACCTCGACGTGCCGGTCATCGTGGGAGGGGCGTCCACCTACCAGGCGGCGCTGCACCTGATGCGTACTGGCGCGGCGGGCGTGCTCGTGGGCTTTGGCGGGGGAGCGGCGCACACCACGCGCACCTCGCTAGGTATTCACGCTCCGCTGGCGACCGCGGTGGCCGATGTCGCGGCTGCGCGGCGGGATTACATGGATGAGTCGGGTGGGCGCTACGTGCACGTCATCGCGGACGGCGGGCTGGGTCACTCTGGCGACATGGTCAAGGCCTTCGCGTGTGGGGCGGACGCGATCATGGTGGGTGCGGCGCTGGCCCGCTCATCCGAGGCCCCCGGAGGAGGGTTCCACTGGGGACCCGAGGCGCACCACCCGGAATTGCCGCGCGGCGAGCGCGTGCACGTGGGGACGGTGGGATCTCTCGAGGAGCTGCTATTCGGCCCCGGAACTCGCGCGGATGGCACCACCAACATGATGGGCGCCCTGCGCCGGTCGATGGCCACCACCGGGTATTCGGACCTCAAGGAGTTCCAGCGCGTCGACGTGGTGGTGAGTCCATACCAGGCGCACTGATCCGAGGGTCGCTCCGCGGACGCAAGCCTTAATAGTGGGGTTCCTTATTGAAGGATAAAGGGTTATCCTTAAATATGACTCCAGCTGATTCAATCCTCAGGCGGTGGCCTGCTATCGGATTTGAGGCGTACACCTGGGTCCCGTACGCGGAGGGTGCATCGCGCAATGCGGTCCGTCAACACACAGGACCTTATGAGGCAGCGCTGGTGCCGAAGATCCAGCGTGCCGCATTGGAGCTTGATGGCGAGACACAAGCGTTGGCCGAGGAGGCCGCGACCGTGCTCGCTCGCACGGATGCGGTGTTGGGCAGCTCTGGAGTATTGCCACTACCGGCCGTATTGTTGCGTACTGAGTCGGCATCTTCGTCACAGATCGAGCGCCTGACGTCGTCGGCGAAGTCGCTGGCGTTGGCCGAGATCGACGAGCCCACTGGCGACAACGCGCGCTTGGTGCTCGCAAACGTGCGCGCGATGGAGCGTACGCTAGCCCATCAGGGACCGGTCACAGTCGAGTCGATTCTCGATGTCCACGCAACGCTCATTGATCCCGACCCGCATCACTCTTCTGGAGTGCGCCAAGAGCAGGTGTGGATAGGGGGGAAGTCGCTCGGGCCTCATCGGGCGGCCTTCGTACCGTCGCATCACTCGCGCGTTGGCGCGGCTCTGGATGACCTCGTGCGATTCTGCGCCCGCGACGATCTGCCGGTGCTCGCTCACGTCGCGCTCGCACACGCGCAGTTTGAGACCATTCACCCCTTCACGGACGGCAACGGTCGGACCGGTCGTGCCCTGATCCATGTGATGCTAAGACGCGCTCAGCTGGTGCGCGGTGCCACGGTTCCTATTTCGGCGGGGTTGCTGCATGACACCGCCTCCTATTTCTCCGCGCTCGACGACTACCGGGGTGGCGATCCGCTACCGATCGTGACAGCGGTAGCCGATGCCGCGATCTTTGCGTCAGCACTGACCGGTACTCTAGTGGCGCAGATTCAGGCCACTCAGGCTCGCTGGCGCGAGGCCGTGTCGGCCAGGAGTGACTCGGTCGTGTGGCCCCTCCTCGAGTCATTGCCAGGGAACCCCGTAGTGACGGCGGAGCTAGTTACGAGAGCCCATGGGGTGTCTGCGCCTGCTGTGTACGCGGCCATCGACCGGCTTGTCGACGCAGGTGTGCTGGCGCCCCAATCGGCAGGGCGCCGCAACCGGGCGTGGGTCGCTCCGGAGATCCTCGTGGCGCTTGACGACTTCGCGGATGAAGCGCGGCGAAGCCGCTGAGTAGGACGGCACTAGAGTCAGCGCATGGAATGTGTAGCCCTGCGCCATGTCGCGTTCGAGGACCTGGGCCTGTGGGAGGCGGAGATCCGCGCTCACGGGTACACCGTTAGGTATGTCGACGCTGGCGTCGATGGCCTTTCGCCGGTGCGCGACGCGGACCTGGTGGTGGTGCTCGGCGGTCCCATCGGGGTGGGGGATGTAGCGCAATTCCCCACTATCGAGGAAGAGACGCGGCTGATTCGCGAGCGCCTCGACTCGGCGCGGCCGATCCTAGGTGTATGCCTGGGCGCCCAGTTGATTGCTCACGCGCTTGGCTGGCCGGTCCAACCTGCCGAACTCGAGCTGGGCTGGGGCACCATCGACGTGGCGCCCGCCGGAATGGAGACGCCGCTGCGCCACATCGCGGGAGTGCCGATCCTGCAGTGGCACGGCGATACTGTTTATCCGCCCGCCGAGGTAGAGATGCTCGCATCGACCGCGGTCACCGCTTGCCAGGCTTTTCGGCTTGGCAGTGCCTTCGCGATCCAGTTTCACCCCGAGGTGGATCCGGAGTCCTTTGAACAGTGGCTCATCGGCAACTTCATGGAGTTGCGTGCCCTTGGCCGAAGCATCGAGGAATTTCGCGCGCAGACCGCAGTTGCGGCCGATGCTGCAACCGTCGCCAGCATCGGCTTCATCCGCGAGTACCTGCGCTCGCTCTAGCAGTTACATCCGCACCGTAAATTGAGGGTACAAAACTAGACTTACGCACGAGCGCGTCAGCGCAAGTGCGATTTACGGTGCGGACGTAGAAGGTGTGGGGCTAGGCGAGCAGCTCGGACAGCTGCAGCCACGACTCCTCGAGCTTGCCCGTCTCCGCCTCGTGATCGCGTAGCTGCTTGGTGAGCGCCGCGAGCCCCTCGTAGTCCGACTGGTCGTGCGTGGCCATGTCCGCGTGGATGGCCTCCATGAGGCCCGCGACCTTGGCCATGCGCCGCTCGACACTCGTCAGCTCCTTCGTCGCGACGCGGTGCTCGGCACCACTCAGTGCGGACGCCGCGGGCTTTCCGGGAACGAACGACGCGCGGGACTGAGCCGACTCAACCGACGGGGCCGATGCCGCGGCTGAGTCTCCCAACCGGGTCCGCTTGCGCTCCCGGCCGTCGCCTGCCGCGCTACCTCCCGAAGAGACTCCGCCCGATGCATCGGCGGGCTTGGCGCCGTCGCTTTCCTTGGCATCGGGCACATGGGTGGTGCCCGCTTGGCCGCCGAACGAACCCACCCCGCCGGACTTGGTGCGCCGCTCGCGCGACAGCCGCACGTATTCGTCGATCCCGCCGGGCAGGTGCTGCAGCCCGCCGTCGACCACCGCGTACTGCTGGTCGGTGACGCGCTCCATCAGGTACCGGTCGTGGCTGACCACAATAAGGGTGCCGGGCCACGCGTCGAGTAGGTCCTCCATGGCCGCGAGCATGTCTGTGTCGAGGTCGTTGGTGGGCTCGTCGAGCACCAGCACGTTGGGGGCATCGAGCAGGATCATCAGCAACTGCAGGCGGCGACGCTGGCCACCCGACAGTTTGCGTACCTGCGTCTTGAGCTGCACCGCGCTGAACCCGAGGCGCTCGAGCAGCTGCTTGGGAGACATCTCGGTGCCGTCGGACAGCTGGACCGCGGAGTAACGCTTCACGACCGCACTCACGCGTTCGTCCTCGAACTCGTCCAACTCCGCGAGCTGCTGCGACAACGCCTGCACGCGCACGGTAATGCCGGTCTTCACGCGCCCGGCCGTGGGCTCCATTTCACCCGTGATGAGCTTGAGCAGCGTGGACTTTCCGGCGCCGTTCTCGCCCAGAATTCCGGTGCGCTCCCCGGGGCCGATGTTCCAGCTGACGTCGCGCAGGACCTCACGCGCATCGTCGCCCTTGCCATACGTGACACCGCAACGAATCAGGTTGACGACGTCCTTGCCCAGGCGCGAAGCGGCCATGCGCGCGAGCTGCACCTTGTCGCGAATGGGGGGGACGTCGGCGATGAGCTCGTTCGCGGCGTCGATGCGGAACTTGGGCTTGGCGGTGCGTGCGGGGGCACCGCGGCGCAGCCACGCGAGCTCCTTGCGCATCAGGTTCTGACGCTTGGACTCGGTGGCGTTGGAGATGCGGTCGCGCTCGACGCGCTGCAGCACGTATGCGGCGTATCCGCCCTCGTACTGTTCCACTTCGCCGTCGTGCACCTCCCAAGTGTCGGTGCAGATCTCGTCCAGGAACCAGCGGTCGTGGGTGACGACCATGAGCGCACCCTTGGTGGTGGCCCACCGACGCTTGAGGTGCTCGGCGAGCCACACCACGCCCTCTACGTCCAGGTGGTTGGTGGGCTCGTCGAGGAAGATGACGTCGTGTTCACCCACGAGCACGTGCGCGAGCGCCACGCGGCGCTGCTGGCCTCCAGACAGGTCGCCGACGATCGATTCGCCCGGCAGGTCCGGTACCAGGCCGGCCATGATGTCGCGGATGCGGGGGTCGGACGCCCACTCGTAGGTCTCGGCATCGTCGCCCACGATCGCCTCGAGCACCGTCAAATTGGTGTCTACGTGGTCGGACTGGTCCAGGACGCCGATGCGCGCACCGCGCGAAATCGTCACCCGCCCCCCGTGTGGCTCGAGGCGGCCGGCGAGTAGTTTCATGAGCGAGGACTTGCCGGCGCCGTTGGCCCCCACGACGCCGATGCGGTTGCCGTCGTCGAGGCCCAGCGACACGGAATCGAGCACCGTGCCCATGCCAAAGTCGAGGTGAAGCGCTTCCGCGCCTAAGAGGTGAGCCATGGCTCAAGGGTAGTTGCGTTGGCTGGGGCTCA
>Ga0307486_1001611_pt1 | contig 16925 bp, 9 predicted proteins | sample CBIW02metaG_FD_203663 | JGI IMG/M metagenome (GOLD analysis project Ga0307486, IMG submission 203663) | Sea-ice brine microbial communities from Beaufort Sea near Barrow, Alaska, United States - CBIW 0.2 | ecosystem: Environmental > Aquatic > Marine > Coastal | place: USA: Alaska | collected... | reverse complement strand
CTTTTTTTATTTTACATAGTACAGAATAAGTACAGAATAAAGTTTTTTTGGCGTGCTAATTTTATTTGATTTCAATTACCATTATTTGATATCAAATACTATGATTACTCCTTTTAAAAAATATTGAAAAGAATAAAACAGTGGAAAAAACATCAAATATTATTAATCCACACCTTTTAAAATGATTTACTTTTTATATCCGAAGCGTTATCCATTTTTGAATTTCAGGTTTAAATTTCAATACGCCAAAATCGACGCTGATGATGATGGCTTCCCCTTCGCGGGACACGATTTTATAAAAAAGGCCTATGCTAAAGCGATCAATGAAAAATATAAGTTTTATGCTTTTGAAGATGCATTGTTGATTATCTAAACCGAACATTTTTCAATGTTTTAAAACCACGTAGCCAGGAATATTTAATTTGTGGCTACTTGGTTTTTTTTGTTATTTCTCATTCTTGAGTTTAATTTTACTATGCTGTTAGTCTCTTTCGGTGAGGTTTTTTGGAAATTCTTAGTATTTTTTTTTATTATCTGGGGGAATTGATTTTCCTCAGAAAAGTACAACTAAAAATTAGCGACCCTGATCTCTGAAGAAAAACTTCTGTAAAACTTTAAATTACGTTATTTTCTTCCTTAAATTTACTTGGATTAACCTGCTCAAAGAAATAAGCCTTGTGAAAATGTATTTTGTGAACATCTTGGTTTTGTTGCTGTTATCCGTTCAGGATACTACATCGCAGGTATTAATGCCACCTATACAAAATTATTCTACGGGCGATTATGGCGCAGCCAGTCAAAACTGGGATGTAAGTCTTGATGAAAGGGGAATTCTTTATGCCGCCAACAATCAAGGCCTCCTAAGTTATGACGGGCAAAGCTGGGAATTATTTCCTTTGAAAAGCAAAGCTATAATTAGATCAGTTTATGCCCACGGGGACAGGGTTTATATTGGTTCTTATCAGGAATTTGGTTATTGGATTCGCGATGATAAGGGAGAAATGTGTTATACCTCACTGGTTCCGCTAATAAAAAATTATGCTTTTAAAAGTGAGGAAATCTGGGAGATTATATCTTTTAAGGATGCAATTTATTTTAGGTCCTTTGGTGCTATTTACAAGTATTCCAATAATGAGGTTGAAGTGGTAAAATCTGATATGGTTGTAAATAAAATGTTGGTTTACCAGGATCGCTTATTGCTTTCTGTTAGCAGGGAGGGCCTGTTTTTTTTAAACGATGGAAATGAGCTTGAGCCGCTTCCTAATCAGGATTTTCTGAAAGGTAAGGTGGTATTGGATATGGCTGTCAAGGAACAGGATTTGTTGATTGCCACCAGACAAGCTTTGTACGAATTTGATGGTAAAAAATGTACTTTATACCGGGATAATTTATTGAATGAAAAACTGGAAAATGATGAGCTCAATACCATATTGGTAGAATCCTCTTCTAATATAGTTTTTGGGACCATAAAAAATGGAATCATTCAGTACAACCCCCAAACCCGTGAAATTAAAAGTTTTAGCAGGAATAATGGGTTGCGAAATAACACCATTTTGGGGATCGCCAAATACAATGGTAAAATATGGCTTGGGCTTGATAACGGCATCGCCGAAATAAACCTGAATTCTCCAATTTCCTATTTTACAGATGATACGGGTCAACTGGGGGCAGTGTATGATATGGCCTTTTACAAAAACAAATGGTATTTGGCGAGTAATACAGGGGTTTATGTTTTTGAAAATGATGAACTCCAAATGGTGGAAGGTGGACAGGGGCACGCCTGGAATCTTGAAATTATAGGCGGGAAGCTTTTTTGTAATCATAATACAGGTACCTATGAGATTATTGACAAGGAATTTGTTCCGGTAGAAAAGCGCGCAGGAAGTTTCCAGATTTTACAGGTTCCAAATGAAAAAGAAATCAGCCTTATTGCAACTTATACCGGAATTAGTATTTTTTCAGAAAACGGGGAGGTCATTGAAATTCCAGATATTGATTTTCCTATAAAGCAGGTGGTTTTTGAAGATAAATATACCATTTGGGCGGCTCATCCTTACCTGGGTTTGTATAGGATAGGGTTTAAAAAGGAATACAAGGGAACCGATTTTCTGCAAAAGATAGATGCTATTCAAAATGTTGGGAATTATAATGCCCACGTGTATAAAATACATGATCAAATTGCCATTTTAAATAATGAACGCTGGTATAAGTATAATGTGCTTCTGGATAGTTTGGAGGAATTTAAAGAACTCGATTCCTTTTCCGATTTTAGATTGATCACCGAAGATCTTGGCAAATTTTGGTTTGTAGGCAGAAAAAAAAATGATTTGATTTTTACCGATTTTAAGTCTGATAAGTTGGTTATTTCCTCGGCTAACCTGGAAAACAGATTGGTGATAAACAATGAAAATATCATCAGGTTTAATGATACTATTTTTTACGCCTCGCTTAATGATGGTTTTGCTGAAATCAACATTAATAAAGTCCGAAGGATTCAACCGGAGGAACTTAAAGCGAAGCCAATAATTAAAGGTATTGAGGATTTGGAACAGCGGTACAGCTTAAACACCACACCCGAAATTCCTTATATTAATTCAAGGATTATTTCCTTTTATGTTGGTTTTCCTGATTCAAAAGCGACTTCACTTAATTATGAGCTTTCGGGACCCGATACTATTTCAGGAACAATAAATAATGGCAAGGTAAACTTTCAAAACCTGGTTCATGGTAGCTATTCATTACAGTTTTTCGGTTTGAACCCTTATGATAAATATTCACCGTCTGCAAGTATAGCCTTTACTGTTCTACCTCCGTGGTATTTGTCAAGTTGGATGCAATTTTTCTATTTCCTTATTTTTCTCAGTCTGATTTTACTTGTTTATTGGATTAACCGACTTAAACTTAAAAAACACAAGTTGCTTTTGGAACAAAAATTCGAACGGGAACATCAGGTCAAATTAAACAATCTGGAAAAAGAAAGGCTATTGGATGAAATAACACTCAAGCGAAAAGAACTTGCAAATACCACCATGATAGCAGCCAAGAAAAATGAGGTCTTGATGGAAATTCAGGGAGAATTAAATAAGGATAAAGGTAAATTTACCGATCAATTTCAGTTAAAACGTATTATCAATAAAATAAACCGTGCCGTAAAAAATGACGATGAGTGGCAGGTTTTTGAGACAAACTTTACAGAATTGCATGAGGATTTTTTTAGAATGCTTCTCAAAATCTATCCTGATTTGAGTAATAAGGATCTTAAATTATGTTCTTATTTAAAAATGAACCTTTCCTCAAAAGAAATTGCGCCATTAATGGGTATTTCCGTTCGTGGAGTGGAGGTGCATCGGTACAGATTGCGAAAAAAGATGGAACTGGGAGGCAAAGAGAATTTAACCAGTTTTTTGATCAAGGAGTTCTAAATATTTAAATGACGTAGCATAAAGCTTCAAAATTTACTACATCATTGGTACTACAGGTAAAAAAATATCCTGTAATTATATACTTAATGAAATTATAAATGATTGTATTTTAGTTTATTAGCACTAAATTAGCTTTGATGTATCTTTTATATACTACATCGTTTGCGTTGTAATCAATTAAGGAATTACCTTTAAATTAAAATTTAGTAAAAACCGGAAAAGTATGAAATTCAATTTTACACTCTTTTTAGCATTGCTGATTACTACAATTGGTTTTGCTCAGGGATCGAAGACGATTAGTGGCACTGTGTTAGACGCTAATGATATTCCTTTAGCAGGAGCTGAAGTAAAAGTGGTAGACAAACCTGCTTTTGACGTAACAGATTTTGATGGCCTTTTCACAATTGAAAATGTTAGACAAGGCGATGTTTTAAGAATTACCTATTTGGGATTTGTACCTAGGGAAGTTGTTGTTAGTGCACAGGATAATTACGACATTGTTTTAAATGAAGATGCATCCCAGTTGGCGGAAGTTGTTCTAGTTGGGTACGGTAGTTCAAGAAAGCAGGATGTTACAGGTTCCATTACCAGAATAAAATCAGAAGAACTATTAAAACAGCCTGCTTTAACTCCAACCCAATCGCTACAAGGTAAAGCTGCCGGGGTACAAATTATTAGTTCCGGTGCTCCGGGGAGCTCGCCGGTGGTGCGTATTCGTGGTACGGGTACGGTGCAAGCGGGGCGTGATCCAATTTATGTGGTAGATGGAATTATTACAGATAGAATTGATAATATCAGTAGTGAAGATATTACCACAATAGATATCCTTAAAGATGCCTCCTCTTTAGCTATTTATGGTACCAGGGGAGCGAATGGGGTTATTATTGTAACTACCAAAGCCGGGAAGATCGGGAAGATGCAAATTGATCTCTCTTCTTATTTTGGAATTAAAGAAGTGTTGAGTAAGGTAGATATGGCAAACGCTAGTGCTTATGTTAATTTTTCTAATCTGGCATTTGGAAATCAGAGATTTGAAGAAAATCAACAATACGATACAAATTGGTTTGATGAGATAACCCGTACCGGGACAGTTACCAACCACAATGTTTCTATAAGCGGAGGTAGCGAGAAAATGACTTCTTATTTTAGTGCCAACTACTTTGAGGAAGAGGGGATTTTGATTGGAAATGATTATCGTAGGCTTAATTTAAGAGGTAAGGCTAGTTATAATTTGACTTCAAAATTAAAAATAGACCATAATATTTCCTTATCGCTTAACCGCTCGGTTCCAAAACCATTTTCAGCGTTTACAACTGCCTATAAGCAATCCCCATTGGTACCAGTTAGATATGTTGGTGATTCCTTTGACGGAAGATATGGAGTGCCATTTGATAATGCCGGGACTCGCTATAACAATGTTGGAAACCCAGTTGCGGCTCTTGAATTAAATAATGAGAGACAAAAGAACCTGATTTTACAAGGAAACGTATCAGCAAACTATGATTTTACCGATTATTTATCTGGAACTACAAGATTTGGAATTGAGAGCGGGTATGGTAAATCTTTTGTATTTACTCCAAATTTAGAACAATTCCTTGCAGCGGATCCTACCGATGAGGTTTCAGATTTTGAGTCCCCATATAGAAATACTTTAAGAGTTAGAAAAAGTGATTTTTACCACTGGGTATTTGATGCCTTTTTAACTTTTGATAACACCTTTGCTGAAAAACATGCAGTTAAGCTAACCCTGGGAACTTCTTCAGAAGAAGAGCAAAATGAATTTTTAGAGGGTACTAGAAATAACGTTCCGGAAGACTCTAATCTATTCTCTTTAAACAACGGGGAACAAGGTACAGACATTGTTAACAGTGAGCTTTCAGATAAAAGAAGATTGCGTTCTTATTTTGCACGACTTAATTATGATTATGATAATAAATACCTGTTAACAGCTACTATAAGACGTGATGGCTCAAGTGTATTTGCCAACAATGAAGAAAAATGGGGTAATTTCCCATCTGTAGGTATTGGGTGGTTGATCTCCAATGAGGACTTTTTAAAGGAGTCTAATATTATAAATACCCTTAAACTAAGAGCTAGTTGGGGAGAACTAGGAAATCAGAACATTCCTTTAAATGTACTAACTTTTAATTCAGATTTGGGTTATGTCTTTGGCCCGGATGAGGCATTGGTGCCGGGTTCTACGATCACCGCCATCATAGATGAAAATGTGGGATGGGAAGTTACTGAAGAATATGATATTGGACTAGAATTCGCTTTGCTTGATAATCGACTTTCCGGAGAATTTGATTACTATGACAGATTGAACACAAATGCGATCTTGCCTATCAGCTTACCAGATGCTTTTGGAGCTTCGGGGATTACTTTAACTCATGCCGGTAAAATTAGAAACAAAGGTTTAGAATTTGCTTTGCATTGGAATGATGATATCAATGAAGATTTTAAGTATCATATTAGTGGAAACCTTACTACCAATGATAATAATTTGGAAGAGATCACCAACCCATTTGCTTTTGAACAACAAGGAGGAAACATTGATAATGGTGAGGTAACAAAGATATTAAGAGAAGGCCAGCCTTTGGGAAGTTTCTTCTTACTGGAAGTGGAGGGATTTGATGAACGAGGAGAATTTGTTTATAGGGATTTAAATAATGATGGGGCTATTGACAATGATGATAGACAATTCTTCGGATCAATCCAACCGGATCTCTTTTTTGGTATCAACGCAGGTTTCGAATATAAAAGTTGGGATTTCAACATAGAAGGTTATGGGAATTCTGGAAGCATGGTGTACAATGGTAAAAAAGCTCAGCGTTTTGGAGGAGAAAATATAGAAGCTAGTGTTGCCAACAACATCTTCAACTTCGATAATAGCTCTAATATGAACCCTGCACCCGCTAATGTAATACCAAAATCTTCCACATACTTCTTGGAAAGTGGAGATTTCTTCAGAATAAATAATATCTCTGTAGGATATACGATTCCAGATATAATTGCTGGAGTTAAAAAGATGAGAATTTATGCACTTACACAAAACCCATTTATTTTCAAGGAATTTACTGGATTTACTCCGGAATTACCTGGAAATGGCGATCCTCTTAGTAACTCTTCTGGGATCGAATTGAATGTGTACCCATCTGTAACTTCCTATCTGGTAGGTGTGAATTTAAATTTTTAAAAAAATCTAGTTATGAAAAATCTTAATAACATAATTATTGCCAGTATAATGTTGCTAACATTTATGAGCTGTAATGATAATGAGTTTCTGGATGTAAAACCATCTAAGGAGACTCCGGAACAAGCTCTTTCCAGTCCTACTGCCGCTACGGAATTGGTGAATGCCATTTATAATAAATTTTTAGACTGGAATGAAAGTTCTTTTTCCTGGATTGGAGTAAGCAGTATTACTTCTGATGATGCCGATAAAGGAAGCACTCCTGGGGATTTGGGAACTGATAAAGATCTTTTGGATAATCTCACATTTACTTCTACCTCAGCTTCCTTTAATGATGTTTGGGAAGGGAATTATCAGGGTATTGCAAGAGCAAATCAGGCATTAAACTATCTTCCAAACCTAGAAATTGAAGAAGACCTTAAAACAAGATTGATTGGAGAGAGTAAGTTTTTAAGGGCTGTCTTTTATTTCAGATTGGTTAGAATGTTTGGAGGAGTTCCTTTGATAGAAGGTGTGCCTAATATTCAAAATGAAGATGATATAAATATCGCAAATACCAGAGTTTCTAAAGAAGAAATCTATGCATTTATCACATCAGATCTAAATGATGCAATAGAAAGTTTACCAATTTCATATACTAATGCAGACTTAGGTAGAGCTACTAAAGGTGCTGCATTAACCTTATTGGCAAAAGTAAATATGTACCAGGGGAATTGGCAACAAGTTGCCGATCTCACCGAACAGGTAATGGATTTAGGCTATAGTTTAACCCCCGAATATGAAGATATCTGGAAAGAGATTGGAGAAAATAATTCAGAATCTATCTTTGAAATTCAGAGTAGAGGAATAATACCAAAGAAAGGAATAGATAAATATTCTTTTACTCAAGGTGCCACAGGTGCCGGAGGTTGGGGCTGGGGGTTTAATACCCCTACAGAAGATCTCACCAATTTTTATGAAGAAGGAGATGAAAGAAGAGATGCTACCATCATTTTTAGAGGGGAAACTCTTTGGGATGAATTTTTAGTTGCTGAAACTGTTTTTAATCCCAGATACAATCAAAAAGCTTATGTAAGTGAGTCTATGGAAAGCTTTAGCGGAAACAATGAGATATCGAATAAAAATGTTAGAATTTTAAGATATGCTGAGGTGCTTTTAATGAATGCAGAAGCAGCCATAAATTTAGGAGGCGATGCAAAAACTCCCTTGAACATGGTGAGAAATCGCGCTGGACTTGAAAGTCTCGACAATATAACGCTTATGGATATTTGGAAAGAACGTAGAGCAGAACTTGCTTTTGAACATGACAGATATTTTGACCTGGTCCGTCAAGGAAGAGCCGGACAAGTATTGCGAGCACACGGTAAGAATTTTGTGGATGGAAAACATGAGTTATTTCCAATTCCTCAAACTCAAATCGATCTTAGTGACGGTCAGTTAGTTCAAAACCCTGGTTATTAATAACAGTATTCTAAAAGACAAGAATCTTTAATTTTTTTTTCATGAAACATTTACGAACTATACTCACACTTGTATTTTTTGGAATTTTAAGTTCTGGGTTGATGTCGTGTTCCAGTAATGAAGATAATACTGGGAGTAAACCAACTCCAACAGAGCCAGATTCCGGTTTGCCACAGCAACTCACAGATAATGAACTAATGGATAAGGTGCAGGAGCAAACTTTCGAATATTTTTGGGATTTTGGACACCCTAATAGTGGAATGGCTCGTGAAAGATCTGATGCAAGTGCATATGGTGGCGAAAGCCCAAATATAGTTACCTCAGGAGGCAGTGGTTTTGGCGTGATGGCAATTATTGTGGGAGTGGAAAGAAGCTATATTTCAAGGGAAGAAGCCGTAGGCAGGTTGAATAAGATCACCGATTTTATTTTGAACGGCGACAGGTTTCATGGGGCTTTACCACATTGGTATAACGGCAATACGGGAAAAGTAAGACCTTTTTTTACCGAAGATAATGGGGGAGATCTTGTGGAAACCTCCTTTATGATTCAAGGATTACTTACTGCCAGGCAGTATTTTAAGATGGACAATTCTGAAGAAACCGGATTAAGGGATAAAATAAATTTGATTTGGGATCAGGTAGAATGGGATTGGTATACCAACAATAGAAAATCACTAACCTGGCACTGGTCTCCGGAATATGGCTTTGCGATCAATCATCAAATCAAAGGATATAATGAAGCACTTATCACCTATGTGTTAGCGGCATCATCCAGAACTCATGCAATAGATCCTGATGTCTATCACAATGGATGGGCTTCGGGGAATGATTTTATAAACGGAAAATTGTATTACCAGAAGTGGCAATTACCGCTAGGACCGGATTTTGGAGGCCCACTGTTTTTTGCACATTATTCTTTTTTGGGATTGAATCCGGAAGGATTGGTTGATAGCTATGCTAATTACTGGGATCAAAATGTGAATCATACTCTTATTAATAGGGAATACAGTATTAGAAACCCTAAAAGTTTTTTGGGTTATGGTGCAACTACCTGGGGATTGACCGCGAGTGATGACCATCAGGGTTATTCGGCACATAGCCCTACTAATGATAATGGAACGATTACTCCTACTGCTGCATTGTCATCTATGCCCTACACCCCAGATGAATCTTTGCAAGCTCTCAGAAATTTCTATTATAATTTTAATGGGAAATTATGGGGGCAATATGGGTTTTATGACGCTTTTAATAAATCTGCCAATTGGTATTCAGACCAATATTTGGCGATTGATCAAGGACCCATAATAGTAATGATAGAAAATTATAGAACCGGATTGCTATGGGAGCTGTTTATGTCCTGTCCGGAAGTAAAACAAGGATTGACAAAATTAGGTTTCACAAGTCCGAATATTTAATTCGTCTAAGCTCACTTTAAATATGGGCTAAATCGAATTTAAACTTTAAGCATTAAAAAGTATAACTAACTTAAATCGTGTAGAATAATGAAAACAATTAAACTATTTCTAAGTTATATAACGATAGGATTATTGATGTTTTTTTCCTCTTGTACAGAAGAAGATCAATTTTTTCCTTCAATAGCATCCATTCCCTGCGAACAAACGAATGTGGTTCCAGACCCTAATATTATCTCAGATTTTCAATGCCAGGCCAATGTGGAGCTTGAGGGTGTTGAGGCAATATTAAATCCGGATGAATCTGGGGCTAATACAAGTAGATTTGTAGGTCAATATAATGACCCTTCTGCTCCTTGGGATGCATTGATCATAGATTATGGTTCTTCGATAGATCTTTCCACATTCAATACATTTAAGATCAAAGTTAAATCTAGTGTTGCCGGAATTTTAAAAGCAAAACTGGAAAGTGATACTCAAGGGATAGAAATAAATGCTAATATTACCAATACCTCTGGGTGGGTAGAATATTCTTTTGATTTCAGCGATCAATTCAATCAGGATCATACCAAGTTGGTTTTATTCTTTAATGCGGGAGTGGATACCGATGGATCGGATATTTACTATATAGATGATCTTAAATGGGTAACCACTGCAGATCCTTGCGCCGGAGTGGCAGCAGATCTTAATGTGGTAAATGATTTTGATTGTCAGAAAAATCAAGAAGTTCCGGAAGTGGAGCTTACAGCAAACCCTTCAAAACCTGATCTTAACAAAAGTAAATTTGTTGGGAAATATGTAGATGAAGTGGGGGCATGGGATGCTGTTATTATAGATTATGGAGAAGCAATAGATCTTTCTACTCATAACGTTTTCAAAATAAAAGTGTTGGCTCCTGTTGAAGGAGTTTTAAAAGCTAAATTAGAAGGAGGTACGTCTGCAGGAATAGAAAAAGACGCCACAGTAACCAAGACAGGAGAATGGGTAGAGTATTCTTACGATTTCAGCGATCAAGCCCTTGAAAATCATAATAAGATAGTATTGTTTTTCAATGCTGGAGTAGATACCGATGGAACTCAGGTTTACTATATTGATGATTTAAAATTTGCAGAACTTTCTGATGCTTGTAACGGGGTTACTCCAGATCTAAGTATCATAAATGATTTTAACTGTCAGCAAAACACGACTATTCTTGGAGACGTTCCAAATACTATAGTTGAAAACCCTATGCTGGGAGATGCAAACCCTAGTGATATGGTGCTTGAGGTTATAGATAATGGAACACAGCCATACGATGCCTTAATTTTTGAATCTTCCCAATCTTTCGATCTTTCAACTAAAAATTTCTTCAAGATCAAGATCCTTTCTGAAAGAGCGGTACCATTATTAGTGAAGCTTGAAGGCGGGACTTCTCCTGTAAAAGAAGTTTTTCCGGATATTGAAATAGTAGGGGAATGGGTAGAATACACGATCGATTTTTCAGATCAGGCAGCTACAGATCATAAAAAATTGGTATTGTTCTTTAACGTAGCCCAAACAGATGGAACTCCTACAGATAAATACTATATAGACGATCTTAGATTTACAGCTTTTGACCCTTGTGATGGGGTTGCAACCAATATGGATGTAGTGAATGATTTTGAATGTCAACAGAACTATCCAATCACCTGTTGTATTACTACTTTTGAAATTGTAGACAATCCAAAGGCAAGTGGAGCAAATAATAGCGTTAAGGTATTGAAAGTGACTGAAAATGGAATGAATGAATATGATGCTTTAGTTTTTAACAGCGGAGGAGCAATTGATCTTTCAACTAAAAATCAGTTGAAATTCAAGATTCTGTCTTCCAGAGCAGTACCCTTAATGGCTAAACTTGAAGGTGGGACTTCTGCAAAAGAGGTAATTATAGACATTAATGTCGTTGATGAGTGGGCCGAATATACCGTAGACTTTAGTGATCAAGCAACAGAAAATCATGCGAGTATAGTGTTTTTCTTTAATGTGGGGCAGACCGATGGTACCGCTGCAGACATTTATTACATAGATGATATTAAGTGGGAATAATTTGATAGGTTCTCTAAGGACTATCATTACCCAGTTTACTAAAATCTAATATACTTTTTTGAATTAGTAAAATATGTTGCCCTCTCGATTTGGGAGGGCAATATATTTTAAACTAACTGAAACGAATTCAATACATGAAAATTTACAAATATCTTTTAACAGCAATAATAATCTTTAGTACTTCATGTAAGAATAATACTGAAGATAAAATAGAAGGGACATTATTTGGTGAAACAATTGTGTATAATAGGTTAACTGATGATATACTTCTGGATTCTGTTCAAAGGCAAACCCTAAAATATTTTTGGGATTATGCCGAACCTAATTCTGGAATGGCCCGGGAACGCTATCACCCGGATGGGGAATATCCAAAAAACGATGCTCATGTGGTAACAACGGGAGGCTCTGGCTTTGGGCTTATGGCCATAGTTGCCGGGATGGAACGTGAATTCATAGAGCGAGATTCAGCAGTTGCCCGTCTGGAGAAAATCGCAGATTTTTTAGATAATGCTCCAAGATTTCACGGAGTTTGGCCACATTGGTTAAACGGTGAAACAGGCGAAACCCAGGCATTTAGTGATAAAGATAATGGAGGCGATCTTGTGGAAACCTCATTTTTAGCACAGGGGTTTATAGTGGTTCGTGAATATTTGAAAAACGGAAATGAAGCAGAAAAAGCCGTTGCTGCAAAATACGATGAGCTTTGGAACGGGATTGAATGGGACTGGTACACAAATAAAAAGGATGGGCTTTACTGGCACTGGTCTCCGGATTATCAATGGGAAATGGATTTCATGATAGAAGGTTACAATGAGTGTTTAATTACCTACGTTTTGGCTGCATCCTCTCCAGATCATTCTATAAAAGCCGATGTATATCATAAAGGCTGGGCAAGAAGCGGTGAAATTGTAACCGATAAAGAGGCTTATGGCCTTCCTTTAATTCTAAAACACAACACCAAAGGCGATAGAGGTGGCCCGCTTTTTTGGTCACATTATTCCTACCTGGGATTAAATCCGAAAGGACTCAGTGACAAATATGCCAATTATTGGGATTTAAATGTAAATCACTCTAAGATCAATTATCAGTATGCTTTAGAAAATCCGAAAAATTTTGAAACCTACAGCGAAAATTCTTGGGGACTTTCTGCCAGTTACACCCGTAATGAAGACAACAGTATTGGTTATGCGGCACATTCCCCCGATGATGATAAAGGAGTGGTTTCTCCAACGGCAGCCGTAAGTTCCATCTCCTACACTCCTGAAGAATCCCTTGCAGCGATCAGATTTTTTTACGAAGATTTAAATGACCTGGTTTGGGGTCCGGCGGGATTTTATGATGCATATAGCCTTGAAGGCGAAGACTGGGTAGCCAAAAAATATCTCGCCATAGACCAGGGTCCTCAAATCGTAATGATAGAGAATTACCGATCCGGTCTTATTTGGAATTTATTTATGGGAGCGCCCGAGGTTAAAACCGGTTTGGATAAATTGGGATTTACTTTTCAATAATAACGGTCGAACTAAACCTAACAGGTCTTCGAGACCTGTTAGGTTTGATTTAAAACTAAAATATGAAAAAGAGATTTTTGCACATTTCAGTGCTTTTCCTAGTAATTCTGCTAACAGTCCCATTTTCAGTCACAGCGCAGGATAAGGAAGCCTTTAAAAAAGAACATTTTATAAAAGGTGCCGATACCTTAAATTACCGCATTTTATTTCCGAAGGATTTTTCAGAAGAAAAAAAATATCCGGTAGTCTTGTTTCTCCACGGAGCAGGGGAGCGAGGAAATGATAACGAATCTCAACTCATTCACGGAAGTGGTCTTTTTCTTGAAAACAGGGAAAATTACCCTGCTATTGTAATCTTTCCGCAGGCACCAAAAGATGATTATTGGGCAAAGGTAAAGGTTAACAGGGATACGATCCCTTTTCAATTCAATTTTGAAAATGAGAAACCAGCTACTAAATCCTTGCAACTTGTAATGGATCTTATGGAGTATATGCTAAGGAAAAATTTTGTGGATACTTCAAGAATTTATGTAGGCGGACTTTCTATGGGAGGAATGGGAACCTTCGAAATCATTTACAAAAAGCCTGAACTATTTGCCGCAGCTTTTTCGATTTGCGGGGGAGCAAATCCGGAAATAGCCACCGCATATCCAAAGGGTTTTAATATCTGGATCTTCCACGGGGAGAAAGACGATGTGGTACTTCCAAAATATTCAAAAATTATGGCACGGGAAATCAATCACCACGGCGGGAATGCAAAACTGTCCCTATATCCTAATGATAATCATAACAGTTGGGATTCTGCTTTAGCTGAACCTTATTTGCTGCCCTGGCTATTTGATAATTCTAAATGAAAATTAATTAGACCTTAAACTTCATAAGTACAATTTATGAAGTCAGGCAAATTTCTTCCGATAGCTTGGGAGATGAACAAAAACCAATAAAGACAATATATATGAAACTAAAATATTTTTTAAATCTGCTTTTACTGGTAACGGGACTCGCCCTGGGGCAAACCGAAACCAATATTCCGGAAGTTGAAGAACTCCTTAAAAAAATGACCATAGAAGAAAAAATTGGTCAGCTCAATTTACTAACTCCCGGTGGAGGTATTGCTACAGGTTCAGTGGTAAGTGAAGACGTAGAGACAAAGATAAAGGCGGGGAATGTAGGCGGACTTTTTGGCGTTTCCGGACCGGATAAAATTAGACAGGCACAGGATATTGCCGTGAAATCTTCCCGACTTGGAATTCCTTTGTTAATTGGATCTGATGTGATTCATGGGTATAAAACAACTTTTCCAATCCCGTTGGGACTTTCCTCCAGCTGGGATATGGAATTGATTAAAAGCACTGCGCAGGTTGCTGCAAAAGAGGCTACTGCCGATGGGATTAACTGGAATTTCTCCCCTATGGTGGACATTGCCAGAGACCCGAGATGGGGTCGAATTGCGGAAGGTGCAGGGGAAGACCCATTTCTGGGTTCGGCCATTGCAAAGGCGATGGTAGAAGGATACCAGGGAAGCGATTTTTCGACTCCAGAAACCATGATGGCAACAGTAAAACATATGGCATTATATGGTGCAGCGGAAGGCGGAAGGGATTACAATTCGGTGGATATGAGCAAAATCAAGATGTTCAATGAATATTTACCTCCCTATAAAGCTGCGGTAGATGCAGGGGTTGGAAGTGTGATGACCTCTTTTAACGATATTGACGGAGTTCCGGCTTCGGGGAATAAATGGTTACTTACCGATTTGCTTAGGGATCGCTGGGGATTTGATGGATTTGTGGTTTCCGACTATACTTCGGTAAATGAAATGATCGCTCATGGAATGGGAGATTTGCAAGCTGTTTCAGCACTTGCATTGAATGCAGGACTCGATATGGATATGGTGGGAGAAGGATTTTTGCTTACTTTAAAAAAATCCCTGCAAGAAGGAAAAGTTTCTGAAGAGCAAATCACAACAGCCGCCAGAAGAATTCTGGAAGCCAAACATAAGTTAGGCTTGTTTGAAGATCCCTACAGATATTCAGATGAAAGCAGACCGGCAAAAGACATACTCACACAAGAGAACCGGGATTTAGCAAGAAAAGCGGCAGCCAGTTCATTTGTGTTGTTGAAAAAGCATGAAAATACTTTGCCACTTTCTAAAAATGCCAAAATAGCTTTGATTGGGCCTTTGGCAAATAACAAAAATAATATGTTGGGAACCTGGGCGCCAACCGGAGATCCGCAATTGTCCATTCCAATTTTGGAAGGACTTAAAAATGTTGCCCCAAATGCGCAGATAACCTATGTGAAAGGAGCTAATATAAGTGACGATACAACCTTTGCCAAAAAGGTGAATGTTTTTGGTCCCCGTATAGAAATATCAGAAAAATCTTCTGAAGAAATGTTGAAAGCGGCGCTGGAATTGGCTAACCAATCGGATGTTATTGTGGCAGTTGTTGGGGAAGCTACCGAAATGAGCGGGGAAGCTGCCAGCCGAACCGATATTTCGATTCCTGAAAGTCAGAAAAAATTGATACGGGAATTAGCTAAGACCGGCAAACCGCTGGTGCTGGTATTGATGAGCGGTCGTCCTTTGGTGATTTCCGAAGAGATGGAACTTCCTGTGAGCATTCTTCAAATATGGCATCCCGGAGTAGAAGCAGGAAATGCAGTGGGAGACGTGCTGTTTGGAGATTATAATCCCTCCGGAAAACTCACCGCTTCCTGGCCCCGAAATGTTGGACAAATTCCTATCTATTACGCTATGAAAAGAACGGGTAGACCTGCCGCTTCTGAAGAATTTGAAAAATTTAAATCCAATTATCTGGATTCCAAAAATTCTCCCTTGCTTCCCTTTGGATATGGCTTAAGCTATACCAGTTTTGAGTATTCTGCAGTTAAGGCGGATAATAAATACCTGACTGCTGATGGAACTATAACTATTTCAGCTAAAATCACCAATACCGGCGATTATGATGGGGAAGAAGTAGTGCAGCTTTATCTTCACGATAAAGTGAGAAGTATCACTCCTCCAATGAAGGAATTGAAAGGGTTTAAAAAGATCTTCCTAAAGAAAGGGGAATCTGAAACCGTGAATTTTAAAATAAACGTAGAAGATCTGAAATTTTATAATTCGGCTTTAGAATTTGTTTATGAGCCGGGGGAATTTGAATTCTTGGTTGGTGGCAGTTCAGATCAGGAATTCACGGGAAGTTTTATGGTGGAGTAATTGTATTTGAAATCAGGAATTAAAAATCAATTAAAAGACAACTTTTCTTTCTCGACAAAAAATAAATAACATAAAAAAATCTTAATACTCAGCTTTCTATTTACCTGTTTTACAGTTAGTGCACAGGAGAAGAAGATCAATTATTACGAAGTAGTTCTGGATATTTGATCTAAAAACCCTTGCATGCTTACCAGTACCGGGTGAAAAAAGTGCAATGTGGTCCAGTTATCCTGGCAGAGATGGAAGGGCCCGTTCCGCGGCTCAGGTAATTTGGTCTACCATCCCGCGTTCAGTAAGCCTCTCTTTAGGATGGCCATACGAGAATGAGTTTGCAGAGTGATTTTCCCAGAACAAATCATATTCATTATTTGCAAGGCGAAATCTAAAAGCTTGCATTAGATTTTGTTTAATTTTTGTTCAGATGGCATCGGGTCAACCAACTGCCCAACCTTACTCACCACCCGGTATTCAACTTCTTCAATTTGTTTAAAATGTGCTTTTCCACATTTTATTTTTAACCCACTTTGCAGCTAACCGGGCGATAGGTTCTGTAAAATAGGGATTTTGTTTTTTTTAAATTCCGAACTGTGTACTACAGATTTTCGTTTTACGAAGGGATAGAATTTGTAGTTCAAGGCT
>Ga0307486_1001609_pt1 | contig 16951 bp, 15 predicted proteins | sample CBIW02metaG_FD_203663 | JGI IMG/M metagenome (GOLD analysis project Ga0307486, IMG submission 203663) | Sea-ice brine microbial communities from Beaufort Sea near Barrow, Alaska, United States - CBIW 0.2 | ecosystem: Environmental > Aquatic > Marine > Coastal | place: USA: Alaska | collected... | reverse complement strand
TGATATGGTTGTCCACCAACCTTTCTAAATTTACACTAGCTTGGCTTTTATCAGTGGTTAGAACCGATTTCTTATCAATAGAATCCTTAACAAACTGTTCGATGGATTCTGCAGTCTCATTTGTGAGTACTTTCATTTTGAAGAACCCACAATGCCTGCTGACTTTTCCAGTAGTGATATTTTCTGATAGGGATATTCTGCCGCAAAGGCCACGATCGCCTGCTTCTGGATGCCTTTTCCCCCTCTTGAATTTATTTTGAAGCTCCTCAGAGATGGCTTTTGAAAGCTAGGCCTCACATCGTATTCAACCATCCCGTTTAACCTATACAAATCATCTTTTTTACCCATAAGGATCCTGATTTTATGCATTAGGTTGAAAGACGTTTCGTATCTACGGAGTCCCAGCTGTCTGTGTAACTTCAAGCAGGAAAATCTTTTCTTTGTGGCAGACATGAGCAGAAAGGCAGTAAACCACGTATGCAGAGAAAGATTACTGGCTTCCATCACCGTCCCTACCTTAAGAGAGGTTTTTCTTCTGTATTTACTGCATTCAAAGAACTTGCTTGTGCTAAACCAATAATGCTTGGAAAAGGCACTACAGGTTTTACAGTAAACCCCTGCTTTTTCTCGGTGGATGTAAAGAAACTACTCAGCTACCAACCAAGCGATATAAGTCAGATTCTGCAAGACGTTTTTTGAACGTTTGAGTAGTGTATCCATCGGAGCTGATTACATAGAAGTCTTCGGCTCCTCTAGAGGACTTAAACTGTCCTGAGACCTGCCTTCGGGTAGGCAGGTTTTCTGTTTTACTTTGATATTCCGGACCGCTCTTTCCAAACCATTGTTGTCAGGAGGCACTTTGTGGTAGTGCAAAAATGTCAGGATGGAATCTCTGTATTTCAGGAGTTTTTTCTGGAAAGCGACTGCTTCTTTATGGGCTGGATTTACGGAGATTTTGAGCAGTTTGTCCAGTTGGTCTTCTAAGAAAGTTATGCTCTTGTTAACATCCTAGGAAGGACACTCAGGAATCTTTTCTTTACAGAGATGGCTTTCCTGAACATAGCTTTGAAGTTCTCAGCCCATGTTGACTGGTATTTTTCCACGATATAGTTGAGGTCTCCGGGCAGAGGTGCGCAGCAGAGCTGGTAACTACTTCCCGAATAGTGAAAATAGGTTCTCCAGGCATCATGGCACAGTATCGCTTGACCAAATTCATCTTGAAAGGGGCTTGTTATCATTCTGATATCGGGAAAGACGACTCTCAAGGTCCACAATCCGAGACTCCAGAAGGCTGATCCTTCCCATGAGCTTACCGTTCATGTTGACCAAACCCTAAATCTGTTTATCTCTGTTGTCCAATATTCCGATGCATTAGTTATTGAGTATTCAACCTTAATCCCATATAAACCAGTCCTTTCAGCTATTTTTACCCACATATTAAGGTGGATAAATCAACCTAGAAACTGACTGTTAAAACCCCCAAACAAAACAATCCAATACGAGAAAGGAAGGCTTATCGAACTCAAAAATCTTGACCTTCGGTTAATTAAAAAGAACCTGAGTAGTTATAGCTTCGATAATACAAGACAAGTCTATGAAGTGTTTACTTAAACGTGGATAAAGCAAACTGCCAAACATTAGTAAATTTTGAAATGATGCTAGGGGAAGTTTTTATGAGCTTTAATTCCTATGATCGACGAAGCAGCAAAAGGCTGCTCCAGTTGTAAAGCAGCCTAAAGTGATATTTAGAGTGGTAATTATTTTTAATTGTATCCTGGATTTTGATACATCCTCTCTGGATCCAATTGGTATTCATCAAAGGGAATAGGGTAGTATCGATCTTTAGTGCTGATGTTTTGAAGATTTGCCTGTCCAAACTCAGACTGATTTTTACTTTGGAAGTAAGTCACCAATTCTTCTTTAGTAAAGGCTCTCAGAAGGTCATACCAGCGCTTTTGCTCAAAAGCTAATTCTACTCTTCGTTCGTGTAGAATGGCCAGTTTCAGATTTGGAAACTTGGTTGAGTAGGCAGAATTCTGCATTGCTGATTCGTAAAGAGGCAAACCAGCTCTATCCCGTACCTGGTTGAGGAATCCGATTGCTTCTGAGTCATTGCCTAGCTGCATATTGACTTCGGCAAGAAGGAGAATCACGTCAGCAAATCGCATCATAATATGATCGTTTCCTCCCCATCCATTCACTCCGGCTGCATCGCTTACATCTCTGTATTTGGTGATAAACCATTGCTGTACTATCGGTGCTGGTGCAAATTTCACAGAGAACTCTTTACGAGGATCATTCTCCTCATATTCATTCACCAGATCTAAATTCACTCGTGTTCCCTCACCGGTAGATGGACGTAGAGAGTTGACAGTCTCTCCTAAAGACTGATTATTTCTTGCCACTGCTGAGCTTAAGTTAGGATCACCTTGACGGTAAACAATCTGAAAGATCAACTCTGGATTGGTAGATTTCTGATCTATGTCAAATACAGATTCGTAACTAATATCTTTCAGGTCACCAAAGCTTCTGCGGCTATAGGCTTCATTCAGATTTTTTCTGGAAAGGCCGAAATATGCGGATGGATCTTGGCCAGGTATGTTATTACTTCCCATTGTCAAATACACTTCACCAAGGAGTGCGAATGCAGCCAATTTTGATACGCGTCCTTTACCTGATAGAGGTTGGATGTCAGGAAGAGAACTGGCAATCGCCGCTTCAAGATCAGACACGATCAGTGCATAAACATTTGCTTCAGTCTCACGAAAAGTAAGCTCTGCCAATTGATCGGGCGTTTCGATTTGCTCAGTCACCACGGGGACTGGTCCCCACTTGCGCACCAAATGATAATAAGTCAATGCACGAAGATATTTGGCTTCTGCCAAATGAATGCTTTTCAGGCTTTCATTGGTGTAAGTCACTTCTTCAATGTTATTCAACACATAATTGGATCTGGAGACAATCGTATAAAGTGCTGACCAATAAGATTTCATAAACGTATTGCTGGGAATGAGCGAAAAGTCGGTGAATTGAAAAGGCTCACCCGCACTTGACTGGTTGTCATTTCTACCGATGTCATCGCTTCTTTCGTCACTGTATAAGCCACTTCCCTCACCTAAAGCACTATTACTGCGGATCGCTGAGTAGATCCCATTGACTGCTAGCTCTACATCAGTTTCTGACTTTAGAAAAGTAACCGCTGGGACTGCATTTGGATCTGACAGATCCAAAAATTCCTTTCCACATCCCTGTAAACCAATCAGGGAGATGAGGATAATAATTAGTTTGCTATAAAATTTCATATCGTAATTCTCTTTTGGTGGTTAAAAGGTCAGTTTCAAGCCTAAGTTGTAAGAGCGCATCAATGGATATTTACCATAATCCACCCCCGGAGTAAGGTTAGCGCCATCGTTATAATCAACTTCAGGGTTGTAGCCTAAGTATTTGGTAAACGTGAAGACATTGTCAACTCCGGCATAAACCCGTAAGCCAGAAATAGACATGCGCTCCAATGCAGCCATATTTCTTAGTGTGTAGCCCACAGTGATATTTGTGATCCTTAAATAAGAACCATCCTGCACATAGAATGTGGAAAGTCTGGTAGAGTTACTTTGAGTTCCGCCACGGGAAGCCTTGTAAACCGATCCGTTACCGATATTATTGGCATCACGGTAGCGCTCATTCACTACGGCATATTGATTGCCCGAAGCTTCCATATTAAACAAGTAATAGTCTTGTCCATCAAGTACTTCATTGCCTTGAGAACCGTTCATTGACACAGCGAAATCAAAGTTTTTGTAATTTCCTGTTACCGACATGCCATAAGTGAAGTCAGCATAAGGAGAGCCTATTACTGTCTTATCTTCATCATTTACAATACCATCTCCATTGATATCTTCAAAGTAAAGATCGCCGGCATGCAGAGGAGTACTGGAAGATAAAGAACGAGGTGGGCCTTTAATCTCATATCCATCAGGAAAAGATTGGGTCGCTGGGTTGTATATCGCATCATCTGCGGCAATATTATCCAAGTCACTTTCCTGTACCATTCCTGCTACTTTGAATCCATAGAACATGCCGATGGGCTGCCCCGTAGTGGTAATATGTGTCAAATAGGAACGTTCTGCGCCTCTGGAAAGAATCGTACTTCCTCCACCTAGATCCAATACTTTGTTACGGTTTAATGAGAAATTTCCGCTTACGTTCAAGTTGAAATCCTGTCTGGAAATCACAGCACCGTCGAGCTGGAGGTCCATACCTTTGTTCTCAACTTTTGAATCTTCCATATTGGTCAGTATGGAGGAGGTTCCTGAGATTGCCGAGATAGGACGGTTAAATAGAAGGTTGTAAGATCTGCTACTGTAGGCATTTGCGATAATCGATAATCTACCATCAAAAAGCTCAGTGTCAATACCTAAGTTAAATTGACTAGTAGACTCCCAGCCCAGTGACTGATCCCGCAGTGCTTGAGGCCACACAGAGGAAGCGATGTTGCCATTTCCAAACACCACGCCTTGAGGGCTCGATACTACCTGGCTGTAGTTGTAATTTCCGATGTTGTTGTTTCCGCTGAGCCCCCAGCTGGCACGAAGTTTTAGAGATGAACCTTCTCCTAACCAGTCATTGTAGAATTCCTCGTTCGAAATATTCCATGCTGCTGAAACGGAAGGAAAATTCCCATAGCGATTTAGGGGGCCAAATCTGGAGGAACCATCTCTACGGAATGACGCTGTCAAATAATATCGGCTATCGTAATTATAGCCAACTCTGGCAAGATAGGAAAGTAGTGTGTTCTTGGATTTTCCCGTAGCTCCGTTCATTCGAAAGTTTGCCGGATCCGCCCCCTTGCCTGTTATTTCTTTGATGTTGTCATTTTCAAATCCGTTGGAAGTTACACTGATTACATCTACGTCTGTAGCTTGTACTGTGTATCCGGCGAGAGCATTGAGTGAGTGTTTGTTAAAGTCTTTCAGGTAGCTAAGGGTGAATTCGCTTAATTTATCTCGCTGATTAAGTGTTTGAGCAGTTGCATACCCAGCAGCTTTTGCCTGATCTGAGAAAGGAGGATTTGCACCACTGCTCAAGCTGGTTGGATTGTAGAACTCATACTTTTCATTGTAATTCTGCATACCCAGATTTGCTTTAAAAGTCAATCCTTTCAGTAGGTCATAACTTGCATTTACATTGTAGGTGCTACGTTGTCCCAGTCTGCTGATGATAGTTTCGCTGGCCAATGCCAGTGGATTCTCGATAGATTGAAATCCAAAGGGCGTAGAGAGTGAAGCGGCTTGGTTTTTTGCCAAGGTACCATCTGGGTTGTAAGCTGGAAAAATTGGCATATATATCAATGCTCCTAATATTGGTCCTTGGTTGAAGCGTCCTTCTCTTACTTCCCGGTTGTCGTTGGTGGTCAATGAGACATTTGCTCCAACTCTAAATCGCTCACTTACTTCAGAATCAATATTTACCCGAAGATTCAGCCGCTCTTGGCCTGTTGTCTGGATTATTCCTGGCTGATTCTGGTACGCACCACTCACGAAATAACGGGCTTTCTTATTTCCGCCGCTGATCGCCAAGTTGTAGCGTTGAGTATTTGCAGTGCGGTAAAGCACATCCTGCCAATCTGTATTGTATTGAGGGGCAATTGGCTGTTGGCTTGCGAAGTCATAGAATTCTGTAGGGATGCTGACACCACCTGCATTTCCTACACTGGCAACCCGTACTTCATTTGGATCAGAATACATGGCATCGTTCCAAGGTCTGCCAGCATTTTCGATCAGGTTTTTATAGTTGTTGTTTCTTGCGTCGATTAGCAGGTCCACAAACTGAGTGGAATTCAAAAGCTTTACTTTCTTTTCAAGTTGCTGGGTGCCCGACATGAAGTCAAATTCCACTTTCGCATGTCCTTCTTCACCTCTTTTTGTCGTGATCAAAACAACACCGCCGGATGCCCTAGAGCCGTAAATAGCAGCTGAAGCAGCATCTTTCAAAATATTAATTGACTCTATATCATTGGGATTGATGTACACATCATTTCCCGCAGGGTAGCCATCAATTACATATAGAGGGGAGGAGCTCGCGTTGATTGAGCCGATGCCTCTCACTCTCACTTTGGTAGTTTCATAAGGAGCACCGGATACCTGAGATACCTGAACTCCTGCCACTTTACCCACTAGTGCTTGACCTACTGTCGGAGTGGTCAGGTTGAGGTCTTTTGCCTTTAAATTCGACACTGCCCCGGTTAGATCTGATTTTCTTAATGTTTGATAGCCGATTACTACCACCTCTTCGAGAGAAAGATCCTCTGATACGAGCTGGACGTCAATTACTTGGCGGCTATTAACAGAGGTCTCTTGAGAACTATAGCCCATGAGCGTAAAAACAAGCACAGCATCCTGCCCCGTACTGAGACTATATTTTCCGGATGGATCAGATATGTCATAATTATTGGTGCCTTTTTCAAATACCGATACGCCTTCTAGAGCGGCACCTTTGCTATCGGTAATGTTTCCTTCCACACTTGTTTGGGCAAAAGTTTTGCCGACAAAGAGTAGAAATAACAGTGAAACTGTCAATAAACGGTTCATCATACTAATTAATTAGGGTTGGGAGATTATTTACTCACCAGGTTATTTGGGTAAGTCTTGCGTTGTTTTTGCGGGATGATGAGACAGCGAAGCCGTGATTTTTATCGCCAAAAAGAGCGAATCCTTCAAGTTCATCTGTGGGATCTAAGTCTACTTGCTTCAAGACAACTTCTTTCCCTATTTTTATGGAGGCTTCAAAATCCAGAAACGTTAGTCTCCACGTTCTTCCTTCGATTTGATTTTGGATAAGGACAAGAATTCCTTTTTCAGGAATCCAGTGTAGGTTTTGTACCCAAGGGGAACAGGTGAATTTAGCTACTAATACACCGGGCTCACTTGTCCTTTTTGCTGTGAATAGCGCTTGTGGGTCATAGAGACGAACTTCATTCCCCTGAGCCCCATAGTCTGCCGTTGCGACCATAAATTCCCCTTGATAAGTGACGTATTCTGGACGTGTGCCTTGGATGCACGCATCGTCATCAATTGTAGCAAATAGATTTCCATCCAATGTTTTTGTCTTCATCAGACCATCCCAGTCAATGGCGTAAATCACAGCTTTCCATTTAGTTCCTTCTTTGTTCAGTCGAATAGAATTGCCGATGAACGTAGGACTTTTGCCATTCCAGGCTATTCCTGTTGGATGGTTGATCAGATTTTCACCGTTGATGGTAAATTGATATTGCTCACCGCTATAGCTAAGTGATTCGTCGCCACTATATTTTCTCATGATTCCGATTTCCCTGTCACCATACACAAAAAGATCTTCTCCAATAGCCGTTATTCCCTGTGGTGCACCGAGACTATCCAAAGTCTGAGTGTGTACGATTGACATTTTTTGTGCAGATACGCATGAAAGTGAGCCAATAGAAAGTACACAAAATGCAAATGCCATTTTTAACATCTGAAACTTCATAATTCCTATGGATCTAAGGGTTGGTCTGCATCAATCTGAAGGGAAGAGGATAGGGGATAGAATTCTGCGGTGGTGGCAGAAAGCCGCTTACCATTTCGGTAAGGCGAATACCCTAATTCTTTGACACATCTATTTTGCATCACCACCGAATAAATGTAGCTACTCTGGGCAGGAGTGGTGACGGTAATTGCGGGACGATCCATCGGTAATCCATAGCGAAACATGATTCTGGCAGTATTTCGCATGTTTGTGGTGGTGTGACGCGCGTGAGGATCTACCAAAATTGCAGATTCAGGCATTCCCAGTTTGATGAGGTATTTTTTCATCTCTATCGCTTCATTATAACGGACTTTATAGGGGTGAACATTTCCTCCTGAAACAAGAATAAAAGGTGCTAAACCTTTTTGAAAAGCGTTGAAAGCTAGGTTGCATCGTAAAATCCCCCCTGAACTGATCCTGTCCAAATAATTGTCTGTGCCCGCTCCCGGTATAAGGATCAAAGGATAATCATAAGCTTTCCAGTCCACGGATTTTGATCTGAGGAATGCAGATTGATTTACCTGGTGATGCATCGGTTCGAAATCGCCAGCTCGATCCATTCTTGCCATTTCAATCGCATCCATTGCATAGGTGATAGAAGTACTGAAAAAGAGCGTGGATTGCTGCACTTCCACATTTACCAGCTCATTCAGTGCTTGAATATTAGCCAAATACATGGAAGATTGTATCTTCATTCCTAGAGAATCAATGTTAGGATAGTTTGGTTTTTCGCCTTTCGCATATATGTTTATGATGTGATTGAGTGTCTTAGCATCTTGTCTCCAGGCGTTGGCTAGCCAGATGGCGGGAGATTTGTCTTCCTGCAGCTGATACATACCTGAGGGAGCAATATGGTCTGAGATGAGATCTAAAAGAATTGGGTTTTGCTCAGCTAGTTCTTGAAGACGATTTGCGACGATCTCAACTTCTTGCCCGGTAAATGGAAGTGTTAGTGGATAGCACGAGGCATCTTTTCCGCAGTTAGCAAGTGTTTCAGCCAGCTTGCTTTTTTTGACTTCGCTTATTTCTTGCAGAACTTCATCTGATCTCAGCAAGTCAAATACCTCTGGATTTTCCTCTATTAAAGTAAGTAAATAGACGTTTTTAGTTTGTGTGAAAGATTTACCGTCTATTGGCACATATGATCTATGGGGTGGCGTTTGTGCTTGGAGAAATGTAGTGCCCAGTAGCAGAAGCACAAGTGGCATGAGGGTTTTCATGCCGCAAAGAAAAGGATAAAGTGCTTGATAGCTACTTGAGAAGTGTTAACAGATTATGAATTTATACAGTTAAAAAATACATTGTTAGTAAACTAAATAAGAGAGAAATATTCAACGTATATCTTAGATTGAATAACTTTGGAAGTGAGTATTTTCCATTATTACTGCTAACATCTAATTAATAATGCTTTAGCGCAATTGAAATAATTGGGTTGAAAAAGAACTACATCATTATTTGACTGCTGCGGTATACATTATATTAAGCTTATGTTATCAGAAATTAATTTATAAATCATTCACCTACTAAATAATATCGAAGAGTTAATTCTCATTAATGTAGTCAATTAGAATTCTTTAGAATTGAAGATTAATCACACATTAAATTCAGAACGTGAGGTATAAATAGGTGTCATTTTTTCACATGAATTCTTCCAAAACCAGTTTTTTGCTTTGATGTGTCCTTGCTCTTCCTGCATTAAAAGACAATCGCCTTCAAGTCAATATTTATATTTTTCTCCCCAATATTACCTCTACCAAGATCTGTGCAGCTCTCCTAAGTTGTTTTTCATTCTGCCACACGGAGATTTGTTAGAAGGGAAAATCGATTTCATTGAAGATGCTATGACCAAAGGTAGGTTCAGTTTAAAGTAAAAGGAGATTTCAGGGCAGAGGGAGAAACTTTAGAAAAGAATAAGGAGGATTCGCCCAAACCTCAAACCCAAAGATATTGGAATAGAGAGGTAGTTTTAAAGCATTGTGGGTTTCTAATTTTACTAGGAATACAACGTAAAGTTGACTTTATAAATCAAAAAATAGTATTTAGTTGCTAATCCAATTTTAGGTTTGGTGTCTTAATTAAAAAAATAAAAGGCCAGATTTTTGAAGTTTAAGGGGAGAAACTATGTGTGATGAATCCTGTTGAAGGAAGCATCGAGTGGATGACTTTTGAGCATTTTGGGAAAATTGCTTCCGGGATATTTGTGATGGTTCAACCTTCGGAAACCTTTGAACCGGTCCAAGAAAAATTCCAGTTTCAAGTAGGTTTTCATACTTGCTGAAGCCTCACAAACCTATTCTTTTTCAGACTCTGCTAGGGGCTGCACTGGCAACTATAATGGGGCTTTCTACTTCTATTTTTCTTCAGAAAATCATAGATTACATACTTCCGGAAGGAAATGGAAGCCTCCTGAATCTCATGGGCATCGTGATGCTGGTGATGTTAACCTTCAGTGTGTTAATCAATGTGGTCAAAGCGACTCTTACGCTGCAAACCGGCCTGCGCATAGATGCACAATTGATCCTGGGCTATTACAGCATCGTCTTAAACTGCCGCAGCAATTTTGATACGATGAGAACGGGGGAGACCATCTCCAGAATCAATGACGTAGTGAAGATCCACGCATGTATCAATGATGTTTTGGTGGGAGCTATGGTCAATGTTTTGGTGCTGGTTTTCTCATTAATATTTGCATTCTAGTGGAAGCTCGCTATGTTGATGCTGTTGTCTCTTTATGGAGTGATATATTTCTTTTCTAATAAAGTGAACAAAAAGACTCAGCGAAGTTTGATGGAGAATTCTGCAGATCTGGAATCCCAGCTGGTAGAGTCTATTAATTCCATTGGCACAATCAAGCGATTCGGGATGGAAAGTTTCACCAATCAGCGAACCGAGTCCAAGTTTGTCAATTTGATCAAATCAGTGTATGATTCTGGAACAAACGGCATCTGGATCGGCAATTCCAGTAGTTTTATCACTCCTTTGTTTGCAGTGAATTGGCTCTGGACAGGTACCACCTTTGTGCTAGATAAACCGTTGAAAGCTGGAGGATTGTTGACATTCTACGTGATAATGGGGTATTTTAAAAGTCCTGAATTGGCTTTCATCGGAATGAACAAAACTAGTCAGAATGCGATAATAGCTGCTGATAGACTTGTTGAAATTATTAATATCGAGCGGGAGTAAGTTGTAGATAAAGTACGACTCACACGTGAGAAAATAGGAGATATTAGGTTTGAAAATGTGAATTTCAGATATGGTGCCAGAGCGAATGTCTTTAAAAATCTTACTATGGAGATTCCCCCTGGGAAACTCGCAGGAATGGTTGGAGAATCCGGTTAAGGGAAAAGCACCTTGCTTTCTCTGATGCAGGCCTTGCACCCAATTCAGTCAGGCAGAATCATGTTAGGAGACATGGATCTCAAATATATTGATGTGAATTCAGTACGCACGGTCATTGCAGTGGTGCCTCAAGAGATTCCTCTTTTTGCCGGGTCTATTTTGGACAATATAGCAGTTGGACAAAACAAAGTAGATCTTGAGCGTGTGGTATTGATATCCAAAGAACTCGGGGATTTTAGATTTTATTGAGAGCTTGCCGCAGGGATTCCATACCTACATTGGAGAGAATATGGTAAGTTTATCTGGTGGTCAACGACAGCGGATCGTCATTGTGGGAGCAGTTTATAATGGCTCTGAAATCCTGATCTTGGATGAGGCTATCTCTTCTTTAGATTCCAAATCAGAAGCTTATTTTACTCTTTATTTTTTTCCTGCCGCCCAAAGAATGGCATTAGCAAACATGATCTCAAATGCTTGTGTGTTCATAAGTTTTGCATCATGACCCATCAGGAAATATACGTTCCGAGCTTTCTTGGAATTGTTCTGCCAGATTACTGGATGGTCTCCCATTTTTATGTCTGAGTTTGGGCGATAGCTATCCTCATCCACAGTTGCTAAAACATGTACATTTGGCCTGGGGTTTTTATCGAAAATATACCATTCGTCATCCGGTATGTCGAATGAGGGAGGCACCCCTTCAAAAATTGGATGCTCACTATCCTCGATGTAAACAGTACCAGTAGCTTTTTCTGCAATGTAATTTTCAAATCGGATTCCGCCCATGAAATTGGAAAACCAATCCCAGATCTTGTAACCGTCAAATTCTCCGAGCAATGTGGCGTGATGTAAGCCAACCCAGCCTCCCTGTCCTTCATCTATGTATTTTTCGAAGGCCTTTTCACCTGATGCACTCCAAGTGTAAGGAGGATAGTTCAACTGAACAATAACGTCAAAATCGCTTAAATTCATTGTGTCAAGGTCAGAAGCATGGTTTACTACCTTGTAGTCCATGTTATTTTCTCTAGAAAACACTGCTATCCAGTCTAAAGCCGCGACCACAAAACCTTCGTGTGATCACCTCTTTCTGTCAGCATTAAAGCGTTGAAAGGTTGATTCTGAGCATTCAATAATTGAAAACTTGATAGTGTAAGTAATAAAGCAAGTAGGGTAAATCCTCTCATATCAATTTACGCTATTTTCGGACATTGCAGTGACAGCCTGAAGGAACCAGCCGGTATGAGGTATCCATTGTTCACTCCATCTCCATTCATTGCCATCATCTTCCACCTTGAAGTCTATACCAGATCCATCAGGATTGCCGCCTTCACCGGTAATGCCATTCGAAATTCCTCCTTTGCCAGATCCGTGACCGAATAGTGAGGCCATGTACGGAACATTAGTACTGCCATATCCATACATCATGCACATATCATAGGGGTTGGTTCCCAGCACCCATGAGGTAAGTCTCTCTGCAAATAGGGCTATCTCTGGGATCACACCATAGGTGTCAGCACTTGGATATACCAATTGTCCACCAAGAATCATCGCTGCAGCAAGGGAACCCAATCTGGCGTCTTCTCCTTGCCACCACCAACCGCTTTCATTTTGTTGCGGGATAAAATAGCCATTTTTGATTTTGCCATCCAGCGCAAATGTCTGACGCGGATAGCCAAATGGATTAGTTACTTCCTTGGTTACTTTCAAATTATAATCAATGGATTTCTTGATAGTCGCAAGTGCTTGATCTGGATAGGAAGGCTCTTTTTCCTTTTCTAGATATCGCACCAGAGCAATGATAGGGAGTCCTGCGTCTGAGGCATGCCAAAACGGTCGTGAATAATCATCACTAATGAAATACCCTTCGATGGTCATACGCTGATTTAGATTCGCAGCTCTTTTTCTAGCCTCCCGTTGATACATCAATTTATTGGTGGCTATCCATGATTCTGTAGCTCCAATCAATGCGGTATAATCATCGATATTGTTATCCTTACCATCGTCAGCATAGCTAGTACTATAGTTTACAGCATGGGAAAATGCCCGCTCTGCGGAACCTAAATATTCAGCCGGAGTAAAGTCCCTGGCTATAGACAGCTGAGAAGCCCTGACCAAAGCTGCAATTCCCATTCCTGCACCTTCGCGCCAAGCGCATTGATATTCATCTGTAGTTTTGCTGTCTGCAAGAAGTCCTACCACTCTTCTGGCAGAAGGATTTGGGTCAAAATAACTGAATACGGTCATGTAGAAAAACCCTTCCGGAGAAAGTGATTTCATAATGTAATCCGCCCCATAAAGTGCCTCATCAACTAATTCTTCTTTGATAGAAACAGATTCCAGGAGTTTGGGAACTCGCTCTATGGTATTAAACATAGACCAGGTCACCAAAGGGATTTGCTGGGGCGACATGAAGTTGGTGTACGCCAGATGAGTAAAGTATTTGCTTACATCTCTCCAGGCATCTCACCAGCCTCCCTGTAGATTGACTCTGATGTCGCTACCGTACAGCAACAATTGCTTATCTGCTTGCATCTCTTCTGGAGAATCAGCTCTTTGGTGATTGAAGAAGTTTGTAATGGCAGGGATGGTAATTTTCCCCAGTCCATTGGATGCTAGTTGGAATTCATGTGAATAATATTGCTTTCCTCCTAAATTTATTCCTATCCGGAAATCCCCTTCATTCTGATAGGTACTAAAATCTATAGGGCTATGCCAATCCTCCTCTGACCAATCCATAACTTGTTCGGATGGCTTTATTTCCCCTGAGAAAAGCTCCCTGTCTTCAGCGTCCACCAAGGTAAATAACTGATCTATATCAACTTTAAAGTCAGTTTTTACAATTCCTGTTTTAGGGCCTTTGGAATTATATACTACTTGGTTGGTTAAAACAGTCACTTGCTGTGCCTCCGATAGATTTATAAAGAAAATACCTTGCAAAAATAAAATGTATCTCATGAAATGATGTATGGGTATTTGGTCACCTATCCGAAGGTAACATAATTCTTTAGTAGCTGATTAAATGGAATAGGATCTCAATCATATTTATTTCATACACTTGGATTCAGTTTTGCCGCCATTTCAGTTGGGTATAGTTGAATCTCATTTCTTCTTCATCAATACCCTAAGCACTTCAGGGTCATAGAAGAGGAGATTACCGACTAATTTTACCCTTGAACATAGTCAATAGATGGTCTCTTTTTTTGGATTCGGACAAGCAATATTTTCAGAGAATCAATTAAAAACCACACCATAAATGTCGCTTTGATGCTCTTTGAATGTTGAAAATACTCCGAGTTTTAATTGGTGTATAGGTAGAAAACTAAACAAATTCATTAAACTCAAATATGAATATTTTGGACATATTTAATGAATATAATAATCAAATCCACGAACTAATTTGAGGACAACTGCGTCAATCACTAGAGAAGTTTTAATCGTTTTTCATGGAAATATTTCCTTCCAAAACTAATCGCTTGTAACCTAATGGAGGATCTTTTTGCTGCCCGGTCTCAGATGGCTCTTTCTATGGCCTTTCACATCATCTTCGCTTGTATTGGGATGGTTATGCCGTTTTTCATGGCAACTTCCCATTACAAATATCTAAAAACCAACAACCGGCTTTACATGGATCTGACCAAAGCCTGGAGTAAAGGTGTGGCTATATTTTTTGTAACGGGTGCGGTGTCTGGCACTATGCTATCCTTTGAATTGGGTTTGCTGTGGCCAGAGTTTATGCTTCATGCAGGACCCATCTTTGGGATGCCGTTTTCATTAGAGGGAACAGCATTTTTCATCGAAGCAATTGCTCTCGGATTTTTTCTTTATGGTTGGGGGAAATTTAAACCTTGGTTTCACTGGTTCACCGGAGTAGTGGTGGGGATCAGCGGCTTGGCTTCAGGAATATTGGTAGTAGCGGCAAATGGCTGGATGAATAGCCCAAGTGGTTTTGATTACGTGGATGGCAAGTTTATCAATATAGATCCTGTAGCTGCATTATTCAATGATGCATGGTTTACGCAGGCCTTGCATATGAGTTTGGCGGCTTTTGTCGCCACAGGTTTTGCTGTAGCGGGTATTCATTCCTATATGATGCTGAAGGGAAAGAATGTAGATTTTCACCGCAAAGCTTTTACTATTGCCCTTATTTTTGGGTCAATTGCCGCATTGATTCAACCCATCTCCGGAGACCTTTCTGCAAAGGATATAGCCCTACGGCAGCCGGCAAAACTAGCAGCGATGGAGGCACACTTTGAAACGAGCAAAGCTGCACCGTTGATTATCGGAGGTATTCCCGATGAGGAAGCGAAAGAAATAAACTATGCTATTAAAATCCCAGGCGCTTTGAGTTTCTTGGCTCACGGTGATTTTGAAGCGGAAGTCATTGGTTTGGATCAGTTTCCAGAAGAACATCATCCTCCTGTGACGGTAGTACACTTTGCTTTCCAGGTCATGGTAGGTTTGGGAATGGTTCTAGTTGGTTTGAGTTTTTTGTATTTTATTTCCCTATGGAAAAAGAAAAACTGGCAAGTTCAGCCTTGGTTTCTTTGGCTGTTTGCTTTGGCTACTCCATTGGGTTTTATTGCCCTGGAAGCTGGCTGGACTGTGACCGAAGTAGGTAGGCAACCTTGGATTATCTATGAAATTATGCTTACCAAAGATGCTGTAACTCCTATTCCTGGGATAAGATATTCATTCTTCCTATTTACTGCGATTTATGTTTCGCTTGCTGCTATCGTTTCATTTTTGCTCTATCGACAGATCAAAGCTTTACCGGAGACATTGAAGCGAAATTCACACGAATCGGCTGACTCTTAATTTGAAATTATGCTCTACGTAGTGATCATTTTTCTTTGCCTGTCACTGTTGATGTATGTTATTCTTGGCGGTGCTGATTTTGGTGCTGGGATTCTTGAGATTTTCACGCCAGAATCTATCAGAGAGCAACTTCGGGATACAACCTACAAAACAATAGGGCCGATATGGGAAGCAAATCACATGTGGTTAATTATCGCCATTGTGATTTTATTTGTGGGGTTTCCGCCGATTTATACGACGATGTCCGTGCACCTTCACATTCCTTTGGCGCTGATGCTAATAGGAATTATTGGAAGGGGAACGGCGTTCGTTTTCCGACATTATGATGCCTATAAAGATGATATGCAAAAGGTCTATAATTTCATTTTCACCTATTCGAGTTTTATCACCCCGTTTTTTCTAGGATTGATTTTCGGAGCAGCTGTTGGCGGACAAATTGATCCTGAAGCAATGGGTTTTTATGAAGCATACATCAATCCCTGGTTGAATTTATTTAGCATTTCGGTAGGAGTATTCACAGTTGCAATTTGTGGGTTTTTAGCCTCAGTTTTTTTGGTTGGTGAGGCCAAAAATCCTGAGGTAAAAGCGATAGTTGTAGGGAAGGCAAAGTTATTTGTTGTGTTTACGGTGATTGCAGGTGGTTTAGTATTCGCAGCCTCAATTTTAGATGAAGTGCCATTGGTTGGGTTGCTATTGCGGGAGTGGATTACTTTGACGACGTTGGTGCTGGCGACTTTGGCTGTGGTTATCCTTTGGCTGAAATTAAAGGATGGCAGCAAAATACTAGTTCGACTTCTGAGTGGCTTTGTGGTGACGGCGATTCTATTGACCTTCGGATATCATTATTTTCCAGACATTATCATCACCAAATCAGGAGAAAATTTATCCGTTTTTAATTCTTCCGCAGTGGGCAAACCCATAGACACCCTGGCTTGGGCATTAATGATTGGGAGTGTGTTTATTCTGCCGTCACTTTTTTATCTATTGTATAGTTTTCAGGAAAGCGTAACGCATGACCAACCTTATGGGTGAGGTTATTCCATTGTTCTAGTTCAAGTCTTCAGATTTTGGTGTTGAGAATTTTATAAAAGAGGACAGGAGACTAGAGCTATTATCCTTAACCCACATTGCAGCAATTAGGGGACAGTGCAGAAATTTTCAATTATTTTCTGTTTTAGCGCATCAATTCCCTGTACTCCCCTCCTACAGGGATTTTGTTTGGTTAGCTCCATTAGGCCTTCATTTGGTTTGTAGTACACAG
>Ga0307486_1001605_pt1 | contig 16960 bp, 12 predicted proteins | sample CBIW02metaG_FD_203663 | JGI IMG/M metagenome (GOLD analysis project Ga0307486, IMG submission 203663) | Sea-ice brine microbial communities from Beaufort Sea near Barrow, Alaska, United States - CBIW 0.2 | ecosystem: Environmental > Aquatic > Marine > Coastal | place: USA: Alaska | collected... | reverse complement strand
CCGAACACTCGGGTTGCCACGGGTAGACGCAATCGAGATCTTCAGGCGTATGGTCTTCAACGTCATTGCCCGAAACCAGGACGACCACACCAAGAACTTTGGCTTTCTGTTGGATCATTCAACGGCCGGTTGGCGTTTGGCGCCGGCGTTTGATATCGCCTACAGCTACAAGCCCGGTTCATACTGGGTGGACACCCATCAGATGACCATCAACGGTAAACGGGATAATTTCACTCGCGGCGATATTCTCGCAGTCGCAACCCAAATTCCCCGTTTCGAGTCAAATGCCCGGGCCATTATTGGCCAGGTAACTGAGGCGGTGAGCCAATGGCAGGATTATGCTCGCCGAGCGGATGTCCATTCGGAGCTGTCACGGGAGATCCACTCCAACCTTCGGTTGTCCTTGTGAGTGTAGCCTTCAGGTTAGGGACCTTTGACGAAACTTCGAATATTTTCAGTACTTGTAATCTGCCTCAGCCGATCAAAAAATTCAAGTTGGGGTCAGGCCTCAAGACGCACTCAACTGAATTGGGGTCTGACCCCCGGACAATCGAATAATTCGTGAGCCGGAAGCGGTGTTGGCTGTTTTATAGGTGATAAACTCATTGTTTAACAAGAGTTAACATAATTCTGCAGTACCCCCTGTCAATCAGACCCTCCGCCAGGCGCAGCTACTTGTAAGCTCCCGCCAATGGCGTAGAATTGATGCTCTCATTTTGTTTTCCATACTGCGTGCTTTTGCGCGGGTTTAATAACGCTTGTACGTACATAAATGTTGCCCATAACACTGGAATCGGGTCGGTGGGGCGGTAGCGTGTTTTTCGACTTATTTCAATTTCACGGATTAAAAAATGAACAACTCTTATTCCCATTCAAGGGAAGATCAAGACAGATATCCAGACGAAATCAGCCTGGTCGATTTGGCGGTAACGTTTATTCGCAGGCGCAGGGTGTTCTACGCCGTATTTTTACTGTGTACCCTGGGCGGCTTGGCTTATGCTTTTTTTGCGCCTGATAAATATGAGTATGAATACGTTAGTCTTGTGCAGGTAGCACAAAAAGCCGCCGCCTCCGGTCAGAATGACGAACTGCCCATAGCCACTCTGCAGTCGCCAGCCGTCACCGTTGTGACTTTGCAAGAAAGCTGGTTGCCGCAAGTGAAAGAGCGTTATTATGCCGACAATAAGAAGAATATTCCTTTTGGTGTTGTATTTGAAAACCCGGAAGGTACAACGCTTATTCGTTTATCAACGGCTACTGGGGTTCAACAGGATTTAGACGTTAAGAAAGTGCATGCAGCACTGATTCAGGAACTGGCTCAATATCAGAACAATCTGGTAAAACGCGAACAGGCCAGCATTAACCAACGAATTGATTCATTGGAAGCCTTAAAGGCCACTTTGATGGAACAGCTAAATAGTGGCACGGCACTTTCAACTGTGATCGAGAAAAAGCTGGAACTGGAGAGCGCATTACAAAGCTTAAACGCTGTTGAAGTTATTGTTAATGCTCGTCAAAGCACCGCGGTAATAGCACCGAAACGAAGCCTGATAGTTGTTGTTAGTACATTGACAGGCTTCCTTTTGGGGGTTTTCATGGTTTTTATGTTTGAGTTCGGTGCGAGTGTGAAAAAACAGTTGGCGGTTACTGAAGGCCGGTGAAGTTTGCTTAAATAGTCGCAGCCTAGGCCATAGTTTTGGCTGTCTTTAAAAACAGTGGTACCAAGAAATCATGAAACTTCTGATCACCGGCGGAGCCGGTTTTATCGGTTCAGCCGTTATTCGTTATGTTATCCAGAATACGAAAAATAGTAAATATTCGATAAGTGGCCCTTATCGGTTTTTAAGTCGTCTTTATAATCAATGTCTTAGGTTCTCTGATTTCCGCCGTTGGAATAGCCATTTCCAAACTTTCTCAATTTTTTGCGGGTAGAATCTGTTTCCAGCTTTGGAAACCCAATAGGGCCTATTTCCAACATTGCAAAAGCGTTTTCCACGGAAAGTGACCGATTGCGACCAATCGTGGGTTTCCAGCTTACAAATGGCTTTTTCCAAGTTTGAAAAGCCAAGCTCCCGAGCTAGACCAAATCCCCGAACACAAAAGGCCAAAATGTTCAGCCAACTAAAAGAACTCTACTCCCTACTCACCAAAGAGCAGCGCAAGAAACTCTTACGCCTGCAATTCCTGGTGGTGCTGATGTCCTTCGCCGAGATCGCCGGCGTGGTCTCTATTGGCCCATTCATGGCACTGGTAGGAGACATCTCACAACTTGAAGGCGAAGGCTTCCTCGCAGGCGTATACCGCGCCACCGGCCTGGAAAATCCGCGCGACTTCCTGTTCTGGCTGGGTATTAGCGTTTTGGTAGTGCTCACAGTAGCCGCCTGCATCTCCATGTTCACCATCTGGCGCCTCTCCATGTACGGCGCCCGAGTAGGGGCCGAGCTAGGCAACCGCCTGTTCAAACACTACATGCACCAGCCGTGGCTTTTTCACGCCAGTGGCAGCAGCAGCCAGCTGACTAACCGCATTGCACAGGAAACCCAAAGGATTACCGCGCAAATTATTAACCCGCTGATGCAAATGAACGCAAAACTGGTAATGGCGCTGTTCATGGCCCTGGCGATCTTCCTCTATAATCCTGTGGTGGCAATCTCCGGCCTCGTGATATTCGCAAGCGCTTATGCACTGCTTTACAAAACAGTACGTCGCCGCCTAATGCGAAATAGCCGCCACATCAGTGAAGCCCAACAAATGCGTTTCAAACTCATGGGCGAAGGTTTCGGGGGCATCAAAGACGCCCTGCTTTTGGGCCGGCAAAAAGACTTCACAGACCGCTTCCAAACCGCTTGCGAAAAGTTCGCCACCGCACAAGGCACCAACATGGCTATGGCCCAAGCGCCACGATACGCAATGGAGCTTGTCGCCTTCGGCAGTATTATCTTTCTGGTGCTGTATTTATTGGCGGCTCATGAAGGCAACCTTGGCGCCATTCTTCCCGTGCTTTCAGTCTATGCCTTGGCTGGTTTCAAGCTACTGCCGGCTTTCCAACAGATTTACACAGGGCTTTCAAGTATCAGGGGAAACCTCTCCGCCTTTGACTCGGTAAGGGACGACCTAAGAGCCAGCATCTTCGAAACCACGAAAGCCGCAACCCCCACAACCAAACGCCTAACCCCCAAAAAGAGCGTCCGGCTAAACAACATAGTCTTCAGCTACCCGGGCAAAGAAGAGCCCGTGCTGAAAAACCTGGACATAACCATACCGGCCAATGGCGTTATCGGCCTGGTAGGGGCGTCCGGGTCCGGCAAATCCACCGCAATCGATTTGCTGCTCGGCCTTATAGAACCGCAACGAGGTAACCTCCTGATTGATGGCCAGCCGCTGACCAAAGACAGCATAAGAGCTTGGCAAAACTCTGTGGGCTTTGTGCCCCAGTCCATTTTCCTGGCAGACAGCTCCATCCGTGAAAACATCGCCTTCGGCCTGCCACCGGAAGCCGTAGACGAGGAGAAAGTAAACCGTGCCGCCAATATGGCCCATCTGGACGAACTGCTGGCTGAACTGCCCCACGGGCTAGATACAAGGGTAGGCGAGCGGGGCGTGCAGCTCTCTGGCGGACAAAGGCAGCGTATAGGCATTGCCCGTGCCCTCTACCACGATGCAGACGTACTGGTGTTGGATGAAGCCACCAGCGCCCTAGACGGCATTACCGAAAAGCTAATAATGGACGCGATCCACGACTTCTCAGGCAAGAAAACCATCATCATGATTGCCCACCGCCTTGCAACCGTTCGCCAATGCGACGCCATCTACCTGTTAGAAAAAGGCGAAGTAACGGATCAAGGCACTTATGATGAACTTTCCTCAAGAAACACGATTTTCCAGCGCATGGCAGAACATGCCTGACCGTACAAATTCGTGAACATTCCGGTTAACCGGGTGCTCGCAAAGCAATCGAACAGACCAGGACCATAGAAATGCTCCAAAACTCCACCATCCTAATCACCGGCGGTACCGGATCCTTCGGCCACAAGTTCATCCCTATGACGCTGGAGAAGTACAATCCGAAGAAAGTCATCGTCTTCTCTCGTGATGAAATGAAACAGTGGGAAATGGCCAAGCAGTTTCAGGGCGACGACCGGTTGCGATTTTTCATCGGTGATGTTCGTGACCGTGAACGCCTTTATCGTGCTATGGATGGCGTGGATTATGTGGTACACGCAGCGGCTACGAAAATTGTCCCCACTGCCGAGTACAACCCGTTTGAGTGCATCAAGACCAATATCAACGGTGCGATGAACCTGATCGATGCATGTATCGACAAAGGTGTTAAAGGCGTGGTTGCGCTCTCTACCGACAAGGCGAGTAGCCCTATCAACCTCTACGGAGCTACCAAGCTTGCATCAGATAAAGTTTTTGTTGCAGGCAACTCTTATGCTGGCGGCCACAAAACTAAATTCTCAGTAGTCCGCTACGGTAACGTAATGGGCTCCCGCGGCTCCGTAATTCCTTTCTTCATGTCCATTAAAGACAAAGGCGTGCTGCCAATCACCGATCCACGCATGACCCGCTTCATGATCAGCCTGGAACAGGGCGTGGATTTGGTGTGGCATGCCTTTGAAGACATGGTGGGAGGGGAGATTTATGTAAAGAAAATCCCTTCGATGAAAATGACCGACCTGGCCCGAGTGGTCGCGCCGGAAGCAGAACAGGAAGTCGTCGGAATTCGTCCCGGCGAGAAACTGCATGAGCAGATGATCGGAGCAGAGGACTCGTACTTCACCTATGAGTATCCGGAACACTTCAAGATTCTGCCCAATATCAACGACTGGGGTACCTGCGAGAAGCGCATCAAAGACGGTAAAAAAGTACCGGAAGGCTTCATCTATGCCAGTGACAGCAATGCAGAGTGGATGAAAGATGAGGAGCTCCAGGACTGGATTAACCGTCACAACAACGAAATTGGAAAGATCTAAGCATGATTCCCTATGGCAAGCAGGATATCAGCCAGGCGGATATTGACGCCGTGCTGGAGGTGTTGAAATCAGACTTTCTGACTCAGGGCCCGAAGGTGCCGGAGTTCGAAGCCAAGGTGGCCAGCCATGTGGGTGCTAAACATGCTTTGGCGGTAAACAGCGCCACCTCGGCTCTGCACATTGCTTGCTTGGCGCTTGGGTTGGGTGAAGGCGACTGGTTGTGGACGACACCTGTTACTTTCGTGGCTTCTGCCAACTGCGGCTTGTATTGCGGGGCCAAAGTGGATTTTGTGGACATTGATCCGCAAACCTACAACCTGTGCCCGAAGGCCTTGGCGACCAAACTGGTGCTGGCTGAGCAGGAAGGCCGGTTGCCCAAAGTGCTGGTAGCGGTTCACCTATGCGGCCAGCCCTGTGACATGGAAGCTATCCATGAGCTTAGCCAGCGTTATGGTTTCCGTATCATCGAGGATGCCTCCCACGCCATAGGTGGCAAGTACAAGGGCGGGTTTATCGGTAACGGTCGTTTTAGCGACATTACAGTATTTAGCTTCCATCCAGTCAAAATCGTGACCACGGCAGAGGGTGGCATGGCCCTGACCAACGATGATGATCTGGCTACCCGGCTGAATCTGCTGCGCAGTCATGGAATAACCCGTGATCAGAATCTGATGACCCACGAGCCAGATGGCCCCTGGTATTACCAGCAGGTAGACCTGGGTTTTAACTACCGCATGACTGAACTGCAGGCTGCTCTCGGTGTGAGCCAGATGGATCGGTTGGATGCTTTTGTGGCCCGTCGCCATGAGCTGGCCAAAAGTTATGATGAGCTTTTAAAAGACCTGCCAGTAACCACGCCCTGGCAACATCCGGACAGCTACTCTGGATTGCATCTGTATGTGATTCGCCTGCAGCTGGATGCCATCACCAAGACACACCGCCAGGTGTTTGAGTCTCTGCAAGAGCAGGGCATCGGTGTGAACCTGCACTATATTCCAGTTCATACCCAGCCGTATTACCAGGAAATGGGGTTTGAGCCGCAAGATTTTCCGCAAGCGATGCAGTATTACCGTGAGGCTATCAGTCTTCCTCTCTATCCAGGTATGTCGATGTCTACTGTGAATGATATTTTTAAAAAAGTACGAGGACTATTAAATGACTGAAATTGTAAAAATAGGTAATAGAGAAGTTGGTGATGGAATGCCGACATTTATCACTTTTGAAGCGGGTCCAACTCATAATGGCTTAGAGAGCGCGAAGCGACTTGTTAAATATGCGGCAGAGGCCGGCGGAGACGCTATAAAGTTCCAAATATTTGACCCGGATGAGCTTGTTGCTGATAAATCATTGATGTACAGCTATGATGTATTGGTGGACAAAGATACTGGTAAAACAGAAACGGTTACCGAACCTTTGTATGATATTTTTAAAAGAAGAAGTATGACTGAAAGCTCTTGGAGAGAGCTCAAAAGCTATGCCGATAGTCTTGGACTTACATTTTTTGCAACAATTGGTGATGAATCAGGTTTGGCCTTAGTCAAATCTATTGGTTGTCATTCAATAAAAATAGCATCTGCTGACGTTAATTACCTACCTTGGCTAAGGAAAGTGGCAAATCTTGGCGTTTCACTTCAGTTAGATACAGGTAATGCTACCTTTGGAGAAATTGAGAAAGCTGTAGACGTAATTAGGGCGGAAGGTGATAGTGGAATAATAATACATAATTGCCCGTCGGGCTATCCGGCGCACCTTGATAGTATTAATCTTAATATGCTTCCAAATTTAAAAAAAATATTTAAATGTCCGGTCGCCTATTCAGATCACTCTCCTGGCGAAATCATGGATGTTGCTGCAATCGCACTTGGAGCAAACTTAATAGAGAAAACAATAACAGAAAATAAAATGACTCGAAGCGTCGAGCACGTTATGTCTATAGAGCCCCATGAGATGAAAAGTTTCGTGGACACGATCAGAGATGTTGAGCGCGCACTTGGCGAACCCCGAAGAATTATGACTGAGCACGAGCAACAAAAGCGCTTGAATGTGAGAAGAAGTACTATTCTGGATGAATATGTATCAGCGGGCAGCAAGCTTTCATCCGCGAAGGTGAAATTTAAGAGACCTGGTTATGGGATTGCGCCCGACCATTATGAATCAATGATCAATATGACGTTTAACAAGGATTTGCCCAAGGGGCATGTCCTATCTGTTCACGACCTGTCATGAAAGCAGTAGCTATTATACCCGCCCGAGGAGGATCAAAACGTCTCCCTCGAAAAAATATATTGCCTCTAGGTGGCAATCCGTTAATCACTCGTGTGATAGATTGTTGTAAGAAGAGTCAAATATTTGAGAGAGTAATTGTAACGACTGAAGATCAGGAAATAGCGAAAATTGCACATGATGCCGGAGCCTGTGTCCATTTTCGAGATGCCTCTTTAGCGCAAGACAGATCAACAGTCGTTGAAGTTTGCGAAGATGTTTTGTTAAAGTGGGATTATGATTTTTTTTGTTGCGTATATGCGACCGCTGGCTTGTTGACCCCAAAAACATTACAGCAGTCTTATGAGGTTTTTAAAAGTCGGAAGGATATAGATGTTGTGATGGGGGTTTCGTCTTATAACTATTCTCCAGTGCAAGCCTTAAAGATCGATAGCAACGGAAATGCTGAGATGCTGTTTCCTGACTTCTTAGGTGTTCAATCTCAGTTTCAGCCCAAACTTAGAGTAAGTAATGGCACGCTTTATTGGGGGAGACGTAAGCCATTTTTGAGAGAAAGAACCTTTTATAGCAAAAATTTGAGTACTTTTGACGTCCCAGATTGCGAGGTATGTGACCTAGATACTCCAGAGGATTATAATATTTTGCAAGAAAAATATAGTGATGCCCGATATTAAGTAAGAATTTAAGTGCCTTTTTTCGATGCAGGTTTAGCGATGAAAATAGTTTTTAGAGCAGATGCCTCTATTGATATTGGCACCGGTCATGTCATGCGCTGTATCACTCTGGCCGAAGAGTTAGCGCGGCAAGGGCACGAATGCCGGTTTATTTGCCGTGAGCATAAAGGTCACTTGGGTGAGCTGATTTCAAGTAAAGGGTACGAGCTCACAATGCTGCGAGCTGATGGTGGTACTAAGCTTGATTCATCAGGCAATGGCAATACTACTTACGCTGATTGGTTAGGCGCATCCTGGCAGCAGGACGCGGAACAGGCGGTTGAAGCCCTTACACCATTGAGCGCAGACTGGTTGATTGTGGACCACTACGCCCTTAACGCCCGCTGGGAGCAGAAAGTCGCCAAGGCGGTTGGACGAATTATGGTGATTGACGATCTGGCGGATCGGAACCATGAGTGTGCACTGCTTCTGGATCAGAACCTTGGTCGAAATGCATCGGATTACGATGGGTTGGTGCCGCAAGACTGTCAGCGATTGATCGGGCCCGAATATGCCCTGTTACGCCCGGAATTCGCCGAACTACGGGAGCGCAGCCTGAAACGCCGAGCGCGGCCAGAGCTGAAGCGCATCCTGATCTCTTTGGGTGGCGTGGATCGAACGAACGTGACTGGACAAGTTCTGGATTCCTTGGCGGCAACGACACTGCCTGGGGACACTCAACTGGATATCATCATGGGAGCGGCTGCACCCTATCTGAATGAGGTTAGGCAACAGGCTGCTCGATTGCCTTTCAAGGCAACGGTGAGCGTGAACGTTAGTGATATGGCTGAGAGGATGTGTCTGGCGGATCTGTCCATTGGCGCCGCGGGGGGAACTTCTTGGGAGCGTTGTTGTTTGGGCTTGTCGGCCATCACGATCATACTGGCTGAAAATCAGCGCCTAATCGGCGAAGCGCTTGCTAGATCCGAAGCCGCACTTCTGGTTGAAAACAGTCAGATTGTAGAAGATATAGTTAAGTTGATTAACCGTTTTGCAGAATTAACTGAAGAGCGTCAAAGGTCTTCGCGGAATGCAGCAGTGGTTTGCGACGGAGCTGGAACCGCACGGGTTATGTCAATGTTGACAGGGAGTATCTAAGTTTGAAGATCACCGTTCTGTGTACTGATCCCGTCCACCCGGTTAACCGATATCTGGATAAGTGGATTTCGGAAGTTAAACATCGCCACAGTGTTGATCTTGCCCGCTCCAGCTCAGAACTCAGTGAAGGCGATTTCCTCTTTTTGGTATCCTGCTCTGAAATCGTTAAACCGGAACACCGTGAAAATTACAGCCATACCCTACTGTTGCACGCTAGTGATTTACCCAAAGGCCGTGGTTGGAGCCCACACATATGGGAAATCGTTAATGGTGGTGACACTATCACTCTGAGCCTACTAGAAGCTGAAGACAGCGTTGATACCGGACGCCTGTGGCTGAAATGCCAAATGCCCATTACGAAAACGGCTCTCTGGTACGACGTAAATAACCAGTTGTTCGACGCCGAAATTAAGCTGATGAACAAGGCTGTAGAGAGGTATAGAAATATTCAGCCATGTGCCCAAAACCCGAATAGTGAGCCAACTTATCACCGGAAAAGAACACCTCGTGATAGCCAGCTCGACCCCTGTCAGAGTATCGCGGATCAATTTAATCTCATCCGAATGTGCGATCCTGGCCGTTACCCGGCTTGGTTTGAGCTTCACGGGCAGAAATACAAACTGACGCTGGAGAAATTGGACAATGCCTGAAATAACCATCGCTGGTCGCGCGATTGGCAATGAATTCGCGCCATATGTGATTGCGGAAATGTCTGCAAATCACAATGGGAATATCAACACTGCATTCCGTATCATCGAAGAAGCTAAAAAAGCTGGTGCTGACGCGCTGAAAATCCAGACTTATACACCGGACACCATCACTTTGAACTCTGATCTCCCGGACTTTCAGATCAAAGGTGGTTTGTGGGAAGGTAAAACACTGTATGAACTTTATGAGTGGGCTCATACTCCATGGGAATGGCACAAGCCCCTGTTTGAGCACGCCAGAAAAGTAGGAATACCGATTTTCAGTTCCCCCTTCGACAAAACGGCAGTAGACCTGCTGGAAGATCTGAACGCTCCAGCCTATAAGATTGCTTCTTTCGAGGCTGTGGATCTACCGCTAATCCGCTATGTAGCGGCTACCAAAAAGCCGATGATTATCTCCACCGGTATGGCCAATGCGGAAGAAATCGAAGAAGCTATCGCCGCTGCTCGGGAGGGTGGGTGTAAAGAACTGGCTATTCTCCACTGTGTAAGCGGGTATCCGGCCCCAGCGGGGGACTACAACCTTCGGACAATCGGCGACATGATGACGCGCTTTGGCCTGGTAACAGGTCTGTCTGACCACACTCTGGACAACACCACCGCCATTGCCAGTGTGGTGCTGGGTGCTTTGATTATAGAAAAACACTTTACTCTGGATCGAAACGGCGGTGGCCCGGATGACAGCTTCTCACTGGAACCGGCCGATCTCGCTGCTCTATGCCGCGACAGCAAAACGGCATGGAAGGCACTGGGACACGTGGATTATGGGCGGAAGTCCAGTGAAGAGGGTAATGCCCAGTTTCGGCGTTCGTTGTATTTTGTGAAGGATATGAAGGCGGGTGATGTGATTACCGAGGATTGTGTGCGGAGTGTAAGACCCGGGTTTGGTTTACCTCCGAAGAAGCTGGAGCGGGTGATCGGGCAAAAGTTAAGGAAAGACGTAAGCGCAAACACTCCAGTCAAAGAAGACAGTTTTGTTTGAGAGTTGAATTCGCTGAAGGATTCCATGACCTCTTTCGGAGATTGCCCAGCGTTCAATAGCAATAAAATCCGCGCTCGCTGCACCAGATTTTGGCTTAGCGTACTCATTCGCAGCCAACTCTCCAGTTCCAGTTGATCGTTAACCGTAAAATTAAAAGGTGCAGGTTGCCGAGCCAAAATAATGTCCCCATAATTCGTGAGTATTATGGAATAATAAGACTAGCGAATTAACCAAACGGGACAATAGACGGTAGTGGTTATTAACTCAACCCAAAAATTTTAGATGTTTAAACGAGCCGGAAGAAAAATGCAGACTGAGAACGCTGGAATGATTATACTCAGTTGCTTGACTAAAAGTACCTCACGCTATCCAAAAATTGCGGCGGTCCAAATTTCAGGTGCGGTCGATAAAGATCGAACGCCTATACGTTTTGCGAAACTCCTACTCGGATGATTTTAGACTTGAAGTAATTTAAAGAATTTTATTATAGCTTTAGGCTCATTTTAAATTATGTTTATTTACCGGTTATTTTGATGCGTTAAATGTTATTTTGGGGTTTTTGGTATAATGAATATATTGTTTTTGTTTGCGCCTAAATTCAAAGAGTTTGGGGTTGATGTTGCAAAAAAGTTGATGTCTGACCATCCTGATTTAAGTCTGGTAGGTTTGTGTACGGGTGGGCCTGCGGTCGTAGACTATATCAAAAATAATTTAGATATAGAAAGCGATCGTGTATGTGACCTTGAATTGATGGAAAAGCAGTGGATGTTACTGCCAAGTAAAAAGATAGATTATGAATATTTGAAAACTATTGATGAAAAGTATGGCTCCGGAACAGTTGGAGAGGTTATTACAGCTGATAGAAGGATCGGGATTGGTTCTGTAAGAGGGGGTATTGCTCGTCCTGATAGCGTTGGTGACGAAGTTTCGGCCAACAATGTAGACCCTATTTTGAAATATGTGCAAGGTTTGTTCAGTTTTATTGAGGATGTTTTTGGCAGGTATGGATTAAGTGGCGTATTCTGCTATGCAGTCGCAGGAGCGCCCGCTGTTGCGTTGGGCAAGGTTTGTAAATTAAAAGGTGGCGTATTCACCCGGTTGACTGCCACCCGAATTGGAAATAGATTCGTTGTTGATACAGACTATAAAGGGCTTCTTGAGCCCATTTCCACTGAATTTAATCGAAGCCAATCAAAGGAGTTGGAATGGTTGGCCGATGCAGAGTCGTTCGTGGATCGATTTCGTGATTCGCCTGTTTTGCCTGGTTATGCTGTTAGAAATCACGCAATCGCAAAAAAGAATAAGTTGCCAGAGCTCTTCAAGAGCACAGCATTATATATTGCAGCTATAGTGGCTAAACCGATACTCCCCAGTAGAATAAAATATCGCGTCAGTGTATTGGGCCTTCGGCGAAAGCTCTTTGAGTTTTATTCGGAGTGTCGAAAGTTAACCCAAAGGCGACTGATTGGTTGGAAAAAGTTGCCAGAAGCTAAATATGTTTACTATCCGCTCCATGTTGACCCGGAAGCGTCAACAATGGTCTTGTCTCCAATGCATACAGACCAAATTTCCATAATTGAGTCGGTCTCGAAATCTCTTCCTGGTGATACATTACTTGTGGTTAAAGAGCATTTGCCAATGCTTGGAAAGCGGCCAAAAGGGTTCTATGAAGCGCTTCAAAAACTGCCCCGAGTATTGCTTGTTCGGCCTGACCTGAATGGCCATGAAATTATCAATGCATCTCAAGGCGTTGTGGTAATTACAGGAACTAGTGCACTTGAAGCGTTGCTTTTGGGAAAAAAGGCACTCGTGATTGGCGACTCTCCTTATTTACCGATTGGTAACAGGTTGCTTCATGAGCCGTCGCTACATAAACTGCCGCATGCTATTCAGGCTTTGTGCAACTCTGATTCACTTGATGATGCCTCACTCATAAGATATATCGCCATAGTGCTTGAGCAATCCTTCGAACTTAACGCGTCTCTAATGTGGGGGAGCTACCTATCTCATTCTGAAAGCGAACGCCTGAACGCTGTCAGTGAGTTGGCCCAGGGAATATACTCTAGGGTCGCCAATGGATAAAATTAAAGTACTATTCCCTTTTGTAGGAGATACATTGGGGGGAAGTCATATTTCTGCTTTAAGCCTAATTAATAGTCTACCGATAGAAAGATTTGAGGCGACTATATTGATTCACAAAAAAGGAAAGTTGAGCCTGTATTTGGACGCTAAGTCTATACCCTATTATATTGACGAAAGTTTACGCCATTTGGATGAGGTCTCTGTTGTCAAGAAAATCTATATGTCTTTTTTTGGTTTATTGAAAAGGCGACGTTTTATTCAAAAGAATGGTTTTGATCTCGTACACACCAACGATCTTCGGATGCACTACACTTGGGTTTTCCCCTGCCTTTTTTCTACATCAAAACACCTTTGGCATCAGAGAACTGTATCAAGGCGTGGCGTGCGCCTATCTATTTTTTCAAGAAAATTGGTTACGATAACGGAATTTTGCCGGGCTAGCTTCCCATATTTTGTATCCGAGCATGCTGAAGTTGTAGCTGACCCCGTTTCTATTAGTGCAATACCGAGAAGAGCCAATCATAGCTTTAAAGGGGGGGCAGTAAAAATAGCGTGGGTAGGAAACATCACAAAGCAAAAGCGATTGGATACAGCAATTAATGTAATTTTTTATCTTAAACATACTTTCCCTGAAGTAGAACTTCTGGTTTTTGGGGAGACTAGGGAACCAGTCTTTTCTGAAGTGAAGGAATTAATTGAAGAATTTGGACTTCAAAAGAATGTAACTTTTATGGGGGTAAAGACCCCAATAGAGAAGTGGCTGGTTCAAGCTGATTTATTATTGGCAACTGCGGAAAATGAGGGGATGGGTCGAACGTTAATTGAGGCGATGTTGCTTGGTCTTCCTGTTGTTGCTAGTGATCATGGAGGGCACCGAGAAGTTATAGATGATGGTGTTACAGGAGTTTTGATTCCACTCGAGGACAGGCATGCATACGGAAAGGCCATTTCAAGTATATTTGAAAATAGCGAATATCGAAATTCCATTGTAGGCGCGGCTAAAAATAGCGTGGAGACTCGTTACTCAACCTCTCGTCATGTTGAAAAAATTATAAGTATTTATTATAAGTGTTTAAGTTAACCTCTTGTTCTCTTTACCATATTTTGCTATAAAATTGTGTTTGGTTTTCTATGAGTTAAAAGTTGGGATTTTGTATGTTATGTTGAGAAAATCGCTGTCATCATATAGCCACAAGCAATTATGTTAAGCTCTGGTTTTTGCAAATAAGTATAAAATAGAAAACCGTCGAAATCCTTCACGTTAATCTGAGAAAACGTGGATTGAAGATTTACCGAGACGGTGATTGTCAGTTGACAAGACGTTGATGGTGTCATTTAGATGAACGGACTACGTTAGAAAGGGCATGGATGAAAGTTTTACATATTATAACCGGGCTAAACCAAGGTGGTGCTGAACGTCAGCTAGCCAACCTGGTTTCAAAGTTCCCCAATGAGTCCGAAGTTTTTTCTGTGCTAAATCCCGGGATAATGACAGATGAAATTGAGAGCCTAGGGGTGCCGGTGTACCATGGCGGCGTGGCCCGTAGTACCTCTCTTGCTTGGATACCTACTCTAAAAAGAATTATAAAAAAAGTCGCTCCAGATATTGTGATGGGATGGATGTATCATGGAAATATTGCTGCCTCAATGACTTGTTTTTTAGGATATCGTGGCCCAATAGTTTGGAATGTCCGGCACTCTGTACATGATATTCGGCGAGAAAAATTCAGCACACGCTGTGTAATTCGTGCCGGCGCTAGCTTGTCCGGGTCTCCGAGCCGTATCGTCTACAATAGCCTTACTGCAGCTGTCCAGCATGAACAGCTCGGGTACGCTGAAGCGAAGCGGGTCATCATGCCTAATGGTTTTGACTTAGAGCGCTTTCAGCCGGACTTGAAGGCTCGTGATATCTGGCGAGCCAAATTGGGCATTAAATCTGATGAATTTCTAATAGGTGTGATCGGACGTTCACATCCAATGAAAAACCATTTAGGTTGGTTGAAAGCATTCCGGATGTTAGTTAATGACGGACTGCCGGTCCAATGTGTAATGGTTGGCACGGGCGTGGCTGAGCCTAATGGGCCGGCAGTGATGGCTGTTCGGGAGCTGGAACTTACTTCAAGGGTTAGACTCCTTCCGGCTACTGATTCACCGGAGCTTCTTTACCCCGCTTTTGACCTTCTTGTGATGCCATCATTGTGGGGCGAGGGTTTTCCTAACGTCGTGGGAGAGTCTATGGCATGTGGAGTGCCGGCATTAGTAACTGATGTAGGTGATGCAGCAACAGTTATCGGCGATACAGGGTTTGTAGCTAAAGCTGGATCTCCTGAGGCGATCGCGGAATGTGCACGCATTGCCCTTGGGCCCCATAATGGCCAGCTAAAGGCGCTCGGAAGGGCTGCCCGTGAACGTATGGTTAAGTGTTATAGCTTGGAATCGGTGGCGGAGCGATATCGTTCCTTACTGGCTGGATTGACTTAATCAGGCTCTTTAAGGAAGATCTGAATAACCGCTAACTTTCGCCAGAATTGGTTTGAAGCGACAATAATTCGGAATTACAGAGGCAACTCTTCGTTATTTGTGTGTTTTGTGCCCGTTTCCCGCCAATTTTGTGGAAAATAGGCATGCAGGCTCTATGCTATCAGGTATTTTTCAGCAATCCGCAAGCTGCTGAGTAAGCGCCGTTAAATCGACCCACTTGCCCTTAATCGAACTGCGACACTTTTTTTGAAGCCCGCTCCAGATCCACATTCCATGGCAGCAGTGCCTCCAGCTTTTCCAGTGTGTCTGCCTCGGCAATGCGCTCCAGCACATGCTGGATATAAGCCGATGGCGCCAGGCTGTTGGTTTTAGCGGTCTTCGGAATGATCCATGTCGAGCACGATCATCTTTGGAGGTTTGGCGTAGCTAGCGACAAAATGTTCCACAAAGGCCTGGCCAGGCGGTAAAGGTCGCGATTGTTAGCGGCATTTTCCAAGCGCGAGAAGGTCGGAGCGCTGCTGGCGCTCATTCTCTCGAAGGGCGTCTTTTTCAGGCATCATGACAGTCTCTGGCTATTCCTGCGGAGGAGTTACCATTTTATTAAACCCGCAACGTGAGAGGAATAACTCAGTGTTTCCTTAAAGGTGAAGTTTGGGCCGTAAAAAGGCTTTTATAATCTGAAAAAGGGAAATTTAATGATTTTAACTCTCAAATTGATCAGAAGTATTTCTGCAATCTGAGAGCACCTCATTTTACTAGTGAATCACAATTTGATCAGCGGGCGCTTCCTTGGCTAATTCTCATATTGTTATATTTAAAATAAATCATATCCGGTTATATAAATCAAGCGAAGGTGATATTACGTGAGTGATCTTGGTTGGGTATTAAGTGAAAATTTCTGGTCAATGCGTTTTTACGATATGCCCAACTTTTTAATTTGTTTGTTGTTTGTTTTTGCAGCCTGTAGGCTAATTATAGTGCCACGATTTGCTGAAGTAACACTTGTTGGGCATTGCGTGCTCCCATTTTTTCTGAACGGTGTGCTTTTTCCATTTTCGTACATGCCCGATGCATTCAAGTATTGGCATGCCTTCAATGCCATCAGAGGTGGAGAGCTCGGACTTTTTGATGCGCTGTCAGCAGGTGATGTAGAGCAGGCGGCTGCATTTTTTGCGTTAATGCCTTTTCCATTAGCGGTTACCCCCTTAAGTTTGGGTTTTTTAAATACTTTCCTATATTTGGCGTTATTTTTTTGGTTGTATAAAAAAGGCATATTTACCAACATTTCTATGTGTTTTTATCTTTTTTACCCAAGCTTTGCTCTGTACACGGGAATGGGTCTCAGAGACACTTTTATATTGGTATTTATGGTGGTTGCAGTTCAGTGGGCGCGCGAAGGCCGTTGGTTGATATTGTGGTTTCCACTTGGATTGCTTTTCATGATTAAGTTTCAGAACTTTTTTATTTTGGCTCCTTTGCTTCTTGTATACACCTGGTTTGGTATTCGGTATACCGGAATTTCATTAGTAAAGGGATTGTTAACCCTGAGTGCTGGTCTTGCTGCGTTTCTCGGCGCTGCACCCATTGCTTTACCACTTGTAAATCGGTTCCGTGCTGCAATGTTTGTGGAAGATGGAGGCGAAAGGGGGCAGGTGGTACTAATAAATGGCCCAAGCGAGTTTCTATCAGAGGGTTTTA
>Ga0307486_1001604_pt1 | contig 16966 bp, 12 predicted proteins | sample CBIW02metaG_FD_203663 | JGI IMG/M metagenome (GOLD analysis project Ga0307486, IMG submission 203663) | Sea-ice brine microbial communities from Beaufort Sea near Barrow, Alaska, United States - CBIW 0.2 | ecosystem: Environmental > Aquatic > Marine > Coastal | place: USA: Alaska | collected... | reverse complement strand
AAGCGTCGCGACTACGCGGCAACGTCGCAGCTCATCGCCGAACGCTACGAAATCATCATTTCGCCAGAATTTACTGCGAAAGCGCAGGGCGTGCTTGCCGGCAACGACACTGCCGACTAAGCCGACAAAGCCAGCTAAGCCGACAAGGCCAGCTAAGCCCGCGCGATCCAAGCCTCGACGGCATCCGCGCTGCGCGGGATGTTGATCGACAAGTTCTCGGCACCGTCTTCTGTCACCACGATGTCATCTTCGATGCGTACACCGATGCCGCGGTATTCCTCGGGAACAGTGAGATCGTCGGGCTGGAAGTAAAGCCCTGGCTCGATCGTGAAGACCATGCCGGGTTCAAGAACACCGTCGAGGTACATCTCGCGGCGGGCTGCAGCACAGTCGTGAACGTCGATGCCGAGGTGATGGCATGTTCCGTGAACCATGTAGCGGCGGTGGAACTGGTTGTCTGGCTTGAGGGACTCCTCAGCAGAAACAGGCAGCAGGCCCCACTCGGCGGTCTTCTCCGCGATCACGCGCATTGCCTCGGCGTGCACGTCGCGGAACTTGATTCCGGGGCGCACGATCGCGAATGCGGCGTCTGCAGCTTCCAGCACGGCGTTGTATACGCGACGCTGCACTTCGCTGAACGTTCCATTGATCGGAAGCGTGCGAGTGATATCCGCGGTGTAGTAGCTGTCGAGCTCGATGCCAGCATCAATCAGAATGAGGTCATCAGGCTTCACCGGGCCGTCGTTGCGAGTCCAGTGCAAGACGCACGCGTGCGGTCCAGAGGCGGCGATCGTGTCGTAGCCGACGGTGTTTCCCTCAGCACGGGCGCGGCGATTGAACGTGCCCTCAACGAGACGCTCACCTCGAGTGTGCTCAACGATGTTTGGCAGATCAGAAATGACGTCATTGAAACCCTGCTGGGTTGCATTCACTGCCGCGCGCATCTCGGCAACCTCATAGGCGTCCTTGACGAGACGCAGCTCGCTCAAGTCACGGCTCAGCTCATCGTCACCATCGTGCTCGAGAGCTTCAGAATCGGCGGTAAGCAGACGACGACCATCGATCTGATCTGTCACGTCGCGGTCAGCGTCGCGAACGATCAGCGTGTTCGCATCCACGAGATCGACGACGGTGTCGAACTCTGCAAGCGGCAGAGTCGCGAGACCAAGATCGGTAGCCACGTTATCGAGAGACGGTCGCGGTCCGGTCCAGAATTCTCCGACATCCGGATTCGCATAAAACTCGCTGGTGTCGCGGCCAGCAGCCGGACGGAAGTAGACGGTGGCGGTATGGCCGGCGTCGGTCGGCTCCATGACGAGCACACTGCCGGGAACAACATCAGAACCCCACCCGGTGAGGTGAGCGAACGTGGAGTGAGCGCGGAACGGGTAGTCAGTATCGTTCGAACGAACCTTAGAGGCACCGGCAGGAACAATGAGGCGCTTACCGGTGTGAAGCTGCGAAAGGCGCGCACGGCGGTCAGCCGCAAATGGTGACTGCTCGCGAGGAACTACCTCAACGTCGACGCGTTCAGCCCACCCAGAGGAGATGTACTCGCTGAAGCCCGAAGACTGCGGAGTGGTAGAACGGTTAGAGGTCGCGCGGGGGCTCGGAGCCGAAGAATCTGCCATACCTCTAGTGTCTCTCGGGAGAGACCAAAACGCACTATTGGGTTGGCGAGAGGATCGCCACAATGGGGCGATGGTCACTGCCGAAACCATCGTGAGACTCGACGACGCGCATTCCCGTCGCCGTCCAGTTGCTCGATGCCATTACGTGGTCAATCGGCGCCCCAAGCAGCGACGGCAACTGTGTCGGCCAAGTTCCGACCGCTGCGTTGTTGGTGACCGATGCGGCATCCAAGCAACTTCCCAGCGCGAATTCGCCGCCATCAGTAAGCGAGGCATAGTGGTCGATCGTCGAATTGAAATCGCCGGCCAGAATCACGTTGCTTGCCCTGCACTGTTCGGCAAGCCATTCGAGGTCGCTGCGCCAATTAGCCATTTCGCCCCTGATGGGTGCAACCGCGTGCACGGCAACAATCGTGGGTCCTTCACCGTTCTGAGGCGTCGCGACAACACTCGGGAGAGTTGAGGTGGTGCGAGTCGAGGTATCGACGTCGTACTCGCCAAGATCAACGCTGATGAGCACCGTTGTCGACCGAGATTTTGAGACCTCATCGTAAGCGAGGGTGTGTGCCCACATTGGGCGGCCAGCTTCTGACAGCAGCTGGGCAACCTCGATACCGAATTCGCGGGAAGTTTCGGGCAAAGTTACGATGTCCGCGTCGTTGGCTATCGCCAAATCGGCGATAGTGGACGCTCCAGGAGCCTCGCCAAGCGTGTTCCACGACAACACAGTGACATCGCCGTCTGCTTTGGTCTCAAAGCCGGGGCTTCCAAAACCGCGAGTGGCCTGAACAGCCAAGGAGAGCGCGCTGAACGCGAGAGCAACAACCGCGAGTGATGCCGTGAACCGGAGCATTTGTGGCGAAAGCAGCGAGATCAGCGTCAGGCCAACAACCGCAACAAAGGCGACGGCCGCAGCCAGACCGCGCAGTGATACCACTTGGGCAACCCCCAGGGTCTGCTCAAGCGAAAAGAGTTGAGGCCACGCAGCAATGATGAGGGCGGCGGCGATGGCGACGATAAAGGTCGCGCTGAGGATGCGTTGAAACATGGCGACCTGAGCCTAGAGCAATAGGCTGGCACAATGCGCAACACTCCGATCGACCTGCACACTCACAGTGCGGTGTCTGACGGCACCGAAACCCCCACACAGCTGATTCGGTCTGCCAAACGTGCTGGACTCGGCACGGTGGCCATCACTGACCACGACTCCACGGCCGGATGGCAAGAAGCAATCGGTGCGGCACGCACCGCGGGAATCAATGTGATTCCGGGTATGGAGTTGAGTACGAACTACGGTCCGGCGAGCGTGCACGTGCTTGCATACCTCTTCGATCCGCTCGATCGCCGGATCGTTACCGAGACTGCGCGCATCCGGGACGGACGACTGCGTCGTGCGGAACGCATCGTCGATAAAATCTCTCAGGACTATGACCTGACGTGGGATGACGTACTCGCCGAGTCTTCAGATGGATCCACCCTCGGGCGACCCCACATTGCTGACGCGCTCGTGCGCAAAGGGCACGTAATCAACCGCAGTGCAGCATTCGAAAGCATCTTGCACTGGCAGGGCGGCTACTACGAGAAGTACTACGCCCCGAGTCCGCTTGAGGGCGTGAAGATGATCGTTGCGGCCGGCGGAGTGCCCGTGCTCGCGCATCCGGCAGCGCACGGAAAGTACCGGCAGCTGACCGGCTCAGTAATCAAGTCGCTTGCTGACGAGGGACTCTTTGGACTCGAAGTGAACCATCGCGATAACTTGCCAGAGGGACGCGAGTTTCTGCTCGGACTGTGCGCCAAGTACGGTCTCGAAGCCACAGGGGCTAGCGACTATCACGGCGTCGGAAAGCCAAACCAGCTCGCAGAAAACACCACCGAACCAGAAGTTCTCGCCAAGATCATTGCGCGGGCGACGGGTTCGAAACCGTACTTCGCCGACGCGTAAAGCCTCGCGCCCAAGATCAGTCAGCGCCAACGCTGTCCCGCAACTCACCCCATCCACGCCCGCCGAGTAGGAGAACACATGGCCACCAATGTCGAGCAATGGAACGCACTCACCCCCGAACTTTTGCGCAGTCGAGGGAGCAATAAGTGGACAGCTCCTGAGGGGGAGCTGCTGTGTGCCGGCGTCGCCGAAATGGACTTTGGCACCGCACCGGCAGTGCTTGACGAGTGGGCATCCATCACTAAACGTCTCGATTTTGGGTACCCGACAGCGTCCGTTGCCCTCGAGATGAGCGCTGCGACCGCGAAGTGGCATCGAGAGCACTATGGGTGGGCCGTCGATGCTTCAGATGTTGCCCCGCTCGCCGACGTGCTCAAGGGTCTTGAGTTGGCGATTACCGAGTTTAGTGCGCCTGGTGCCCCTGTCATCGTGCCGACCCCCGCATACATGCCGTTCCTGATGCTGCCGAAGTGGCTCGACCGCGAGGTCATTGAGTCGCCAATGTTGCGTGGCGACGACGGCAGCTTTGCCCTCGACCTCGACGACATCGCCACGCACTTCACTGCGGGCGCGAACCTGCTCGTGCTTGCTAACCCAGGTAACCCCACGGGCAAGGTGTACACGGCTGAGGAACTGTCGGCGCTCGCCGATGTCGCCGATGCTCACGGCGCCCGGGTCTTCAGCGATGAGATCCATGCACCGTTGACGCTATTCGGCAACCGCCATGTGCCGCTCGCGAATGTCTCGGATGCCGGAGCGCGGGTGGCAATCACCGCCACGAGCACGTCGAAGGCCTTCAATCTGCCCGGACTCAAGTGTTCTCAGTTGATTTTGAGCAACGATGCCGACCGTCAGCGCTGGGAGAAGATTGGCTGGGTCGCATCGCACGGGGCGAGCACCCCTGGCATGCGCCTAAATACGGCGGCCTACCTTCGCGGTGAGCCGTGGCTCGACGAGGTGCGCGAGTACATTGAGGGCAACATTGAGTATCTGCGGGTGGCGCTTGCTGAGCAGCTTCCCGAGGTGCGCATGGCACCGATGCAGGGAACGTATTTGGCGTGGCTCGACTTGCGCGCGTATTCGGATGAGCCGGAGCTATCCGAGTGGCTGGCCGAGAAAGCCGGCATTCGGGTCAATGGTGGTGTTGGTTATGGCGCGGTCGGGGCGGGCCACATCCGCGTGAATCTTGCGACCGCACGCCCCATTCTTGAGCGCATTGTTGCTCAGCTTGCTGCCGCGCTTAAGGCTTAGTCCGCGTGAGCCGTTTCGCCCCAGCCTCCGGTGGAGCGGCGTCGCTCCAGTGAGTCAAGGATGAGGTCGAGCCCGATCTCGAATTCATTGGCGAAGCTGTAGCCGGGCAGCATCGCGTGGTTGACGGCCATGTCGGTCAGGTGCGGAAACGCGTCGACGGGCATGTCGCGCACGATCGCGTCGGCGACGTCGGAGAGTTCATCCTCGGTGCTGAAGGGCAGGCTGAGTTCTTGCAGCACAAAGCCGTAGATGTAGCTGTCGAGGGCGGAGAAGGCGTGGGCAGTACCCGCAATTGAGAATCCGCCGGCCCGAAGTGTTCCAATGACGGCATCGTGGTGTCGTAACGTCGCAAGCCCGGGGTCGCGACGCGAGTCCCTGAGACCGATTGCCCACGGATGCCGCACGAGGGTGCCGCGAGCGGAGACCGCTCTCGCGTGCATCTCGCTTCGCCACTCGTCTGTAGTCGATGGGAGATAAATTTCGGCGAAGACGATGTCGATTAGTCCGGTGAGAATCGCCTCTTTGTTGGGCACGTGATAGTAGATCGACATTGCTTCGACACCGAGGCGGTCGGCAAGTTTTCGCATCGTGAGAGCTTCCGCACCGTCACTGTCGGCGAGGGTGATGGCAGCGCCGAGCACTAAGTCTTTCGTGATGCGTGCGCGTGGCGTTGCTGCCTGGTGTGTCGTGCGTGCACTCACTCGCGTTCTCCTTTAGTCGACTCGGGTATTGACTATCTTACTGCGTAAGGTTACCTTACATCGTAAGGTTACGATCGAAAGGGTTCACAATGGCCGCCAACCAATCATCCCAAGAAGGCACTCCCGCAGCAGCCACGCGAGTGTGCATCGTGGGCATCTCAGGAAAACTCGGCCAATACATGGCGCGACATGCACTCGACCGCGGTCTCGAGGTCGTAGGAGTATGCCGGCCCAAGAGCGTACACAAACTCGCCCATTTTGGTGACAGCATCACAGTGATACCGGGGGAGACGTCCGATCGATCCGTAATCGAACGAGCCGTTCGAGGCTGCGATGCGGTACTCACCGTGCTCGCGCCGTGGGGTGTGCGCAATTATTCTTCGCGCACTGCGCAAGCCGTCATTGATTTCGCCCAGCCGGATGCGCGACTCATCTTCTCCTGCGGGTGGCATGTTCGCGCCAGTGACGCAGATGTCTACTCTCGTCGCTTTGTGACGACCATCGCGGGGGTTTCGTGGCTGGCCAAGCTCGTGCGCGCCGTCGACATCGACGATCAAGTGCGCGCAGCCAAACGCATTTTAGCCAGCGACACTCGGTGGACGCTCGTGCGCGGCAGTGACCTTGAAGAGGGTGAAAGCCAAGGGCTTCCGGTGTGGAGCAACTATGTTGGCGCGCCTATTCTCGCAAGCAACCTCACTCGCCGCGTGGACTTCGCGCTGTTCATGGTCGACGCAATTCGCAACGACGGACTCGTTCGTCAGGCACCTGCGATTGTTGGATGCCGCAGCGAATCCGCCCTCGCCCATGCTGAGAAGTCGCACGCCTAGTCGCTGCCGAACGGGCGACCTCTGACGGCTGAGATGCCGGATCGACGCTTTGCGTTGCGACAGTGGGATCGATAACGTCAGAGAGCGCCACTGGGGCGTGCGTTGGGGAGAAAGGTCTCGAATGGATCATTTCGATGCGATTGTGATTGGCGCGGGGGTTGCGGGGCTGACCGCCGCTCGGCTACTGGCGAATGCTGGCCGCCGTGTCGTGGTGCTCGAGGCCCGTGACCGCGTGGGTGGCCGAGTGTGGACGGATCGCACCGACGGGCTGGTCACTGATCTCGGCGCATCCTGGATTCACGGCGTCACAGCCAACCCCGTCGCAGCAGCGGCCGAGGCATTAAGGATGCCGACCGTGGAATTTACGGTCGGAGGATATCAACCCGACAGTCGCCCAATCGCTTACTACGGTCCGAACGGTGAGCGGCTAGACGCTGTTGCCGCGCAGGCCTTTGCAGCCGACATCCACACGATCGATGCAGCACTCGTGACGGTTGTTGCTGCGTCTGATGCGGATGCCTCATACCTGGATGTGACAGAGGCGGCGCTCGCCATCCAAGGATGGGACCATGATCGCGCCGAACGCGTCCGCGAGTTCCTGCGGCACCGCAGCGAAGAGCAATACGGCGCGTGGATCGACGACCTTGCCGCGCACGGTCTCGATGATGACGTTATCGACGGCGACGAGGTAATTTTCCCTGACGGCTACGACTCGCTTCCTCAGCATCTCGCGGCCGGACTCGACATACGCTTTGAGCACATCGTCACGCACGTGCGATGGTCCACCGGGGGAGTCACCGTCACGACGGATCACGGCACCCTGACGGCAGACGTTGCCGTCGTAACGGTGCCGATCGGGGTGCTCAAGTCGACGGACTTCATCATCGATCCGCCGCTCCCCGAACCGAACGCTGGAGCCCTAGGGCGACTCGAGATGAACGCCTTTGAGAAAGTCGTCGTGCGGTTTCCGAAAAAATTCTGGGACGACGGGGTTTATGCGATCCGACAACAAGGACCCGAGGGCCGCGCGTGGCACTCCTGGTACGACCTGACGGCACTGCACGGGACACCAACACTGCTCACCTTCGCCGCAGGGCCTGTGGCCAGAGAGATCCGCCAATGGGATGAGGGACAGGTTGTCGACTCGGTTCTCGCGCAACTGCGGCGCCTCTACGGCGACCGGGTGGAGCAGCCGACCCGCGTTCACATTACCGCGTGGCAAGACGACCCATTCGCTCGCGGTTCTTACGCGTACATGACGGGTGGCTCAACGACGGCAGACCACGACGACCTCGCGACAGCCGTCGGTGGGGTTCTCCACATCGCCGGCGAGGCGACCTGGACGGATGACCCCGCAACGGTCACAGCGGCCTTGTGCTCCGGCCACCGCGCAGCATCGAACATCCTGCACCGGACGATCCCGATCGTCGAGGTGTGGGCCGACCGCTGACGCGAGTGACGGCTCGGGGAATGCGTTGATTCCGCAATCCCCGGAGTAGCCAAGTCTGCTCGGCGGATCAACCATTACAGAGGTTTAGGCGGTTGGAGGTGCCGTCGGTGCGCCTTCGTTGCCGCCACGGCGACGACGGGTGCGCTTGCGACGGGCAGGTGCGCCACCATCGTGGGTGCCGCCGCCCTCGGGGCGAACGTTGTCGTCAGCCGAGCGTGAGCTCGCTACAGAACTTGAATCACCGTGTGAACCCGAATCGGATCCGGTGGAGCGTGAACGGTTGCGCGGCGGACGTGACGAGGAATCGCCTGAGCGCTGCGAATCGCGGCCGCGACCGCCACCGGAACCACCGCGCGAACCAGCACCGGCAGGAGCTGCGGCACGCACAGCAGGTGCGTGCGAACCAGGAAGGCGGCCCTTCGTTCCTTCCGGAATCTCAAGCTCTGAGTAGAGGTGAGGGCTAGACGAATAGGTCTCAGTCGGCTCGGGGATCCCCATATCGAGAGCCTTGTTGATGTGCGTCCACTTGAGCATGTCAGCCCAATCGACGAACGTCACTGCAACACCAGTCTTACCTGCGCGACCGGTACGGCCAGCGCGGTGCAGGTATGTGTCGTGATCGTCGGGGATGGTGTGGTTGATTACGTGGGTCACGTCGTTGACGTCAATACCGCGAGCCGCAACATCCGTCGCGATAAGAATGTCCTTCTTGCCAGCCTTGAACGATGCCATGGCGCGTTCGCGCTGCTCCTGGTTGAGGTCACCGTGAACGGCCGCCGCGTTAAAGCCACGATCGTTGAGCTCTTCAACCAACTTGGCCGCTGCACGCTTGGTACGAGTAAAGACAACGGTCTTTCCGCGACCGTCGGCCTGCAGAATGCGGGCGATGACCTCGTCTTTGTCGAGATTGTGGGCGCGGTAAACAACGTGCTTGATGTTCTTCTGCGTCAAACCCTCATCGGGGTCGGTGGCACGGATGTGGATCGGCTTGTTCATGAAGCGACGAGCGAGAGCAACAATCGGCCCCGGCATCGTGGCGGAGAACAGCATGGTGTGGCGCGTCGGCGGAGTCTGTGCGAACAGCTTCTCGATGTCGGCAAGGAAACCGAGGTCAAGCATTTTGTCTGCCTCGTCCAAGACCATGACCTTGATGTCCTTCAGCGACAGCATGCGCTGGCTGGCAAGGTCAAGCAAACGGCCGGGCGTACCAACGATGACTTGAGCGCCATCCTTGATCTGCTCAACCTGACCCTCGTAAGCCTTGCCGCCGTAGATGGCTGCGATCTTGGTTGAACGGTTCGACGCTGCAAGCACGAGGTCTTCGGCTACCTGAACACACAGTTCGCGGGTAGGAACAACGATGAGCGCCTTGACGCCGGGCTCGGGGTCGAGGCCGAGCGACTGCAGCACGGGGAGTCCGAAGCCGAGAGTTTTACCGGTACCAGTCTTGGCTTGCCCGATGATGTCTTGGCCTGCCAGTCCCATCGGAATGGTTTGAGTTTGGATGGGGAACGGTTCGAGAATGCCCTTGGTGGCAAGAGCATCAACCATGTCCTGATCGATGTTGAGTTCTGAGAAAGTCACGTATGAAGCCCGTCTAGGTGCGATGCGCCCTTTTTGACCTGGGGCGCCGGACCCCCTCCAGATTCGGGGGGATGCCCGAAGTTTAGCGGGTCGCGCTGGGTTGGTGCCGTGAATTGGGGCGGCGAGGCGAGTTGTCACAGCCACGCTTAGCACGAACACGCTCTAAGCTGGCTGCGTGGTTAAGTGGTTTTCAGGTAAGTCAGTACGCATCGAAGTGCCTCGCCTTCGGTCACGCTCCAACGTTTTGCCAACCGAAAAAGTAGCCCTCGCCGAGTTCGCCCCGGACGTCATGGGCTTCTTGGGGCGCGCAGCCTACGTGCAACTCAAGATCTTTGAGACGCTGTCTCGCGTCATCACAAACGCGCCAACGACTGCGGCCAAGACTGCGATTGGCAAAGCTGCCGAACTGTCGCTGGGTAAGCACCGCGCCCTCGTTGCCGAAATCACCAAAGCGGGCGGTTCGCCTGCCGACGTGATGGACCCATTTACGGACGCCTTCGATGAGTTTGAGCGCATTTCTCGCGGCACAGACTGGTACGAATCCTTGATTACGGCCTACCTCAGCGCCGGATTCTTCGATGACTTCTACGCGAAACTTGCTGAAGGACTTCCCACGGAATCCCGTACTCGCCTAGTGACGATCTTCGCGGGAGAATCGGGCGAGCAGGTACTCGCCGAGTATCTTCAGGCCGCGATCGATGCCAATCCTCGACTCGACTCGCGATTGGCCATGTGGGGCAGACGACTTGTTGGCGACATGATGCTTGCCGCTCGCTCGGCCCTTGTTTTTCCTGACCACACGCGAACGACCGAGGCACAGGTTGAACCTGTATTCGGCGAACTCATTGCAGCGCACACGCGTCGAATGGATGCGCTCGGCCTCACGGCCTAGACAGAATCGCCTCGCTAGCTGCGCGAAAGTACTGCTTAGCTGCGCGAAAGTGTCTGGAACGCGCGGGCATCCGCTGCTTCACGGTGACGAGGCAGTATTAGTGCAGTCGCGAGCGCAGCGCCAACGCCGGCCAACAGGCTGGCGACCCAGATCCAGGTTCCGTCGAAGGTGAGTCCGACCCACACGAGGGCAACCCAAACCGTTGCTGTCACAGCAGCGCCAACGGCGGGCAGCAGTGCGCTGCCGTACATGCCGCGTGCGGGCAAGAGATACCGCAGGATCGCGGCGAGCGATGCGCCGATGACCGTAACGAAGAGAAGTTCCACGTTAGGCGACGAATCCGACGCGGCGAGATTCCTCATCACCGAGCTCGACGTAGGTGAGTGCCGAAATCGGAACGATGAAGAGCTTGCCCTTCGCATCGCGAAGGCTCACGAATTTGGCATCCGAGTTCAATGCCTCGGCAATGATCGATTCGACCTCGCTTGACGACTGTGCCGACTCGAAGTTGATCTCACGGGGGCTGTTGTTGATACCGATGCTTATGTCCACGAGCCCAGATTACGACACAACGAGAGTCGGTGAATGTCCGTTCTCTGTCAGCGCACCCAGATAACGTTGATTCATGGTCAATTTGCTTCCCGAGCGTGCGGATGTCGCGGCTGCCGAGCCGCATACGCTCGACGATTCGCAACGCGCCGTCGTCGCCCTCGACGATGGAATGAGCGCGATTGTGGTCGGAGCGCCAGGCTCGGGCAAGACGGAGACCCTCGTTGAGGTCGTTGCCGAACGAGTGCACGCTCGCGGCTGGTCCCCAGAACAGATCGTTGTCCTGTCGGCCACGCGCCAGAGTGCGACGGCATTGCGCGATCGGCTCGCAGCCCGCATTGACGCACCAACTCTTGGCCCCATGGCCAGAACTGCAAACTCTCTTGCCTTCGAAGTGATTCGGGAGGCCGCGGCCGTCGCGGGAGATGGTGCCCCGACACTGCTGACGGGCGCTGAGCAAGACCAGATCATTGCTGAACTGCTGGCGGGCGAGATCGCTGACGGCGCTGGCGCACCGTGGCCCGCCCACCTCGATGCCGAGGTTCGCCGGCTCCGCGGCTTCCGCACCGAGCTGCGAGATCTCATGATGCGCTGTGTCGAGTTTGGTGTGACGCCCCTCCAACTCGCGCAGTTGGGCGAACGTAACGACCGACCGGAGTGGGGTGCGGCATCCGCATTCATCACTGTGTATGGCGCGGTCAAGGCCAACTATCGAGATCGTCATTTTGATGCGAGTGAACTACTTGCCGAAGCTGCGGCGCTCATCACCGAGGGACATTACGCGGCAATTGACCGGCTCCGTCTCGTGATTGTGGATGACGCTCACGAGCTCACAGAAGCCACCATCTCCCTGCTGCGGGCACTCGGCAGTCGCGGCATCACGATCATCGGCTTCGGCGACCCAGATCTCACTACCGGTTCGTTCCGCGGCGCACAGCCCGGTGTCCTAGCCCGCTGGGCCGATCGGCTTGAGCTCGAGAACTGCCAGACGCTGTACTTGTCTTCGGTGCACCGTCACGGCGCTGCGCTGCGGAAGGCCGTCACCGATGTGACTCAGCGCGTGGGAGTTGCGGGTCTCATTGAGCAGCGCAAGTCGGCGTCGGTCGCGACGGAGCCGTCGAGCATCCACAGTTATCAGTTGGCAACGCCAGCCGAAGAGGTGGCTTTCATTGCGCGCAACCTGCGCGAAAAGCATGTGCTCGAGTCGGTACCGTGGTCGCGCATGGCGGTGATTGTGCGCACAGGTTCATTGATTCCGTCGCTCGCACGTCAACTGCGCACCCTTGAGGTAGTCACGAGCGTGTCGAGTGCGCGCAGCGCGGTGCGCGACGAGTTCAGCGTGAATGGCCTGATCGTATTGCTCGAGTTGGCTCTGGCGCGCCGACCGTTGGATTCGGCCTCAGCGGTCGAGCTGCTGTGCAGTTCCGTTGGCGGTTTTGATGCGGTGTCGCTTCGACGGCTGAAGGCGGCGTTGCGTCACGAGGCTCTCAGCGCGGAAATTTACGACTCCGCCGATCAGCTGATTGCTCAGGCACTCGCTGCGCCGGCAGGCTTCACAGCAATCGAAACTCGCGTCGCACGGCAGGCAGCGGCGGTGGCAAAGAACCTGCGCGAAACTGCTGCAGCAGGTGCCGCAGGCGACACCATCGAAGAATTGCTCTGGGGTGCGTGGCAACGCAGTGGGCTTGCTGATCGTTGGTTTACGCAAGCATTGGGCTCCGGTGTGGTCGCGGAAGAAGCCAATCGCCACCTCGACGCCGTCGTTGCGCTTTTCTCGTCGGCAAAACGTTTTGTGGAACGTCGACCGGATGCTCCGGCCAACGTTTTTCTCAACGAATGGCTCTCGGCTGACGTCGCAGAAGACACGCTCGCCGCTCGTTCCATTGTTGACTCTGTGACAGTCGGAACGCCAGCCTCCGTCATTGGTCAAGAGTTCGATGTGGTTGTGATTGCCGGGGTGCAAGAAAACGTGTGGCCGAATCTGCGCGTGCGCGGTTCCCTCTTGGGGGCGCACGACCTGCCGCGCGTTCTTGCGGGGGAGAAGCTTGCTGTTGCGGATCGGCGCCGCGAGGTGTTGCACGATGAGCTGCGTATGTTCGCCCAAGCAATTTCCCGCGCCACTAGCGAAGTGATCGTCACCGCCGTCGAGGGTGACGACAACATGCCATCCCCATTCTTGAGCTTGATTCCCGCGCCGGATGAGCCGGTGCGTGCTCGACCGCCGCTCAGCTTGCGGGGGCTCGTCGGAGTGCTTCGACGCGAACTGACGACCTCGGCCAATCCGGCCGCTGCAGCATCCTCTCTCGCGCGCTTGGCCCAGGAGGGTGTGCCGGGTGCTGACCCGCGTTCCTGGTACGGATTGCGAGCCCCGAGCACCACTGCTCCACTAGTAGACCTGAGCGATCCGGATGCCGAAGTTCGAGTATCGCCCTCCCGGATGGAATCGTTCGAGAGTTGCCCGCTGCACTGGGCGATCGACCAATTGGGCGGGTCAACCTCCAACGTGGCCTCGAACCTCGGCTCGCTCATCCACGGAGTTGCAGAGACCGCAACCGAGTTCAGTGCGGAAGCACTATTCCGTGCGGTCGAGGAGCGCTGGGGCGAGATGAGCTTCGAAGCGGTATGGCAGTCCGAGGCCGAGAAGTTGCGGGCACGCACACTGACCCAACATTTGGCGACCTACCTGCGCGACTTCGAATCCAACGGAGGAGAACTCATCAGCAACGAAATGGGCTTTGTGCTTCCACTTCAGCAGGCCAGACTCAGCGGAAAGATCGACCGCGTCGAAATGTACGGCGGCACCACTGCGGTGATTGTCGACCTCAAGACCGGCAAGAGCGAGCCGTCAACCGACAACGCTGTTGCCGATCATCCGCAACTCGCGGCCTACCAGCTTGCTTTCGCATCCGGAGCGATCGATGGCGTTCCCGAAGGACTCATCAATGGCGGCGCAAAACTTGTTGTGCTCTCGCCGTCAGCAAAAACTCGGGACTACGTTGACCCGAAACAAGCGCCCATGACCGATGAACAGCTCGAACTCTTCCGTCAGCGAGTAGTTGAGGATGCGCGGGGTATGGCCGACAGCGTTTTCGTGGCTCGCATGAGCAGCCACTGCACAGATCCATGGAGCTTCGGCAACTGCCGCATCCACGTGGTTCCGGCGGTGAGCGCTCGATGATCTCCTCGGTAGACCTCGCGGGGCTCATGGGCATCCATACGCCAACGGCACAACAGCAGGTCGTGATCGAAGCGCCGCTGTCTCCCGCGCTCGTCGTTGCGGGTGCTGGCAGCGGAAAGACCGACACGATGGCCAGTCGCGTTGTCTGGCTCGTCGCCAACAACTTCGTGAGCCCCGACCAAATCTTGGGGCTCACCTTCACGCGCAAAGCTGCCGGTTCGCTCAGCAAGCGAGTGAGCGAGCGCATCGCGATTTTGCGTGAGGTGCAAGATCGGTTCCCCGAACGCTTCGTTGCTACCCCCGAGACGGCGTCGATCGAGTTCGACCAGCCGACAATCTCAACCTACAACTCGTTCGCCAGCGCCCTCTTCACCGAAAATGCGCTCTTGATCGGCCGCGAGCCCGAGTCGACGCTGCTGAATGATCCCTCATCGTGGCAGTTGGCCCGCAAGCTCGTTGTCGCCAGCACCGATGAACGACTGATCGGGCTCGAGAAGTCGATCAATGCGCTCACGGAGGCAGTTCTCGACCTCAGTCACGCGCTCAGTGACAACGTTGCCAACGCTGAGGAGGTTGCCGCCTATGCGCAGCGCTTCCTCGGGATTGCCGAACTGCCGTACGCAGACACAGCCCGCAAAAAGACCCCATATGCCGCGGTCCTCGACGCCGTAAAAGACGTCAATTCCTTGGCGCCGCTGCTCGCGTTGGCTGTGCAGTACGCGCAGCAGAAACGCCAACAGGGGCTCCTGGAGTTCAGCGATCAGGTTGCTCTTGCTCTCGAAGTCAGTGAGCGCTCGACCGACGTCGTCGCCCACTATCAAGACCGCTTTCGAGTCGTGCTGCTCGACGAATACCAGGACACCAGCGTCGTACAGACGCGACTTCTTGCCCGGCTGTTCGCCAACCACTCGGTGATGGCCGTCGGCGACCCACACCAGTCGATCTATGGATGGCGTGGCGCCAGCGCCGCAAACTTGGCCCGATACAGCCGCGACTTCAGCGACAGCAACGACGCCCAGGTCTTTGCGTTGTCGACCAGTTGGCGCAATGCCAAGAACGTGCTCGATGCCGCCAATGTCATCGTCGAGCCGCTGAGCGCACGATCACCCGTACGAGTCGAATCACTAGATGCTCGCCCGGCAGCCCCCGAAGGCACAATCGATGCGTACTACTTCGAACATATTGATGAAGAAGCAAGAGGCGTCGCGAAGTGGTTCGCGCAGGCACTCGCGCCGCAGGCCTGGAATCACTACGATCCCGACCCCGACGCTGTCGCACCCTCGCCGCCAACGGCTGCGATACTGTTCCGGCGCCGCAGCGACATGGATCGTTTCGCGGCAGCACTCGGCGCTGAAGATGTCCCGTACCACGTGCTCGGCATTGGCGGTCTGCTGTCGACGCCCGAAATTGTCGATCTCGTGAGCGCACTCACCGTCATCCATGATCCGACAGCCGGTTCAGAACTGATCCGACTGCTGTCGGGCGCGCGCTGGTCGATAGGCACCCGCGACCTCCAAGAACTTGCGGGCTTGTCGCGGTGGCTGCTCAGTCGTTCTGTCACGCAGCAGGAGCTCAGCGCCGAAGTGCGCCAGCGGATGCGGGACTCTGTCGCCGTTGACGATTCGGCATCCATCGTTGATGCCCTCGATTTCGTCGGCGAAGCACCCGCAACCCACTCGCAGCTCGTGGAGTTCAGCGATGAGGGGCTCTCTCGGCTCAAGGATGCCGCCAGGCAGTTGGCATTTTTCCGGTCGCGAGTGGGACTCGAACTTGGCGATCTCGTGCGACTGCTTGAACAAGAGTTGCTACTCGACGTAGAGGTCGTGGCGAGTCGTCCGCACGCGCAGGGAATGGCGAACCTGTACGCATTTCACGATGAGCTTGCTGGTTTTCTCGCGAGCGATGACCAAGCCAACCTCGGCAGTTTCCTGTCGTGGCTGCGGCGTGCGGCCCAGCAAGACATGATGGGTCCCCGCAGTGACGATGCCGAAGCCGGCACGGTGCAATTGCTCACCATCCATGCGTCAAAGGGTTTGGAATGGGACCTGGTTTCCCTTCCGCGTCTTGTTGCCGGTGAGGTGCCGGCGTCCTCACGCGAGGGAAAAGGGTGGGTCGGGTTCGGCAAGCTCCCCTTTGCCTTCCGTGGTGACGCTGCAGAACTTCCCGAGCTTGGCTGGGAGAGTGCGAGCTACCAGTCCGAGTTCGATGCCTCGCTGAAGGAGTTCAAAGCCGCACTTGCTGATCGCCATCAGGCCGAAGAGCGTCGCCTAGGCTACGTCGCGCTCACTCGGGCACGCGACAACCTGTTGCTCACGGGATCGTTCTGGTCGAGTCGCAGCAAACCTCAAGTGCCAAGCGTGTTTTTGCAGGAGCTCGAAGAGCGCGGACTGATCGCTGAGCTGCCGACCGACGCGGAAAACGACGAGAACCCGATGCTGAACGACGTGGTTGATCCGCTGTGGCCCTTCGATCCGCTTGGCCACCGTCGCGCCACAGTCGAGACCGCTGCTGAGCTTGTGCGCGGTGCGGACGCCGGCGCAGAAGGTTTATGGTCGCACGAGATTGACTTGCTGGTCGCCGAACGCAATAGGGCCGCAAGTGAAGCCCAACGCACACCGCTGCCGCAGCGCATTCCAGCATCGCGCTTCAAGGACTACATCGCTGACCCTGAAGCGGTTGCGCTGTCGCTGCGCAGGCCGATGCCGGAGAAGCCCTACCGTGCAACACGACTCGGAACCCAGTTCCACGAGTGGGTGGAGGCCCGCTTCGGCGTTTCGGCCTCCGCCGAAACTCTTGATGCGTTGCCGCTCGAAATCGACGGCGCGGATGCCGAAGGTGTCGCCGATGCCGCGAAGCTCGCCGAGCTGCAAGCGACCTTTGAGCGCTCGGAGTGGGCAACGCGCAAACCAGTGGATGTCGAGATCGAGATCCACGTTCCCTTCGACGACAGGGTCGTAATCT
>Ga0307486_1001603_pt1 | contig 16981 bp, 19 predicted proteins | sample CBIW02metaG_FD_203663 | JGI IMG/M metagenome (GOLD analysis project Ga0307486, IMG submission 203663) | Sea-ice brine microbial communities from Beaufort Sea near Barrow, Alaska, United States - CBIW 0.2 | ecosystem: Environmental > Aquatic > Marine > Coastal | place: USA: Alaska | collected... | reverse complement strand
GATAGTAGACAACCGCCCCCAAACAATAGACAAGGGGTTCTTTTTTGAAATTTACAATTTATCACCGGTAAACCCCATAAAAGCAATAGCTTTATATTCGTAGAAATTTATTTAGGACAGTATTGGTCATTTATTTATAACTTTTACTTTGCTACATTTACAAAAATAACCATTGAAATGATCTCACAGGCACAATTTGAAAAGGAAATTGAATTAATTATAAGCAATGCCATCCGGGAAGATGTTGGGGAAGGTGATCACAGTTCTTTGGCCTGTATTCCAAAGGCTGCGCATGGCAAGGCAAAATTGCTGGTGAAAGATGATGGGGTCATTGCCGGAGTTGAATTCGCCAAACGGGTTTTTGAATATGTGGACAAAGATCTTAAAGTTGAGATTTTGATCAAGGACGGGAGTTTAGTCAAGAAAAAAGACATTGTTTTTTATGTGGAAGGTTCTTCCCAATCTATTTTAAAGACAGAAAGGCTGGTATTGAATGCTATGCAGAGAATGAGTGCCATTGCTACCAAAACCCAGGAATTTGTAAAGAAACTGGAAGGTACCAAAACTAAGATCCTGGATACCCGGAAAACCACCCCGGGAATTCGGGCATTGGAAAAATGGGCAGTAAAAATTGGCGGTGGAGAAAATCACCGATTCGGATTATTTGATATGATCATGCTAAAAGACAATCATATAGATTTCGCGGGTGGAATCACTCCGGCAATCGATAAAACCAAACAATATTTAAAGGAGAACAACCTGGACCTAAAAATCATCGTGGAAGCCAGGAATCTCACCGAGATCAGGGAAATTTTAAAGGCTGAAGGAATTTATCGTATTTTAATAGATAATTTCAGTTTAGAAGAAACAAAAATGGCGGTTCAACTTATAAATAATAAATGTTTAACCGAATCCAGCGGCGGAATTACCATTGATACCCTAAGAAAATATGCCGAATGTGGGGTGGATTTCATCTCCAGTGGCGCATTGACACATTCCATTTATAATATGGACCTAAGTTTAAAAGCTGTCTAATATATGCATATTGATAGAACAGTAATATCCATTTTAAAAAACATATCGGATTCCTGGGAACGGATGACAAGAAAGATCATTCTGCCCGGTTTGAATGGATTAACTGCTTATGATCTATGGGAAATTTACTCGGGGGGGATTATCAAGGGAACCTTTTCTTCCAGGGCAAGTGCGATCGCTTTCAGCTTTTTTATGGCCCTATTCCCATTTTTGCTCTTTGTGCTTAATTTAATTCCCTACATAGATTTTATAGACGATTTCCAGTTGCAGTTCCTGGTTTTCATGGATTCTCTTTTGCCGCCAACCACTTCCGAATTTTTTAATGATATTTTTTTGGATATTGCCAATACCCCTCGTGGAGGTCTTCTCTCTTTTGCTTTTATTTTATCCATTTTTTTGATGACCAATGGTGTAAATGCTATTTTTACAGGATTTGAATTTTCATATCACACAAAGGCAAATAGGTCTATTATAAGGCAATACCTGGTAGCGGTTGGTATTTCTATTTTCATGGCATTATTGTTGCTAATAACCGTGATATTAATGGTTTATTTGACTTATGCAGTGGATGATTTAAGTGAAATAGGCATTTTTATTGAAAAAGGGTTCTCGGCAATGTTGGTAAAATATGCGGTGTTCATTCTGTTAATTTACATTACGGTTTCAACATTGTATTATTTTGGAACCAAGGAAGGGAGACAGTCCAATTTTTTTTCAATAGCAGCTCTATTTACAACCCTGCTTATGTTGCTAACAACCTATCTTTTTGGTGTTTATATAGAGAATTTTGCTCAGTATAACGAATTGTATGGCTCCATTGGAGCGCTTTTGGTTTTAATGATTTATATTTGGTTAAATTCAAATATATTGTTGCTGGGTTTTGAATTAAATGCGTGTTTAATTAAAATGAAAAAAGGATTACATATAAATTAACAAATCAAACTATTATGAAAAAAGCATTTTTATTATTATTTGCGATCGCAACTTTCGCCTCGGCCCCCGCACAAACAAAAGTCGGTGGAGCTACCTTGCCCAACACAGTTAGCTTTGAAGGTGAAAAATTAATATTAAACGGAGCTGGAGTAAGAGAAAAGTATTGGATGGATATGTATGCAGGGGCACTTTATTTAACCTCAAAATCCTCTGATGCCAATGAGATCATGAACAGCAATACTCCCGGGGCAATTAAACTTCACATTGTATCCAATCTTATTACCAGTGACAAAATGATTTCAGCCATAAATGAAGGTTTTGAAAATTCAACTAATGGCAAAACCGAAGCATTTTCTTCTGAAATTGAAAAATTTATAAGTTATTTTGAAGAGAAAATTAACAAAGAAGACGTTTTTGATATTGTCTATATTCCCTCAAAAGGAGTGTTGGTTTATAAAAATGGCACACAAAAGGGAATCATTAAGGGATTGAAATTTAAAAAAGCGTTATTCGGGATATGGTTATCTGATAAACCTGCCGATAAAAAATTGAAAGAGGCTATGTTGAGCAAGAAATAAATTTTGACTTTAAAACTTAGATATAATAATGACCGGAAAGAAATCATTTTTGATTTTAATACTGTTTTTTGCTGTTAGCAACTTGCAATCCCAGTCTGTATTGGGCACATGGAAAGCCATCAATGAAGAAAGCGGAAAAGCCATGGGTATTATTGAAATTTATCAAGAGGAAGGTCAGTTTTTTGGAAAAATCAAGAAAATTATAAAGAAAGAAGACAGGGATAAACTTTGTGGCAATTGTGAGGGAGATTTAAAAGACATGCCCATAGAAGGAATGGTGGTTCTTGACGGATTGGAAAAAGACGGAGATTATTATGTTGGAGGAACGGCACTTGACCCTAAATCCGGAAAGGAATACAGGTGTAAAATCTGGCTGGATGAGATGAATCCCGATGTTTTAAAGGTAAGGGGATATCTGGTGATATTCTACAGAACCCAAACATGGGAAAGGAATAAATAATTCTTTAAAACAAAAGCATATAAAACCATTCTTGTTTTTAAGGATGGTTTTATTTATTTGGAGAAAAAAGAAACTTAAATTTGTTTTCCAACTTAAGTACATTCAATGAATTTTTATATAAACGTTATCCTCCCACTTCCTTTAGAAAAACAGTTTACTTATGAAGTAACTCCGGACGAAGCCGAATTTTTACAACCGGGGATGCGGGTTGCGGTACCATTTGGGAAAACCAAGATATATACCGGGATCGTTGCCGGTATTCATCAAAATGCCCCGCAAAAGTATGAAGCCAAACCAATTGAACAAATACTTGATGAATCTCCTGTAGTTACAAAGCATCAGTTGAAGTTTTGGGATTGGATAGCGCGTTATTATATGTGTGCAGAAGGAGAAGTGCTTAAAGCGGCACTCCCTGGCGGATTTTTGTTGGAAAGCGAAACTTTGGTACAATTAGCTCCTTCAGCTCAAATTGATGAAAACGATTTAAGCGATGAAGAATTTTTGCTTTATGAAGCCCTTCAACGCCAATCTTCCCTGAAAATCCAGGAAATAATGCAGCTGCTGGACAAAAAGAAGGTGTTGCCCATAATAAACCGGATGGTTTTAAAAAATCTTTTGGTGATAAACCAGGAAATTTTTGAGCAATACAAACCTAAGCTCATTCGCTATATCAAGCTGAATGAGAAGTTTGATTCGGAAAAAGATATGCAGTTGCTTATAGAGGGATTGAGCAATGCTCCCAAACAACGGGAAGTTATTCTATCCTGGTTTCAGCTTCAGGCAAAATCCAGAAAACCGGTTCAGTTAAAATTACTTTCCGAAACCAGCGGGGCATCAACGTCTATTATAAAAGCTTTAATTGATAAAGAAATATTTTGGGAATATTACTTAAAAACCGACCGGGTAAAATTTGATATAAAGGATACTGATCAGTCCATGGTTTTAAATGAATGGCAGCAGGAGGCTTTTGAAGAGATCAATACTATTTTATCAAAGGATGAAGTTTGTTTGCTGCACGGGGTTACATCTTCCGGAAAGACCGAAATCTACATCAAAATAATTGAAAATATTATTTCCCAGGGGAAGCAGGTTCTTTATCTATTGCCCGAAATTGCACTAACCTCACAACTTGTTGGCCGGCTTCAGGTTTATTTTGGGGAACAGGTCTTGGTGTATCACAGTAAATACTCTGTAAATGAACGTATGGAGGTTTACCGGCACGTATTAAATTCGAATGCAAAAGCAAAGATCGTATTGGGAGCACGATCGTCTTTATTTCTGCCTTTTCAAAATTTAGGTTTGATCGTAGTAGATGAAGAACATGAAACAACTTATAAGCAATTTGATCCTGCGCCGCGGTATAATGCCCGTGATGCAGCAGTGGTTTTGTCTCAAATGCACAAAGCAAATATTCTAATGGGGTCAGCTACCCCATCTATAGAATCGTATTTCAACGCATCACAAAAAAAATATAAACTGGTCACTTTAAAAAGGCGGTTCGGGAATGTCCATCTCCCTGAAATTGAGATAGTGGACATTAAGGAAAAATATAGGAAAAAGCAGATGAAAGGCCATTTTTCCGATAGGTTATTGGAAGAAATCAAAATTACCCTTGAGGAAGGGGAACAAGTTATTCTATTTCAAAACCGAAGGGGATATTCACCAATTCTGGAATGTAATACATGCGGTCATTCCCCGCAATGTCCAAATTGTGATGTGAGCCTTACTTTTCACCATCACAGCAACCAGTTGCGCTGCCATTACTGCGGGTACCATATCGCGATGCAGAAAAAATGCATGACTTGTGACAGTGTAGATTTGACAACCAAAGGTTTTGGGACAGAACAAATAGAAACCCAATTACAAGCTCTTTTGCCAGAGGCGAAAATTGGCAGGATGGATTTAGATTCTACGCGGGGGAAGCATGGACATCAAAAAATAATTACTGCTTTTGAACAGGAAACCATTGATATTTTGGTGGGCACCCAAATGCTGAGCAAAGGATTGGATTTTAGAAAAGTGCGCCTGGTTGGAATCATGAATGCGGATAATCTTCTAAATTTTCCAGATTTTAGGGCCCATGAGAGAAGTTTTCAATTAATGCTGCAGGTTGCCGGAAGGGCGGGACGCACAAAAAAACAGGGAAAGGTTTTGATCCAAACCTTCAATCCAAATCATAAAATTGTACAGCAAGTAGCAGCTAATGATTTTGAAAGCATGTTCAAAGAGCAACTTGAAGAACGCTATCAGTACCAATATCCTCCATATTTTAAATTGATAAAATTCACGCTGAAAAGCCGGGATTATTCCAAAACCAACGACGCAGCTGACTGGATTTCAAAGGCTTTGGGAAATGTGTTCAGCGAAAATGTATTAGGACCGGAATTTCCCCCGGTTGCACGTATCAGGAACGAATATTACAAAAACATCCTGCTAAAGATCCCACCACAACAATCCCTGGGAAAAACCAAGGAGTATATTCATAAAATCTTGAAAAGTTTTAGCGCAATCGGGGGATGGAGAGGAGTGAGGGTGATAATTAACGTGGATCCTTATTAGGATTTATGTGTTAACTGTTAAGCCTGATAATTTCTTGTACCGAAAGTATATTTTTTAATTTGGATAAAATTTCAAAGGGTCTAATATCGATAAAAGAATTGTAAAAGAAGAGGATCCTGTTTATTGTATTGCACTTAATGCTTCTATCAAATCGGATTTTTTATGTCGGCTAAGTGGAATTTGCTCCTTGTCGATTTCAATATTCTTACTGTTATAGCGTTCCACTTTTTCCAGATTGACTATGTACGATTTATGTATGCGCAGGAATTTATCCTGTGGAAGTTGATTTTCAAAAGATTTCATCGTGGCAAGAACTACAAAAGAGTCTTTTTCAGTCACGAATTTAACGTAATCGCCAAGTGCTTCTATATATTTCAGCTTACTTAAGAATACCTTTCTGTTCTTAAGGTTGCTTTTCACAAAGATAAAATCTTCATCTTCTACAGTTGTTCCATTGACCTTTAAATCATGAAGTTTGATCGCTTTGGCTACTGCATTGTTAAATCGCTCCTTATTTACAGGTTTATGAATATAATCTACAGCATCGTAATCAAAGGCTTTAAATGCATACTTGGTTTTCCCGGTCACAAATATGATCTGGGGCTTATTGGCCAGGTTGTCCAAAAGGTCAAATCCAGATAAAATAGGCATTTCAATATCTAAAAAAATAAGGTCAACATCTGTGTCCAAAAGCCCATTTTTAGTTTCAATGGCATTGTTGTACTCTGCGACTAATTTTAAATTAGGATGATCTTTTATCAGCTTTACAATAGACAAACGCTGTAAGCTGGAGTCGTCAACGACGGCACATTTAAGTAAAGTATCTTCCATAGTTTGCAGATTAAGCCTAAACAATATTAATCATTAAATTTTATTAATACAAGCTAATATTGAATTACATCGGTAATAAATGTACTTTAACGTGAGATAGGGGCTTTGTTTATGTGAAAAAACATGTTACTTTTGCATCCAAATTAATTTAAAACAATTTTTATGAATCATTATGAAACTGTTTTCATCTTGAATCCCGTTTTATCTGATGAACAGATAAAGGAAACAGTTCAGAAATACGAAGACTTTCTTATTTCGAACGGTGCCAAGATGATATCCAAAGAAAATTGGGGGCTTAAAAAATTAGCATACCCAATTCAACACAAAAAAAGTGGTTTCTATCACTTATTTGAATTTGCAGCGCCAGGAGAGGCTATCAATCCTCTGGAGGTAGAATTCAGGAGAGAAGAGCGAATGATGCGTTATCTAACTGTACGTTTAGATAAACATGCACTTGCTTGGGCCGAAAAAAGAAGAAATAGAAACAAAGAAAAAGCGTAGTTATGTCAACTATTGAACAACAATCAAAAGGAAAGAAAGACGGGGAAATTAGATATTTAACCCCTCTCAATATTGAAACTTCCAAAACCAAAAAGTATTGCAGATTTAAAAGATCAGGTATTAAATATATCGATTTTAAAGATGCTGACTTTTTAATGAGTTTTGTTAATGAACAAGGTAAATTGTTGCCAAGACGATTGACCGGTACTTCATTGAAATATCAACGTAAAGTGGCTGTTGCCGTTAAACGCGCCCGCCATTTAGCATTAATGCCGTATGTTGGCGATTTATTAAAATAAAAAGAAGGCAATTATGGAATTGATACTTAAAAAAGACGTAGAGAATTTAGGTTTTAAAGATGATATGGTAGTCGTTAAGCACGGTTACGGTAGGAATTTTTTGATCCCTCAAGGTTTTGCCGCTTTGGCAACCCCTTCAGCAAAGAAAGTTTTGGCTGAAACTTTAAAGCAACGTGCCTATAAAGAACAAAAGAATATAGAAGAAGCTAAAAAACAAGCTGCCAAATTAAACGGATTAGAGCTTAAACTAACTGCAAAAGCAGGTGGTGGCGATAAAATGTTTGGATCTATCACCAATGGCAATTTATCTGAAGCTCTTGCGAAAGAAGGAGTTGAACTTGACAAAAAATATATCACCATTGCTGGTGGAAATATTAAACGTTTAGGTCATTATGAAGCTACTTTGCGCTTTCACCGCGCGGTAATTATACCTTTCGGATTTGATGTTATTGCTCAGGCATAAGTCTGTTATTATATAAATTAAAGCCTACTCTATTTTGAGTAGGCTTTTCTATTTCAGGAAATAATCCCCTAATCTAAACCAACCTTCCAGATGGTTTTTAATAAATCAAAAAATGAAATACACCCGACTCAGCAAAGAACAGTTTGAAGAATTGCAAAAGGAATTCATCAACTTTCTTGCAACACAATCTATTTCCGCAAAAGAATGGGAAGAAATAAAACAACAAAAACCGGAAACTGCAGAAGAAGAATTAGATGTTTTTAGTGATTTGATATGGGAAGGAGTTTTGGAGCAGGTGACTTATCTCGAACATTTTTCCCCCAATCAAATGTACCTGTTTCATATTTCTCAGGAGGAAATTGATCTTATCGCGGTAACCGTGGGGAACAAGGCGATAGATATTACAACCCGTGAAGGTTATCAATGGCTGCAAAAAAATATAATGGAGGATTCCGTCAATTTATTTACCTCGACCAAAGCGATAAGCGCCGATAGGAACAAGGATATATTTGCACTTGTACAACAAGGAGCTGTAATCACCAAAGGAGAACTATTTGAATATTTTGACCTGATCGTAAATACCTGATCTACTCATAATGCAGGGATTCTATGGGATTTTGCTTTGCTGCTTTATTGGCCGGGTAGCTTCCTGCCAAAATTGCAACTAAAATGGTGATTCCTGTAGCCCATAAAATCGCTTTCCAGGGTGTGACAAATTCAAAATCGGCTGCGGCAGAAACTCCCATTCCAATAAAAATCCCGAGTATTATTCCCACAAACCCACCAATTTGACCAATTATAAGGGTTTCCATAAAAAATTGGGTAGCAATGGTACTGCGTTTGGCTCCTAAAGCTTTTCTAATTCCAATTTCCCGGGTCCGTTCAGAAACGGATACCAACATTATATTCATAAGGGCTATTGAGGAGCCAAAAATTGTTATAATAGAAATAATCCAGGCTGCAAGATTCAGGTAACCTGTAATTGTAAATATTCGGTTGATCAGATCATCACTTTTTTCAATTCCAAAATTGTTTTCTTCAACCGGATTTAGTCTTCGAATGTTCCTAAAAGTAATAATGGCTTCGCTTTGCGCGCCTTCCATCATTTCCTTGTCGCCCACCCGCACACTGATGTTATAATTGATATCGGGTTGGGTGAAAATGGAACGTGCAAGTTCTACAGGGATCAATACCCGTAAATCCTGGTTATTTCCGAAGGTAGAACCTTTGGATTCCAAAATTCCAATCACAGTGAACTTTACTCCGCGAACACTGATGGTTTTCCCTATTGAAGAAATATTTTTAAATAATCCTTCGGCAAAATCGGCACCCAGGATGGCTACATTGTTGTTGTTTTGAATATCAAAATAATTAAATTCCCTGCCTTTCTCCAAATTCAACCCTGAATTTGTCAGGAAAAATTCGTTCACTCCCAATACAGAAACTTCGGGATCGGTTTTTTCACTTTCATATTTCACTTCAGCATTGGAAGTCCCCGTAAATGAAATTGAGGTTTGGGTTTTCGGAAAACTATATGTTTCCTTGAATTCCCGCACTTCCCGGTACGTTATTATAGGATTTATTTTTTCTCTTTCTCCGCCACCCCTGGTGCGTGTTGCAAACTCGTAGCGCTGCAAATTAAAGGTGTTGGAGCCCATTGAGGCAAAATCACTGCTTATGGTGTTTTCCAGGGCACTAACCGCACTTAAAATACCAACTAAGGCGGTAATTCCGATGGCGATAATCAAAACTGTAAGTGTTGTCCTTAGGATCTGGCTTTTAATAGAATCAAAAGCAATCCTTATATTTTCCTTTAATAGTGGGAACATAATTAAAATATCAAACGCATTGATTAGACTAACAAGATACCGGAATGTTACTTAAAAATCGAAATTTGTTTGGGTTCGTTCAAAAATTAAGATATTTGCACTTTAAAAATCCGGATATCTTACAGAGTTAAAGATAGGATGGGATTCAAAATTATAATTTAAGCATAGCGCAATAAATATTCAATATGGCACAGAAACCATCAATCCCAAAAGGAACCAGGGATTTTTCACCTGCGGAGGTCGCAAAAAGAACCTATATTATCAATTCAATAAAATCCCAATTCGAAAAATTTGGGTTTCAGCCTATTGAAACCCCAAGTTTTGAAAATTCAGATACCCTCATGGGAAAATACGGGGAAGAAGGTGATCGGTTGATTTTCAAGATCCTGAATTCGGGGGATTTCCTAAAAAAAGCTGATGATAAGGCATTAGAGGAAAAGGACAGCCTGAAGTTAACAGCTTCCATAAGCGAGAAGGCCTTACGCTATGATCTAACAGTTCCTTTTGCCAGGTATGTGGTGCAACATCAAAGCGAGCTGGAATTCCCTTTTAAGCGCTATCAAATCCAACCGGTTTGGAGGGCAGACAGGCCTCAAAAAGGAAGGTTCAGGGAATTTTTCCAATGTGATGCAGACGTGGTGGGCAGCCATAGTTTATGGCAGGAAGTTGAATTTATACAATTATACGATACCGTATTTTCATCTTTAAAATTGGAAGGCGTTAGCATTAAAATCAATAACCGAAAAATTCTTTCTGGTTTTGCAGAAGTGATCGGGGAGCAGGAAAAATTGATCGATTTCACTGTAGCCTTGGATAAGCTCGATAAAATAGGGGAGCAAGGAGTAAAAAATGAAATGTTGGAAAAAGGCATTTCTGCAGAAGCTTTAAAAAAAATACAACCTATTTTTGGGTTGAAGGGTACCTTCACCGAAAAAATTGAAAGCTTGGGTCAGATTTTAATCTCTTCTGAAGTAGGTAAAGAAGGAATTGAAGAATTGCAGTTTTTGCAAAATGCTATTTCAGAAATGCCTTTAAAAACCGCCATTTTGGATCTGGATGTTACTTTGGCCCGCGGACTCAATTATTATACAGGTGCAATAATTGAGGTTTCCGCACCTGAAAATGTGAAGATGGGTTCCATAGGCGGTGGTGGACGTTATGATGATCTCACAGGAATTTTTGGATTAAAAAACATGAGCGGGGTGGGGATTTCATTTGGATTGGACAGAATTTACCTGGTCCTGGAAGAATTAGGCCTGTTTCCAAAAACAATAACTTCAACAACTAAAGTGCTTTTTATCAATTTTGGGGAAGAGGAAGCATTGTATGGATTAAAAGCTGTTCAGAAATTGCGAAACGAAGGAATAGCTGCCGAACTTTATCCTGATTCTGCTAAAATGAAAAAGCAAATGAACTATGCTCATAAACGCGAGATCCCATTTGTTGTTTTGGCGGGGCCTGAAGAAATAAAATTTCAAGTCTATGGCTTTAAGAATATGGTTTCCGGCGAGCAGGAAAAAGTTACCATGGACATATTGATGGAATTGCTGAAATAGGTTCAGTTTACAAAATGATATTTCTAAAATCAATAGCCCGGTAGAAAATTGGTTTTATCAACTTTTAGTGAAGAAATTCTAAATTTAAACCCATGATTTTAATCGTGGGTTTAAATTATACGTATAAAACTATTCTAAGAGTTTTAACGATTATACCATACCGGAGATTGTCTTCATATTACTCCATCATTTCATGCTGCATTTCCTGAATTCCTTCCAAACCTCCGAAAATTATAAGGGATACTATACCAATGATTAATACGAGTGCGCTTAAAACAATTCCAATAATAGCCAAAATTTTTCCTGTTTTTACATTCTGGCATCCATTGTACATTTCAGGATTTTCATTGTAAATTTTAGTAGCCTTTTGAGCCATTAACATTGTGATGATCCCAAAAACCAATCCCACAATTCCATAACAGCAGCATCCAATTATAGATAAAATCCCAAAAATCAAAATAAGCGTTGAATTGGGTAATTCTTGTCGTTGTATTTCCATAATGAACGAATTTTAAAATTTTTAGTTTGAAGTTAGTTAAAGAAATGGATCATTTTGATTACATAATTTATAAGAATGATAGCAGCATTAAGTATAATCAGTCCAATTTTTATACTGAAATCGTATTTAAATTTATAAAATAGGTTATAAAGAACGAAAATCAACAAAATCAAAAGGGAATAAATAGCAGGGAACATTCGGAATGCCGCAATAAATTCTCCGTCAAATAACAAAAGCATCGCGCGTTGGCTGCCGCAGCCATAGCATTCCATTCCAAATAACTGCTTGTTCAAACAAGGAAGCAGGAATTCTTCCATACTTAGGATTTATTTTTAATTTGAAACAATCACTTTTTTAGAAATAATAGTTCCTTTTGTCCCCGAAATTTTTACAATATAAATTCCATTGCTCAGGTTTGTAGTGGGGAACTCAAAATAATTCTGATTTGCCACATTCTTGAATTCAAATATTTTTCTTCCTGTACCATCAAATAGCGCTATGGAGGTAGATGTGTTTTGGGTTGGAGTAGTGATTTCCAACCGGGTGAGGGGATTATTTTGAAAAATGGCGTAATCTTTAACGGGTTTTACCATTTCTTCAATTTCTTCTTTTGCAGGAATAAGGCCTGGATTGTTGTATGCTATCTTAAATCGTTTGTGATTTTCCCCTTCATTTAATTGAATTTTATAATCCTGATTTTTTAGATCATAATATAATCCTGTTTCAGAATCAAATAAATACACTTCAGAGTTAAAATTTTCCAGGGCAGCTATTTTGAAGTTCAGTTCAGTTTTTTCTGATAAGTTCAGATATAATGGAATTTTTTCATGTTGATCAAAAGGAAGGACGTTAATCAAATAACTTTCGTTTTCCAAAAGCCATCCTGAATCCGATTCTAAAACGGAGAGGTTCTGTGCATCCATTGCACGGTCTATTCCGGAAGTTGCAATTTCCGAATGTATCAACAACAATTGCCGGACGTATTGGTTGTTAAATTCAACATTTAATCGAAGTAAGGCAACCTTTTCTGTGTCAGGGGTTTTTAGCGGAATTAGTTTTGACTTAAACTCGGAAGTTGAGGAATTTTCTTTTTCAATTTTTCTATATTCATTCTTAAAAATCAGGCTTCCCTTTTGATTCCCAACCACTAGAAATCCCTGCCCAATGGGAGAATAACGCCGGGCATAATAATTCCCGGTTTCAAAGTGGTGATTTATCAGGTTTCCATTCCCATCATATTTGCTAAAAACGGCGGGAACATATCCGTTATTTCCGGCTGCGGGAGAATAGGCGCCATATCCACCTTCATATTCATTTAAATAATGGGATGTCACAGGGCTTGAATCCCAAAAATAGGCAATACCTGTAATACTTTTATTTTCCTGAAGGAAAGCATTTAGATCCAGGGTAGATGGATATGGATTTCCAACCAACCTGCTTTCATCTTTATTAATTTCCAATGTGATATTTCCTGTATTGGGCCTTCCCCTAAAATCATAGCGCTGTTTATTTCCGGGATTGTTCGAAACTCCATATATAACTACATTCATATTGGTTCCGGAAACGCCTTTCATGGTAAATCCTTCTCCCGGGTTTATATCAAAAGTATTTCCAATATAAACCCAATCTGAATAGTCTGTCCCGGAAAATTTATAGATCCAGCGATTGGAAATGGCCAACGGATTTGCGTTTCCGTTTAATTCGCCGGTGATTTTTGCCTTGTTGCTGTTTGTTTTATCAATAGGTTCAAATAAAATATTTCCAAAAAGCAGGGAATTTGAATTGTTTTGAACTGGAGAACACCAATAATTGTAAGTAAAAGCTGTAGCGTTTCCTTCCTGAAATACAGAGATCAAACCCTTGCCTGTATTTGCAGAATTTGAATTTCCCTGCAGGAGTTGTGCTTCGTTCCGCAAATAGATCCCGGCATTTGAAATTCCTGATGGATTGATAGTTAAATCTATTTCTTTTTCTACAAATATAAACTGGCCTTCGACATAGACATAGCTATCCTGGTTTACATAGGGTTTTATATATAACTGTGAAAACCCAGAAAATGGCAATAAAAAAAAAGCTATGATGTATATTTGCTGCATAAAGTGATTATTTGAACTTCAAATAGCTAATTTGTTTTTTAAATACCATGTTAATATAGCTTTTAAATACTATAAATCAGAAGTTTATGTACAAAAAATATGCTCAGGCTATCAATACCGTATTAATATTTATTGGAGGAGCAATTTTGCTTTATACCATTGCCGGGGAAGAGGAAAGTAAGTATTTGCAAATTCTGGGGTTGGTAATAATTATGTTTGGACTTTATAGGGCAACAAATTATTGGGTAGAAACCAAAGATGATACTCAGGATGATGCACAAAATGATATTGAGGAAGAAACTAATAGCGAAAACCAGAAATGAAATTTGAAGTAAACGACAAAGTTGAAGTGTTGGATGATGCCCTGAAGGGTATTGTAATGCACGTGCAGGGAGAAGTGGTTACTATTGAAACATCTGAAGGCTTTTCTTTGGATTTTAACGAATCTGAATTGGTGAAAATTGAAGAGCAGCAAAGCAGGATGATCTCCATGAACGATGCGGATTTTTCTGAAATTCTGAGAGAGAAGGAGCAAATCAAAAAGCCAAAATCAATACGTGTTAAGCCGAAAGACCGGAATATTCCCCCAATGGAAGTAGATCTTCATATTGAAAAGCTGGTAAATTCCTATAAGGGAATGGGTAATTACGATATTCTGAACCTGCAATTAGAGACCGCAAAACGTCAAGTTGAGTTTGCAATGCGCAAACGAATTCAAAAAATAGTTTTTATTCACGGTGTAGGCGAAGGAGTTTTAAAGTCTGAATTGGATTTTTTATTGGGACGTTATGACAACCTGAAATTTTACGATGCCGATTATCAAAAATATGGAGTTGGGGCAACCGAAGTCTATTTTTTCCAAAATTAATATTTTCCTTTTTTCAGATTATTCCGATGGAATTAAAGGTTGCAATATTGTCTCTACCGCTGCAGAGTTGAAAAATCCCAAATTGTAGGTAGTGAATGAGATTTCTTCCCCACTACCTCCCTGATTTTGTAATTTCAGATTTTGAATATCTATTGAAGACCGAAACCTGACTGGTATTTTATTTTCAATCACAAAATCAACTTCATCAAAGCGATCTATACTGTATAAATATAGGTATTTTGGGATGTTCCCTTCGCTAAAATTCGAGGCAGGATCCTGGTTCTCCAGTGTTACCTCCAATTTGGAAGGCACACCGTCTTCATCATCATCAGGATCCAGGTAATTAGGGATTCCGTCTCCATCGGTATCCCTGTAACCATCGGCGGTAGGATCGTCATCGGCATTGGCTATTTCAACAGATGTTTTCACATTATCCCCATCATCGTCTATATCTAAATAATCGGGAATCCCGTCCCCATCGGTATCACGTCCGCCATTAGCTTCATTCATTCCCTCATCGACAGAAAGAATACCATCCTTATCGTGATCGGTTTCATCTCTAACAATGGTTGAAATTACAACCGTTCCGCCCACGCTTTTAAATTCCTCTATCACTTTTGGAGAACTTGGAGGTATAACCCCGCAAAAATAATTGTTGGGAACCGTTCCGTCATAGCTGCGATAAATAATTTCATTAAATCCCGTCAATTGAAGGCTTATTGGTTGACTTGTATTGGTGGCCAAGACATTCTCCAGATTGGATAATTGACTGCTGCTCAATGTAAATGAAATTGTTTCAAAAATATTTTCGTTGTTGATATTGTACAACACCTTGCTGGTGCCCTCACCACAGACAGATAGTTCCTGATTTTCAAAATCAAAGGAAGTAACTATGATGTCGCCATCGTTACATGAAGTAAAAACAACAAGCAGAAATAAAACACCTAAATATCTGTACATAGTAATCATTTTCAACAAAAATAAACCTTTAGTAATTTATAGCAGAGTATCCACTTAATAATTTTAATTCTTTTATTTTTGCATTCCATGAAAAAAGTATACTTAGATAATGCAGCTACCACGCAAATGCGTGACGAAGTAATTGAAAAAATGACTCAGGTGATGAAGGAATTTTACGGAAATCCTTCTTCTGTACATAGTTATGGAAGATCATCTAAATCATTGATAGAGAATGCCAGAAAGACCGTAGCAGGATTTTTAAACGTGTCTGCATCCGAGATAATTTTTACATCCGGAGGAACAGAGGCAGACAATCTTGTGCTCAATTCGGCAGTTCGTGACCTGGGCGTCAAACGAATTATTACTTCCCGGATAGAACACCACGCGGTATTACATACGCTGGATCAATTAAAAGCTTGTTATGGAATTGAGGTCGTCTATGTCAATCTTGACAAAAACGGAGAAGTAGATCTGGGTCATTTAGAAGAACTGTTGAAGGCTTCAGATGAAAAGACACTTGTAAGCCTGATGCATATAAATAATGAAATAGGTAATTTGTTGGATATCAAGGTTGTTAGTGAAATATGTAAATCTCACAATGCTTTATTTCACTCTGATACGGTGCAATCTGTAGGCCATTATGAAATGGATCTAAACGAAATTCCGGTGGATTTTATAGCAGCAAGCGCCCATAAATTTCACGGCCCCAAGGGAGTTGGTTTTGCTTTTGTAAGAAAGCACAGTGGCCTAAAACCTTTGATTTTTGGGGGAGAGCAGGAGCGGGGACATCGTGCAGGCACTGAAAGTGTGCACAATATCATCGGGTTGGAAATCGCGTTAAAATTGGCTTATAAAAATTTACGGGAAGAAAGCGAACATATCAGTTCAATTAAAAATTATTTTATCCATCAGTTGGAAGCGAATGTTCCCGGGGTAAAATTTAATGGAACTTCTAAAGATCTGGGGAAAAGCACCTATACACTTATAAATGTTTGTTTGCCTGTTTCCAGGGAAAAAGCGCTTTTGCTATTATTTCAGTTGGATTTAAAAGGAATTGCTTGTTCCAGGGGAAGTGCCTGCCAAAGCGGAAGCGATAAAGGTTCCCATGTTTTGGAAGCATTTTTATCTGAAGAAGATCTCAATAAACCATCACTTCGGTTTTCATTCTCAAAATTTAATACAACGCAAGAAATAGATTATGCAGTCACCGTCCTGAAGGAGTTTTTTGAAAACTAAATTCAAAAAAGAACTAAAAACAACCCGATTTTAATCACAGGTTTGATCAATAAATAAAATTATCCTAACCGCCTATTTGTAATTGGTTTAAGGCTCTTATTGAAACTTAAAATTTAAGTATTAACTCAATAAATTTATTTCTGTTTTTACGAATCTTGAATTCAACCTATAAACGCAACTTTTAGATTTATTAAGGTAATGCTTAATTTTTCAAAACAGGAAAGGAAATAAATCCTTTCCGTGTCTTGATGGGAAGCGCTAACTTACCTCCTTAAATC
>Ga0307486_1001602_pt1 | contig 16987 bp, 16 predicted proteins | sample CBIW02metaG_FD_203663 | JGI IMG/M metagenome (GOLD analysis project Ga0307486, IMG submission 203663) | Sea-ice brine microbial communities from Beaufort Sea near Barrow, Alaska, United States - CBIW 0.2 | ecosystem: Environmental > Aquatic > Marine > Coastal | place: USA: Alaska | collected... | reverse complement strand
AACCCGGTGGTGAACACCACGAACGTCGGTGGGCGGCTGGAAGCCTGGGTCCCGAAGAGAATGCGCGGCTGCTTACCACTGCGCACGGGGTGAGGGTGGGCTGCGGTGAGTTCGGCCAGAAAAGCGTTGAACTTGCCGGTGGCAATTCGCGTGTCCCACGACTCAAGCGCGAGTTCCAGGGCGGGAACCAGCTTCTCCATGTGACGACCGGTCTTGGCCGAGATATTCACCCGAGGTGCCCACGCCACGTGGGCCAGGTCCTGCTCAATTTCACGCTCCAGGTATCGTCGACGGTCGTCGTCGATCTGGTCCCACTTGTTGAAGGCGAGCACGAGCGCACGGCCCGACTCGATGACCAGGTCAATGACGCGCACGTCTTGCTCACTGATTACCTCGGTTACATCGAGCAACACCACAGCCACTTCGGCTTTTTCGAGGGCAGCGCTGGTCCGCAAGGACGCGTAGAAGTCAGCGCCCTGCGAAAGATGCACGCGGCGACGGATGCCCGCGGTATCAACAAAACGCCACACTTTGCCGCCGAGTTCCACCTGCTCATCCACCGGGTCGCGGGTGGTGCCGGCGAGCTCGTTGACAACAACGCGCTCCTCCCCCACAACCTTGTTGAGCAAGCTGGACTTGCCCACGTTCGGACGCCCCAGGATGGCAACGCGGCGCGGGCCACCCACCTCCTGTTTGGCGACATTGGAGATTTCAGGCAGCACGAGCAGAATCGCGTCGAGCAGGTCGGCCACACCACGACCGTGCAAGGCTGAAACCGGCCAGGGCTGGCCGAGGCCCAGCGACCACAGGCTGGCCGCTTCGGGCTCTTGGCGCACGTCATCAACCTTGTTGGCGATCAAAAAGACGGGCTTCCCGCTCTTTCGAAGTAGGCGAACGACAGCTTCATCGGTGGAGGTGGGCCCTACGTTGGAGTCCACGACGAACATGACGAGGTCGGAGAGGTCGATGGCGATCTCGGCCTGGGCGGCGACAGAGGCATCGATTCCCTTGGCATCGGGTTCCCATCCACCGGTGTCTACCAGGCTGAATTTGCGTTCGTGCCATTCGCCCTTGTACGCCACACGATCACGCGTCACCCCCGGGGTGTCCTCCACAACAGCCTCGCGGCGGCCGAGGATGCGGTTGACCAGCGCCGATTTACCAACGTTTGGGCGGCCCACAATGGCGATAACGGGAACGGTCGGCAGGTACTGGATGGCGTCCGGATCGTCGGTGACGGTACGCAGTACGTCGAGGTCTTCCTCGTCGAGGTCGTAGTTGTCGAGGTCAGTCCTAAGCGCCGTGGAGCGCCGGGTGGCAAGTTCCTCATCAAGATTGGCAAGTCGTTCTGCCAACTCGGTGTCGAGCGCTGTGCTCGTGTCGTCGTATTCGTTACTCATTCAAAGCCCGCTTCGTGCGTGTATGTATGACATCGATGACCGCTTCAATGGTCTGCTCGAAGTCGAGATGGGTGGAGTCGACGGCTATCACACCGTCTGCAGCGCTCATGAAATCGACAACCTGTGAGTCAGCGCGATCGCGTGATCGCAGCTGTTCTCCCACGGTTTGGGCCGATTGGGTCGTTATTTCCGCAGAGCGTCTAGCCATTCTAGCCTCCTCGGATGCAGTGAGTAGAATGCGCACCTCTGCCTCTGGCGCGACGATGGTAGTGATGTCGCGCCCTTCGACGACAACACCGGGTCGATCCACGTTCTCGGCAATGCTGCGAAAGAGCTCGGTCAGCGCTTGACGCACCGCGGGAATGCGAGCGACAGCACTGACCGCCGCACTCACATCGGGCGAGCGGATGGCGTCGGTCACGTCGGTCTGGCCCACCATGACGAAGTATTCGTCGGGGTCGGTACCGATCGTGTAGTCAAAGTCATGCAAAAGAGTGGTGACGGCATCCGCTTGAGCTGCATCCGCCAGCGCATCCAGCCCGATTTTGCGTTCAAGCACCAGCCAGGCCAACGCTCGGTAGGCGGCACCGGTGTCGAGGTAGGCAAAGCCCAATCGGCGTGCGGCGGCGCGACTCACGCTCGACTTGCCGCTACCGGCGGGCCCATCGATTGCAACGACAGTGGGGAGGGAGATACGAGCCATGCGGTTAACCAGCAATCCGCCAGCCGCGCACGGCCAGCTCTTCGGTGAGGCGAATGACAGCCTCGGGTAAAACGGAGATTTCAGCGAGACCGATCTGGGCACCCGGCGAGTGTTCCAAGCGGAGGTCTTCGAGGTTCACGCCGAGGTCGCCGATATCGTTCAGCAGCGCAGCGATTTGTCCGGGCTTGTCATTGACCATAACGATCATTGATGAAAACTTGCGGTCCTGCCCGTGCTTACCGGGCAGACGCGCCACGCCAGAATTGCCACCGCCAAGTTCTTCGGCAACCCGGCGCTGGGCACCCGGGGCGCCGGGGTTTTCGAGCGCGTCGATGAAGCGATCAAGGTCGTCGCGGTAGGCCAACAACACATCGCGTACCGGACCAGCATTGGCCGCCAGAATTTGCACCCATAGGTCGGGATCGCTCGCTGCCACCCGCGTAACGTCTCGCAGGCCCTGGCCGGCAAGATTGAGTGACGCGTGCGCGGCCCCGGTAAGACGGCGGGCCATGAGGGTGGAAATAACCTGCGGCACGTGCGATACCAGCGCGACACCAAGATCGTGTTCCTCGGGCGTCATCTCGACCAGGATGGCACCAAGATCGAGAATGAGATCATCAATGGCACCAGCCTGCTGGTAACCAATTGCATCGTGTGCGGCGACCACCCAAGGGCGTCCGATAAACAGATCTGCGCGGCCAGAGAGCGGGCCACCCTTTTCTCGACCAGCAAGCGGATGCGAGCCGATGTAGCGGCTGATGTCGGCTCCCCGCTCGCGCAACTCGGCGAGCGGAGCGAGCTTCACGCTCGCGACATCCGTCACGATCGCTTGAGGAAAGGCCTCAAGTTCTCGGGCCACGATTTCGGCCGTGACGTCGGGAGGTACGCACACCACGATGAGTTGCGGTTCGTCATCTGGGGCGGCAGCGCGCCCGGCACCGTAGTCAATGGCGATGCGTAGGTTGGTCGGCGATGCATCGGCGAGGATCGTTTCAATATTGCGGTTGCGTAGGCCAAGGCCCACGCTGGTTCCGAGCAGGCCGACACCAACGATGCGCACCGGACCGACGAGACGGCTTTCAGCCATGTGTTTCTGTCCTTAATCGGCTGCGGGGCGCGCCGTTGGCGCTTGGCGGGACACGGTGAGGAGCTGGCCCAGTTCTTCGCGGGTCAGTTCCCGCACGGCACCCTGCTGCAAGGTGCCGAGGCTCAACGGACCGAACTGGCGACGTACGAGATCGACCACGGGGTGACCGACGGCATCCAGCATCCGTCTAACGATGCGATTGCGGCCGGAATGGAGAGTGAGCTCCACCATGCTGGAACCGCCGCCGGGAGGGCTCGCCAGGATGCGTGCCTTGTCGGCGTGAATGGGACCGTCGTCGAGTTCGATGCCGCTTTGCAGCTGACCGATGGTTTGCGGGGACACGCGCCCCTCCACCTTGGCGATATAGGTCTTGGAGACGCCGAATGAGGGGTGAGCGAGCACGTGCGCAAGGTCACCGTCGTTGGTAAGAATGAGCAGTCCGCTGGTCTGGGCGTCCAGGCGGCCCACGTTGAAGAGGCGCGCATCGAACTGGTCGGTGAATTCGCGCAGGTCGGGCCGGCCGCTTTCGTCCTGCATCGACGAGACGACGCCAACTGGCTTGTTCAGCATGAGGTAGCGGCGCGACGTATCTAGTTGCACGGCTACGTTGTCTACGGCCACCTGATCGGTCTCCGGGTGCACGCGGCGACCGAGCTCGGTGACGACCTTGCCGTTCACCCGAACGCGTCCAGAAGTGATGAGGTCTTCCGACACTCGACGACTGGCAACGCCTGCCGACGCGAGAACTTTTTGCAACCGCACACCATCGGCTGCGGCCTCCGGATTGTAATTCGGGTCGCGGGCAGCGTCCGGGGAGATATTTTCGTCGTTCGTCAAAGTAGATCCTCGAATCCGTCGGTGCCGCCGTCGAGCAACGGCGATAAGTGGGGCAACTCGTCAAGCGAGTTAATTCCGAGCTGGGTGAGCAGCAAGTCTGTCGTGGCGTAGTTGATTGCGCCGGTTTCGGGGTCGGTGAAGGCCTCGGTTACCAAACCTCTACCTAGTAGGGTGCGCACGACCGAATCAACGTTGACCGCGCGAATACTCGCGACCTGGCCGCGGCTGATCGGTTGCTTGTAGGCAATCACGGCGAGGGTTTCCAGCGCCGCCGGGCTCAGCCGACTGGGGTTTTGAGTGAGGACGAAATCGGTCACCAGTTCGTCGTGCGTGGCGCGCACGTAGATGCGCCAGCCTCCAGCGACTTCGCGCAATTCGAAGCCACGACAAATCGTGCGCGTGCCATCGAGGACTGTCAAGCCGTCAAAATCGGCCACGAGACGGGCAACGGATGCCGCTACCTCACCGAGCGGGCGAGCCACAGCCGTGGCGAGGTGCACCAGGCTGGTTGGTTCGTCGGCCACCATGAGCACAGCTTCCAGTTGGCGGTCAAGCGCGCTCGACGACGGGTGCTGGGGGGAGCCATCAGCAGAGTCGTGCACTGGATTTACGGGACTGTTGAAAGTGTCATTTTTACTGGTCATAGTCGGCTCCGAGAGACACAAGGCTTTCGTCGGTCCAGGCCGTAGCACTCCAGTGCAGGGTGAGCTCGCCGAGGGGTTCGAGTTGATCGAAGGACAGGGCGCCGTGGCGGTACAACTCCAGCACGGCCAGAAATCGGGCGATGATGACGCCTTGTGAATCGGCGCCAGCGATGACGACACGGAACGAAATCGGCTGCCCAGGCTTCAGGAGGGCAACGACGTAAGCGGCCTGTTCACGAATGCTGACCAGCGGTGCGTGCAGGTGGTCAAGCGGCACCAAGGGCGTTTCCCGAGGTGTCAGGGCAACGCTAGCCAGAGCGGCAAAATCGGCCAGGGACAGCGTCCAGACAAGCTCAGGAGTCTGCTGACGATACTTCTCTTCAAGGCGCACCGAGCGCACGTGGCGACGGGTCTCGATATCGAGCTGGTTCGTGAACCACTCCGCTGACTGTTTGAAGGCACGGTATTGCAGCAGTCGGGCGAACAACAGATCGCGCGCTTCGAGCAGGGCTACGTCTTCAGCGTCGACAAGCTCGCCCTGCGGCAGCAGTCCCGCCACCTTGAGGTCAAGCAACGTCGCCGCCACCACCAGAAACTCCGTGGCTTGGTCAAGTTCTTCCGTGGCGTCGAGGCCGCGAAGGTAAGAAATGAATTCGTCGGTGACCTGGCTGAGCGAAATCTCGGTGATATCAAGTTCGTGGCGAGTGATCAGCTTCAGCAGCAGATCAAAAGGTCCCTCGAAAACACCGAGAGCAACCGAAAAAGCGGGCTTCTCGGCCGCGCTAGGCGACGGCGCCACGGTGAATCAATTCGCGGGCCACCTGCAGGTAAGCTTTGGCCGCCGCATGCTCTGGAGCAAAGTCGGTGATGGGAACCCCAGCCACGCTCGCATCGGGAAACTTCACGGTGCGACCGATAACGGTTTCAAGCACGCTATTGCCAAAGGCGTCGACGACACGCTCAAGCACCTCACGCGAGTGCAGGGTGCGCGCGTCATACATTGTGGCGAGAATACCGTCGAGTTCGATTGCCGGGTTCAGGCGGTCCCGTACTTTGTCGATGGTTTCAATGAGCAGTGCTACGCCGCGCAGGGCAAAGAACTCGCACTCCAGGGGAATGAGTACGCCGTGACTGGCGGTGAGAGCGTTGACGGTGAGAATGCCGAGTGATGGTTGGCAGTCGATGAGGATGACGTCGTAGTCATTGGAGACTTTGCGCAGCACTCGGGCGAGGATCTGCTCGCGGGCAACCTCGTTGACGAGGTGCACTTCGGCGGCCGAGAGGTCGATATTGGCGGGAATGACGTCGAGTCCCTCAACCGACGTTGGCTGAATCGCTTCTCGCGGGTCAACCTTGCCGTTGAGAAGCAGGTCGTAGATGGTGGTGACGTCATGGGTGGGAACGCCGAGGCCGGCCGACAGGGCACCCTGCGGGTCGAAATCAACGGCCAGTACACGTCGTCCATAGCGTGCCAGGGCGGCACCGAGGTTAATCGTCGTGGTGGTCTTGCCAACGCCGCCTTTTTGATTGCAGAGGGAGATAATGCGAGCAGGACCGTGGCTCTTCAGCGGTTCCGGTGCTTCGAACTCGTGTTTCTCGCGTCCGGTTGGTCCAACCGGAAGCTCGTCGAAACCGGGAAGCGAAATCCGCTCGCTCAACTTACGCGTCACTGGCCCGTCCTCGACTTGTCTCTACCCATCACTGTGTCGAGTGTAGCGAGTGGAACGGTGAGACGCCGCAAGGATCGCCGCGTCCCTTCGCCTAGACCCCTCGCATCCTCTACGAAAGCGGGTAAATGGTTGCTTCAGTGTTGCCGAAGCAACCATCCATCCGCTTTCGCGGAAGGGTTAGCGGGCTCGCGGATGGGCGAGAGTGTACATGTCCCGCAGGGTATCGACGGTGACGAGGGTGTAGATCTGGGTGGTGGCAACCGAAGAGTGGCCCAGCAGTTCCTGCACCACTCGCACGTCGGCACCTCCGGCAAGCAAATGCGTGGCGAAGGAGTGACGCAGAGTGTGCGGCGACACCGGCACGGTGAGCCCGGCGCGCTCGGCGGCAGCGCGAATGATCAGCCAGGCATTCTGTCGGCTGACCCGTTGCCCGCGCACGCCCAAAAACAATGCGGGGGTCGACCGGCCACGCTGGGACAGCAGGGGGCGAGCTCGCACCAGGTAGTTCGATACTGCGGCCTGTGCAAATCTCCCCACCGGCACAATGCGCTGCCTGTTGCCCTTGCCGGTGAGACGCACCGAGTCAAAGGCTTCGCTGGGAACATCATCAACATTGAGGTCGACCACCTCGCTCACGCGGGCACCCGTGGCATAAAGCAGTTCGAGCAGTGCTTTGTCGCGCAGGCGCTGCACATCGTCGCCGTCGGTGGCGGCGAGCAACGCCGTGACCTGTTCAACGGAGATTGCTTTGGGGAGGCGCATTGCAAGCTTGGGCGGCTTGGTGTCGTGTGCAACGTCCGCCTCGACGAGGCCCTCATCGAGCAAAAACCGGTGAAAACCGCGCACCGTCGAGAGGATGCGGGCAATAGAGGCAGCTGTCATGGGTGCTTCGGACCGCTCAGAGAGGTACTGAACGAAAGCCGAAATGTGATGTCGAGTGACCAGTTGCAGGTCGGTGATAGGCCTCAGCGACTCCTCGTCGCCATCGCTAGCCGAGGCATCCGCCCCGAGCCAGGACGCGTATAGTGTTAGGTCATGGCGGTAGGCAGCGACAGTGTTTGCGGCCAGGCCACGTTCAACACTGACGTGCCGCAAATACAGATGCTCGGCCGCCTCAAGCAGTGCAGGCTTCGGCATGCCCGGCCGGTCGCTCAGGCCGTGGCGGCGCGGTTGAGCGGATGCCCCGGCCACGGCAGGTCAGCCGGCGCGAGCGTGCTCCAGGCACGTGCACGGCCCGCGTGGGCGGCCAGCACGCCCAGCGCCAGGATGGGGTTCTCCACCCGCCTGGCGAGCACGGCGTCAACGCACTCGTCGAGCGGCACCCAACGCAACTCGATGTCGGCCTCTTCATGGGTGCGGTCAAACGCGGCCACCGCAGAGATTCCCCGCGCCAGATACACCCGAATCGCCTCGTTACTGCCACCGGGCGAGGTGTAAAATTCGGTCAACAGCGCCCAATCTGAGGCTTCGACATCTGCTTCTTCGGCCAACTCACGCTGGGCGCCGACGACGGCATCCTCACCGGCCACATCGAGCAGCCCAGCCGGCAGTTCCCAGTCACGCAGGCCGGTCGGGTGGCGGTACTGCTTGATCAACAGCACGCGGTCGTTCTCATCAAGTGCCAGCACGGCCACCGCACCGGGATGATCAACGTACTCCCGGGTGATACTCGCACCGTTATAGGCAAAAGAGTCCCGGCGCACATTCCAGATAGCACCGCCAAAAACAACATCGCTAGCGGTCACCGAAACGGGCGCGACGTCATCCTGCAGGGCATCGCAGTTTACGGTTTCAGGCACTGAGTTCTTCTTTCACCTCGAACAACCGGCTTGCCTGCTGGCGATCGAGCGCGGCCTTGATCAAGCCACGAAAGAGTGGATGGGCGTGGTTTGGCCGTGACCGCAGCTCCGGGTGAGCCTGCGTGCCCACATAAAACGGATGCTCGTTGCGCGGCAACTCGACATACTCCACCAGTTGGCCATCGGGCGAGAGGCCGGAAAACCAAAGCCCGGCGGCAGCAATCTGGTCCCGGTAGGTGTTGTTCACCTCGTAGCGGTGACGGTGGCGTTCGGACGCCGTATTGGCGCCGTACAGTTCAGCCACGAGGGAACCCTCGGCAAGGGTTGCCGGGTAGAGTCCGAGGCGCATGGTGCCACCCAGGTCGCCGCCCGCGATAATCTCAACCTGCTCTTCCATGGTGGCGATGACTGGAAATTCGGTCTCGGGGTCGAACTCGCTCGAGGAAGCCCCGGGCAGGTCGGCTTTGCTGCGGGCATACTCAATGACCATGCATTGCAGGCCGAGGCAAAGGCCCAGAACGGGGATGCCATTTTCACGAGCAAATTTGAGGGCGCCGAGCTTGCCCTCGATGCCGCGAATTCCAAATCCGCCCGGAACGCAAATCCCGTCAAGTTCACTGAGGAGTCGGGCCGCCCCCTCCTCGGTTTCACAATCGTCCGATCCGATCCAGACAATTTTCACCTTCGCCTGGTTGGCAAATCCGCCGGCGCGCAACGCCTCCGTCACTGAAAGGTAGGCATCCGGCAGATCGATATATTTGCCGACCAAGCCGATAGATACCTCGTGTTTCGGGTGACGAACTGCCTGCATCAGGTTTTCCCAGCCGGTCCAGTCCACAGAGTTCGTAACGAGGCCGAGCGCATTGGCGATGTAGGCGTCGAGGCCCTGATCATGCAGCATGGTGGGAATTTCGTAGATCGAGGCCACGTCGACCGCATTCACAACGGCGTCTTCATCGACGTCGCACATGAGTGCGATCTTGCGCTTGTTCGACTCCGACACCGGACGATCGCTACGCAGCACAAGGGCATCAGGCTGGATGCCGATCGAGCGCAGGGTGGCTACAGAGTGCTGGGTGGGCTTGGTTTTTTGCTCACCCGCGGCACCGAGAAACGGCACGAGCGAGACGTGCACAAAGAAAACGTTGTTGCGGCCGAGCTCATGCCGCACCTGGCGGGCGGCTTCCAGAAATGGTTGGCTCTCGATATCGCCAACAGTGCCACCGACTTCGGTGATAATAACGTCGGGACGAAGCTCATCGCTTGCCTGCAGGCGCATGCGACGCTTGATCTCATCGGTGATGTGCGGAATGACCTGAACGGTGTCGCCGAGATACTCCCCGCGACGCTCTTTCGCGATGACCTGCGAATAAATCTGCCCCGTGGTCACATTGGCCGACTGACCAAGGTTTATATCCAGAAAGCGTTCGTAGTGCCCAATATCCAGGTCGGTTTCCGCACCGTCGTCGGTGACGAACACTTCACCATGCTGAAACGGGTTCATTGTTCCCGGGTCAACGTTGAGATAGGGGTCAAGTTTTTGCATGACTACCCGCAGGCCCCGTGCCGTAAGGAGGTTTCCGAGGCTGGCCGCCGTCAAACCCTTGCCGAGCGAGGAGACCACACCACCGGTGACAAACACATGCTTCGTCGTACCACTAGGATTTTGGCCGTCTGATCTGTCCGCGTTTATATTTTCCACCACGGGCTTCAATGCTATCACTTCGATTCTGTCACTCGATCTTCGGTAGCCGTTTGCTCGGCAGGGATTGCGCTAAAGCAAGCAATTCTCTCGCGTGTTCAAGGCCGCTCGTGGAGTCTGGCAAACCGGACAGCAGACGCGCCATTTCGGCGGCTCGGTCGTCGCCACGCAGTTGGCGAACACTGGAAGCGGTGACGGATCCGTCGCTGTCTTTAACAACGGTGAGGTGGTTGCCGGCAAAGGCGGCCACTTGGGCCAAATGAGTGACCACAATAACCTGGGCCGTTTCAGCAAGCCGCGCTAATCGTCGCCCAATCTCAATCGCGGCAGCACCGCCCACACCAGCGTCGATCTCATCAAAAACGAACGTGGGAACCGGGTCGGTCGCGTTGATGACTACCTCAATGGCGAGCATTACGCGCGAGAGTTCGCCACCGGATGCCCCTCGTGCCAACGCTCTCGGTTCAGCTCCGGCATGGGGCTGCAATAACAGGCGCACGAGGTCGTTGCCGGTTGCAGAAAATTCTGGGGCAAGCTCAACTTCAACGTGCAGAACAGCATCCGGCATTGCGAGGGCGCCGAGTTCGTCAGTGACCCGGGCACCAAGCTGTTCTGCGGCCGCTTGGCGAAGTTTCGTAAGGGCGGCGGCAAGACTGGTGACCAACTGATGGTCGGCATTCGCTTCCAGGGTGAGCTCGTCGATGCGGTCGGAGTCTGAGTCAAGCTCGAGAAGCCGAGTGCTGCCGCTGATTGCGAACTCAATGGCCTCATCTAGGCCGCCTGAAAATTTACGCGCGAGCATGCCCAGTTCAGCCCGCCGTTCCTGCACGATTTCAAGCTCTCGGGAACCGTCGGCGTCGAGCCCGGCCAGATAGCTGGAGAGCTCGGCTGCGATGTCGTTCACGACGAAACCCACGTTAGCGATGGCGGCAACCAGGGGAGGCAGGACGATATCGTGGGTGGCAACGCGATCCAGGGCCCGCCTCGCGTTTTCTAGGAGAGCCACGACGTCGGGCAGATTGTCCGGGTTTTCTTCGGCGGAGATGAGCTGTCGGGCGTGTTCGCCAGCCAACCGCAATTCTTCGAGGTTACCGAGGCGTTCTGCGCGTTCCCCAAGCTCAGAGTCTTCGCCCGATTGCGGGGCAATGGTGTCGATTTCGGCCAGTGAAGCGCGCAGGTCGCTGGCTTCCCGAGCGCGCAGTTCTTGCTCCGTGAGAAGCCTGTCGAGTTCAGCCTGATTGGCCTGCCAGCGATGAAAGGCGTGCTGATAGTCGGTGAGCACGCCGACCAGCTCCACTCCCGCAAAGCGATCGAGGGCATCGCGCTGGGCTGTTGCCGAACGCAGGCGCACCTGATCGCTCTGTCCATGCACCACGACGAGATCGTTGCGCAGGTCACCGAGCACGCTTGCCGGAGCGCCTCGACCACCCACCATGGCGCGACTGCGTCCTTCACTAGAAACGGATCGCCCCAGAATCAATTCCGGACCATCAAGGTCTCCCCCGGCATCGCGGACGCGTTCTGCCACGGTGCTGACGGGATCGATGACCCATCGCCCCTGCACGAAACTCTGAGCCTGGCCCTGACGAACGGTGCCGGCATCAGCGCGATCCCCCAGCAACAATCCGAGCGCGGTAACAACCATGGTTTTCCCCGCCCCGGTTTCACCGGTTACGGCGGTGAAGCCCGGACCGAGCGGCAGCGTGGCCTCAGCGATGACTCCCAGGTCGCGTATATACAGTTCGTCAATCAATCGCGCCCTCGCTCTGTCAAAACTGGCCACATCCATGTGGGTTCCGCGCGGTCATTCGCGGTCATTCGCGGCCCACCGGCCCTCGCCAACCGGTTACCGGCAGATTGAACTTATTGACCAAGCGGTCTGTGAACGGGCCGATGTGCAGGCGGGCCAGGCGCACCGGCACACTTGAGCGCCGCACTATCACTCGGGCGCCCTTGGGGAGATCTTGCGTGCGGCGACCGTCGGCGCACAGCACCGCGCTGGCACCGGTTCGGGAAAGAACCTCGACGGCGAGTGAGGAATCGGGTCCGACGACCAGCGGCCGAGCAAACAGGGCATGGGCGCTCAGCGGCACCAAGAGCAGTGCTTCAACACCGGGCCAGACGATGGGGCCGCCGGCCGAAAACGAATAGGCCGTTGAACCGGTCGGTGTAGACATGACGACGCCGTCACAGCCGAACGACGAGAGCGGACGACCATCTACCTCAACGACAACCTCGATCATGCGCTCGCGGCTGGCTTTTTCTACGGTGACCTCGTTGAGGGCCCAGGTTTCGTAGACAACCTCGTCGCCTACTTTTACCCGCACCGACAGAGCGAGACGTTCCTCTACCTCATAGTCGCCGGCCAGCGCACGGCGCACCGCCTTGCCGAGGTCGTCACGCTCGCTCTCGGCAAGAAATCCGACGTGGCCGAGGTTGACGCCGAGGAGCGGCGCCGAACAGCCACGCACCACTTCGGCCGAACGCAAAACGGTGCCGTCGCCGCCCAGCACAATGACCAGTTCAAGGTCCGCTGTCGACACGGTGTCGCCGAGAATAGCAATGTGACCGTTGAGCGCAGGCGAGGAAGCGAGCAGATCCGATCGTTCGTCTCGGGCCAGCACTGGCACTGCGCCTGCAGCGATGAGCTGCTCGCAGACCGTCGCGGCTGCCTCAAGAGAGTCCGGACGCCCGGTGTGTGCCACGATGAGAAAGTATCGCGCGGTGTCGTTCAACTCGTCACGCTCCCACCAATGCTTCGATCCGGTCCATCCATTCTGTCGGATTAGCACCCTGGGCGGCACTCATCCAGCAGAGATATTCGTGATTTCCGGCCGCTCCGATAATGGGCGAGGCGATGATGCCGCACGTCTTCAAGCCCAGGTCCCATCCCGCCCAGAGAACACCGGCAACAGCGTCGCTTCGTAAACCCTTGTCGTGCACGATGCCTTCCCGAATGCCACCGCGGCCCACTTCGAACTGTGGCTTAATCAACAGAACGAAATCGGTTCCCGTCGCAGCAGTTTCCACGAGGGCGGGTAGCACTGTTGTCAGTGAGATAAACGAGAGGTCTGCAACGACGAGGTCGGGGCGAGTGTCGACTCTGGACGCTCCGGCAAGAGTTTCCCACGTGGCGTAACGGATGTTGTACCCCTCAACAAGGAACAGCCGCGGCTCGTTCTTCAGTTGCGCCGCGAGCTGGCCGTGGCCAACATCAGCCGCGATTACCTGAGCGGCACCGCGTTCGAGTAAGACCTGGCTGAAGCCGCCGGTGCTCACACCAGCGTCCAGCGCGGTGCGGCCGGTGACAGTGATCCCAAAGGTGTCGAGGGCGGCGTTGAGCTTGTGGGCACCCCGGCTCACATAGTGGTCCGTCGCGGCCACCGCAAGAACGGCGTCCGCTGCCACCTTGGTGCTGGCCTTCACGACCGGAAGCCCATCCACTGTGACGAGGCCGTCGGCAATAAGTTTGGCAGCGACGGTGCGGGAGCGAACCAGCCCTCGTTCGGCCAGTGACGCGTCGAGACGGGATGCGGGCATCCACGCTGGGGGTTGGTCGTCTGCTGCTGCCTGGCGTACGGATGCATCAGGCAGGGCGCCATTATTTACGGGATCGAGCATAGAAAAATTAGTTTCCGGATCGTGGGAGGTGACAGGGCCGACGGCGTGGTCGCCGTTCATGACTGTTCGGTTGTTATCGAGGTATCGGCAACTTCCAGCTGTTCGCGCAGTCGCTCGTGCAGGTCAGCCAGCGCCTCGGCACGCTGCGCGAGCGGTAGCGCCTCAATGTCGGCAAGTTGCGTGGCCACGTCATCGAGTGCATGGTCGGGCGTAACGCGCTTAGAGTTCACATCTTCTAGGCTACTGCGCGAGATACAGTCGCTCCGGAACGTTGAGTCCATAAATTGCTCGCCCAGAATGGTAGATGGCCGCGCAGGCAGCGCGCAAGAGGTTAATTCCACCGTCGCCCTCCCTGAGGATCTCTACATCGTTGCCCTTGATGCGCACGCTGGCACCGTTCACCGTGGCGGTCGAACCATCTTTGGAGAACGCCGTAAGGGGGTAGGGCTCGTGAAGTTGCTGCAGATTTTCGATGATGAAAGCTGGCCGCGAGTCTTTGTCGGCGGCGAGGGCCTGCTTGGCCCGGTCGATGCCGGTGAGAACCAGCACGGCAGGAATACCCGCGCGATTAGCACCCAAAATATCCGTATCGAGCCTGTCACCTATGAAAAGAGCGTTTTGGGCGCTGAACCGGCGGGTAGCTTCTAGAAAAATTGCCGCCTCGGGTTTGCCGGCCACCACGGGCAGTCGGCCCACCGCTGTATGCACGGCGGAGACCAGGGTGCCGTTACCCGGGGCGATACCGCGAGCCACCGGAATGGTCCAGTCGGTATTCGTCGCAATCCAGGGAATGCCCTTGCCGACGCCGTCCGCGTTCAGCGCGAAGGCTGCCTCGGCCAAATGTACCCACCCGACCTCGGGCGCAAAGCCCTGAATAACAGCGGCAGGTTTGTCGTCGGCGGAACGCGTGACCACGAAACCTGCCTTGACGACCTCGTCGACCAGTCCGTCGCCACCGATCACCAGGATGCTCGCCCCAGGTTCCACCTGTTCCGCCAAAAGCCGCACAGCGGCCTGGGGCGAGGTAACGACATCCGCTGCGCTTACGCTCAGCCCCAATTCGGTGAGGTGATCAGCGACCGACTGATCGGTGCGCGATGCATTGTTGGTGATATAGCCCACGCGTATGGCCAAAGCGGCGCGGTTGAGGCTGTCGACGGCGAGGGGAATCGCCGCCGGGCCTGCGTACACCACGCCATCCAGATCAGCCAGTAAAACGTCGACGCCATCCAGCGGCGTCGGCGACTCAGGCTTTCGGCGCTTCAGCATCCGGCTCCGTCTCATCGCTTACCGACACGGATGCCGCGTCCTCGATTTCCGTCGACGCCACGTCGTCTGCGTCATCGTGTGCACCAGCGCCGTCAGGCGCAACAATTTTGACAGCCGCGGCCTGCTCGTCAGTTCCAAATTTACCGGCGGCTACGGCACGGGCAGCTTCGCCCGGAATAACTTCGTCGTCAGCAGTGTCGTCTCCGGCATCAGCTGCGAAGTAGGCGAGAGCGTCGTCATCGTCGTCTTCCATCTCTTCTATCTCTACGGTTTCGTCATCATCACCGGAGGCGCCGAGAGCAGCATCAGCACGAGAGGCTCGCTGCAGCCATTCAGCGGCCTCGTCTTCGCGGCCAAGGACGCTCAGCACCTCAGCGTAGGCCGCAAACAGTTCGGGACTGTAAGAGAAGGCCGTGTTGGGGTTGAGCTGGGGAATTTCGAGTTCCACCAGTGCGGCATCCGTTTCACCGCGGTCTAGTCGGGCACCAGACATGGCGATCGCCAGGCCAACCTGCACTGCGGGAGACAACGTACTGCGATCGACCGAGCGGCCGAGCTCGAGAGCACGATCGGGACGTCCCACACCGCGTTCACTATCCACCATGAGGGGCAATTGATCGTTAGATCCAGAAATGCGCCGATAGGTGCGCAGTTCACGCAGGGCCAGAGCGAAATCCCCTGTGGCATAGGCGGTAATGGCAAGGCTCTCGCGCACCACGCCGATGCGGCCAGCACGCCGTGCGGCACTCATAACGTGGCGGTGGGCCAACTCTGGGTCTTCGTCGATTACCCGAGCGGCCATGGCCAGGTGACGACCGACCGTTTCGGCGTTCTCTTTGGTGAGGGTCTTCAATTCGTTGCGTGCAATCCGGTCTAGGTCACTGCCCGAGATGTCATCGGGGAGTTCCGGATCATCGTGACGGGGACGTACCGAGCGCAACTCGCGCTGCATGCGCTGCTCTTCGGTCATCTCCTCTTCAACAACGCGCGCGCCACGGTCGTTGCGGGCTGGAGCGCCGTCGCGCGTCCAGAGCTTCTTACCGGCATCAGCGCGAGGCGCACCGGCACGGTTCGGCGAGCCACCGCGCTGGGTCCACGGCTTGCTGTCGCTGTCGCTACGCGGACGATCGTTGCTCGGTCGATCGCTACGCGGACGATCGCTGCTCGGTCGATCGCTACGCGGACGATCGCTGCTCGGTCGATCGCTACGCGGACGATCGCTGCTCGGTCGATCGCTACGCGGACGATCGCTGCTCGGTCGATCGCTGCTCGGTCGATCGCTACGTTCGGGGCGTCCGCCATCCTTGGACCACGGCTTCCGCTCTCCATCACGCTGGGGCCGTTCAGAGTTGCCGCGATACGGAGGCCGTTCCCCGCCCTGAGACGGACGATCAGAACTCCCGCGGTACGGCGGGCGCTCCCCACCCTGAGACGGACGATCAGAATTACCTCGATACGGAGGCCGCTCCCCGCCCTGAGACGGACGATCAGAACTCCCGCGGTACGGCGGGCGCTCCCCGCCCTGAGACGGACGATCAGAACTCCCGCGGTACGGCGGGCGCTCCCCACCCTGAGACGGACGATCAGAACTCCCGCGGTACGGCGGGCGCTCCCCGCCCTGAGACGGACGATCAGAATTACCCCGATACGGAGGCTTGACTCCATCACGGTTGCTCGAGGGCCGACCCGTCGAAGGCCGACCGCTCTGGTTCGAACGACGGTCGTCCTGACCATTGTTCCGGGAATCGCCGTCGCGGGGACCTGAAGGGTTCACTGATATCTCCTGTGTAATTAGTCCGGCATTTCGACAGACAGGCCTAGCTTAAGCCATTCGCCACCACCTCACTAAAATTCAGGTTCTGCGTGGGGTGGTGGGGTGTTCGCGGGGTGTCGAGTTATGGGATTTTTGCGGGAGGTATCCGCACGTTCTTCGCGGATATCTCCCGGAAAAGTCTCATTGTCTGAGCTGAGGAGCGAACACCCCACCAGCCCATACTCCCGGCACGTGGCAACGGCACGTGGCAACGGCACGTGGCAACGGCACGTGGCAACGGCACGTGGCAACGGCACGTGGCAACGGCACGTGGTCACGGCACGTGGTCACGGCACGTGGTCACGGCACGTGGCAACGGCACGTGGTCACGGGCCGGGGTGGTTAAAGCAGAATAGCCACCCCGTGGGGTGGCTATTCTGGTGTTTCAAGTTAAGTCCGGCGGTGTCTTACTCTCCCACAGGGTCCCCCCTGCAGTACCATC
>Ga0307486_1001601_pt1 | contig 16990 bp, 11 predicted proteins | sample CBIW02metaG_FD_203663 | JGI IMG/M metagenome (GOLD analysis project Ga0307486, IMG submission 203663) | Sea-ice brine microbial communities from Beaufort Sea near Barrow, Alaska, United States - CBIW 0.2 | ecosystem: Environmental > Aquatic > Marine > Coastal | place: USA: Alaska | collected... | reverse complement strand
GGCATGGTGACCTTGTTCAAAAACCCGGGAAAAGACGGCCAGTCCGGAGAAATCCGGGGGCAGGCTCCTTTCCATGAATGGGACGGCTACCTGCTGAGCCTGCCGGATCATCAGGGCAATATCTGGTACCGGCTGGTGCTGGTCCACAAGACTCAGGAATGGGCCTTGCCCATGAACCAACTCCTCGCCGCCACCACCAACCGCGAAGACGTGCTGGCTTACTGGGACCTGATCCGCCAGTACATGGACGTGACCAAGTCGCTGCCGGATATTCCCCTGTTCGAAGCCCATCGTCAGTTGGACCTCACCACCCGCGCCCAAGACGAGAAGAAGGGGCGAGATCCCTTGTACTGGCGCAATATGAGCGAAGAAGATTACGAAGCCTTCAAACGCGAAAATCGGACCGACCTGGCCAATCACTCATGGCGTTAGTGCAGCCGCTTCCCCTGGGATCGACGCCAGCGGCCAATAGGGGTAGAGAGCCCTAAGAACGACGAGCACAGCAGCGCCTGGCTGCGGGTCAGCCAGGGTTGAAGTGGCTTAGGCTATTGAATTGATCGAACGCGACACCTAATTCATGAGCGTACTGGAGAACGCCCAATTGCCCGCGCACTGCGGCTGTGTTTGCGAAGTATCCCCCTCTGGCAGGATAGTTGGCACTACTTAATTTCTAACCAGTTGGGCGGTTCCGGTGTTGATAGTGTCTCGATATTCCGAAGAACGTAAAGCGGCGGTGCTGAGCAAGTTGTCGCCTCCGATTAACATGACCGTGCCTGAACTGGCCCGGGCTGAAGGAATCTGCGACCAGACCCTTTACAATTGGCGCACACAAGCCAGAAAGGAAGGTCGCCCCGTGCCCGGATCGAAAGCCCGATCAGAACAATGGTCAGCCCAAGCCAAACTCGCCACCGTGATTGAGACCGCCACGCTGTCTGAAGACGAGCTTAGCCGATATTGCCGGGAGAAAGGGCTTTATCCAGAACAGGTCCGGCGCTGGAAAGCCGACTCCCTGCAAGGCTTTGAGCGCAGTGGTGAGCGAGACAAGGCTTTTCGTCAAAAGAGCCAGGCGGATCAGAAAAAGATCAAAAAACTGGAACGAGAGCTTCGCCACAAGGAAAAGGCACTGGCTGAGACCGCCGCCTTGCTGGTACTGCGAAAAAAGCTGGATGCGCTCTGGGAGGACGACAACGGGGACGACTGACGCCGGTCCCAGAGCGCAGGACGACGGTTGATCTGATCCACGAAGCAAACACCTCGGGTGCGCGCTTGTTCCGGGCCTGCGGCGAAGCCGGCATTGGTTTGCGCACATATCGACGCTGGTACCATGACGGTGCCATAGAAACCGACAAGCGTCCCGACGCGGCTCGTCCGGTACCGTCGAATAAACTGAGTGATGACGAGCGCAACAATGTTCTGGAGGCCTGTAACGCCCCGCAATATCAGAATCTACCGCCATCCCAGATCGTGCCGTCTCTGCTAGACGAGGGTCTGTATCTGGCATCTGAGTCCTCCTTTTACCGGATACTGAAGGCGAGTGACCAGCTACACCACCGGGGTCAAAGTCTGGCTCCAAGGCGCTCGGCAGAGCCCACAACGCATGCGGCCACCGGCCCGAATCAGGTCTGGTGCTGGGACATTACCTATCTGGCCACGGATGTTCGTGGCTTGTTCTATTACCTGTATATGCTTGAAGACGTGTACAGCCGAAAAATTGTTGGTTACGAGGTCTACGATACCGAGAGTGGCGAGTATGCCGCCGAGTTACTGCAGCGCTGCTTGTTACGGGAACAGTGCCTGCACCAGCCCATGGTGCTGCACTCGGATAATGGTGCGCCCGTGAAGGCCCAGACGATGAAGGCGAAGCTGGAAGAGCTGGGGGTGCTGCCCTCATACAGCCGGCCCCGGGTCAGCAATGACAACGCCTTTGCGGAGTCGTTGTTCCGGACCTTGAAGTACCGGCCGGAGTGGCCCTCGTCAGGCTTTCAGAGCCTGGAAGACGCCCGGCGTTGGGTTGACGATTTTGTGAGTTGGTACAACACCAAACACAAGCACAGCAAGCTGCGCTTCGTGACACCGCAGGAACGTCACAGTGGTCGGGATGTCGCGATCCTGAAGCAGCGTCAGCGTGTTCTGGAAACGGCAAAGAGCCAAACTCCGAATCGCTTGGGGAAACGGGCCATCAGGAACTGCGAACCGGTGGGGCCCACGACCTTGAACCCGGAAAAAGAAGTGGCCGAAAAAAAGGTCGCATAAACGATAAATCAGTGCCAACTATCTTGAAAAACACCGCAGTGGGAAGAAAAGGGTTATCCGGCGCATCTGAAACGTATTGGTGAGTTTTCTTGGTCGACTCTGGAAGATCGGATGGAGAAGAGCGTACCCAATCTGGCTCGGGGAGCCATGGTTTAGGCTTGACTTAACAGAAGTTGCTTTGGGCTTTTCTTGGCTGAATCGGATCAGCTAGCTCACAAAGCAACTTCTGGATGTCCACATAGAAGGCCGGAGGCGGTCAATGCTATAATCCGGAAAATGTTTTGTTGACTTAACTCTTGGATCCAGGCCGCCCAGTGGTCCAGCCACAGTAGAAAATGATCGCGAGACCGGCCGTCCCCCAGCGCTACTGGCGGGATCGACGAAAAGTAAAGCTATAACCAAGAGAATAGGCAGTAATATTCATGGAAGATTCATTTGTGCCAACAGAGCGTGCCTTTGCCGACCTTATCGCTAATGGGGACAGCATTGGCCTGATAAGGGACTGGCGAGACGTCATTTTTTATACACTCTTTGCGAAGAAGCGACATGACTTAGAGTTGCCCGTCATACTTCCAATTGAAGGAGGGCAATGCTTCATTGGGAGCCCTGACCCGCTGGCAGCACGGGCGGCGATCGAAGACTATAGTTCCCCCGAGGAGCTGGATGTTTTTGTCAAACCGGTGCCTTTGAGTGAGCTGGCAAGGAATGCATACCTTTTAGGTGCGTGGCTCTGCTGGGCCGGGTCCAAAGTTATTATGAACACTTCGCTGATGCATTTGATCGGGATGAAGGCTCTTACGCAGGAGCGTTCAGGACAAGAGCGTTTGTACCAAGCAAAGATCCTTGAACTTCAAAACCCAGGCGAGGCTAACGAAAAACCTAAGGCTCAAAGCTGGGTCATCAGCACAGTGTCGCGAGATTTGATTACAGAAGTCGCCAGTGAACACGTAATCTTTGACGATCGGGGTTTCGTGATGTTTGGGTCAGGCTTTGGGCGTTCAGGTGGTGCCAAAGAACGCAGCGAGTTGTCGGCTGAAGAGCAGGTACTGTTTGATTGGTGGGGTCAACCTTTATACGACTACGTGGCTTTGAAAGAGGGTACTGGAGGAGCGAATGAGCATGACAAGAGCGTAGATACCTATGTCCCGGCTCCTACAATCGTTGATGAAGCGCATCTTTACTCTTTCTATGATCTTGAGCGAGCCGTTTATAACGAAATCATGCCGGATGCGGCCAAACTACAGCTGGAAGTCATTGAAGGCCAAGTGATTCCCGAGGTGGAAGAGGAGAGCGGAGGTGAGCTTTTACGAGTGGAGGGGCGCCGGTTTCGTATCTTGTTTACTGACCACCCGGAGTGGAGTTTGCCTCTAGGCGGCGGTGGGCTCTCCATGGCAGATTACACAGAGGATGTTTGGCTGCCCAAGGAGCCTGGAGTCCATGAACTGCCAGACCACTTCAGGTTGCGGCTTATACGGGCGATTTCCTGGGTATTGTTCTGGCAAGCGCGTGACCCGGGTAAACCTGCACGGCTCGTGCTGAGCCAATTTGGGGGCGTAAAGCCCTTTTGCCCTGATAATATGAACCGACTCTTTGTGCCGGATGCGACAGATGGACGTTTTCCTGTTCTGGCATCCATGCCGTGCGGAGCGCAGCAGTTTTGCGTGCTTGTTCATGGTGAAGTGTCTGAAGGATACGTTTGCGAGGTTTTGGAGGAGTGCGAGGTTCCCGCTTCTGATCTGCCTCGCGGAATAGCTGGGCGAGATTTGCTACTGGTTAACGGTGTAGTACCTTTTGTTTCCATGTGCAGGTTCCTCGTTGTACCCGTTGCTGCAATAGAGTTTCCGGAGGGTTGGTACGCAGGTGTTCGTACATCCAATACTCAGCTTATATCTGACTTTAAATTCTACTTGGCGGATCAGCACCAGAGTGCTCAGGCGAAGCTTGAAAAGCTAGGCAAGAAGGATTCCCTTGGCACTGCTGGCATCCTCGGGATCAGCCTTGCCTTCGTCATTATCGTGTTTGTGATTGTCACGATGCTTGAGTGAATAATCGGCTGGTCTTTTAATGGGCCTTATCCGCGCCAAGAAAACGATCAACAACGAGAATCGTACCAACCGCAAGAGCGGACTTTATAACGCCCCCAAGTAAGATCGGCAGAACACCTTTCATGAATGCGCTCTCTGGCCCAATGGTAAGAGCCAGCCATGCCCCGCCAAACCCAAGGCAAACGGTATGGCCCAACAGCATCGCTAAGAAGGCCAGCACAATCTTTTTTACGTTCCAACCACGTTCAAAGAGCAAGCCAACTACGGCAACTGCCAATGGAAAGGCAAACAGGTAGCCGGCGGTGGGCCCAGAGAAATAATCCAGCCCGCTGGAGCCCCCGGCAAGAACCGGAAGCCCCAGAGCTCCGAGACTCAGCAACAGGATTGTTGAGGCGGTACCAAGTTTCCAGCCGAGAAGCCCTGCCGCGGTGAGGAGCACATAGGTTTGCGCGGTGATAGGTACCGGCACCATTGGTATCTTGATGTAGGATGCTACGGATAAGCACACAGCTGTAATCACGATGGTAACCAGTTTCCAGCTTACTGACCGGTTATTTGGATCCAGAGGGCTGAAATTTTGGCTTGGTACAGGTGTCATCATTTTCCCTTGTCTTGAATGTCGTTTCTCAATGAGTCATACCCCTCACCGTCGCACCACAGCCTCCGACTGATTCAACATCGCGATCAACGGATTTTTCCTAAACACGTAGTCCTTCAACAGGTATCCCAACAGCAACCCAAGGGCGAATCCGCCTAGGTGTGCGGCCCAGGCCACGCCGCCCTGGCCGGAAAACATGCCTGCCGCATTGATCAGGCTCCAAATCAGGAAGTACCAGTGTGATGCGAGCTTTTTTTGATAAACGATAATCATGAAGGTCAGGCTCGCGTAGCGGAACCACATCAGGTACAGGCCGAAAAGGGCCGCGACAGCGCCACTGGCGCCAACCAGCAGTAAAGGGCCGTCACTGGTGTTGAGCAGCATCAGCTCGGCCAATGCTGCTATAACGCCTGCGAACAGATAGAGCGCCAGAAACGCGCCATGGCCCAAGGCATCTTCAAGGTTGTCGCCAATAATCCACAGGAAATACGCGTTGCCTGCCAGGTGCATTAGCCCACCGTGCACAAACTGATAGGTCAGCAGTTGCAGCATAAAGAGTGCAGGGCTCTGGGTATCTGAGTTTAGCGCCAGATTCATGAAAATCCATTCATTGGCTTCTGGTGACAGCACACCCAGGCCAAATATCAGGCTGCAAAGAAGCACCAGTGAGCGGGTAATCCAGGGCGTGCGATGTGGCTGCACGTTGTATTCCGCTGGCATGGCTGTCAGAAATTGGAATAGCCAAGACTTCCAGGTCACTTTCTGGTTCAGGTCAGCTAACGCTTGTTGCAATTTGGGTGACTGCATCACCTGATCTATTTCATGCTTGTCGAGCCAGACGCCGTCGCAGTCCGGGCAGCAATCGATTTCGGTGGTGTAGTGCGCAAGCAGCTGATAGTGGGTCATGGTTACTCGGCAACGTCCGCACAAACGGTCGCTATTGCGAAGCGCGGGGCCCAGATGAAGCTCGTGGTCGTAATCGTCCAGGCATTCATGCTGTTGGGCAATGGCGTGGTTCAGTGACCCGTCTTCAAACCACAGGCCGCGGCAGCCACCGCAGTCGAATATGGCCGGGTTGCTGGTAGGAGTAAGGCTTGCGGTGATGCAGGAGGGGCAATGCTTCGAACGTTTTCCAGACATGAAATCCTTTTCCTGGTTCAACAATATTTTTGGTGTCTGTTTCAGAGCCTGCGGGAATAAAATATCACTCGGGTTCGTTCAGGTAGTTGCGTGCAAACGTCTGTAAATCCTCCGAGACGCGTCGGCGAATAGAAGCCCGATCTTGCGGTTCAAGGTCATATTTCCAAGCCAGCCGTTCGAAATCTTCGTCTTTGAGAGAAATGGTCAGCCGGGGTCTGGCCCGGTTCTTTTGATACGGCAGTTGCAGAACTTTCCGCACCATGTCGGAGGAGGTCATGTCTTGCAGCGCTGCAGATATCCGAAAAGCCCGCTGAATGTCATTAGAAAGGTCGAAGGCCATTTGTACGGCCCTTAGAGCTTTATCTTCCTTTGACCAATCTGGTGGTGCTGCCATGGGTTTAACCTGAGAATTACGCCCCCGCGTTTAAGGGGGCGCCGGGTTTACGGTGCGGGTTTGTCTTTGAGGCGCGCCAGCACGTTGTTGACCGCGTCTTGCTCGCCGTCTATGCCGGCGGCCTTCAGTTTTTCGTCCAGGTTGGCGCCGGTTAGTTCTTTTTCAAGAGTGGCGCCTGCGGTCTGCCGGTCTTCTTCCCGGGCCTGGCGTTCTCGAATGCGCTCCAGGGTTTCTTTTGCAGTGCCAAGTGAAGACTTTTGGCTGTTGATGTTGGTGTCAATCTGGGCCGTTGTGCGCAGCACGCGCTCGTTGGTTTTCACAACTTGTAGTTCCCGGCGGTAGTCGGCCAGTTGCTTCTCGGCCCGCTGAACGCGATCTTTCAGGCTGGTAATCCGCTGTTGTAGTAATGTCCGGGTTTGAGTCAGTTCCGCTGCGCGACGTTCGTGGCCAACAATACGTTCAGCTACTTCTCTGGCCAGATCTTCCTGGCCGGCTTCAATAGCCTTCCGGGCATTCTGCTCGCGCTTTGCTGCACTGTCCTGCTCAGAGCGAATTTGCCGACCTAAAGAGGCCGCTTCAGCCATCAAGGCGGCCAGTTCGTGTTTGGCTTGCGACAGTTCTTGCCCGGAATCTCGCAATTCCTGTTCAAGAATGCGATTGCCCTGGCCATCTACTACGGCTTCGCCGAGTTCGTTAACGCCACCGCGCATCGCGGTCAGAATTTTATTCAGTACGGATCTCATATCTGCGCCCTTACTTAAGCCAGGTAGTCTTCGAATGTCTGCAAAAGGTCGATGGCATTCTCGGCCAGCGTAACCAGTTCCTGCATGATTTCGGCTTCGCCGGAGGTCGGGCTGAGAGCGCCGTAGACTACGTAATGGCCGCCGGTTTTGCCAAGTGAACTCAAAGGCATGGGAACGCTGATTCGCAGCATGTTTTCATGCAGTTCGTGCAGGCGCTCCGGGTTCAGTTCCTGTTCGTCAAAAAGATACACAAGGCACAGAATTTGAGTGTCGGTTACGGTAACGTATACCGGTGTTTCGTCTGCCCCCGAAACCGTAACCTGAAGCACGGGTTCTTTCCCCGCGATGGGCATTACGTCGAAATTTCGGCCGGCATGAGTGGATTCACTCAGGGCCAGGATGAGGGTTTGGATATCCACGAATAGCTCCTTCCTATGGCGTTTAATTGGTTCAGTTAATCCGAACGAACCTTGTCCTACGGATTGACATTTTATGTCAATAATCCTAGTGTATACGTTGCAATTAAAAATTTGCAACAAATAGTTTGTTCGCGCTATAAAGGCGGTTTTGTCCAACAAGAACGGCCAATTATTGAATTTACCGGAAAGGATATCTGGTCACGTATGGAAATATTCTTTGTTGTAGCTTTCTCCTTTCCGACCGTGGTTTTTTCCATACTGCTGTGCGTAGCCATTTTTTATTGGCTTATTTCCCTGGTGGGTATGGGCGATGTAGAGGCCGACGGTGATATTGATGTTAGTGGCGGCTTCAGTGGACTAATGGTTACCCTGGGACTCCAGGGCGTGCCTTTGCCTTTGGTGCTTACGCTTATATTTCTGACGAGCTGGTTGGCCAGTTACTTCGTTGATCTCATTTTTGGCGCTCTTATTCCTGCCGGTCTGCTGCATTGGATCTACGGCGCTGCCGTCATTTTTGCGGCTTTAGCCGTTGGGGTACTGGCAACGTCGATTGTGGTACGTCCACTGCGGCCTCTGTTCCATCGTGCTTTTTTGCCACCCCTTCAAAAGCGAATTATTGGCACCCCTTGCGTGGTAATTTCCTCGAGTGTTTCCGAAACTGCTGGCCGGGGCGAGGCTGTTCTCAATGGCGCCCATCTTTTACTGCAGATACGCAGTCAGTCACCGCTTTCCCATCGGGAACGGGCGGTCATTATTGAACATATTCCAGATAAGGATGCTTGGTGGGTTATTCCGGAATCCGAATTCTATTCCGGTGGCTCTGCTGAGTAACCTCCCCGTTTAACCCGTTTACACCTTTTTAAACCGCTCAGGAGAATGACGAAATGGATTTATCGTGGATGATGCCGGTACTCACGACCGTCGGTGTTGTGGTCTTGTTGATATTGGGTGTGCTTGCCCTGTTCAATGCGTTCTATCGAAAGGTGGACCAAGGGCAGGCTTTGATCGTGAACGATCTTTCTCCTACGCCGAAGGTGTACTTTACCGGCGCTATGGTGCTGCCGGTTATCCATCGTTCGGAGACCATGAAAATCTCTGTAATCACGCTGGAGTTAAACCGAACCGGCAAAGAAGGGCTGATCTGTAAGGACAACTTGCGCGCGGACATCACCGTTGCCTTCTATTTGCGTGTTAACGAAACAGCCGGCGACGTGCTGCGGGTGGCTAAGTCCGTGGGAGTTAATCGTGCCTCTGATCGCGATGCAGTCAATCAGCTGTTTAACGCCAAATTCAGTGAGGCGCTGAAAACCGTCGGTAAAAAGCTGGAGTTCATGCAGCTATTTGAGGAGCGCCAGTACTTTCGCGATTCCATCATTGAAACCATTGGCGAAGACCTTAACGGCTATGTACTTGAAGACGTCGCTATCGATTACCTGGAGCAGACGCCAAAAACCTCTCTGGATCCCAATAATATTCTGGATTCCGAAGGCATCAAGCGGATTACTGAGATTACCGCATTCCATAATGTAGAAACCAACCGGCTGGAGCGTGATCAAGAGCTGGAAATCCAGCGCAAGAACGTATCTGCCCGCGAGGCGTCGCTGGAATTGGAGCGCAGCCAGGCTGATGCAGAGGCCCGCCAGCGCCGTGAGATTGATACCTTGCAGGCCCGTGAAACCTCCGAAACCGAGCAAGTACGTGAGCAAGAGCGTGCTCGCGCCGAAGCCGCCCGAATCAAAACCGACGAAGAACTGGCCATTGCTGAAGAGAACAAGCAGCGCCAGATCGAAATGGCGATGAAGGCCCGTGAGCGCGCGGTTCAGATTGAAGAGGTAAGAATTCGCCAGGCCCGTGAATTGGAAGACGTAAACCGTGAACGTGCGGTTGAGCTCGAACGCATCAGCATGGAGAAAGCGCTGGAGGGCGAGCGTAAGGAAATTGCCGATATCACCAGCCAGCGAATTGCCGTTGAGCGCAACGTGGCGGAAGAGGAAGAGAACATCAAGGATGTTCGTAACCGTTCCCAGGCTGAGCGCCTGAAAGTAACTAAGGTGGTGGCTGCCGAGGCCGATGCCGACGAACTTAAGTTGATGGATGTGAAGGCGGCTGAATCAGCGTTTGAACGCTCCAAACTGGAAGCCGAACAGATTCGGGTAACCGCTCAGGCAGAACTGGACTCAGCCGAGAAACAAGCCATTGCTGATGAAAAGCGGGCTCGCGGCCGTCAGTTTTTGTCTGCCTCTGATGGCCTGGCTGAAGCTCAGGTCAAAGAGGCTCAGGCTTCTGCCATTCGGGCCGATGGCCTGGCCCGCGCCGAAGTTAAATCGGCAACTGCGAAAGCCGATGAAGACGCCGGCATGGCGGAAGTTCGGGTGCTGGAACAGCGTCTTGAAGCGGACGCCATGGGCGAAGAAAAACTGGGTCTGGCGAAAGCGGGCACACGCAAGGCCATGGTGTTGGCCGAGGCCGAGGGTGAACAGCGTATGGGCCATGCTAAGGCAGATGCCCGCGAAGCGATGGCTAAGGCAGAAGCCTCTGGTCTGGTAGCGAAGCTGAAAGCCTACAATGACATGTCTGAAGAAGCCCGCCGCTTTGAAGAGTTCCGAATGAACCTGGAAGTTCATGAGAAGGAAGTGATGGCGCAGATTGAAGCGCATCAGACCGGCATGTTGGAAAATGGCCGGGTAATGGCGGCCGCACTGAAGGATGCCAAGTTCGAAATGATCGGCGGCGACGGCGGCATTTTCGAGAAGTTTGCCCAGGGTGTGGGCTATGGCAAGGGCGTGCAGGGCGTGCTGGATAAGTCGCCGTCTTTACAAGCGGCCCTGGCGGGTATTGCCGGGCGTGTTGCCGGTGAAAAGCCTAGTCGCACCTCTGAAAAGGCTTAATATTATGGGTGTCCTCTGCGCCTGAGCCGGCGCTGAAGGTGCCTTTTTTTGTGCAAGTTACCCCTCAGTTCAGGATGATTTGGTATGTCGACGGATCGCACAGGCCTCGAAAGCATTGTTCAGGAAGGGTCTGCTTTTGAGACCATTCAGCGGCGCTTGAAAGAGCAGGGCGGGCAGCTGCGGGCGCAGGTTTCAGGGCTGAATGAGGCCCGCGAAAAGATTTTTGGCAGTGCTGGTATGAATGTGCTTGGGCGCGCTCGGGTCAGAACCGAGAATAACGCCATAGCTCGTGATGTGGTGCGTCTTGGCGACAAACTATTGTTTGGTTTTAACCTGCAGTTGGGGCTTCGTAAAAGCCTGGCGATAAACGATGTATTTTGCCTGTATCACTTGAACGACGGCGCCGACGGTTTTGAAATGACCGAAGCGGCCATAGACGGTTCTTTTTTAAACGATGATCGGTTTACTACTGATTTTCGGGAATTACAGCAGTACTACAACACAGCCACCCTTTCGCAGTTGGTCATTCTTAAAGGCATGTTGCTGATGGTCTTCCGCATCGGCGAGAAGCTGAATGACTTACGAATATTCCGTTGGGAGCTAAAACCAGACGGTGAGGTTAGCCGCTATATCGACAATCGGGGTGAGCGGGACCTTACCTTTCCAGATAGATTCAGTTTCACCTGGACAACGGTGGGTCGTGACTTTCAGGTGCAAGGACGCTCCCCGCATCTGAATATTGCTGACACCCTGTTTGTCGATAACCTTCGCGGCGATATTACCTTCAAGGTAGAAAATAATACCTCCACCGGGGAAGGGATCTATTCAGACCCGGTAGATTCTGACTCGCAGTCCCTCGATGACGCCACTTTCGATTTCGCCGACCTGCACGAAATTCTTCTGGTGCGTATTCTGCCTTTCAACGAAAAACAGTGGCGTTATTACCTGTTTACCCGTGCCCAGCGCAAAATTGAGCGGGTGGACGCTATGGCCGGTTCGGTTGCATCGCTGCCCGACAATCATGGCCTGATATTTCCATCAGGTTATTACCTCACCACAGGCGAATTGAAAACATTCCAGATTCCGGAGGGAGATTTCCGCCTCAAGCGTTCGTTACGGGCCCCCAATGGGGAGGATATGTTGTATGTGTTTTTCGAACAGCGCACCGGCCAGGTGATTCTGTTCCGCTATAACCTGATCCGTAAACAAGCAGATGTGCCGCTTGTCGGGCATGGTTTTGCACTGTTTGAAAATGGCCATTTGGTGGTGTTCAATGCCAATAACGAGCCTTCTAGGGTGCACCCTTTACAGGTTTGGGAGACGCCATTTACCTCTGAGAGCTTTCACGCCCGGGCTAGTGTTGCTAACGATTCAGAGTTGGCGCGCATCGGGAACCCGGACTTGGTGCGTGGCATCGCCGAACTCAATACCGTTATAACGTTGGTGGAGGCTACAAGCTCCAGCGAGCGCCATTTTACAGCGCTGATTCGCACCCTGGACCGAGTTCTTGATCAGTTCTACTGGTTAACGGACAGGCAGGACGAGGCGCTCTTTGCGGGCCTTCATCAGCAGCTGGCCACCATTCGCGAAACCGCGGAGCTGGTGCTGGATGAATACGAAAAAGTACAAAGCATCAGGGCTCAGACGGATACTGCCATCAGTGACGTGGCACATGTTCAGAGCGTTTTAATGCGGGATCTTAAACCAGACAGTTGGAAAGCCCCAGACCAATTTGTTGGCTACCTGGCCAGCCTGCGGGAGCATCGCGGCCGGGTGCGAACGCTTAACGATCGTCGCTACGCTGATAAGCCACGCATAGATGCTTTGGAGCAGGATCTGTCAGAGGCCGAAGGGCTCTTGACCGAACGCACTTTCCGTTTCTTGGCATCGCCGGAAGCCCTGGAGGGCTATCGCAGCACCTTAACGGAACTGCAGGCTGCCCTGGCCGAGGCAGATAGCCGGAATGCTTTGCAAAAGATTGTGGAGCGGTACCGGGAGCTGACCACCGGCCTTGACATGATTCAGGGCATGCTGGCGTCCATGGCAGGTGACAATGCGGCTCTGGAAACGGCCATCACGAACAACATTTCAGGCATTTACGCCAGCATCAACCAGCAACGTTCGGAAGCTGAAATTCGCCTGAAAGAACAGGGCAGTGCCGAGGCTCGGGCTCAGTTCGCAGCTCGTATCCGCCTGTTCGAGCAAAGTTTGGCTAACGGTATTAGTGCGCTTTCGGATGTACCGGAGTGCGATGGTCTGATGACGCGTATGCTCGATCAGTTGCAAGAATTGGAAAGCCAGTTCGGTGAGTACGATGAGTTCCTTGCTGCCGTTCTGGAGCAGCGGGAAAATGCCCACGAAAGTATTGAAGCCCGGCGCCAGCAGCTTCAGGATCGACGGCAGCGCAGGGTAACCACCCTGATCGACGCTGGCGAACGTATTCTGAAAAATGTTAACCGTCGTACCGAACGTTTTTCCAGCCCCGAAGAACTGCACGCCTTCTTCGCGTCTGACGCCATGGTGGCTCGCCTGCGCAACATGGCCCAAGAGCTGAAGGCATTGGGCGCGGTTATGGAAGCCGATGATTGCCTCGGCCAACTGAAAACCGCTCAGGACACAGCCCTGCGCAGTGTGCGAGACAAGGCAGATATCTTTGAAGACGGCGGTGCATTGATCCGCCTCGGCAAGCATAAGTTCAGCGTTAATCAGCAGGAATTGGATCTCACATTGATTCCGCGAGACGACCATGTGCTGCTGCACTTGACCGGTACCCAATATTACGAAGAATTGGATGAGCCAGAGTTAGACAGTCTCAGGGGCTTCTGGAATATGAGCCAGCCGTCTGAATCTGACCAGGTTTACCGAGCGGAGTATCTGGCTGAGCTGGTCATTAACGAGTTTCGGAAAACGGCCGACCTACCGGTCAATGTCGCCGATATTGACGAACTTACCGGTTATATTCGTAAATTTGCATCTCCTCGTTACCAGGAAGGCTATGAGAATGGCATTCATGATCACGATGCCGCCCTCATTGTCAGTACTCTTTGGCCCGCGATTCAAAACGCCGGATTACTGCGCTTCAGCCCGAAGGCAAGGGCCCTGGCCATGTTGTTTTGGGCAGAGCTGAGCCAGCAGCAAGAATTAGCGCAGCAATTGCGTTCACGCTGCCTGTCTGCCGGCATACTCAGCCGCATAATGCAGTCGAATGAGTTGTTGCAGGCTCTGGAGCAGGAACTTGGCCCCAAACTGTCTGAATTCGTTGAAACCCATAAACTCACGCTGACGGAAAAAGGGACGGCCGAACGGACCTTGCTTAATTCCGCCGCTGAGTATATGGCCTTGCAGTTGGCGGAAGATTCGGAAGCCTTTGATATTACCCGCTATGCTGGTGAACTGGCCGAAGACTTCGCAGAAACTTTGAAACGGGATAACCTTTTTGCCCAGTATCACAAAGCCCTGAGTGTGGTGGCCAGCCAGCCGGCTGCCCGCTGGAGTATCACCCGTCACTGGCTGAAAGCCTGGATGGACAAGGCCGGTCACCAAGATCTGCTGCATTACCTGCCAGAAGTGGTGGCCGTGCTGAATGCAGGAGCGGCGATAAGCACCAACGTACGCAGTGTGGAGCTGGCGTTTAAAGTAGAAGGCCTGTTGGGACAGCACGCCTGCATCAACGAACGCTCCCTGAGCCTTCAACTGGATGAATTCGATGAACGCCTGCGTTATCACCGGCAGGAAATCATTCCCGGTTGGCAGCAGTTACAAAACGTTCGCCACAAAGTATTGGAAAAATGGCGTCATCAACTTCGCTTAGATGAGTACCGGCCCAAGCCGCTGTCTTCGTTTGTTCGCAACAAACTGATCAGCGAAAGTTATCTGCCAATCATCGGCGACAACCTGGCCAAGCAAATGGGCACCGCCGGCGAAGACCGGCGTACCGACCAATCTGGTCTGTTGATGATGATCTCGCCGCCTGGCTACGGCAAAACAACGCTGATGGAATACGTTGCTAACCGGCTGGGCCTGATCTTTATGAAGATCAACTGCCCCAGTTTGGGCCACGATGTTACATCTCTGGATCCCGAGAAGGCGCCGCATTCCACCGCCAGAGCGGAGCTGATCAAGCTCAATTTAGCCTTGGAAATGGGTAACAACGTAATGTTGTATCTTGACGATATCCAGCATACCCACCCCGAGTTTCTGCAGAAATTCATTTCCCTGTGTGACGGCACTCGGCGTATCGAGGGCGTATGGCGTGGCCGCACCAGCACTTACGATATGCGGGGAAAACGTTTCTGTGTGGTGATGGCCGGCAACCCCTACACCGAAAGCGGCGAAGTGTTCAGCGTGCCAGACATGCTGGCCAACCGGGCTGACATCTACAACCTGGGTGACGTGCTTTCCGGTATGGAGCATGCCTTTGAACTGTCCTACATCGAGAACAGCTTGAGTGCCAACCGTGTGCTCGCGCCTCTAGCCAGCCGGGGCATGGCAGACTTTTACCGATTTGCAGACTTGGCTGAAGGCAAAGCCGTAGCGGATTCGGACTTCGAGCACGATTACAATGCAGCCGAGCGCGATGAAATTGTCTCTCTTCTGAAGAAAATGATCCGCGTGCGGGAAACCGTGTTGCGGGTCAACCAGGCCTATATTGCCTCCAGCGCCCAAGCGGATGCCTATCGCACAGAGCCTACCTTCAAGCTGCAGGGCAGCTACCGGAACATGAACAAGCTGGCGGAGAAACTGTCGCCGGTGATGAGCGACAAAGAACTCGAGGCGCTGATTGACGATCACTATCAGGGCGAGTCCCAGCTATTGACTCAAGACGCCGAAGAAAACCTGCTTAAGCTGAAACAAATGCGCGGCACCCTGACCGACGCAGAGGCCGCGCGGTGGCAAGTCATTTGTGAGGAATATCGACGTCGCCAGGAGGCGGGTGGTGGTGAAGAAACCGGTGCAAAAGTTGTGCGCCAGCTTGGTTTAATTGTTGAACAAATGCAGCAGCTCAGCCCAGCCGTTACGATAAATCTCGACAGCCCGCCCGAAGTAGGTGAAGCGTTAACCGCCTTCGCCCGAGTGCTTGATGAATCCATTGCACCATTATTGAAAATCATGAATGGCAAGGTAAGCCTGGACTTGAGGGCCCAGCGCGAAATGGGCCGGGTGTTAAAGGTTATCCGAGAGGTGCAAGACAAGCTGCTTGCCCAAGAGCCAGCGAACAACGATACGAGTACATAAGCGTGGCAACTCAGGGCCAAGCGGATTCACTTTGCTGGGTAAGACACGATAACCGGCGCTAAGTCAGGTGCTGGTTATCATCTTGGTAAACACAAAAACGATAATACCAAAGCCAATCCATTTTATCATTTTGTCAAAGCCCGGGTCAGACGAGTTATTCACGTTTCGCTGCCTTGGTTTTTCAGGATTATAGGCAAGCAGTTCGAGGCTAAAGTGTGTAGTTCGCACCATACGCGTAGCCGCCACGCGAACACCGGTGTACCAGGCCTCGGGAAAGTCTATGTGCTCGGTTGGCACCAATAGGGAGCAAGATAGCCGCCAAATGTTCATACAGCCTCCGCGCACAAGCTTGTCTCGGTCAGGCATGTTGGCGGGAACATCAACGGCAGGAATTTCAATATCAATTAACGGGTTGCACACGTAGTTATCGTTAAGGCGAGCAACCACAATTACCGGCACGTCTTTTGGTACACCGGCGTTACCACAGAGAAAACGGGCCAGAAACGGGAAGCGCTCATCATCTGGCTGTGTGAAACATGGGGAAATCGAATTATCCGGCCATGCGGAAATAAGATTCCTCACGCTGGATTGAAGTAAATACAGGCTGCCCAATTGTCGACTGGCCTGTAATAAGTCCCAACTTATATAACGGATGAAGTATTTCCGTAAGGCTTCTGGAAACGGGTGAGTACCGGGGCTTCGCGGCAGTTTCCACGGCATTGCTTCCAACTGCTCCTGCGTCAGAGTTTCTTCATACAGCTTTACCGGTTCGGTTAGCAGCATAGCGCCTTGCGCTGGTACCAATAGAATTCGCAGTTGTAGGCTTCCGCCGCTGTCCTTGGGATCTTCGTTATCAGAGCCAGGCGCAGCGTTAAGCATACTAATTTCAAGCTTTAGATTGTTGAGATCTGGGAACAGGTATCGCTTGACCAGCGTATGCATTGCCTGGTGACTGCCCAAATAAGCTGAAGGCACAGGGCTTTCAGTTTCTACTGCCCCTGCATCTGTGGTGTCCAAATTGAGCGGCATTTCTGGCTCGGTTCCCAATATGGGGCCAAGCCAGCGATCAAAAATGGCGGATTGGTCCTTGGGTAACGCTGACCTGGGCACTGCGTCACAGAAAAGCATTGGCAGCGCCGGATTGCCCAGCCAGTCGATGCGGTCGTCATAAATAAATTTGGATTCTTGGTCTGGCGTTGTTGGCTCGGGGTGACAGGTGATAGACCATTGCTGCACGCTTCCAGGTTGTAAAGCCCCGGGAATATTGCCTTCTAG
>Ga0307486_1001600_pt1 | contig 16995 bp, 10 predicted proteins | sample CBIW02metaG_FD_203663 | JGI IMG/M metagenome (GOLD analysis project Ga0307486, IMG submission 203663) | Sea-ice brine microbial communities from Beaufort Sea near Barrow, Alaska, United States - CBIW 0.2 | ecosystem: Environmental > Aquatic > Marine > Coastal | place: USA: Alaska | collected... | reverse complement strand
CTACACCTCTTGAAAATTTAAAGTCTGGTATAACATCAAATCATTGCCGGCACTTTAAAATGAAAGTTCTCAAAAGCCATATGTCCGCAGAGATTGAATCCTTGATCAAGAATTCCCTGGATCCAAAAGCTATTGTATTCTCTGATAAGAGTACAAGCTACTTTAATATTGAAAAGTACGTGGAAGCTCATATAGCTGAAAAATCAAATAAGCAAACAACGATTGTAATGCTGAAATGGGTACATATTGCTATTAGTAATGCAAAAAGAAACTTTTTAGGAGTCTACCATAAAATCAATGGTGAACACCTGCAAAACTATCTTGATGAATTTGTTTACAAGCTCAATAGAAGATATTTTAAGTCAATTTTTGAAAGGCTGGTGGTAGCAAGTGTTTATCCTTACTGGCAAACTAACGAGTAATCAATTTCTTAATAATCAGTCATATCGATTTCGATAATCTAAAAATAAATTCTTTTTTCAAATGGCATCAGAACAAAATTTTACTTCATAATGTAATCGATTACGTTAAATATAATAAAAAATTCACTTTCAACCGGCTCAATTAAAAATTTGACAATAATGCCCTTGTAACCTTTTCGCTTTCAAGGGTTATTCTTTTAAATAAAAAACCTATCGCCCTTTATTTTAGAATAATTCGGTTTGAATATTTGGTGGTTTCGTCCTTTTTAGTCATTTTGTATAAGTTCTTCGGCTATTTACAATTACCCAAAATACATCGAGATTGCTTATCAGATGTATTCTTACCAGTGCTGCTGCTACTGTTGAAAATGCCAAAAAAACCAATACTGTTTATCAAACCAAGCAATAGAAAGAAGATATTGTTACTCATTTTGCTTTTGCCCAAGAGGTACTTTTGTTTCTTTCTGCACTTTCATTTAATCTCATAAACCAATCCGCGAATCCCGAAAAAAGTCGGTAGCGGAACCGCTCCACTCCAGGAAGCATCTTCTTACCCGAGTCCGCCAGATATAAAATCCTATCACGCTCAGTACTTGCCGGGACCGGTTGGAACTTCACCCAGTTGGTTGATTCACCTTCCTGACCCATTCTACCATATACCATTTTTTGAGAAAGCAAAGGTCCGGAATTTAGAAATTAGCCGGCCTTTTAGACGACCCTTCGCAAAAGACGGGATTCCCGGGCGGCCTATCCTAATTCTAAATTCCCGGTTGAAAGCATATCAAAAAATGGTAACGGCGATGGCTCTATGGGAAGTAAATCAAAACCGACAAGATTTCGTTCAGTTCAACCTTTATTTTTTCTTTTAACCTGAAAATCAAAAAAGGAAAACGCTCCGGATATAAAAAGTAAATCTGTGGATTTTGTTTAAAATGACGAAAAATTCATTTGTTATCGTTTGATGGTTTTTGACATTTCAAGGAGGTCAAAACCACCTTGCAGACCCCATTCTATATGAAAACGCGGTAAATCTTATTTCACTTCTTTCCCTTGCTTTTCTGAATTAAAATGTACCTTTTAAAAACTGGAATTCAGTAAATATTGACACCTGTAATGATCCCGATTTTGACTTTTTACTGATAACCGAAGCATTCAAAAAAGTACAGAGATCGGTTTTTTTGTTTCAGGTTTATGCAAATGGTTATTAGCCACTTTGTATGAAATTTTATAAGATGGAGCGAACAAAAAAGAATAGTAAGAGGGTAACACGCTGCGCTATGTTAAGGTTTTTCTACTTTTTCTAACTTATTGATTTTTTAATGTGTTTAAAGGTTATTGGAATTTAGAAACCACCGGAAACAAGAAGTTTTTCACGAAAAAACGTTGGCAGCCCAAAATAATCAACAAATTTTTCACTAGTGTAACGATTATTAAGTTGATTAACTATTATTTTTATTATATCTTTGTCATATGGCAAGGATAGGAAAACCAATTCAGTTAACCATGGAGCAAAGAGTGGAATTGCTTACCATGAGTCGATCGCGTAAGCTTGAGAAGCGTTACGTTGAGCGTGCGGAAATTATATTATTTTCAGATCAAGGGATGCTACTTGACGAAATTGTCGAACAAACGGGGCTAAGCAGACCTGTTGTTAATAAATGGCGGCAGCGTTTTCGTAAGAATGGTATACCGGGTTTAAAAGATGCACCTCGTAGTGGCAAACCAAAAACAATAACACCTGAACAAAAGGCTAGGGTTATTGAAAAGGCCTGTACGAAGCCAGACGATGGTTATACTAATTGGTCACAGGGGCGGATTGCTAAAGAAATAGGCATAAGCCAATCCAAAGTATTCCAAATTCTAAAACAAGCCGATTTAAAGCCTCATAAAATAGAGTATTGGTGTGGGAAACCGAGAGACCCGGAATTTGAGCAAAAAATGATAAATATAGTTGGTCTCTATTTGAGTCCTCCTGAAAATGCTATTGTGATTTGCGTAGATGAAAAGACGCAAATACAGGCACTTGACAGAACCCAGCCAGAATTACCCCTTCGCCCGGGAAACCCAAGGCGCCAAACAGCAACCTATAAAAGAAATGGGACGGTATCGCTAATAGCGGCATTAGCTGTTCATACCGGAGAAGTAACCGCTAAAACAATAAAATCTAATAACGCAGAAAATTTCTTAAAATTTTTAAAAAGCCTTGACAGAAAATACCGTAATAAAAAACTTCATATAATCGCTGATAACTTATCAATTCATAAACATAAAGACGTGAAACAATGGTTAGCAGGGAAGAGAAAAATCCAATTACATTTTACACCAACATATTCTTCCTGGCTAAACCAAGTGGAAATATGGTTTAATATTTTAACCAAAGATGTAGTGAAAGGTGGTGTTTGGCAATCATCTGAACAACTTGCAGATCAATTAATGGAATATGTGAAAACATATAATACAACAAGGGCAAAGCCATTTAAATGGACATATACGGGGGAGCCATTAACAATTAGTTAACTTATTAAATAATTATTACACTAGTTCAAAAAATCTTATATTTTTTATAAACGTGCAATGATAAGTAAGGCTAATCCGAGAAGGAAAAAAACAAACATCGCATAGATCAAGTAATATATTCCCTTAGGAGCACCTTCAAACTCCTTCCAAATGAATACACCCCAGGCAGCAGCGATCATTGTTGCACCCTGTCCTAATCCATAAGAAATAGCAAAACCGGCTTGTTCGGAAGCAATTAAGCTAAAAGACATACCTATACACCAGATGGCTCCACCTAAAATACCTATCAAATGAAGCTTAGGTCTTCCTTTAAAGAAATATTCTCTGTAGGTCACCTTATCTCCTTTTAATGGTTTATACATGAAAAAGGTGTTCCAAATAAAATTTGAAAGAAAAATTCCTATTGCAAAAACAAATACTGCTGAATAAGGAGTCATCAGACCCGCTTGAGGATTAGCGTAATCTGTGGCTACTGAGGCCGCTACAAAGCGAAAGAAGAATCCCATAAGCAACCCCCCAATTATAGAAATCCATAATCCTTTGACAGAGACTGATTTGTCCTGCGACTTTTTCCTATAGGCCACCGCATCCAGTACAATAGCAACTGTCACAAAACCAACCCCCAAAGACAAAAGAAACGGATCACCTATTGGAACAGCTATATAATTTATTAATACACCCACCACGAGTGCCAGTCCAATCCCTACAGGAAAAGCAACTGCCATTCCAGCAATATCAATGGCAGCTACAATCAGCAGATTAGCGATATTAAAAACCACACCTCCTAATAGAGCATAACCAAGAGCTTCCGGAGCGGCCTGACCTAAATCTTCAAAAAAGCTGCGTCCTTCTTCTCCTGAACTACCGATTGTTATACCAAATAAAAGAGATATCAGTACAATTCCTATAGTGTAATCCCAATAAAATAATTGGAATGGCCAATTTTTGGAAGCCAATTTTTGAGTATTAGCCCAGGATCCCCAACAAATCATCGTGATAAACAACAGGATAACGGCTACAATATAAGATTCAATGATTAACATATTAGATATTAAATTTAGGTTTCTTCGTTATAGTAATAATTTTTACACCCAGCAAATCGTTAAAACTTCCTCCAAAGATTAATTAGAGTCCTGTATCTTCTTAAACATATCCCCAAAAATTTTGTCACGCTTTAGATAAGTGGCTACACAGTATAGGTGTCTAGAGTCGTCAAAACTGTAAGTTATTTGATCCGTTAGAATAGGCGCGTGCCTTATTTCAGTTGAAAACCATTTTGGATTGATAACATAACCAATTGCAGAAATATCCCATATGACTTTGGACCATGCGAAATGATCCTGATTGTAACCTTTGACTATCTCAACCAGATAATCGCCAATTTTACCCTGCCCTGCTAAATAAGTTTCTAATTCAGGAATAGTTGTCAACAAGTGGGAGGTTACCGGCTCAGCGGACAATTGAATAAGGGGCACCCCAGAATCAAAAAGTATTTGTGAAGACAGTATATCTTGTTGAAGATTAAACTCTCTCGCTGTGTCCCAATTGAGACCTTTTCCAGCTAACCAAACAACTACAATTTTATTGATAATTTCCGGTTCCATTAGAATAGCTGAAGAAACATTGGTTGGCGCCCCTAATGTCAGAACATACAACGGCTTTTCTGAGGCCATTGCCCTTTTCAACATATCTTTTGCAGCTGCCCTTTCATAAGGCTGATCATGGCTTTGTGAAAAGCCTTCAGACCCGCGAAAGACAAAATTATCAGGTGTTCTGCCCATGTCTAGATTGTCCAATAAACAAAGGATTTCTTCATGACTTTTTTTCATTCCGTCTGCAGGGCCTTCATAGCGGCTATTATGATAAGGAGCAGCATAAATCGCCTCTACCTCCATTTGCTCAGGGGAAAGAAGTGCATACACCACTGCAAATTGATCATCTACTTCATTATAGGTATCGGTATCAATTACTACTTTTATTTTTCCTTGAGGTGGTTGTAAACGCTGTAGAAGACTTTCATCCTTAATCTGAGAAAATTCTTGTGAAAATGTATTCATACCTAGGGTTAAAATAATAAAAGTGAAAGAGAAGCATGCCTTTTTGATTTCATGGAACCTTCTCGTATCAAATTTGTGCAACTTGCCATTAAAACGATCCTCTGACCGATTTAAAGTAGTTTCCTTATAAATCATTTTTAGTTATTTAAATTTTAAATAAATATACACGGGGTCCTTAATCTTATTTGAGATACTATTTTTCACCCCATAGAATAAAAAGAATTAGTTTAACTTTTGTCTTATCTTCTATTACAAGTTCATCTCCTAAAAATCGGGGCTATATAATCCTGTCATTAACGCATCAATAATTTTTGCCACCTCATTAGGATCCATTTTTTCTACCAGATATGCTTGATTAGGATTTTCTCCTGGAAGCCATTTGTTGCTACCATCTTCTGCAACTTCTACCTGTCCTTCTTCCTGAAGATCCCAGTAATCATTGGAATTTGATATCGCGTATAAGATTGAAGCCTGGTCCCAACTTGCCCTTCCCTTGAAGTTATTATAAAGCTTATAGGCTCTCCACACCGGACTTTCGGGTGATAAGGTTTTTCGTAAATATTCTCCTCCCGTGATGATCTTATTGCCAATTTCCCAGCCTGCAAACACCACCTGTCCAGGCCAATTTTCCACAGAAATCCTAGTTGATTTCGGATCCGGACGATAAAAGTTAGCTTCTTTTCCCTCAGGGTACATCCCGCCCATACACGACCATAATTTCACTTTCTTTTTGATTAAATCTATACCTGAAAGACTACTATATTCATCAGGATTAGATTGAAGAAGATTACTTAAATTGGTTAAGTGGCCAATGGTTATGATCACCACGCTGGAATCAGGCTGAGCGGATAAAAGTCTGCGATACAAGTTGGTGGCATCCTCGGCATCAGCATAGGACTTAAGGCTATGTTCATATTCCTCACTTATCTCTTTCGTATATTTGGAAAACTCCCTTAATGGGATTCCTTTTTCAACCCCTATAGGAATGTCCGGTCTCTTAAAATAATGATTTATGGCATCTGTACATAAAGGGGCATATTTATCATCACTCGTGACTATTATCCCTAATATATCCACCGCCTCATGATCCGCTAGGGTATGTAACATGGCCAATGCACCAACATCATCTACGTCAGAATCTATATCGGTATCCAGTATTACTTTTATTGGCGTCTGAGCATATACTGCAACAAAAGCTGTATTAATGATCAGAAATAAAAAAATTTGAATGATGTTCTTCATAGTATGTAAATTAGGTTGTCAAATAAAAAGTTTAATCCGTGGCTTTTGATGGTATAGATTGAATAATTAGATTATCAAAGACTTCTGTTACCTGCTCTGGGCTTACCTCATCTTTTAGATAATTAATATATTGATGCCTTGGATTATCTGGCTGCAATCGCCACATAAGTGTTCCATCTTCAAATATATGGTTATAACCTTGGGTATTAATTTTAAAGAAATCCTCCCATCCTCTTACCGCAACGTATACCGCAATCAGGTCAGCACTATGACGGGTCTCTCCCCTTCCTTCCAGATAAATTTGATAAGCTCTTGATACAGGATTAGAGGTAGCTTCAAAATTCAATGTCTTCTTCCCTGTTGGAAATAACCTTGAAAAATCCCCACCTCCTGTAAAAATAATAGTGGTTGGCCAGTTTTTGGCCACATAGGTGGTTGCATCGGGATCGGGTTTAAAATTACCCCACTTAGCAGGATCCTGTGAGTAAGGGTATCTTCCCCCCATTATTACTACGTGCTTTACTTTTTGATCAACTAACTCCACACCAGTTAATGAACTTATATCGTCCGGAGTACTCTTTAACAGATTAGACAAATTGGATAAATAACCTACCGTAACAATAACTACACTCTTGTCGGGCTGCCTGTTCAATATTTCCCGATAAAGAGCTACCGCATCCGGGGCATCTTCGCCGAGACCTATGTTTTGCGGAAATTCCTCCGAAATTATTTTGGCGAACCTTGAATTCCGATACACACCAAGAGTTTTTACCGCACCTATGGGAATATCCGCTCTTTGAAAGTAGGTGTTGATGACATCTACAGTGGGAACGGACCAAGGATTTAAACTGGACACCATTGTGCCTAATATTTCGGCTTCTCCATTATCAGCCAGACTATGAAGCATGGCTAAAGCTCCTATATCATCAACATCGGATTCCATATCTGTATCAAAAATTATTTTTGCTGCTTGAGCAATTGCCGAAAAATTATTGAAACAACAAGAGGTAAATAAAATGGTGAAAAGTAATTTTATATTCATAATATGAGTTTATTAGGTAGGATAAATTAAAAAGAGAACCTGGAGCCGAAACTTCAGGTCCTTTTTTAGGCTGATTAGTATCCGGGGTTTTGCTCAATCGGTTCTGCAAGTCTATCAATTTCTATTTGAGGAATAGGGCGTAGTAGATGACGTGTCTCAATACCTTGTCCGTTTGCTGAATAATTTTGAATGCGCTCCAAAGCTTTATCTGTTCTAACCAAGTCAAACCATCGGTGCATTTCTCCAGCCAATTCACGGGCTCTTTCATCCAAAATCATATCAACATCCAGCTCTCCAGCCGTAATCTCCAAATTTTCCCCTGGACGGGCAGCTCTTTTCCGTATCTCATTAAAGTACCTCACGGCATCGCCTGTATTTCCTGCCATCATTAAGGCCTCGGCTGCGATTAGATAAGTTTCCCCAAGACGGAACACAATAAAATCCTTATTACCCCTAGCTTCATTCGGATTAGGACGTGTTGGATCCCAATACTTTATTAATGCAGGATGAAATTCTATTGTATTTTCCCAAATGGGATCAACAGGATCTCCAAGATTTTTTCCCTCTGGTAAGCTACTTTCATCATTATAGTAATAAGTCTCAAATTTACGCCAGATATCCGTTCTTTCATCTTTTTCTTCATCGTACAAATTCATCAGGAAAGACGTTGGTGCGTATCTAGTCCATGGTCTCCCCCATTGAAGCACTCTCTTCATACCAGGAATATCAGAATATGAATTGGTAAAAAACAGATGTGTGCGATTACCATTTCCGGAATTGGTGGGATCATTCTCATACTGTACTGAAAAAATAATTTCTGAGTTAATCTGATTCTCGTGATGGAAAATATCCGAAAAATTATCCAATAATTGATAAGTTGGATCTTCGATTACTTCTATGGCCAGATCTGCAGCTGTATCCCATTCTTCCAGAGTGAGATATACTTTGCTAAGTAAATGTTTCGCTGCTCCTTTTCTTATTCTTCCCCATTGGGAATAATTAGATTCCAGGTGACTGCCAGCATAATTCAAATCTTCAATTATGATTTGATAAACTTCACTCTGAGGTGCTCTTGTAGCTTCCCTTGTTGCTCCAACTGTGGGATCCAGCCTTAACGGAACGTCTCCAAACTGTTGTACTAACCAAAAGTAAGAAAGGGCTCGTATAAATTTTGCTTCTGATATCAATTGCGTTTTTCTTTGTTGATCCATTTCAACCTCGCCAGCAGACTTAATAACTGAATTCGAAATATTTATCATCTTATAGCAGGTGGTCCAAATAAATTCAACTTCATCAGCAAATGCGTTGAGGTCAGGATTATAATAATCAAATGGCAGGCCTAATTCAGCTTTACCATAAGTGAATAAATCTGTACCTAGAATTGATAATCGGAATGGAGCTTCTTGTTCACCATATAATCCCCTTAAATTTGCGTAAGCGGCATTAACACCAGCGATTAATCCAGCTTCCTCAACATAAAAACCAGCCGGATTAAGGACAGATCGTGGATTTTCCTCCAAAAAATCTTCATTACATGACAAGCATGTACATAAGGTTACGATTAATATAAATATTTTTTTCATTTTTTCTGTGTTAAATTGTTATTGGTTTTAGAATCTAGCATTCAAGCCAACTAGGAACGTTTTTGTTGCAGGGTAACTACTGGTATTACCACCTGACTCTGGATCCCATCCTTCGTAATTTGTAAAGGTAAAAGGGTTTTGGGCACTGATATAAACTTTTAAAGATTCAATCCCTGTTTCAGAAATGGTATTATCAGAAAAATTATATCCTAAATTTATATTTCTGACCCGAACAAAGGAACCGTCACGGTACCGTAATACATCCATATCTATATTACGATCACCTTGTTTAACAGGTCTTGGGTAATCATTACTGGGATTATCAGGAGTATGGTAATTAACGAATTTTGGGATATTGTACCTTCCACTAAGACCACTAAAACTATGAACAGAACTATTAATCATAAAATCCTGACGTGTGTTAATAAACACAGATAAGTCTATACCTTTATAGCTAAAGGTATTAGTCAATCCCCCAATCCATTTGGGTATAGAAGATCCAAGAATAGCCCGATCTTCAGCGGTTATTTCATTATCATTATTAAGATCTCGAACTTTAACCTGTCCGGGAAGTCTCCCATATGTAGCAGCAGCATCCGCTTCATCTTCTTGCCAGATTCCATCAAATACCAAATCATAAAAAACATCGATAGGTTCTCCTATAAACCATCGGTTTCCCACATCATCTCCTTCGCCATACAATTCTAATATCTCGTTCTTATTATAAGCTACATTTAAATTAGTTTTCCAACTGAGGCCATTTCGATTATCTAAATTAAAACTTGAAAAGTTAAATTCATAGCCCGTATTCTTTGTTGAACCAACATTTCTTAAAATATTATCATAGCCTGTCGATGTAGGCATTGCGCTATTTAATAGAAGATCTGTGGTTTTTATTTGATAATACTCTAATGAACCTGTTATTCGATTATTAACGAATCCGAAATCCAATCCTATATTCATCGTATGCGATGTTTCCCACTTAAGGTCTGGGTTCGGAAGATTATTTGGCTCAAATCCTAGAGCAGGTTCTGAACCAAAAAGATAAGCCCTTCTTGCTAAACCACCCATAGATCGATAAGGACTGATAGCTGTGTTACCTATTGAACCATAACTTACTCTTAACTTTAAATTATTAATTGCTGATGAATTTATCAAAAAGTTCTCCTCACTAATTCGCCATCCTAATGCTATTGAAGGGAAGAAGCCATATTTTTCGTCTTGTCCAAAGCGGGAAGAACCATCTCTACGTCCAGTTAAAGTTAATAAATATTTTTCCCTAAGCGTATAATTAAATCTGGCCATATAGGAAAGGATAGACCATTCCTGTTGGTCAGAATCAAATGACCGAAGTTGACCCGCTGATAAGTCATGCCACAACATCCTTTCTGAAGGCATTCCCATTGCTTCGATAATATTTCCTTCTTCCGATTGTTCCTGTATGCTATGAAGCAATGTTACGTCAATATTATGAATCTCATTAATTGTTTTGTTAAACATTAATAAATTCTCTAAAGTATAAGCCTGGATGTCAAACCTTGAATTTGTTGCCCGGTTCGGCGCACCTTGTAAATTAGCAGTATTACTGCCAATAAATCGACCGTCGTTCTCAAAAGTGAAATCAGGACCAAAATTCATCCGGTACTTCAGTCCATCCAAAATTTCATACTCCGCATAAATACTACTAAAGACACGTGTTCTGAATTCCTGGTTTACTTCACCTTGGAGATCGGCCAAAGGATTGCCTATCAATGCCTCATTTGTTGGAAATATCCGATAAGATCCATCTTCATTATAAATATTCCCTAAGGGACTTATTTGCATGGCCTGGCCTAAAACCTGTCCAGTGTTAACAATATTTCTTTTAGAGGTAGAGATTAAAGTAGAGGTGCCTATTTTAACACGATCGCTTATTTGATGGTCTAAATTTATTTGGAAAGATCCCCTTCTGAAATCAGAACTATGAATAATACCTTTCTGTTCCAGAAAATTAGCACTGACAGAAAATTGAGTTTTTTGACTACCTCCTAGAACACCAATTGAATGACTTTGCTGTAGACCGCTCCGTAAAACAAGGTCAAGCCAATCCACTTCATTCCCAGCTCTGTAATTTTCTAGCTCGATGGGATCTAACAGCACATCTAAGTCACTAGTTCTCCTAGAAGCTTCCTTATAATTAACCCATCCTTCTGCATCCAATACCTCTACCTTGTTTGAAATTTCTGAATAACCTAAATAACCATCATAAGTTATTTGTGTTTTTCCCTCTTTGCCTCTTTTCGTAGTTATTAAAACAACGCCATTCGAACCCCTAGCGCCATATATAGCGGTGGCTGATGCATCTTTTAACACCTCCATTGATTCAATGATATTCGGATTTATATCGTTTAGTCCGCCGGAGATTGGGATCCCATCCATAACAAATAGTGGGTCATTATTAGCATTAATGGAATTTATTCCCCTCACGCGTACGGTTGCACCTGCTCCAGGGGCATGGCCAGAGGCAATAACATCTACTCCTGCCGCTCGGCCTTGGAGGGCCTCAGCTGGATTTATAACAGGTACTGCTTGTATTTCTGCCGATGAAACGGATGATATAGCACCTGTTACCTGGCTCTTTTGTTGGGTGCCATAACCTACTACTACTATTTCGCTTAGGGCTTGCAGATCCTCCTCCATTTGGATATCAATTGTTGCACGAACGCCTATAACTATCTCTCGCGTTAAATAACCCATATAGGAAATAACTAAAATATCACCTCCTTCAGGCACATCAATTTCGTAGTTTCCATCAAAATCAGTGACAGCTCCAATTGAGGTGCCTTTAACCTGTACAGTAACCCCAGGTAAGGGTATTCCGGTTTGTTGGTCTGTTATTGTACCATGTAACGTTTTCTGAACCGCAGTTAAGTTCGCAAACCCTGTACTATCCGTTGCTGCAGACATGGATAAGGGTAAAATTAGTAAAAGCAAAATAACAATAAAACAATGCTGATACGTACTAGATCGTTTTCGTAAAAATGTGAACATAAGCTTCAATTTTTGGTTTATAAAAATAATTGGTAAATAATTTTTATTTACTTTTCGTAATGGCATCCAGAACTAATTCCTTTCGATAAGGAATGGAAGATTGTGCACCCATTCGTGTTACCGCGATAGAAGCTGCCTGATTTGCAAAATGCACTGCAGACAGCAAATCCTTACCTTCTGCAATAGCCAATGATAATGCACCGTTAAAAACATCTCCTGCCGCAGTAGTATCCACAGCTTCCACTTTGTTGGAAGGAATCTGGCGAAAACCTTCGTCATTCATTAGAACCGCACCTTTCGCCCCTAAAGTAATCACCACATTTTTAACCCCTTGGTTATAAATGGATTTCGCAGCCTTTTTTGCTGTAACAATATCCTTTACTACAATTCCCGTGAGCCTTTCTGCCTCATTGGAATTTGGTGTAATAATATCTATTAAAGGAAATAATTCAGAAATTAATGAATTCGCAGGTGCAGGATTTAGAATTACTTTAATCCCATGTGATGCAGCATACTGAGCAGCATATTTCACAGTATCCATGGGGATTTCCAACTGTATCAATATGACACTGACATCTGAGATTTTTTTAAGATAATTTTCAACATCTTCTGGGGTTAAATTCAAATTTGCACCGGAAGCAACTACAATGCTATTTTCCCCCAATTCATCAACTGTAATTAAAGCTACACCAGAGGGATCATTTTTATCGGCAAATACTCCATTAATATTAATTCCTTCTTCCTCAAATGTTTGTATTGACTGTCTACCAAAAACATCGTTACCAACTTTGGATATGAAAATAACATCCCCTCCTAATCTAGCTATGGACACAGCCTGATTTGCACCCTTTCCACCTGGATTCATAAAAAAAGCCCCCCCTAACACAGTTTCTCCCGGCACGGGAATATGTTTGGTCTTTACCACCATGTCCATATTAGTACTGCCAATAACTACCACTCGGTTTGTCTTCATTTTTGCTTTATTTTTAAAATTCGATAATTGTTAATGCTTTTAACAAACATATAACTTTATTATCTACATCAATATCCTATTTTCCTTACTTTTGGTAAACCTAAAACATCACATTTAGTTTTTTTTAAGTATAAACATTTGTAAACCAGCATTTTGAAATTTTTAAAACATTAATAATATAGAATCCTGAACTAAGAATGATCAAAACCGAAATTTTCCGCTTAATAAAATCTTTATCCAGTTCAGAAAAAAGACAATTTAAAATGTTTTGTAAAAAGCAGTCAGGACCAAAAGATTACATGGATCTTTTTCAAATAATTAATAAAGATTTGTTTATTAGTAATCCAGAATCCATAAGGCTGGAGTTTATTAAAAGGAATCCCGATAAATCTTTCGAAAATACCGCACAATATCTGTTAAAGCTCGTTACAGATTCATTGATCCATATTCGGACCCGAAATGATAAGCAGTTTCAACAATATTTCAGCTTAATGAGAGCAAAGGTACTTTTTGAGCGCTCAATTTCGAAGGAAGGATTTAAGGAGCTAAAAAAAGCGCAGAAACTCGCTAATAGCAATGAAGATAATTTGGCACTGTCTTATGGTTATAGCCAAGAACTCAGCCATCTTTCTGAGTTAGGTTTTCCGGAAATGACTGAAGATAAACTGATTGAGACCCACATGAAGATAAAGAAAAACCTTCGACAGTTACATCAAATTCAAGAACACTCTTCACTCTATCAACTTTTGAGATATAGATTACTTCATTCGAAAAAATCCTTATCCACCAGTGACAAAACAAAATTAAATGATCTGATTATCACCGAACTTAGTATTATTACTCGCGGATCGCCAACCAATTTTGAAACTCAGAAGACTCATTTGCTGTTTCAATCTTTCTTCTTAATGCAAACTGGTGAATATCAATCCTCAATAAAGTCATTTAAGGAATTAAATGAACTTTTTGAGAGTAAGAAGTCGCTGTGGAAAATACCTCCCTATGATTACCTAAATGCTCTCGAGGGTATTCTTGATAATTTGAGGTCTATTGCAGACTACGATGAAATGAAATTTTTCATAAAAAAAATTGAAAAGCTTTTAGAACAGAAATACCCTGAACATTTTCAGGCTATTGCTAAACAAACAGTCTATATCTATAAATTAAACATTCTCATTGAAAAAGGTGAACCATCTGAAGCGATTCAATTCTCAGAATCTATTCCAGCAGCTTTAACAAAAAATGAAAATCTTGTAAATTATGAAAAACGGGCTGAATTATTGTTCTTCATTGCTCTTTGTTATTTTTGTTCTGAAGATTATCAAAAAGCTAAAAAACAGATTAATACTATAAAGAATTTTGACAAGATGAACGTCAATTCTAATATCCACAGAGTTTCTTGGCTCTTGCAAATTCTTATTTATTACGAACTAGATGATTTGCTATATCTGGATTATGAAATTAGATCTTATAAAAGAACTTTTAAGAAAAATGGTGGAATATTAAAAACAGAAAATCTGGTATTTAAAATGATTAAGCATGATCCAAGAAGAAAAAATAAGCTTAGAAATATAAAATTCTTGAACAGAATTGCAAAGGATATCCCGGAAATAAGATGGAGTAATTATGAAAGACAAATACTTAAATATTATGATTTCATTTCCTGGATTTTCACCAAACTTAATATACAATAATAGCTTGGTGATTTCAATATGCCGAAGCGACCAAATCCCGCCTTTATTAGGAAATAATTGCGCATGACGGATTTTATACTTTATCCAATCCTACTCAGGAAGTTCAATATTTAATGGCAATACATGAGACCTGACAAAGCACTATTAGTTTTCGATTATCACTTTTTTTGAGGATATACTATCTTTAAAAAAACAGTATGGCAGAATGGAAAGCAAAGGCAGATCAATCTTATAAACCTCGGTTTGATAAAATTTATGTCAAGACACGATAAAGGAAGGGGCTAAAAACTGGCCTTCCCCGGGATCTGTAATTGCCTTTCCAAAGCAGTTATTGTGTATCTTTATTACTCTCGTAATAATGGTTATTTTTCTGTAAAATCTGATAATCCGTCTCGGATCCTTGATCTTTCATATAAGCAGCTATTCCTTATTTAATACTGTATCTTTCAACAGTATTAAATAAGGAATAGCTGCCTCAAAATGCTTCACTCCATAGTTTAACACCAAGAGCATCAGCAAAAATCTCTCTGGCGGTGATGCTTTTAATTGCTCTTGCAATCTTGGCAGCACTATACGTGTGTATATTCTGAAAGAAAATGAATTTCATATTAATCCTCAAATGCCATACAAGCCCTTTTTAATATTTGATCAACTTTAGGACAATTTTGCCTTTTTTAGTATAAGGTACCCAGTCAAGTTGCCATCGAAATCACCAAATGGCCTCGTTGATCCGGCACCACGTCGCGGGGATTCATAAGGCCACCGCATCTGTGTTCGCTGTTCATTATTTGCAGGTCAAAGCCCGGACCTACTTCAAGTAGTGCTATTTTTAAATCCTGCATCAACTAACATTTTTGGCAGCTACAACACAAACATCATAGGTTTTAGGTTGTTTCGATTAAACATTAATTTGGCTTCTACCTTCCATGGAAATTTCCAAGTTTTGCGTTTATCTATCCTTCCAAAACCGGTTTCAACTTCCCCCTGGTTAAAAATTTACCCCGCGCCCGTCATAGGCCGTTATCATTTTAAGAAAATGCAAAGCAACGGGATTTAGAAATTAGCCGGACTGTGGGGTAAACTCGATATCATATCCCTGTTTCTCTTTTCGTCCTATTCTAAATCCCGGTTTGGAGAGGCATCAAAAATGGTAATAGGATACTCTATGGGAAGTAAATCAAAACCGACAAGTCTTCGTTCATTTGAACCTCCATTTTTTCTTTCAACCTGAAAATCAAAAATGGAAAACGCTCCGGATATAAAAAGTAAATCATTTTAATCAACAATCTTTAGGTTACCAAAGCTCATCCCCGGTAAAATTATACTTAGAACTACCCACCCCTCAGCACATTCCCCTTTAACTTGTCACTCCCCAAATGACATGAACCGTATTGCGGGGAAAGCGCTTCGTCGAAAAGATCTTGGACACAGGCAAAAAAGTTGAACCCCTTCGTTGCGCTAATCCGCGGGAAAAGCGGAATCGCTCCACTCCGGGAAGCACTTTTTTGCCTGAGTCCGCCTGATCTAGCTCCTTTCACGCTTAGTACTTACCGGGACCGGTTGGAACTTCGTCCTGTTGGTTGATTTATCTTCCCGACCCATTCTGCCATCTACCATTTTTTGAGGAAAGCAAAGGTCTGGAATTTAGAAATTAGCCGGCCTTGTAGGCGAATCTTCCCAAAAGTCGGGATTTTCTGGCGGCCTATCCTAATTCTAAATTCCTGATTAAAAACATATCAAAAAATGGTAACAGCGATGGCACTATGGGAAGTAAATCAAAACCGACAAGGTTTCGTTCAGTTCAACCTGTATTCCCTTTTTTCAACCTGAAAATCAAAAATGGAAAACGCTCCGGATATAAAAAGTAAATCTGTGGATTTTGTTTAAAATGACCAAAAAATCATTTGTTGTCGTTTGGTGGTTTTTGACATTTTCATCCAACTCAATCAACTTTAAGAACACCAATTCATACCATCAAGCGTGAAAACTTATTTTACGTAAAAACGAAATAATATGTATCTTAAACAACTGAATCACAGGTAATTTCGATTAATTATGTGATCCGAATTTTTGGATTTTACGTCGAAAATAACGGTTCATATTTATGGATTTTAACGAAGTTCTTTGTCCCATGATTCTTTGATGGTTCGGGCAAAATTACAAGAAACCTTTGTCCTGAAAAAAAAAGTGGAATAGCAAGAGGGTAACACGCAGAGCGGTGTTAAGCATTCCTTTTTATTTACATTCAACTGATTATCAATTAGTTGTAAATTATTTAAATATTATAAAATTCTTGATTTGCGTCAAATGGACTCAAACCCCCAGTAAAATGGCAAGAATTTGCGTCAAACTCTAAAAAAAACGAAAAAATGGATGCTTTTATTAACATTCGGATCAAACGAGAAACGGCAAAACGTTTTCAGCAATTTTCTAAAACT
>Ga0307486_1001598_pt1 | contig 17014 bp, 13 predicted proteins | sample CBIW02metaG_FD_203663 | JGI IMG/M metagenome (GOLD analysis project Ga0307486, IMG submission 203663) | Sea-ice brine microbial communities from Beaufort Sea near Barrow, Alaska, United States - CBIW 0.2 | ecosystem: Environmental > Aquatic > Marine > Coastal | place: USA: Alaska | collected... | reverse complement strand
TAAAATAACTCACCCTATCACTCTACTAACTTGTGGGAGCTATGCTTTGCTGTATCAAGGACTTGAAAACTTTCAACATGGTGTCGACACGGCAACGGGTATTTTAATCACGAACTTAGGAACGCCTGATGCTCCCACTAAAAAGGCATTAAAGCCCTATTTAAAAGAGTTCCTGATGGACCCTCGTGTGGTTGAGCCTCCACCAGCCCGATGGTTATGGCGTTTGATTTTAAATGGCATTATATTAAACACTCGCCCTGCAAAATCGGCGGCGGCCTATGGTACGGTTTGGAATAGCGAAGGTCCAGGTGCGCCTTTATTAAATATCGCACAACGCCAGCTTGATGCGATCGCAGAGCAGGTTCGTCCACATTTTCAGGGTCGTGTTGAGTTTGCCTTAGGCATGCGTTATGGCAACCCATCCATTGCTCACGCCTTACAAGAACTGCACGCTAAAGGTTGCCAACGTATTGTAGTGCTCCCTTTGTACCCGCAATATGCGGCTGCCACGACCGCATCTACTTTTGATGCTGTGACAACAGAGCTGCAAACTTGGCGTTGGTTACCGGAATTGCGTTTTATCAACCACTATCACCGCCATCCTGGTTACATCAAAGCGCTGGCGAATAGCATTCGCGAATACCAAATTGAAAATGGTCAACCCCAACTATTAGTCATGTCTTATCACGGTGTACCACAACGCTATTTAGATAATGGAGACCCTTACCACTGTGAGTGTCACGCGACCTCGCGTTTAGTCGCTGAAGAACTGGGGTTATCTAAAGATGAGTATCAGGTCACTTTCCAGTCCATTTTTGGCAAAGAAGAGTGGATTAAACCTTACACTGATGCAACGATGAAGGCGCTACCTGGCCTTGGCATTAAAGATATTCAGGTTATTTGCCCTGGTTTTTCGGCCGATTGCTTGGAAACCATTGAAGAGATTGGAGAAGAGAACCGTGAGTATTTTGAAGAAGCAGGCGGTGAAAAATTTGGTTTTATTAAGTGTTTAAATGACCGACCCGACCATACCGAAGCCTTAGCGGATATTTTATTGCAACATACACAAGGCTGGGTTGAACGAGATAACTTTGATGCCGAGTTAGACTCAATAGAACGCCAGACGAGTAAAGACAATGCCAAAGCAATGGGCTGCCCTTTCGAAGACTCTGGTTCTAACTCTCCACACACAAAAAATCCCTTATTAAAAAGAGATTATTTTTGGTTTTGGTAGAGAGTCACTCTCAGTTAATGTCAATTAAAGCAAACTACGCCCGCCCTCTAACGGCAGCACAGTACCGGTTGTATAAGAGCAGTTCATTAAGTATTGTACTGCCTGCCAAACCACCATTGGACCAGGCTCAATACCTAATGCCGATTGCGCTAAACGGCTCTGCTTATAAGACTCACTATCCCCTTCATTAAATAAAATCAATGCCGGTGCGATGTCATTCACCTTAATGGTCGGGGCAAACTTTTTAGCAAATCCTTTACACATATTCTGCAAGGCCGCCTTACTCGCCAAATAAGCAATATATTGGCTAGAAGCCCGCTCCACACTGTAATCCGAAATCGATATCACATCCTTAAGAGGACTTGTCGATTTCTCCAGTAACGGTTGCAAGGCATTGTTTAGAAAGTAAGGAGTATTAACATGAAGCTGAAAAAGCGAATCAAAACACTCCCCTTCCACCCCTTGTAACTTATCCGTACCCATTGCATCCGGTAGCCATAAAGAAGCATTATGAATCACCAGACGTAAACTACCTACTCGTGCTTGAAGTGATTTAACGAGGTCAGGCAAACTAGCCTTCGCCATAAAATCGACTTGAATAGCAATGGCGCCTAATGCAACTAACTCATCCACTTGAATGCGCGGCGTTCGATAGGTAAATATGACCGGATAATGCGTTTCTGTCAAAAATTTTTTAACTAAAAACGCACCGATACGTTGACCTCCTCCTGTAATGAAAACAACATCTTGCAATAACTTCACTGCTATACACACCTTTTAAAATTATAAAAATAAGCACTTATACTTATATACCGATCAATTTTTTGAATTACATTCTCTAAAATTAATTGTTAATATAGCGCCAAGCAAATATACACCCTATAACAAGGCAATCACCCCACACGGTCTTGCACACATTGTCACGGCTTTAATCACACCCAGACACTTATTGTAACGTCATAAAATAAAGACTACGAAAAACCCATGCCGGAAAACCTCTACCTCCTGAACTACATCATCATTGGCAGCTTACTCGGTGCCACGTTGAACTATTTTCAATTTGGCTTCAGCAGTAGCTTTCGCTCTTTAATCGTCGACAACAACACGTTAGGCTTTCGTTCGCTATTGTGGATGCTCGGTTTAGCCATTCTGCTTTTTTCACCATTATTGGCTGTAGAGTCTTGGGAGGGGCAGACATTTGAGGGGTTTATTCGTCCTCTTAGCTTAGCCATTCCCATCGGTGCCTTTATATTTGGAATAGGCATGCAAATTGGTTGTGGTTGCACCTCTGGAACACTTAACAGAGTAGGCCAATTACAGCCTTTATCTTTTACAACCTTAGCCTTTATGATTGTCGGGGGTACGATTGCCGCGGCAACGTTTAATGACTGGCAAACCCTGCCGACTAGTCCAGCAATTTCCTTTCAAAATAGCTTTGGCTGGCTTCCAGGCCTCGCCATTCAGCTAATCATCCTATTAGGGCTGTATAAAGTATTAACATTACATGAACAAAAACAAACCGGGCAAATAGAGCCATTATTCCACTCTGAAAACTGGAAATTTCACCCCTATTTATTAGCAGGGTTACTGCTTGCAGTCCTAAATGCTATCCTATTTTTAGTCACTGGCGCTCCATGGTCAATCAGTTCAGCTTTTCCATTCTGGGGTATTAAGCTGATTGAATTCACTGGTTTGCCCATCGATTGGCCTTTTTGGGATTATGCACTAGAAAATAGTAAGTCTCTTAATCAAACGCCCTTTACAAACCCTGTCAGCTTGACGACCTTTGGTGTGATATTCGGCGCGCTTGTCGTCTCAATAATTCACCCTCGCGCCAAAATAAAAGCCACACCCGTTCGCTTATTAATGAGCATATTTGGTGGACTTATTATGGGCTTTGGTGCCGTGATGGCATCAGGTTGCAATATCGGAGCCTTCTTTAGCGGTATCGCCTCTGGAAGTTTACACGGCTGGGTATGGTTGGTGTTTGCGCTATTCGGTAATATTTTAGGGTTGAGAATGAGAGCTTACCTATTGAAGTAACCTTTCTTTATACACACTAAAATAGCGCAATCGAGATATCTTAATTTAATTAAGATATTGGCCACCCTATTGACCAACAGGTTGAATCCTTCCCGCTAAAGCCCCTGCAATCACTATAAAACCTGCGGAAATAAACAAGCAAGCCTCCATACCTGCTACTTGATACACATAACCCGACAATACCGTTCCCGCTAAACGTCCACCTGCATTTGCCATATAATAGAAACCGACATCTTTTGATGTGCCGTCAGCATCCGCATAAGAGACAATTAAATACGAGTGGACCGCAGAATTTAATGCAAAAACGACTCCGAATAAAACAAGACCAATCAGTAAAATCCATAAGGGATCATAAGAGAGCGTTAATCCCATTACTATAGGAATGATCGCCAACCCAAAGGCCAATAACATAGCCGTTTTAGCGGTTGGCAATTCACCCCTGTTAAGTCCCGTTAGCTTAGGAGCAGCTGCTTGAATCAAACCATAACCAATGATCCATACCGCAAGGTAGGTGCCTATTTCAGCATGTTGCCAACCTAATACTTCTGCAAGGTAGATTGGTAAAGCCACGACAAACCAAACATCCCTTGCGCCAAATAAGAAAAAGCGTGCGGCTGAAAGCTTATTAATTGCAGGACTTTTCGAGAACATCTCCGTAAACTTAACAGCATTTTTGGCCTTGCCCAATCGATTATCTAATAACCAAACAGATAACAGTAGCGCAACGACTAACAAGGTAGCCAATATAAATAAAGCGTTTGCGAAACCGACAGCGGTTAAGAGAATGGCGCCTAAGAAAAAACCAACGCCTTTTAATGCATTCTTTGAACCCGTTAATAAACTAACCCATCGATAAAGCCCACCATCAGACTCCGACACTAAACTTTTTATACTACTTTTGGCGCTCATTTTATTCAGATCTTTGGCAATACCGGATAACGCTTGCGCAAACATGACATAAGCAATGGTCAACCACTCCGGACTGACCGTCAGCATCAATAAGGCACCAATCTGTAGGGCCAAACCAAGCTCCATAGTCACTTTAAGACCTAATTTGGCTCCAAACCAACCGCCAAACAAGTTGGTGAGAATGCCAAAAAACTCATAAAACAGAAACAATAGAGCAATTTCAAGCGGACTGTAGCCGAGCTGATAGAAAAACAGCAAGACCAACATGCGTAAGGCACCATCCGTTAAAGTAAAAGCCCAATAGTTGGCGGTGACGATGCCATATTGTTGTACTGCTGTCATATATTGTGCAACCCTAGTAAGATTTACAGGTAACTAAGCGTTTAAAATGTTCACATAAAAAACCACCAGGCCTGGTGGTTTAAAGTATGAGCTTTAAATTAGACTTTAAGCCGATCTAACACCATTGAAGGGTAAATTATGCCGACTTATTCAGCCGACCGACTTTAAGAGCAAGCTCCATCATTCTCGCGACATAGCCCATCTCATTATCATACCAGGCGAGCACTTTTAGTTGCGTGCCTCCGACCACCATGGTGGAAAGCGCGTCAATCACCGAAGAGTGTAAATCACCTTCATAATCCACTGAAACCAATGGGCGAGTCTCATAGCCTAAAATATCTTTTAGATAGGTTTGAGAAGCCTGTTTAAACAGTTCATTCACCTCTTCAACCGTCACATCCCGTTGCATTTCCAACACTAAATCGGTCAACGAAGCATTCATTAAAGGCACTCGTACCGCTAGACCATTCAACCGTCCATTTAATTCTGGAAAAATAGAACCGATTGCCTTTGCAGAACCGGTAGTGGTCGGTATCAGTGATTCAAAACTTGCACGCGCTCGACGTAGATCTTTATGCCCATGATCCACCACTTTTTGAGTATTGGTTCGATCATGCATCGAAGTAATCATGCCATGTTTAATACCAATTTTTTCATGTAAAACCTTAATCACTGGCGCAATGCAGTTGGTGGTGCAAGAGGCGGCCGTAATAATAGAGTCAGAACCCGATTCAAATACATCATCATTGATCCCCATGACGATATTTTTAATTCCTTCGTTCATAGGCGCCGCGACAATCACTTGCTTAATGCCTTGATCCAAATAGGACTGGAGGCTTTCACGGGTGCGGAACTTTCCAGTGGCCTCAATCACAACATCCACATCTAATGCCGCCCAATCTACCGCCGAAATATCAGCAGATTGCGAATAGCTCATAGCGTGGTCGCCAATAATAATCTGATCTGCATCTTCATGTGCTTCATGATGCCAACGACCATGCACAGAATCAAAATTTAAAAGATGAGCTGAACCATAAGCATCCGTTGCAATTTCATTAATATGTACAAACTCGATGCCGGGCCAGTCATAAGCAACTCTTAGTGCCAAACGCCCCATACGGCCAAATCCATTAATTGCAACTTTAATCATATTACCCTCCTTATTTTTATTATCACATATACTTATATATTTGTGTTGGCGAATATTATAACGTTTTCACATTACACATATATGACAAAAAAATAACGTTGGGATAAACCGCAAATCAATACTGGTTGTTAACAAGCATTCTTACCTACCTGCTTAAACAAATCTTCCGAAAGAATTGAACGAGTTGGCAGATGGTCTTTTAAAGCTTTTAAAACAGATTTTGACAGCGTATCTAAAGAAGGACTTATTGAATAATGCATCCAAACGCCCTCTCGACGAGCACTCACTAAATTCGCTTTACGTAAATAAGCAAGGTGTCGAGATATTACGCTTTGAGGAACCTCCAAAACGACCATAAAATCACAAACACAAATTTCAGACTCTGCATGAATCAACAAGTTCAAAATTCGTAACCTAACCGGTTCCGAAAGTGATTTAAAGAATAATGAGGTATGTTCTAACTGATTCATAATTAAACGAAAACTCTATTTATCATATATTTATTGCTAAACTAAGTAAAAACAAACGCGAATCAACACAATATAAGAATTTGCTTAAATGCTCTCCGCTTTTCTATATAATACATGGTTTTGCAAAAACTGCATTCATTAGAGTTAAACTCGAGGCCCTTAAAATAAATGAAAAATCGTATGTTTGATGTTGTGATTGTTGGCGGTGGAATTTCAGGTTGTGCCTTAGCCTATGTACTGTCTAAATACACGGATGTTAAGTCGATTGCCGTACTCGAAAAATATGGTTCACTTGCCCCACTCAACTCAAATGCACGCGCCAATAGTCAAACCCTGCACTGTGGTGACATTGAAACCAACTATAAACTTGAAAAAGCTAAGTCGGTAAAGCAACAAGCCAATATGTTAGTCCATTATGCCGAGATGGTTGATAAAAACGATTTCCTATATAAATTTCCAAAAATGATACTCGCTGTAGGCGATGATGAGTGTGAACGCCTCAAAAAACGACATGAAGAATTTGCCGAAGACTTTCCTTATATGGAATTGTGGGATGCAGAACGCATTGCACAAGTCGAACCTGCCGTTGCCCTCATCGATGGAAAGCCGCGTCCAGAAAAGATCCTTGCTTGCGGGTGCACGGATGAATACTCTGCGGTTAACTTTGGAAACCTTTCAAAATCTTTTATTAACAGTGCTCGTAAAACCAATACTGAATTAAATGTATCGTTAAGCTCTAAAGTTGAAAAAATCAGTCAGTTTGACGACCATTATGAACTACAAACATCGCAAGGCACGTTTATGGCGCGTTTTGTGGTTGTCTCCGCGGGGGCTCATAGCTTACTGCTTGCCAACCAACTTGGCCATGGTTTAGACATGTCAATTTTACCGATGGCAGGCAGCTTCTACTATGTTCCAAAAATGCTCAACGGGAAGGTTTATACCATGCAAAACGACAAACTGCCCTTTGCCGCATTGCACGGCGACCCTGATTTAATCGAAATGGATAAAACTCGCCTAGGTCCAACAGCACTGGTGTTGCCAAAACTTGAACGATACACCGGAGGGACCTATTGGGATTTCTGGAAAAGCTTAAAGCTTGATGGCAAAGTGGTTCGTGTCTTCTGGGAACTATTGAAAGACAGTACCATTCGTAACTATATTTTCAGAAACTTTGCTTTTGAAATCCCTTGGATTCGTCAGAAGTTATTTGCTAAAGATGCACAAAAAATCATCCCTGGACTCAAACCAGAGGATTTAGAGTACGCCACAGGCATTGGAGGGCTACGTCCTCAGGTTATCAATAAAACCGACATGGTATTACAGTTAGGCGAAGCCAGCATTGTGCCTGAAGGTGAAAATCTTATCTTTAATATGACACCTTCTCCGGGAGCAACGACGTGCTTAGGCAATGCTTACCGAGATGCTCAAATCATCTGCGAGCGCCTAGGCATTGATATAGATAATGAGTTACTCTCCGAAGAACTGCTTGATGGGCAAGCCTGCCGTTAAACGGTTAGAAGCTCTTTAGTTTATACACGCTTATGATGCCTCAACAAACCTCCCTTCCCACCCACCTTATAACAGGTCTATTGGGGAGCGGAAAAACCACTACACTCAGACAACTCCTCCGTCAAAAACCCGAGCATGAAAGATGGGGCATCATTATCAATGAATTTGGTGAAGTCGATATTGATGCCGCTACGTTACAAAGCCAAAAATCTAACGATGCCGTCGTTTCTGTGTCGGGCGGCTGCATTTGCTGTAGTGCACAATACGGCTTAACCCAAGCGATTAATCAACTATTGGCGGAATCGGCAACTAACGCAATCACTCGTCTGTTTATCGAACCAACAGGATTAGGTCATCCCGCCAAAATCATCGATACTCTCACACAATCATCGTTTGTAAGACCACTTTCATTGCAACCCATTCTGTGTGTGATTACACCACAACAACTCACACCACTGCGCTGGCAAAAATCGTCTGTGATGCGAGATTTGGTCACGCTTTCAGACATTATTTTGCTTAATAAAACCGACTTAAGCAGTGTTGATGAACAAAATATCGCGCTTGAACTCCTGCAAAACGGCTATCCAGCCAAAACACAGGTAAAACCAACCCAACAGGGCTGGATTTCATTGGCAGAAATTCTCAAGTTAGAGCAGAATACCAACAACAAGAACCGGTACCGCTTTACCCTGTCAAATTCTTTCGAAGGCTTTAGGGTTCACCAAAAACAGACGACACAGAGATCAAAAGCAATTGAATCTTCACTGCCTGGTGTTCGTCAGTGTTTGATCCAAGTCGTATCTGATACATCAGAACTGTCCTCTATCGGTTGGATCTTCCACCCTAAAATTCAATTTAACCGTATTAAGCTCAAAAGTTTTTTTACCACGATGGCACCCTTTTTAAACCGCGGCAAAGGACTTTTAAAAACGGGGAATGAATGGCAACTGATCAATTGGAGCGATGAGCACCTCAGTTTTGAAGACATCGCTTGGCGCCAGGATAGTCGCCTGGAACTCCTTTTCAATGACACTATTGATCCCCAAAAACAATCCCTTAAACATCATAAGGACATTGAAAATCAACTACTTAGGTGCATTAGCAAAACTGAGTAATCTCTCTTTATAAAATAACAATAGTGAATAATACCCCACCTTTTTGGTCAATTATTTGCTAAAATCTTGCGTTACATTTTAATCTTCCGTGTGTAGTCTGAGTTAGGCGCTTTCGCCCAATTTTATTGAACTCACACCTACCGAAGGAAATTGCATGACCAAGCACATGCCCGACATCGCGTGCCAACCGCACCAAGCCCCTCAAGGGAAACTCAACTGGGTAGGAATGAGTGGAATTGAACTGCCTATTCTCGTTCAACAAGGTTTAGAGCCTAGAAACAGCGTTCGTCTCTCGTCAAAAGCGCAAGCCTATGTGAGCCTAGATGACCCTATGAGCAAAGGCATCCACATGTCTCGTTTATATCTAATATTAGATCAAATGGGCACTCAAGAAAATTTAACACCCAATCGCGTTAAAATCATTCTCGAAAAGTTCATAGAGTCTCATCATGATCTTAGCAATCAGGCATTTGTTGAATTTAAATTTGATTATTATGAGCGTCGCCAGTCCCTTAAAAGTGACAACAGTGGTTGGAAGCACTATCCAACCACTATTCGTGGTGAAATTCGCCAAGGCAAGTTTGAATGCGAAGTATCGATTGAAATCCCATACTCATCAACCTGCCCATGTTCCGCGGCTTTGTCGCGCCAACTCATTCAAGAAGCATTTGCAAAACAATTTGATGCTCATGCGAATAAAGGCTTGGATTACCAAACCGTGATGGATTGGCTAGGAACACCGGAAGGCATTAATGCGACTCCGCATAGCCAACGCTCTTATGCCCAGGTTAAGGTAAAAATGATTGAATCAGACAAGCTTGAAATTTCGACCTTAATTAACCAACTTGAAGATGCAGTACAAACACCCGTTCAAGCGGTGGTTAAGCGTGAAGATGAGCAAGAATTTGCGCGTTTAAATGCCTCAAACCTCATGTTCTGTGAAGATGCGAGTCGCCGTATACAAAGCAAACTTAACGAGTTTCCTGAATACAGCGATTACTGGGTGCGAGTGAATCATCTTGAAAGCCTGCACCCACATGATGCCGTTGCCATTGTCACCAAAGGCATCGAAAATGGTTATATTGATGAACCTAATCTGATGGATCCTATGTAAGCCATTCAGATTCATCCTCCCACAAAAAAGCCGGTTTAAGACATTCTTAAATCGGCTTTTTTGTGTCTAAAACTTAAAACCTACCAGGCCTGGTCAAAAAAACAAAAACCGCCAAAAGGCGGTTAGAGTTTTTAGAAATAATCGCTAAAGAGAAGCCAATACACCCTCAAGATTTGGGAGATGATTACTTTCTCATCAAGGCAAGTTCAAGCGAAGTGTAGTAACACTACACGAGTTTGGGCTTAACGCAGAAGAGAAAGCAATCAGCCCCAAATCAGAATGCGCCGGCTTGGATTTCTTTATATACATGTCTGGCATTATTGTCCGCCGCTTGTGCAAAAACTGGGCGGTCTTTATACATTGACTGATCGATGTTCATCGCATCCTCTACTGTACCGCCCGCATCGATCACTTTCTGAACTTCTTTATGCAGGTAAACCAAATAATCATACGTTTGGCGCTTAATGGTTGCCATATCAGTTGGCGTACCGTGCCCCGGAATGACAATGGTATCCGCAGGAATAATGTCCATCATTTTTTTGTACGACTCGACCCATGCAAAAGAGTTGGTATAACCAAAGAAGACTGGCATACGCTCATTGAACCCTAAATCACCTGTTAAGAGAAGTTTACGCGAAGGCACATAGACACTGGTAGAAGCCTGTGTATGGCCAGGCCCAAAGTCTTGCAAAATGACGGTTTCTCCACCGCCAACATCAATGGTAATAGGACGATCAAAGGTTGTAAATTTGTCAGTCACATTTCGAGCAGAATTCGTAATGTTTTTTCCAACCTGAACAGACCAATCTGCTTTAATCGAATCAAATCCTCGATTAAACTCATCATTTGCCGTACTACTAGAATATAAGTTTTTAACCCCAATATCTGCCCAATAGCTTGCTCCTAAATAAGCGTGTCCTTGGCTATTTTCTACCGCTAGCCACTTGACAGGCTTATCCGTTATCTGTTTGATTTGCTGATGTAATGAATAAGCCAAAGCGTTATTTGCGCCGGCATTAAAAACAAAAACACCGTCTTTGAAAACCATAAATGAGAGGTTGTTATTTAATCCAAAATTCGCTGGGTTATGCCATATCATGCTTCCCACGACAGTATAAACACCGTCAGTCACTTTGACTGCTTTTGGGATGGGCAGTGCTTCACCAATGTAACCGACTTTGCGTTCTACCTTAAGAACATCATCGGCATACGCGTTCGCGGCATCCGTTAATACATTGCTGTAAGTTTGTACTTCTGCAGCATATGCTTTGAATCCTTGGATATAAGGATCTTCAGTCACATTACTGGCGGCCATGGAGGGTGTATTTAAAAACCCCATAAGTAGTACAAGCTTCGAAAAAGAAAATGCTATTTTTTTTGTATTCATAAAAACCTCCTAATTGGGAATTTTAAGACTGACTCTAAACAACTCTTGTTTTCGCATCATACCACCATTAACCCTATTAGATTATCACTAAGTTCTATCTAGGACGTTAGAATTTTTATGTTCATAGACATCAAAGATAGTAATGGCCATCGCGGCAATGACTGGCCCGAAAAACAGCCCGATTACGCCAAAGTGAATTAAACCTGCAAAGGTCGACAGAACCGTTAGCAAAGTATGGTTTGCGATTGATAAGTCTTGTCCTGCCTGACCCATTCCGTTAGTAAGTTTGGTAATCATGATCGGGCGTATAATATTATCAATCACAAAACCCGTAATCACCACACCCCAGAAGCCAATCACCCCTGCCATGACATAATCTCCCTGGATCAGCGCATAGATGACAATTGGAATCCAAACCAGTGCGGCACCAACAATGGGAATAAACGAGGTCACGGCAATCGCCATCCCCACAAATAGACCAGGCAACCCTAATATCCATGCCACCAGTGCAAAAGAGACGCCTTGCAATATGGCAATACCGACCACGCTCAAGGTCAATACCGTTGATAAACTAGCGAAACGTTGCATAATCATACGGTCATAACGGTTTTCTAAAGGCGATAAAATGGCAAGGTGTTTCGCGATAGTGTCGCCATCTCGATAAAAGAAAAACAGCGAAAAAATTGAGAGCCCGATGAAAGCAACGAAAGAAGAGGTCGTGCCAACAATGCCCTCTAATAAAAATACGGTCGTTTTCTGCACAAAGGAGATAATTTTGGCTGAATTGGCTTTAATTTGTTCTAAAGCACTGGCTTGAGTCGCTTCACTAATCGGTAAATAAGCCAATAAGGACTGGTTTAAACTTGCCAAACTTTCTGCATCCTGCGCTTTAATCCAAGCTTGTGCCTCACTATACAGCTGCCCGAATTGCATACTCACTTCAATGAGTAAATAGGTCACTGGAGCAATCACGCCAACAAAAATGATCGCACTCATAACGGATGCGGCGAGCGTCTCAGAGTCATTGCAGTGAGGCAGTAATTTAAGATAGAGCCGATAACTCGCAGTCGCTAAAATCATCGCAAAAAACAGCGCTTCTAAAAATGGGGTAAACAACCAAATCAACCCTGCTAAAGCCAATAGCAGTAAAATAATTAAAAAACCTTCCTCATAAGGGCGATTGTCACGCATAATAAAAACCTCAAAGATAGCCAAATTAAATTAAATAGAAAACGGTTTCTACTGCAGCATTGAAGGTTGAAAAACTTCAAGAAATTTACCGTTTAGAACCAATAGATGAGTTTACCTTAATATGAATACTAATATTGCAGAAGTCATCATCCGCCCAGAAGGCTCCCTTCAAATCCTATCCTATCAAGAAGCTCATCTGCTATGTGACACATCCGATCAAGGCCTTAATGATCTCCTTAAGCAGTGTTCCTTAGCCGTACTCAACACGGGAGTACAAGAAGATGACGGCTTAGCCCTGCTTGAAAAATATGCGCGCTTTTCCATTGAAGTCGCCGTTAAGGGTCGTGGGGTACAATTGGTTATCAAAAATGCACCCCGTCATGCCTTTGTAGACAATCAACTTATCGTTGGTATTCGTGAACATCTGTTTGCTGTGATTCGTGATTTAATCTACTCTCGAAACGAAATTATGCAAAATCCACAATTTAATCTAGACAACTCCCACGGTATTACGAATGCGATTTTTCATATCGCTCGTAATGCACAATTGATGCGCCCCAACAGCCTACCGAATACAGTAGTCTGTTGGGGCGGGCACTCTATTTCAGAAGCAGAATATAAATACAGCAAACACCTTGGCTATGAATTGGGCTTACGTAACTTAGACATTTGTACTGGGTGTGGCCCAGGCGTGATGAAAGCACCTATGAAGGGTGCCGTGGTCGGTCATGGCAAGCAACGTTATAAAGAGGGACGTTATATTGGCATTTCCGAGCCAGGCATTATTGCGGCCGAAGCCCCGAATGCAATTGTAAATGAACTCTGCATCCTGCCAGACATTGAAAAACGCCTGGAAGCGTTTGTCCGATTGGGACATGCCATTATTATCTTCCCTGGCGGCGCTGGCACCATGGAGGAGTTACTCTATTTATTGAGTATATTGCTACATCCTAAAAACAAAGGGTTGCCACTGCCCGTTATTCTCACTGGACATGGTGGTAGTCAAGCCTATTTCGACTCGGTTATACACTTCATCAAAGTCACGCTGGGTACGGAAGCTATTGACTTACTAGAGGTGATGATCAATCGGCCTAAGGATGTTGCAACACGCATGAAAGAGTATATGGAAGTGATACGTCAGGATCGCAAGAAAAGCAGTGACGCTTATTACTACAATTGGCGAATTACCCTCGAACTGGATCAGCAACAACCTTTTATACCGACCCACGAAAATATGGCACAACTCAATTTAAACAGTGACCAGCCCCCGCATATCCTAGCGAGTCAGCTCAGAAAAGCCTTTTCGGGCATTGTTGCCGGTAATGTTAAAGCCGAAGGCATTCTGCAAATTAAAAAATATGGCCCTTTTGAATTAAACGGTGATCCAGAAATTATGGCCGCAATGGATGACTTGCTGCAAAATTTTGTCGAACAAAAACGCATGAAAATTGATGCAAGCACGTATAATCCTTGTTATAAAATAAATCGTCGCTAAACCAGCCTATCCAAGCCTACTTGGCCTGGTCAAAAACAGCCTGATAAAGCCCATAACGTATAACAGAGATTCCGCATGACATTTGAAGAATTTGACCTCGATGAGGTACTATTAAGCGCGATCAGAAAACAGTCGTACAATAAACCAACCCCTATTCAAGTAGCGGCTATCCCATTAATGCTAGATCGCAAAGATGTATTAGCTGGCGCGGCTACGGGCACAGGCAAAACAGCCGCTTTTGTGTTGCCGGCACTACAATACTTATTGGATGAACCTAAACACTCAAGCAGACATCCGCGTATTTTAATATTGTCGCCTACTCGTGAATTGGCCTTTCAAATTCATAAGGTTGTCAAAAACCTGGGCTCTTATGGCAATTTCCCTTCGGTCATTATCACAGGCGGCTTTAAGCTTAACGTACAAATCGATGTATTGACCCGAGCATGTGATATTTTGATTGCGACGCCAGGGCGTTTAGCAAAACTGATCGAAGAGGATGCCGTCACGCTATCATATGTTGAGATGGTCATTATCGATGAGGCTGACCGTATGCTCGATATGGGGCAAGGGCCAGTGGTTCGCGCCCTTTTGGATGCCATTCCAGGCGATTTCCAGGCGGGACTTTTCTCGGCCACCTTATCAGGAAAAGGTATTGAACAGTTTGCGGAGGATATCTTAGATGAGCCAGAAGTTGTACAAGTTGATGCCCCAAACACTAAGTCAGAACAGATTCAGCAAGTCGTTTATTTAGCCAATGACAAGGCACATAAAGATGCCTTGTTAAAAAATATTTTAAAAGATGCCAGCTGTCAAAGTGCGATCGTCTTCTGTAATAAAAAAGAAAAGGCCATTGAAGTCACCGAGTGGCTGCAATCGCAAAATATTTCCGCTCAAGTATTGCATGGCGATTTTACTCAAGCGACTCGCCTAGACAAAATGAATAAGTTCAAAGCCAACAAGATTAAAGTATTGGTGGCCACCGATGTCGCAGCACGTGGTTTAGATATGTTGAAAATCACTCACGTGATTAATTACGATATGCCTTTTCGTGGAGACATGTACATTCACCGAATCGGTCGAACGGGTCGTGCACAACAAGTCGGGATCGCCATCAATCTGGTTGAACGTCATGATCTCAAACATTTAGAACGTATCGAATACCACTTAGAGCAAAAACTGCCGATTGAGAAGATTTCGGGCTTAGAGCCAACGTTCACCATCAAAGAGATGGAGAAAAAGGCGGCTAAAAAGAAAAGACCTAAAAAAGCGCCGGCCAAAAAACCTAAGAAAGCTAAACGATAAAGACTTAAAATCACTGCAAAAGCATGGGGGGTTCAAATACTTTGTGCTTTGATACTGCCCCCTTCGTAAACCGACCAGGCCTGGTCAAAACCTTACTGCTTACACAACCCAGCACCTCCGCTTTTCCATATACAAACTTCGCATCTTGAAAAAATTCGAGTCTTGATCGTTCAGTTTTTGGATCAAAAGCACTATTTAGCTAATTTAGGCATAGTGGATAAATGATCGAAATAATGGTGTGCTAAAGCGATGACCGCCAGTACTGGAATAAACAACCCTAATACCGGCAGGGTGCTCAGTAAGAACAAACTGCCTAAGCTTAGCGTAGGTGTCCAGTTACCGAAGCCTTTAACATCGTTAAACATCGGTTCCGGTAGAATCACTTGGCCCACATCAAGGACTAATGAATACCTGAAAAACATAAAACCAAGTAGCCAAAACCAAATGATATTAACCAATGGAATAAACATGATTGGAATGGTTAATAAAAATAGGAGTACCAATAGTAAACCATATTTAAGCATCTTCCAAAGCATGCCTAAGGTTGAACCATGCCCTACATAGTCCACATTCGGATAATGCTTATCATGAATGACTTTCACCAAACTATCTGTCATAAAACCGGTAATAATCATGGCAAATAAAAGCAGGAGGTAACTTCCCAACAAGAAGGCCAAAACGCCCGCAACAATCGCCATAACGGTGGTCACAATCCACAGCAATATTGCACCGATAAAAGGCACTGCTCCAATGCTTTGCTCCGCTTGCGTTGTCCATGTATTCACCTCAGCTACCATCGGATTCTGAGTAATGAAATCACTAACTAGAAAGAGACTAAACAGACCATAACCCATTAAAGAGACCAAAATAATCGAGGCCAAAAAGGGGATAAATAAGCGCCAAATAATTGCAGGCTCTTTTAAATCTGAGAGTGTTTTAAATAATAAATCTATCATTATCTTCTCTATTTTTAAAGATCCAACTGAATGAAAGAATACTGGCTACTCGCTGTATTACTTTATCCAAACAGACTTCACATTAGTAAATTCACGAATCCCTTGAGAGGAAAGTTCACGGCCATATCCCGAATTTTTGACACCACCAAAGGGCATTCTTGGATCTGAGAAACTGGGGCTATTAATGAAAGTTGCACCTGATTCCATGCCGCGTGCCATCGCCTCAGCTGTCGCTAAGTCATCACTCCAAATAGACCCACCTAAGCCATATTCAATTGAATTGGCAATGCCCAAAGCATGCGCCGGTTCAGTGGCTTTAATGACAATGGCTACCGGTCCAAAAAACTCTTCATGGTACGCTGGCATATTGCTAGAAATATTAGTCAAGATGGTTGGCGCATAATAGCAACCAGGTCGATCAAGCTGATAACCACCAGTAACAATAACGGCTCCCAAATCCACAGATTCCATGACTTGCTCATGCAGCTCGTCTAATAAATCCTGACGTGCCATCGGCGCTAAAGTCGTTGTCATATCCATCGGATCCCCTGCCACAAATTTGGCTTCAATCGCTGCTTTAAACAATTCAATAAAAGTATCTGCCTGAACATGATCAACAATAAAACGTTTTGCGGCGATACAACTTTGCCCCATATTTTGAAAACGACCTTTTACCGCCCCTTCAACGGTTTTTTTCATGTCTGCATTTTCGAGAACGATAAAAGCATCTGAACCACCGAGTTCTAAAACAGTTTTCTTCAATTCTGAACCCGCGATACTGGCGACTTTACGCC
>Ga0307486_1001597_pt1 | contig 17050 bp, 8 predicted proteins | sample CBIW02metaG_FD_203663 | JGI IMG/M metagenome (GOLD analysis project Ga0307486, IMG submission 203663) | Sea-ice brine microbial communities from Beaufort Sea near Barrow, Alaska, United States - CBIW 0.2 | ecosystem: Environmental > Aquatic > Marine > Coastal | place: USA: Alaska | collected... | reverse complement strand
GCACTAACTAGCTGGCACACTCTTTCCTGGAGTGACTGCCTCTACACTTAGCGCCCGCATCGTTGAATCACTACATTCAGGATTCTGACTCTTCTGGAGAAACGACTGCAGATTGATGCATGCGAACCGGTAAAGCGATTTTGGGCAGGTTCATTCTCAAAGACTGGGACATAACGTATTCCCGCCAATACGGCCACAAATGATAACTCGCATTCTTAAGCGCAAAAGCGTCCAGCGCTACCTTGTCTTCGATAAGAGCAGGATCAGTAACCCGGTAATCAACTCTATAGGCAGCCTCAATCTGAGCAATGGGATGTTCCTCTCTTTTATCATCCGAAAACACCAGTCTCGCACCGACATCGATATACACCCTAAAAATATCAAAGGGTTGATCACTGTCTTTAATCTCGATAAGGTTGGATTCGATCACGTGGTGCTTGAGCTGCAGTTGGTAGTTCTGAACCCCCGAATTGAACCGGGGATCAAATTTCCCTTCAAGCCAAGCTTCCACTTTAGCTTGAGAAATATCTTCAAACTGTAGCCCTCTCTTAGCTCTTTCTAATGGCTCGTTCACTAAGACCACTGCCCTCCAACTTCTCTATAGTTCCTAATATCTATCACTTTTCCTTGGGACACATCAGATCTTTGGGTCTGAGCTTCGCAAATATTGGTCCAGCCATTACGGTCGTTCTCAAGCGCTGCGTCAAAACCGCGAAATGTTGCGAGTACTGACACCAAAAGCTGATTTAGACTCACACCTTCTTCTTCAGCTTTAGTTGCCAAGCCCCGATGCAATGTTTTTGGAAGACGGAGAGTAACGCGACCACTGAACTCTTCTTCAGGCTCGCAGGGCTGAGGCATTTTTCGCCCTTTCTCCTTGAAAAATTCTGCAGTCGTTTCAATAGAATCGAGTGCTAGTTCATAAGCCTCAACGTGTGAGTCACCATACTCCGCGATGTCTGGCAGTTCTTTCACCCGGGCCTCAAAGCATTCTTCACCTTCGAAAAGGCCTTGGCGAACAGTAATGTTGTATGCGTATGCATTCATTTTATTTCTCCCCCCTCAAAACATTTTTTGAGGGCTGCCTCGTGATTATCAATGGTTCTGACAATCTTGGTTATGTAGGCCGGTTTAATCTCTGGGTTTTTGCCGTGGCCGCAATTGAAGCTGCCGCTGTGAAATTCAGGAAGTCCATCATGGAAATATAGTTTGTGTCCTCTACTCTTACCGGCGCGGACCTCAAAGCCTAGCTGCTGAAGCAGTGCGATTATTTCTGTGCATCTGAGGTTTCCCTTGCCGCTCAAGAGAGCCTGCTTCACATCAAGGACCGTCACTGTATCACCCATCTGACACCGTATATAGTGTCACTATTCAAAAAAGACAAGTTTCTCTCCCTTTGATTACGAAACGAATAGGTCGCGAGCCGGCTGAGTAAGCGAGGAGCTATCTTCGCTCAAAAGGGGGCGAAAAGCGCGCGCTCAATAACTAAGTGCAACACCCTCTAATCGAGTACCGTTGTCAGACGACATTAAAGTTTGATAATACCAGCTTCATTTTTGCACTCTTTGACCTCTAACAGGCGGTGTTTGTCAAGAGAGTTGTCGCGTAGGCCATACGTCTAAGCAGCCTTTCTTTCCCGTCCTTCTTGCGGGCTTTCCAGCGTTTCCGGGTTGAGGGTTACCTGCTCTATGGCCTCCCAGTTTCGAGTGTGTCCCGACCAGCGTTCCGGGTGCGCTGAGCGCGCCCGCTGATACAGCGAATGACGCCTTCCCAGGATCCCGGCGTCCAGGCCACGGTGGCGCTCCGCGGGTGTCACGAAGCGGATCCGGCTGTGCCGATGCTCGGTGTTGTACCAGCGCATGAAGTCTCTGACCCAGGACCGGGCGTCGTCCAGGCTGGCAAAGCCGCCCTGCGGCCACTGCGGGCAGTATTTCAGGGTGCGGAACAGCGACTCGGAGAAAGCATTGTCATTGCTCACCCAGGACCGGCCACGCGAGGGCGTGATGCCCAAGTCATACATCTTGGCCAGCAAGGTCGCCGCCTCGTCGCCAGACTCGGCGAGGTGGACTTCCCAAGCCACGATTTTGCGGCTGTAGATGTCCATGATCAGGTACAGATACCCGTGCTGACCGCGCACCTCTGAGGGGCAATAACTGAGGTGAGTAGGCCAAGAGAGTTTCACTCTCAGCCTCTCGCAGAACGGTGCGTGAACCTCTCGGCTCACACCGCTCCCATCAAGCAAACGCACCCGACATTCCTAGCGACCAATGCGCAAACAAATTGGGTCGCGCTTTGACCAGTCGTTCTAGCGTGGCAATCGTTTTCACCTTCCGTCCTCGAAGATGTTTGTACTTTCGCATAGCCCATCTGACCAGCCGTTGGTTCACATATCGCGATACTCGGTACATCAATGACCGATACTTGCCCGGATGGCTCCATCATGCTGTCCGTGGGCTTGCTTCACCAGTTCGGCTAGTTTGATGTGACCCGTATCCTTGGCATCAAAGCGGGGCAAACTGACATGTTTGAAAATGTCACCCATATTGGTCGAGACGTTGTGCGCCTCGATCATCTCTTTGACAATCTCCGAATGCAGCAGTCCACATAAGAAATAAGCTGGTTCCGGCTCGGTTTTCCCCTCGTGGGGCCTTGTTCGCACTTTGACCGTGCAATCAGCAACATTTGAGTCGATGACATCAACAAAATAAACACCATTCAGGTCGGTAGTGATTCCCTTTCGGCCATTCACCCAAGTTGAAGGACCGAAAAGCGGCTTGTAGGCTGCGAAATGCCCCGGTTTCATAACTGCCCACGGCGCACCCTCCATCGTGTCCGAGACAGGGTTTGCCTCCATCTGGATAACATCAACCAGATCAAGCACGTCAGAACAAGGCAGGCGCGGGTCAATGGCTTTCAGGCGCTGCGGCTTGCCACCACGTCCCATTTTTGGATTGCCAGCAATGTCGGTTTTTGACTTGCCAAGCCATACCCGGTAATCCAGCGAATAGGTTGTAACGCCGCCCACGTTCTTTGTGAACATGACAACTGCGGTCCTATTTGATGGCTGAAATGTCCAGCTCATTACCACCGTGAAACTTGGTGTCAGAAAAGATCGCGTACTTCTCACAGGTAGGCTTCGCCCGGTTCCGATATGCCTCCGGCAGATTTGACCAACGCACCCATGGCGGATTGCCAACAATGGCATCAAACTGTCCTGCCGTCGCAGACCAAAAGAAATTCCGCATGATCCTGAACCAAATGCCATTCCAATTTTTTCGGTGCAAAGCCAGAACCTGGTCATACGTCGTTTTAAGGTTATCGCTCCACTCAGCTTCTTGCTCAGTAGTCAAGATGGCCGCTCGCACCATGTGTTTTGCAACAGCCGGATATTCGGTGTCATTCTCGACTTCTGTGCCCATGAGTTGAAACACTTGATCCAGTAAAACACGGTCACGCGCCAGTTCGGCGGGTAGCACAACTTGCAAATTAGCCTGTTCACTACCAATGCTGTACTCAATAAGGAGGTCTAAGCCGGAACCCCAGAAAATTCCGTCACCCTATCTGGGGTCAACGTGTGCTTGAAAAAATTCGGCCTGATTTTGCCATCAGCCGGTTAATGCGACAAAACCCAAAGAAGAGTAATCCTGCACGAGTTGTCCACCCCCCATCGCAGGCGATGAGGGGTTTCACTTGCGAGGTCTACTGCCAATTCGCCACAATCACCGGCGTCAGTGCCGCTGCATAGTTCGCAGACAGGGTGGTCTGCCCAGCCGCTGGAGGTGCAAACCCCGCCATTGCACTCACCAGGTTTTGCACCTGGCTGTCCAGCAGCGTTTGGCCATCACTGGTCTTGAACTCCTCCACATGGTGTGCATCCCCCAGATACCAGTTGCTCAGTGAGAACTGGTCGTCGGTGCCGATGAGGCTGACCTCCAGGTCGTTGCCATCCTGGCGGAACCACAGTTGATCGGTGCCGATGTCTGCGCCAAACTGGGCGACGTCGGTGTGACCTGCCGTTGTGTCGCTCTCCACGATCGTGTCGGCCCCTGCGCCCCGGCCCAGCTGGTAGGTGTCGCTGCCCAGTCCACCACTCAAGGTGTTGTTGGCGCTGTTGCCGCTGAGCACGTTGTCCAGGGCGTTGCCCGTGCCGTTGATCGCGGTACTCCCGGTGAGATTCAGGTTCTCAACATCACTACCCAAGATGTACGTGATCGACGCATTCACCGTGTCACGTCCTTCGTGGGCGCTTTCACTCACGGTGTCGCCTGCCGAGTCCACGCAGTAGAGGTCGTCGCCTGCGCCGCCGGTAAGGATGTCATCACCGGTGCCGCCGTCAAGGAGATCGTTGCCATGGCTGGTGGTGATGGTGTCATTGCCGCTGCCACCGATGACGATGGCGTCGCCCCCGGTGGCGGTGATGGTGTCGTGGCCGTCGCCGCCTTCGATCGTGCCGGTGCCCCCGATGGCGGTGATGGTGTCGTGGCCTGTGCCGCCAAAGATCGTGTACCGGTCACCGGTGTCCGTGATGGTGTCATTGCCCGCACCGCCGTCGATAACGTCGTTGCCGCCAGTGTCCGTGATGGTGTCGTTGCCGTCACCACCGTAAATCGTCGTATGGCTGTTGCCGGACAGGAGGGTGTCGTTACCGCCTAGGGCATCAATCCAGGTGGTATCCGGTCGCAATGTGATCGTCTCCGAGGCATCGGTGCCCATCATCGTCATATTGGTGAGCTTGGCCGCCGTCCACACTGTGCCATCCGCAAACAGCACCTGCTCTGTCATCTCGGTGCTGTTGTTCCAGTTTTCCAGGATGATTTGGTCGTTGGTTGCCACGTTGTCCGGGCCGTTAACGTTGATGACCAAGTGACGCCCCATGCGGCTGATGGTCACATCGCTGCTCAAAATACCGGCGCCAAATATCAGTTTGTCATTGCCGGAGAAGTTGAAGTCCTTGATGGTGTCCTGACCATCACCCCGGCCAAACAGGTAGCTGTCTTCGCCTGCACCGCCGCTCAGGGTATCGGCACCCGCACCGCCCGCCAACACGTTCTTTCCGCTGTTGCCGGTGAGGACGTTGTCCAGTGTGTTGCCGGTGGCGTTGATGTTTGCCGTGCCGCTCAGAATGAGGTTTTCCACGTTATCGCTGAGGATGTGGCTTACACCGGATTGAACGGTGTCGATCCCGGCATTCGCTGCTTCTACGATCACATCAGCTGCGTTGTCCACCTCATAGCGGTCGTCACCGACGCCACCGGCCATGGTGTCAGCGCCGCGCCCGCCGTTCAGCGTGTCGTCTCCTGCCTGACCGATCAGTGTGTTGTTGCCACGGTTGCCAACGATATGGTTATCCAGCTCGTTACCGGTGCCATTGAGGTCGGCGTTGCCACCAAGTTCAAGGTTTTCGATATGGCTCGCCAGTGTGTAGCTGACAGAGGCCAGCACGGTATCCGTCCCGCCCTGGATGGACTCCACCGCCAGGTCATCCGTCTGATCCACCACGTAGGTATCGTTGCCCGCGCCACCTGCCAGGATGTCTGCACCTGCGCCGCCATCCAGCACGTTGTTGCCCGCGTTGCCGGTGATCGAATTGTTGAGCGCATTGCCGGTCGCGTTCAGATTTTCGGTGCCGGTCAGCGTGAGGTTTTCCAAATGGTTGCCCAAGGTGTAGCTGATGCCCGATTGAACTGTGTCCGTGCCTGCATTGAGCGCCTCTCTCACCACGTCGCCAGCATGGTCCACGACGTAGGTATCGTTGCCCAAACCGCCCGCCAGGGTGTCGGCCCCGGCACCGCCATCCAGCGTGTTTGCGCCGCTGTTGCCCGTGAGGACATTGTCCAGGGCATTGCCCGTGGCATTGATGGCCGTGCCGGTCAGTGTGAGATTTTCCACATGCTCGGAGAGTGTGTAGGTTGTCGAGGCGACCACGCTGTCCGTGCCTTCGCCTGCCTTTTCCACAATCACATCAGCGCTGTTGTCAACGTAGTAGGTGTCGTTGCCGCCCAGACCGGTCAGCACATTGACACCGCTGTTGCCCGTGATGACGTTGTCCAGCACATTGCCGGTGCCATCAAGCGCCGCGGTGCCGGTCAGGGTCAGGTTCTCAACCTCGTCGGACAAGGTGTAGGTGACGCTGGATTGCACGCTGTCGGTGCCCGCATTGACATCTTCCACAATTGAATCGTTGAGGTTATCGACAAGGTAAGTGTCGTTGCCCGCACCGCCCTGCAAGGTGTCTGCGCCGAGCCCACCGTTCAGCACATTCGCCGCACTGTTGCCGCTAATCGTGTTGTCCAGCGCATTGCCGGTGCCATTGATCGCAGCCGTACCGGTCAAACTCAGGTGCTCGACGTTGTCGGTCAGCGTGTAGGTGATCGAAGCCTGCACCGTGTCGATGCCTGCATTCAGCGCCTCCGTCACCCCATCGCCTGCGTTGTCCACCACGTAGCTGTCGTCGCCTGCGCCACCAGCCATGCTGTCTGCGCCCAGTCCGCCGTTGAGCACGTTGGCCACCGCATTGCCGATGATCACATTGTTCAATGTGTTGCCGGTGCCGTTGATAGCCTCTGTGCCGATCAAGGTGAGATGCTCGACGTTCGAGCCCAAAGTATAGGTGACGGACGATTGAACCGTGTCCGTACCCGCGTTTGCGGCTTCCGTCACGACATCGTCGGCGTTGTCTACCCGATAGAGGTCGTCGCCCGCACCGCCCGCCATGGTATCCGCGCCCAGCCCACCATCCAACGTGTCGTTGCCGCTATTGCCAATCAGCGTGTCCCGGCCTTCCAAACCGAAAAGACTATTGTTGCCTGCGTTACCGATGATGGTGTTGTCCAGCGCATTACCGGTGCCGTTGATGGCTGCGGTTCCGGTCAAAGTCAGATTTTCAACATGGTCGGTCAGCGTGTAACTGACGCTGGACTGAACCTGGTCGAGACCTTCGTCGAGGTTTTCAATCACGAGGTCGCCCGCGTTATCGACCACATAAGTGTCATCGTTCAAACCACCCAGCATGGTGTCTGCTCCGGCGCCGCCGTTCAGTAGGTCGTTGCCTGCCAGTCCGCGCAAGATGTTGTTGCCGGTATTGCCGAGAATGATGTTATTCAATTCATTGCCGGTGCCGTCAATGTGGGCCGCTCCCGTGAGCGTGAGATTCTCGACGTTGTCGGTCAGCGTGTAGGTGATGGACGATTGCACAAGGTCGAGGCCTTCGTTCAGGTTTTCCACCACAAGGTCGCCGATGTTGTCCACCACATAGGTGTCGTTGTTCAAGCCGCCGGACAAGGTGTCTGCACCCAAACCGCCGTCCAACAAGTCGTTGCCCGCACCACCCGCCATCACGTTGGCTGATGCGTTACCCGTCATGATGTTGTTGAGCGAATTGCCCACGCCATCAATCAAATCCAGACCCGTCAGGGTGAGGTTCTCGACGTTCTCCGTGAGGGTATAGGTGATGCTGGATTGAACCAGATCAGTACCGGCATTCCACGTTTCTGTGACTACATCGCCGACGTTGTCCACCACGTAGGTGTCGTGGCCTGCACCGCCGGTCAGGCTATCCGCGCCCAGTCCGCCGTTCAGCACGTTGGCCGCCGCATTGCCGATGATGATGTTGTTGAGCACGTTGCCGGTGCCGTTGGTCGCCGCCCCGCCAGTCAGGGTCAGGTTCTCGACGTTGTCGGTCAAGGTGTAGCTGATGCCGGACTGAACGTGGTCGAGACCTTCGCCGAGATTTTCGATGACAAGGTCGCCTGCGTTCTCAACCACGTAGGTGTCATCGTTCAAACCACCGAGCATGGTGTCTGCACCCGCTCCGCCGTTCAGCGTGTCGTTGCCTTCAAGACCGACCAAAATATTGTTGCCAGTATTGCCAAGGATGATGTTGTCCAAGGCGTTGCCGGTGCCGTCAATATGGGCCGTGCCAGTTTGAGTGAGATTCTCGACGTTGTCGGTCAGGGTGTAAGTAATGGACGCCTGAACAATATCTGTTCCTTCGGTCAGATTTTCCACAACAAGGTCGCCGACGTTATCCACGACATAGGTGTCATCGTTCAAACCGCCGAACATGCTATCGGCACCCACACCACCATTAAGCAAGTCGTTGCCCGCATCGCCTTGCAACAGATCGTTGCCTGCTTCGCCGTAGAGCAAATCGTTGTCGTCGCCACCGATCAGCGTGTCGTCGCCTGCTCCGGCATAAAGGGTGTCAACCCCCGCTGCACCATCCAGTACGTTTGCCGCTACGTTGCCGGTGAGGATGTTGTTGAGTGTGTTGCCGGTGCCGTTGATTTGGTCCATACCGGTCAAGGTGAGATTCTCGACGTGATCGGTCAGCGTGTAGGTGATGCTGGACTGCACCAGGTCGGTGCCCGCATTCAAACCTTCGGTGATGAGGTCACCGCCATCGTCCACGATGTAGGTGTCGTTGCCGGTGCCACCCGCCATGCTGTCCGCGCCCAGCCCGCCGTTCAGCGTGTTGGCCGCCGCGTTGCCGGTGGCGTTGATCGCCGCCCCGCCCGTCAGAGTCAAGTGTTCAACGTTGGCCCCTAGTGCGTAGGTAATGGAAGACTGGACGGTATCAGTCCCGTCTTCCACATTTTCTGCCACCATGTCACCCGCGTTATCGACGACATAGGTATCGTCGCCTGCATTGCCCTCCATCGCATCCGCACCGCTACCGCCATCGAGCAGATCATTACCCGTATTCCCCCTCAGAGTGTCGTTACCTGCCAAGCCGTACAAACGGTTGATGCCGGTGTTGCCAAGGATGATGTTGTTCAGCGCGTTGCCCGTGCCGTCAATATTGTCCGTGCCAGTCTGCGTGAGGTTCTCGACATTGGTGGCCAGCGTGTAGGTCACGGATGCGCGCACGGTATCGATGCCCGCATTGAAGGCCTCGATCGTCCGGTCGTCGACACTGTCCACGATGTAGGTGTCGTCGCCCGCACCGCCCGTCAAGGTGTCGGCGCCTGCCGCACCGTCCAGCACATTCGCACCGCTGTTACCCGTGATGACATTGTTCAGCGCATTGCCCGTGCCGTCGATATTGGCCACGCCCGTGAGGGTGAGATTTTCGATATGGTCGGAGAGCGTGTAGCTCGCTGCGGCCATCACACTGTCGGTGCCTTCGTTGCTTTTTTCTACAACCACATCGGCCGTGTTATCGACCGTATAGGTGTTGTTGCCCGCGCCGCCGATCATGGTATCCACGCCTGCGCCGCCGTCCAGCGTGTCGTTGCCTGCCTGCCCGATCAGGGTGTTGTCGCCGCCGTTGCCGATGATGAGATTGTCGAGCGCGTTGCCTGTGCCGTTGATGTTGGAAGTGCCGGTGAGCGTGAGGTTTTCAACATTGTCAGAGAGTGTGAAATCTGCCGAGGCAATCACGCTGTCTGTGCCGCCGCCCGCCAGTTCTATCACCTCATCGGCCGTGTTATCCACAAGGTAGGTATCGTTGCCCGCCCCGCCTGCCATCGTGCCACCGTCGATGACGTTCGCCCCGCTGTTGCCCGTGATCACGTTGTCGAGCGCATTGCCGGTGCCGTTCAGATTCGCCGTACCTGTCAGAACAAGGTTCTCGACATCGTCAGTCAAAGCGTAGCTGATGGAGGACTGCACCGTGTCGATGCCATTGCCGACATTCTCTGTGACGACATCGGCGGTGTTGTCCACGATGTAAGTGTCGTTGCCCGCGCCGCCTGCCATGGCATCAGCGCCAAGACCGCCATCCAGCGTATCGTTGCCCGCACCGCCAATCAGCGTGTCATTGCCGTCGAGGCCAAGCAATGTGTTGCCGCTATCGTTGGCGGTAATGACGTTGTCCAGCGCATTGCCGGTGCCGTCGATGGCGGCCGCGCCGGTGAGCGTGAGGTTCTCTACATTATCGGTGAGGGTATAACTGATGGAGGACTGGACGTTGTCGATGCCTTCGTTGAGGTTTTCCGTGACGACATCGCCGATGTTATCCACGACGTAGGTGTCATTCTCCGTGCCGCCCATCATCGTGTCTGCGCCCGTTCCGCCGTCCAGCGTGTCGTTGCCCGCATTACCGACCAGCGTGTCGTTACCGGCAAGGCCGCTCAACAGATTGTCCGCAGCGTTGCCGGTGAGCGTATTGCCCAGCGCGTTGCCGGTGGCATCAAGATTTGCCGCACCGGTGAGCGTGAGGTTTTCTACGTTATCGGTTAGCGTGTAGCTGATGGAAGATTGAACCGTATCAATACCCGCATTGAGTGTTTCCACAACGAGGTCGCCGACGTTGTCCACCACATAGGTGTCGTTGCCCGCGCCGCCTGCCATGGTGTCCGCACCCACTCCGCCGTCCAGCACGTTGTTGCCGCTGTTGCCGGTAATGCTGTTATCCAGCGCATTACCCGTGCCGTTGATCGCGGCCGTGCCGGTCAGGGTGAGATTTTCGACATCATGGGTGAGCGTGTAGCTGACGCTGGCTTGAACGTTGTCCACGCCCTCGCCCACAATTTCAACGACCACATCGCTTGTGTTATCCACGATGTAAGTATCGTCGCCTACGCCACCCAACATGGTGTCGATACCCGCACCGCCATCCAGCGTGTCGTTGCCTTCCAATCCGGTCAGCGTGTTGTTGCCGCTGTTGCCGGTGATAACGTTATCCAGCACGTTGCCCGTGCCATTGATCGCTGCCGTGCCAGTCAGTGTAAGGTTTTCGACGTTATCGGTCAGTGTGTAAGTGATGGAGGATTTGACCAAGTCGATGCCTTCTGCTGCATTCTCGATCACCGCGTCACCGATGTTGTCCACCACGTAAGTGTCGTTGCCCGTGCCGCCCAGCATGGTGTCCGCGCCCGCGCCGCCGTCCAGCGTGTCGTTGCCTTCCAGCGCAGTCAGGAGGTTGTTGGCGCTGTTGCCGATAATGACGTTGTCCAGCACATTGCCCGTGCCGTCGATGGCGTTAATGCCGGTTAGGGTGAGGTTGTCGAGGTTGTTCGCCAGCGTCCAGGTCAAGCTGCTCTTGACCGTGTCGATGCCTTCGCCTGCCAATTCGATAGTGGCGTCGAGCAGGTTGTCCACCACATAGGTGTCGTTGCCGGTGCCACCGATCAGGGCATCTGCACCCACGCCGCCATCCAGCGTATCGTTGCCCGCATTGCCCGTCAGGGTGTTGGCGTTGCTGTTGCCGATGATGACGTTGTCGAGTTCGTTGCCGGTGCCGGTGAGCGCCGTGCCTTCGGTGAGGATGAGGTTCTCGACGTTCGCGCCCAGCGTGTAGTCGAAGGGGCTGATGACGGTGTCCGTGCCTTGCCATGCAGCTTCGTTGACGGTGTCGCCGAGGTTGTCGAGAAGGTAGGTGTCGTTACCGTAGCCGCCGTACATCGCATCCGCGCCGATGCCGCCATCCAGTACGTTGCTGTAGCTGTTGCCGACGATGACGTTGTCCAGCGTGTTGCCAGTCCCGTTGATAGATGACCACCCGGTGAGGGTGAGGTTTTCTACATTGTTGCCCAAGGTGTAGTCGATGCCCGATTGCACGGTGTCGATGCCTTCGCCAACATTTTCGATGACGATGTCGCCTGCGTTGTCCACCACATAGGTGTCGTTGCCGGTGCCGCCCAGCAGCGTATCTGCGCCGCCTTTGCCTTCCAGCGTGTCGTTGCCTTCCAGCCCGGTCAGGGTGTTGGCGGCATCGTTGCCGGTGATGACGTTGTCCAGCACGTTGCCGGTACCGTTCAGATTCGCCGTGCCGGTGAGGGTGAGGTTTTCTACATTGTCGGTGAGGGTGTAGGTGATGGAGGATTTGACGGTGTCGATGCCTTCGGCGGCATTTTCAATGACTGTATCGCCGATGTTGTCCACGATGTAGGTGTCATCGCCAGTGCCGCCTTGCAGCGTGTCCGCGCCCAGCCCGCCGTCCAGCGTATCGTTGCCTGCCATGCCTGACAAAGTGTTGTCGCTAGCATTGCCTGTGATTGCGTTATTCAGTTCATTGCCTGTTCCTGCAACAGCATCTGCCCCTGTGAGGGTGAGGTTTTCCAGATTATTGCCGAGGGTGTAGGCGAGGCCGGTTTTTACCGTGTCGGTGCCTTGGCCGATTTGTTCGATGATGGTGTCGGCCAGGGTGTCGACGATGTAGCTGTCGTTGCCGGTGCCGCCGATCATGGTATCCGCGCCCGCGCCGCCGTCCAGCGTGTCGTTGCCCGCATTACCGATCAGCGTGTCGTTGCCGTCCATGCCTTGCAGGTGGTTGTCCGCCGCGTTGCCGGTGATGACGTTGTCCAGCGCGTTGCCGGTGCCTGCAATAGCCCCTGTCCCCACGAGGGTGAGGTTTTCTACGTTGTCGGTAAGGGTGGTGCTGATGCTGGCTTCCACCACGTCGACGCCTGCGTTCAGGTTCTCGATGACGATGTCGCCTGCGTTGTCCACCGAGTAGGTGTCATTGCCTGTGCCGCCACTCATGCTGTCCGCGCCCGCGCCGCCCAGCAGCCAGTCGTTTCCTTCACCGCCAATGAGTGTGTCGTTGCCCGCGCCGCCCGCCAGTATCTGGTTGAGCGGCACGCCACCGGGTGTGGTGGCGAGTGCGGTCAGTACGTCGGCATTGATTGTGCCGAGTTGTAGGGTGGTGAGGTCGAATGTGCGACCGGCGGCGAAGGCGATGGTGTCGAGTGTGTGTTTGCCGCCATCGGCTGCGAACCAGTGCGCGACGGTGACGCTGTCGCGCCCGTTGATGTGGCGGAACACGAGGGCATCGCCTTCCTGCGCGATGCTGATGTCGCCTGCGGTGATGGGCAATTGGCCCGTGTATGCAGTAGCGGAGCCGAATTGCAAAGTGTCGATGCCGGTATCGCCGTGCGTTTCGAGGATGGTGTCGTGTCCGTCACCTAAATTAAGTTGGTAGGTATCATTACCATCACCACCGTATAAGGTGTCATTACCTGTTCCACCGTTAAGTGTGTCATCTCCTGCACCACCTAAGAGTAAATCGTTACCACCTAAACCATTAAGCACTGTACCTGTGTCATCTCCAATTACTACTTCACTGGCATTCGTACCATCACCATTAATTCTAAAACCAGAATAACCAAAGTCATTCAAGGCAGAGACAAGTTCAGGTTGTAAAGTGGGATCAACTCCATCTACTGTTGTAGATGCTAACCATCCACGCAATTGACCAAGGCCATCCCAACCCATACGCGTTATATTTGTGCCAACGATGCGTTGCATATCAAGTAAGTCACGCACCGCTTCGCCGGGGGCTTCATCAAAACGTGTTTGGAAAGCTATATCGGTACCACTAAAATCAACACTAATAACAATATTACCAAATTCTGCTCTGAATGAACTAATATATGGTTCAAGTCGAGTTTGTAACAATAAACCGTCGTAAACTGATAGCCGTAATGATGCATAAGATTGATCTAAAAAGTTACGTCGTGCAGCAAAGAAATTAAGATTAACTTCTGTTGCGCTGTCAGCAGGACTAACAAAAGTACGACCATTAAACCGTTCAAGAATTTGAAGTTTATTGATCCATTCATCATATCCCGCTGTACCTTCTGCAAAACCGGATACAGAAATATTGGTAGGTAAACCATCATAAGCCCCATCACCTGTTACAGCAAGTTCAGAGGTTTGACTCCACTCGGTTAATAACTCATCGAGTAAAGCAAGTTGTTCATCACGCGTTGTAGCGGCATCATATTGAGTTAGTAATGCAGCAAGCGTAGGACTCAAACTTGCGGCTTCACGTAAATTACGCACCTGACCTGAGCCATTCATATCAGGCAACGCTTCGGCTTCAGGTGTTAACGGAATCGTATCCGTAAATTGACTAATAAAGGTATTTTCAGCTAAATCGATATCACCTAACTCTGCTGAAACACTACCGACATCTGAACTTGAGCCATCACTACGAACATAACTACCTATATCGGCAAGAAGGTTACCATTCGCTAAAGGTTGTGAGTTTTCAGTCTTGGCAACATTAATAGAAGCAACACCTGCTTCATCTAATGTTTTAAGTTCATCGGCTTGTGAAATACCGTCACTATTTAAATCTTGCCAAACACGTAAGTTAGCAAAGTTTGCATCATTAGCATCAACGATGCCATCACCATTGGTGTCTTCTTGTACTAAAGCAGCAAAGCCATCTTCAGCATTGCCACTGCCATCATTTAATGGTGTTGAATCACCAAAGAGTTCAGTACCATCATCAATAGTACCATTACCATTTCGATCTAAAACCAAAAAACCATCATCGGGTTTAATCCAACCTGTTGCCGCTTTATTTCCATCTCCATCGTGGTCAAAAAGGATAGGATTGGCGAGATCAATACCTACTGTTTCCAGACCATCATCATCCAGATCAAGAGTAAGCGGATCACGCCGTTGAACTACAGATTGAGAGAAATTAAAGAAATCGGAAATTGTATCCCCTATATCATTAAGTTCATCACCAAGTTCTTGGGAAAATTCAATAAAAGAATCAGAAATATTATCAGCTAAATTATCAAAAAATTCATTTACATCATTTGTTGTGGCAGTAGCGAAGTCAGAAATCTGATCATATACATTAACCATATCATCAATTACAGCTGTAGCTTCATTAATAGCATTTTGATAGGCCTCAGATATAGCATCCGCTACATCTTGTTCAAGATCGACAAGAGTATTTGTAAGTTCTTGTTCAAAATTAGCTATGTCTTGAGCATACTCTTCCACCTTAGTATTAAGAGCATCTGCCGCATCAGTGAGAGTATCTGCTACTGCCTGTTCAGCAGCATTAATCTGATCACCGAGGTTCTGACTAAACTCAATAAAGTTATCCGCAGCCTGCTGTGTAATCTGGTCAAAGAATTGTTCTACAGTAACAAGAGCATCACTTACCTCACTTGAAGCTCCTTGATAAACATCAGTCAGAGTATCACTCACATCCTGTTTAATAGAGTTAATTTCGTCACTCAAATCGAAATCTGATTCTGAAAGTTCATCAAAAAAGTCATTTACATAACTATCAAAACTTTCCATTCCTGCTTCAGTTCAGGTACTGTCCATAGAGAAACAACGATCGAAGACCACAAAGGATCTCCTGTAGTTTCAAAATTCTTATCCCCTATATACTGAGCAAAGTCTGTGTTTTTATCTAGAATTTTGTCCCAATAATCCTGACCTGTTCCTCCATTTAGAATATCTTCTACTTGTCCTGGACGCCAAACATCAGAAAGCATATCTACACCTCCAGCCTCAAGAATAGTATCCGTTACAGTAACGCAATTTTCTCCCTGATTATTTGCAGCTAACTCATAAGCAGGAGTATTTTCAGGAGAGCTAAGCTTATCTCCTTCTGCTTTCATAGAATCAAATTGGTCCTTTGAAATAACCAAAGTTTTTGTGGAAGTTGCACGCTCAGGATTTTCATTTGGATGAATCTCTCCCGGACCACCAAAAATATCTTTAGTGGCTGGGGAAAAACTATACGTATACGGATTACCTTCATTATCTGTTAAAGTAACCCAAGTATGTACGAGTCCACCTTCTGTAACTGGAACTGTATCTGTAAAAATAGTTGCTGTATAAGACATAACTGTAACTCCTTAATTAATTATTAAAACCTACTTTTTCATCCTAAATAAAAGATAAAAAGCACGAGCAATATAAAATAAAAAGCCAATCCAAAATAAATATTTCAAATGAAAATGATAAAATATAGCAACTAACCGATCTGTAAATGAAAGTACTCTATAAAATGTTTTTCCAGTTTTAGTCGTCACTTTATTAACTCGCATTACAATTTTAGCTTTATAACTTTTAAGCTTATCGGATATATTTCCTATAGTTCCTACAGACTGATAACATCCACGAAGTAGTTTTATTTCACCAATCATTCGGCCTATCCATTCATTTGAAATAATACTTGTGGTAGGGAAAACATTCGAAGTATCAAGACTATATCTATCTGACTTGCTTGTGATAATTAAATCAATAGGAATATCTATACCTCTCTTAGTGATGTGATATTCCCTATCAATAGACCAACTGCCTTTCCCAAGGAGTTCACTAAGGTTATCTTTAGGTTTCAACTTGAACATTATATGAGCCCTATACACTCCATCAAAAGGAACACACCAATCTGATTTTATACTTTGTCTTATTTCTAATAACTCGCCTTGAATTAAAATTATGTCTTTAGGAAACAACCATCCACGAATACTTGGGTATGCTGCAAAAAACAACATTAATAAAGCAAGTGAAAAACTTATTACCAACCCACTTGCTGAACTTTTTGTTAACCTGGTTTTTTTCATCTAAAAACATTCCTTATCCAAAGTTAAAAACAATTTCTTAATGTTATATAATAAACCCCATATCTCTAAAGAAGCGCTGATCAAATCGTGATTCCCTGCCGGAGTGAGCTCCACTCAAATTTCAGCACGATTGCTGGCCGATTCGAGAGCCAGAATCATTAAATGTCCTGTTTTCAGGTTATAAAAGCCCTTTTACGGCCAAAATTCCGCCTTTCAGGCAGATATCAGGCGCTTTGAGCCGGATTTATCCTGCGAGCGAGTATCAGGTTGCCCAGAGCGAACAACGTAAACAGCTGCGCAGTGTTCTTTAACAGCCCCCGGTAGCGCACCTTCCGATGCCGAAACAGGTTCTTGACCACGTGGAAGGGATGCTCCACCTTGGCCCGAATCTGGGCTTTGGCTCGCTCGAACCGGGTCACCAGGTTTTTGCGCGGGCCCTCTGTCATTTTCTTGAGCTTGCCGCGTTTCTCCGCCACGTGCCAGGTAACGTTCTTATCCTTAAGCTCGTCACGCTTTGCCACACCGGTGTAACCCGCGTCAGCAAACACATCGCTTTCTTCACCATGCAACAGGCGCTCGGTCTCGGTGATATCCGCTACATTGGCAGCCGTGCCCGTTAGACTGTGGACCAGTCCAGAGTCCGCATCCGTGCCACCAATATGCGCCTTCATGCCGAAGTACCACTCGTTGCCTTTTTTGGTCTGGTGCATTTCTGGCGGTCCGACGATTCGGTCCCGTGCCTTGGCCCGGTTTTTCGTGGAGGGCGGTGCCGCAATAAT
>Ga0307486_1001596_pt1 | contig 17070 bp, 10 predicted proteins | sample CBIW02metaG_FD_203663 | JGI IMG/M metagenome (GOLD analysis project Ga0307486, IMG submission 203663) | Sea-ice brine microbial communities from Beaufort Sea near Barrow, Alaska, United States - CBIW 0.2 | ecosystem: Environmental > Aquatic > Marine > Coastal | place: USA: Alaska | collected... | reverse complement strand
TCTCAGGGAAGTTTTCATTTCAGAATAAAAATGTAATTAGTGTCCTTGCAGAATTTTCTAAACGCTCTCCTTTTACTTTTTCTTTGTTTGGGAATAATATTGCGATAGTTGCTGACACTCTTTATGATGACAGGAAAATAAAACAATCAATTATTCAACAAATCATAAATGGTACTGTTATCAATGAAAATGGCATTCCCTTACCGAGTGTTACTGTGCAGGAAAAAGGAACCAATAATGGAACTTTAACAGATTTTGATGGCAACTTTACTTTGGAAGTAAGTTCTTCTGAATCCACATTGGTTTTCTCCTATATTGGAATGTTGCCAGTTGAAAGAACTGTTGGTGGAAGTACCACCATTAATGTTCAATTACAGGAAGATGCACAGAGTTTGGATGAAGTGGTGATAACAGCTCTTGGTATTGCAAGGGAAAAAAAGGCTCTAGCTTATTCAGTATCTGAAGTAAAAGGGAATGAATTTACCAAGTCGCGTGAAACAAATGTTGCAAACGCTTTAACTGGTAAAATTGCCGGTGTTAATGCAACTGGATTAGCTACTGGCCCCGGTGGTTCCAGCCGGGTTATAATTAGAGGAAATGGTTCACTTTCCGGTAATAATCAGCCTTTATACGTAGTTAACGGAATGCCTATTGATAACTCTATTCCCGGTGGTGGTAGTTCAACCGGTGGCCAGGGAATAAATGTGGACAGAGGTGATGGAATTGCAGGGATTAATCCGGATGATATTGAGTCCATCAGTGTCTTAAAGGGGGGTGCAGCCGCTGCACTTTATGGTTCACGTGCAGCAAACGGGGTAATTCTTGTAACTACTAAATCAGGAACTGCACAAAAGGGAATTGGGGTACAAATAAGTAGCAACATAACTTTTGACACTCCTTCCATGTTTCCGGACTATCAATATGAATATGGTGCGGGTGCTAATGGTAGAAAACCTTTGAATGCAGCAGAGGCAATAGAATGGGGTCGCTTATCATTCGGAGCACCAATGGACGGAACGATGGTTGTGCAATTTGATGGGATAGAGCGTCCTTATTCTCCTGTTTATGTAAAAGACAATATTAAAAATTTCTATCGTACAGGAACAAATTTGGTAAATACGGTGGCCTTAACCGGGGGGAGTGAAGCAATAAATTATAGACTTTCTTTATCTAATTTGGATTCAAAAAGTGTTGTCCCAAATTCGTCGTTCAACAGAAAAACTGCTAATCTTAGCGTAAATGGAAATTTAGGTAAAAAACTTAGTGTTGAAGCAGTAGTACAATATAATCTTGAAGATGCTAATAACAGACCTGGAACTGGATATGCTGATTATAATGCCGCCTGGGGCACTCATTTAGTTTCTAACACTGTTGATGTAAGGAACATGGCTCCTGGGTATTATGAAGACGGAAGGGAACTATTATGGAATCCTGTAAATATTGCCAATAATCCATATTGGGTAGTAAATAAGTATCAGAATTCTGATACAAAAAATCGCTTTATTGGTCAGATGAATATTCAATATGATATATTGGAAAATTTCAATATAAGAGGAAGTGTAAGCCGTGATTTTTATAATTTTGAATATGAAGGAATTGTACCATCTTATACTGCTTTTAGACCTGAAGGGAGTTATGAGTCATTAAAAGCTGATGTTTCCGAAACAAATCTTATGTTAACAGCCAATTATAATACCAAGTTCTTTGAAGATTTTAGTTTATCGGTCCTGGTTGGTGGAAACCAACAAAAAAATGAAAATAATTCTACTGCTATTAATGGTGCACAATTTACTATTCCTGAATTTTACAGCTATACAAACTTAGCTACTTTAACAACTTCTCCAAGAAATTTGACCACAGGAATAAATTCTTTGTTTGGATCAGCAGATTTTGGCTATAAAGGTCTTGCATATTTAACCGTAACCGGAAGGCAGGACTGGTTCTCTACTTTGAGTCCTGAAAGTAACAGTATTTTTTATCCTTCCATAGGAGGAAGCTTTTTATTGTCACAAGCAGTACAATTACCTACGACAATAAATTATGTTAAATTTAGAGGTTCGTGGGCACAGGTAGGTGGAGGTGCTCCAGATCCTTACCTTATAAACCAAACTTACAGTATCGTACAGGGTGGGCATAATGGAAGGCCTGTACAGGAATTGTCTTCGAATCTGGTAACTAATCCAAATCTGAGACCATTGACATCTACCACATATGAGGTTGGTGTAGATGTCCAGTTACTGGATAATCGCTTGGGAATGGATTTAACTTTTTATGACCGAACTACAACAGATGATATTGTGCAAACGGACATTTCCACAGCTTCAGGGTATAATAGTGCTTTATTGAATGTCGGCGAATTGACTAATAAAGGTGTTGAGTTGTTATTAAAGGGTTCCCCAATAAGAACTACAGATTTTAGTTGGAACTCAAGTTATAATGTAGCTTACAATAAAAGTGAAATTATTGCCTTGGCTGGAGATTTAAATACTATTCAGGTTGGTAGTGGTATTGGAGGAGGATCCATTCAAAATGTGGTTGGAAGGCCTTATGGAACTATATGGGGTTATAAAAAGGCCACCAATAATAATGGTGAGACAATATTTGACCCTAACAGTGGTTACGAGTTAAGGAGTGAGGTGATGGAGCTCGGTGAGGGTGTTGCCCCCTTAATAATGGGCTTCACCAATGAATTTATTTATAAGAATTTATCTTTGAACATTCTATTAGATGGAAAGTTTGGAAATGATATTTACTCCAACCTTCATCAATATTCGCATAGGTTTGGTTTGACTAAAGAAACTCTGCTGGGTAGGGAAAACGGCCTTCCTTTGTCAGGAGTAGATCTGCAAGGAAATCCTTATGAGCGGGTTGTACCTGTTGAAGAGTTGGATACATATTACGATAATGAAAAAAGATATACCGATTTATTTGTGACAGATGGAAGTTTTATAAAACTAAGACAGGTAGTCTTAAGTTACAATCTTCCCGTAAACGACTTTAATTTCGTCAAGTTACAATCTGCATCCATTTCCTTAGTTGGAAGAAATCTTGCTATACTATTAAAACACACAGATTTGTTTGATCCAGAATCAAGCTATACTAGTGGTAATGCTCAAGGTTTAGAGGCCTTTGGTGTGCCAAGAACCCGAAGTTATGGTATAGATATTAGTGTGAATTTCTAACAAATTAAAAACTTATATAATGATAAAAAATATATTTAAAATGATGTACTTGGTTGCCGGTGTTTTTGCAGCCATTACCGTGTCTTCTTGTGATGATGGCCTGGAAGAGCTTAACCGGGATCCCGATGCTTATTCCGAAGTTATTCCTGAATATCTTTTCACAAAAGCACAATTAAGTGCTGTAGATATCAGTTATTTTGGTACTGCTGCGTTGACCATTGGGGGCTCTATGCAGCAACTTGCAACTTATAAAGAAGTTCCCGCTGCAGGAGATAAATATTTTAATGATGCTTATTCAAAAGGATATTTTACGGGGGGTTATTCGGCGATTAATGAAATTGAGGAGGTAATTCGTGCTGTATCGGAAGATCCTGAGGATGTTAATAAACTTTCGGCAGCTCGTATATGGCGCGCTTACATTTTTCATCACCTTACAGATCTATATGGTGATGTCCCTTATACTGAGGCAGGGAGAGGTGGTAGCGATGGAATTTACACCCCTAAATATGACGAACAATCGTTTATTTATAATGACATGTTGAATGAGCTTGAAGAAGCAATAAATGCTTTTGATCCCACAAAAGGTACCTTCGGAACAGCAGACCTACTTTATGATGGGAACGTGGATCAATGGAAAAAATTTGCGTATTCTCTCATGTTGCGTTTAGGAATGCGATTAACAGAAATTGATGAAGGATCTGCTCAAGAATGGGTGGAAAAGGCAATAGCTGGTGGAGTAATTGTTGAAGATGAAGCTAATGCTTATATAGAATATGTGGATGGATCACAGGTTACCAGCAGGAATCCAATTGCAAGGGGGCTTATGAATGGAGATTATATTGATCCTCAAAGTGTAGAAAATGTTGAAGGAGGAAAATTGGCGAAAACTTTTATTGATCATCTTAAAGAAACAGGAGATCCAAGATTAAATGTTATTTCCGTAGTGTGGGTAGAAACAGGTACTGGTGTTTTTGTGGCTGATACCACTACTGCTATACAAAAAGGAATGCCTAATGCCGAATTTAATAATAGGCCTGCGGATTTTCCAACCTATTCTGAACCTAATCCTGAGACTATCTTAGCATATGATTCCCCGTTATTTGTTATGACTAATGCCGAGGTAAATCTGCTCTTAGCAGAGGCTGATATCCGGGGATGGTATGGTGGTGATGCTCAAGTGCATTATGAAGAAGCTGTTAGGGCCGGTATGAAGCTATGGTCGTTATATGGTAGTGCGGGAAACATTTCAGATCAACGGATTCAAACTTATCTGGCAGAAAACCCTTTCAACACTGGTGGCTCTTTTGAGGAAAAGATGGACCAAATACAAACTCAAAAGTGGGTCTCTTTATTTATCGTGGATCAATATGAAATTTTTGCAAACTGGAGACGTACAGGCTATCCTGATTTAGTTCCGGTAAATTATCCAGGTAATCTTACTGGGGGTAAAATTCCTACCCGTTTTGTCTTGCCTGATTCCGAGGGTACTATTAATGCGGCTAATTTTCAGGAAGCAGTAGATAGACAAGGAGAAGGAAATACATTCTTAAGTCGGGTGTGGTGGGACAGAGATTAATAAATATAATTTTTGCCGGAATTTTTCATAGAGGATGGTTTTAATATCATCCTCTATTTTAAATATTCTATGTTTTCCACATTGTTGATCTGGAAAAGTATAAGTCGTAATAGAAAAAATATAAACGTTATTTGGCAATTACATTCTTTTCTAGACAATTTCTTAACGAAATAATAATTTTCTTTGCAAATAAAAGATGATTTGAGTATATTGCTCAAAGTTATTATGTAAATATTTCTAATAAATAATAAATAAACTTTAAAATATGCTTAATAGAAGACAATTATTAAAAACAATTACCTGTGTACCGGTTATTGGTGGATTAATGGGAAGCGGATTATTAACCCCACAAGCATTGAGCGCGGCTGTAAGCAACTCTGTTGCAAATAGAAATTTTTTTAAAGAATTGGGGGTCAAAACATTTATAAATGCAGCCGGAACCTATACATCAATGACGGGATCTTTGATGCAGGAAGAAGTTACGGCAGCCATCGCCTATGGAGCTACAGAATATGTTGACCTTGATGAACTTCAGGATAAAGTTGGAGAAAGGATTGCAGAATTATTAGACTGTGAATACGCTACAGTATCGTCAGGTTCGTTTGGGGCAATATCAATTGGCTGTGCGGGAGTAATGTCCGGAATGGATCCAAAAAAAGCAGCTCAGCTTCCCATTGCCGATGGAATGAAACACGAGGTGATAATTCAGGAGGGACATAAAATTGGTTACAGTCAATCTTTGGAGAATGTTGGAGCAAAGATAATCTATGTGAAAACGAGACAAGATTTGGAGAGGGCAATCAATAAAAACACAGCTATGTTATGGTTTTTAAATGCCAATACCGATCAAGGTGAAATAAAACACGATGAATTTATAGCATTGGGAAAAAAACATAACATTCCTACCTTTATTGATGCTGCTGCAGATGTGCCACCAGTGGATAATCTTTTCAGATTTACAAGAATGGGATTTGATCTTGTAGCCATTTCAGGAGGAAAGGGTTTAAGAGCGCCACAAAGTTCCGGATTGTTATTGGGGAAGAGAAAATATATTGAAGCCGCTCGAATGCACACTCCACCTCGTGGGCAAACCATTGGAAGAGGTATGAAGGTGAATAAAGAGGAAATACTGGGGATGCTTGTAGCTCTGGAGCTTTATTTAGAAAAAGACCATGATAAGGAATGGAAATTATGGGAAAATCAAATCGAAATGATTAGTGATAGTGCTTTATCCGTAAAGGGAGTAGAGACAGAGATTTACGTTCCGCCATATGCTAATCATGTACCATCTTTACAAGTGAAATGGGATCAGGGAATAGTTAAAATTACTCCGGAAGAAGTAAGGAAAGAACTAATGAATGGACATCCGGCTATTTCAACTGTCGGGAATAATGAAGTGGTGGGGATTACTACCTGGATGATGGCTCCAGGACAGGAAAGAATAGTTGCCAGGCGAATAAAGGAAATATTGGAAAGTGCATAATCTTGAGCATTTCTGAATCTGCTGTTAACAATGTACAGATTAAATTTGTTACAATACTTTGAGCAGGTAATAAGATAAAAATGCAGGAACTCGGGGAAAATTCGCCAAAGGGAATTTCCGGTTATTGGATCTTTTTCGGCTGTTTTCAATGGTGAAAAAGGAGACTGATGATCCGTTAGGCGAATAAGTGAAGCAAAATTAGGTTGTAGATATTTTATATTCTATTGCTAAGATAGCTGAATATATTTCCTTCTGTACACTGATAAAAAGAATCAAAATCAAAATTATTTATTATGCATAGATACTGGTTGCTTTCAATCGTACTAGTGATGATCACCTGTTCCATTCAGGCTCAAAAGTACAACTTAATAATAAAAGGAGGTCATGTAATTGATCCGAAAAACAATGTTAATGAAGTGATGGACGTGGCGATCAGCGATGGTAAAATTGCCAGGGTAGCAAAAAAAATAGACGCTGAACAAGGGGAGCAAATAGTAGATGCCAAAGGAATGTATGTTACTCCGGGATTAATTGATATGCATGGTCACTATTTTCATGGTACAGTACCTGACAGATATCTTAGCAATAGTTTCACGGCGCTTGCGCCCGATGGTTTTACCTTTCGTTCGGGAGTAACAACTACCGTAGATGCAGGTGGTGCCGGTTGGAAAAACTTTTCCCTTTTTAAAGAGCAGGTTATTGATCGCTCTCAAACACGTGTATTGGCTTTCATAAATATAGTTGGATCGGGAATGAGAGGTGTTGTGCCTTATGAGCAAAATTTGAACGACATGGATCCGAAAATGACTTCACTTGTTGCCAAGCAATTTTCAGAAATTGTGGGTGTAAAAATTGGACATTACAGGGGACAGGAATGGGAACCTTATCAATATGCGGTTGAAGCCGGAGAACTGGCGGATATTCCGGTTATGGTCGATTTAGGCGGAACAGACCCTGCCTTGCCGTTGGACATTATGTTTAGCAATGTACTTCGCCCAGGAGACATTTTAACCCATATGTACGGAGGAACAACTTCCGGTCATGGGCCTAAAGAAGGGCCTCTGGATGAAGATAATCATCTAAGGGAGCACTGGATTGAGGCTCAGGATAGAGGACTTATTTTTGATGTTGGTCATGGTGGAGGCAGCTTTTTCTATGACATCGCCGTATCTGCCACACAACAGGGGCTGTGGCCTAACACAATTAGTACTGATTTGCATACAGGCAGCATGAATTCCGGTATGAAAACCATGCTAAATGTGGTTTCAAAAATGATGAACCTGGGAATGTCGTTGCAGGAAGTAATCCTCGCATCGACTTGGAAGCCCGCACAGGTTATACAGCGTGAGAATTTGGGACATCTAAGTGAGGGTGCCGTGGCTGATATAGCTTTATTTACACTTCACAAAGGAGACTTTGGTTTTCTTGACTCCCGAAAGCACCTGTATCCTGGGGATAGTAAATTGGAAACGGAGTTGACGATCAGGGAAGGTAAAGTGGTATGGGATCTAAATGGGATTGCTGCACCCCGATGGGACGAATAACCAAAAGAATAAATTTGAAGAATAATAATTAACACACTGAAAATAAATAAAAAATGCAAAAAATTTCATTAATAGTTTTTTCTGTGCTATTCCTGGTCATTGTTACAGTGCAGGCACAAGAATACAGTATAGTTATAAAAGGAGGCCATGTAATTGACCCAAAGAATAGTATAGATGAAATCATGGATGTTGCTATCAATGATGGTAAAATTGCCAGAGTAGCAAAAGTCATTGATGCTAAAGGAGCTCAGCAAGTAGTAGATGCCAAAGGAATGATTGTGACTCCAGGACTTATTGATATTCATGGACATGTTTTTTTTGGAACAGAGCATGGCAATTATCTCAGTAACAGCTTTGTGGCCCTTCCTCCGGATGGATTTACCTTTCGGAATGGTGTGACTACCATAGTGGATTGTGGAGGCGCTGGATGGAAATCTTTTCCCACTTTTAAAAAGAATGTCATTGAAAATTCCAAGACCCGAGTCCTGTCTTTCCTGAACATAGTAGGTGAAGGAATGAGGGGAGGTGCCTATGAACAGAACACCAGTGATATGGATGCTAAACTTACCGCTAGTGTGGCGAACAGCAATCGGCAAGATATTGTAGGTTTTAAAGTGGCGCATTTTAATGGACCTGAATGGACACCGGTAGACAGGGCCGTGGAAGCCGGAGAATTAGCTAATATGCCCGTGATAATTGATTTTGGAGGAAACAATCCTCCACTGTCAATTGAAGAATTATTCATGGAGCACCTTCGCCCGGGTGATATTTATACGCATGCCTATTCTGAATTGAGCGGAAGGGAATCCGGAAGGGAATCAATTGTAGATGTTAATACAGGGAAATTAAGGTCATTTGTTGTGAAAGCCCGGGAAAGAGGGATTATTTTTGATGTGGGGTATGGCGGTGCCAGTTTTGATTACCGGGTAGCTTTGCCAGCGGCTGAGAGTGGTTTTTATCCCACTACCATAAGTACCGATCTTCATACCGGTAGTATGAATGCCTCCATGAAAGGCCTATTAAATGTTATGTCCACCTTTCTTACAATGGGTATGGATCTTACAAGTGTTATAACAGCTAGTACCTGGTCTCCTGCTCAAGCCATACAGCGGGAGGAGTTAGGACATCTTTCTGAAGGCGCAGTGGCTGATATTACATTATTAAATATTCGTGAAGGTGAATTTGGGTTTAAGGATAAAAACGGTTACAAACTTACAGGAAATCAAAAATTGGAATGTGAAATGACTTTAAGAGAGGGGAGGATCGTATATGATCTAAATGGTATTGCCACGCCTGTCATTGTGAGATAACAAATCCGTTCAATTATTTTTGAGAGAGAAATTTTGAGGCAGGAGGTCTACATGTTAGATGAATTTATCGAATTTCAGGTAACCGGATCTGGTTTGTGTGCGACTATTAGCTATAGCTGTGAGGCCTTGTGTTGTATTTAACAAATTTTCCTTTTATGAATCTTTCCTATTTTCATTGAGAAAAGATGGATTCCAGCATGTTAAAATCCATCCATCTTTTAATTTCTGTGAAAGATATGAAAGGCTCCTGGGCCAGATAGATACCTGGACATATCTATAAAAATACCTCGTTTTGAGATCTAATTAAGTGACAGAAACGGATCTCATTCAACTGGTAAATAAAGAAAGGCAACCTAAATTGGTAAATTTAAAAGGGGGATATAATATAAAAATTCAGAAACTGGAATTTGCAGTTCAAGGCCGGGAATATTGAATCTTGATGCCAGAGAAGCTACATCTACAAATCAGACGGAAAATTATGGTATGTTCATGATTAACCACTGAACTTTAAACATTATGGCAAAGAAAGAAACCGAAATTGCAGCCACGGCGGGAGATTCATTCCCAATCACTGAAATTATAGAGGCGAACCCTCTTTTTACCCGGCGTCAAATGCTGGGAATAAGTGCTATAGCAGGTTTAACGGCTTTGACCGGCATTGCAGCTGGTGCTGTTCCGCAGACTGCGCAAAAACGGCCTCGTATCGCCGTTTTAGTCAGTTTTTGGGGTGCTACCAGATCTCATGCGGACTGGATCGTAAACAAGCTGATTGACGGTTATTGGTGGAACGGTGCCTACACCCCTTCCCGAGTGGATGTTGCATCTATTTACATGCACCAGCATGACGAAAGCGTACTGGGTCAGAAAGTAGCCAAAGCGAAAGGCATTCCAGTCTTTAAGACAGTTGGGGAGACCGTTACGCTTGGAGGCAAGGAACTCGCGGTGGATGGCGTGGTCATAGTAGCAGAACACGGGGATTATCCAAAGGATCTCCAGGGGCACTGGCTCTTGCCTCGCTGGTGGATTTATAATCAGGTTGTGCGGGTTTTTGAGCAGAGTAAGCGCTCGGTGCCAGTCTTTAACGACAAGCACCTTTCCTACGATTGGGACGAAGCCAAGTGGATGTTTGACAAATCCCGTGAGCTGAATTTTCCTTTGAACGGCGGTTCATCCATACCGGTTTACTACCGTAAGCCCGAGATAGAACTTCCTGTCGATACGCCTATAAAGAATTCGATCGTGCTTGGAGGAGCCTCGGATGAAGGTGCTATATTCCATGCTATTGATGTACTTCAAGCCTTTGTTGAACGCCGCAAGGGGGGTGAGACAGGCGTCAAATCGGTACAGTCCATCCGCGGACCTGAGACATGGAAGTGGGTTGAAAACAATCCCTGGGCAGGTAAGCTGCTTGATTCAGTAGCGAAAACTTTTGACTTCAAGCCCGGGCATTTTCAGCAGGTTTCGCAGACAAATATGTGTGTCATAGAGTACAATGATGGGACGAAAGCAGCTGTAATTGGTGGCCGGGGTGTGGGTTGGACCTACGCCGGTGAGATCGAAGGGCAACAAGAGGCTACGGTCATCTCGATGCTTGGCTGGGCCGGTCCGTACGACCAATATCACGCCTCAAACGCCCAACCACACTGGATCACGGAGATGATGGTGACTAAAAAGGAACCTTTCAATGCGGAACGGCTGCTGCTGTCAACAGGGATGACGAACCATTACATGGATTCAAACTGGGAGAATGGCCAGTACTCTCCGGTCGGTCGCCGCATCGAGACGCCGTTCCTAAATATGAAATACCGCTCCACACGGGGAGCGCAATTCAGCAAGGGAGAGCGACCACCGGCTCGTCCTTATATCAGGGGGTTTGATCAATAGGTCGCGTCGGAGTCTGGAAGGCGAATTTGTAATTGATTAGCAGGGTGAGGCGCGTCCCCGACCTCTGTTTTAACTAATTTTGTATAGATTCTTAAATGCAGAACGGCATACTCAGTCCGGGCACGAAAATTACACAAATGGCAAAGAAACAAAATGAAATTGTAGCCAGGGAGGCAGATTCATTTCCAATGAATGAAATTATAGAGTCAAACCCAATCTTCAGCCGGCGTGAAATGCTGGGAATAACCGGCATGGCCGGTTTGGCGGTTTTAACAGGCATCTCCACCGATGCTGTTGGACATACTCAACAGCAAAGTCCTCGCATTGCCGTTCTGGCTACCTTTTGGGGTGCTACAAGATCTCATGCGGACTGGCTGGTAAACAAGCTGATCGACGGTTATTGGTGGCAAGGCGCTTACACTCCTTCCCGGGTGGAGGTGGTATCTATTTACCTGCACCAGCATGACACAAGCGTACTCGGTCAGAAGGTCGCTAAAGCGAAAGGCATTCCGGTCTTTAAATCGGTCGGCGAAGCCGTTACGCTTGGGGGAAAGGAACTTGCGGTGGATGGTGTGGTCATCGTAGCAGAACACGGTGATTATCCAAAGGATCTCCAGGGGCACTGGCTCCTGCCACGCTGGTGGATCTACAATCAGGTTATCCGCGTTTTCGAGCAGAGCAAGCGTTCGGTGCCGGTCTTTAACGACAAGCATTTCTCCTACAACTGGAATGAAGCTAAGTGGATGTTTGACAAATCACGCGAGCTGGGCTTTCCTTTAACCGGCGGGTCCCTTCTTCCGGTGTACTACCGAAAGCCCGAGATAGACCTGGATAACGACACGCCAATAAAGAACTCGATTGTGATTGGCGGTGCTTCAGATGAGGGTGCTATTTTTCATTGTATAGAGCTACTTCAAACTTTTGTAGAGCGCCGCAAGGGCGGTGAGACAGGCGTAAAGTCGGTCCAGTCCATCCGCGGACCTGAAGCATTGAAGTGGATCGGACGCAATACATGGTCAAGCAAATTACTTAATTCAGTGGCGGCAAATTTCAACCTGAAGCCGGGATATTTTCAAGAGAACGCCCGGACGAACATCTGTATCATAGAGTATAATGATGGAACGAAAGCAGCCATAATTGGTAGCCAGAGGGCGGACTGGATATACGCCGGTGAAATCGAGGGGCGTAATGAGCCAACGATCGTTTCCTTGCTTGGCTTCCCGGGCCCCTTCGACCAATATCACGCTTCGAACGCCCAACCGCACTGGATTACAGAGATGATGGTGACCAAAAAGGAACCCTTCAACGCGGAGCGGCTGCTGCTGTCATCCGGGATTACGAACCATTACATGGAATCAAACTGGGAGAACGGCCGTTACTCTCCTGTCGGACGACGTATCGAGACCCCGTTCATGAACATGACCTACCGCACGACACGAGGAGCGCAATTTAACAAGGGTGAGCGACCGCCGAGCCGCCCCTACATAAGAGGTTTTGATCAGTAGATCAAGGATTTGGGCGCTTAGGTCCTTATTCCTTGCTATTTAATGTTTTAAACTAATAAACCTATGAAACGACGAGACGTTATAAAAAATTTAACACTTCTGCCGATAGTCGGAAGTCTTTTTTCAATTCAATCCCTGTTATCCACTCCTGTCGCTGGATACAATTTTCCATTGACCCCTCAGAATGATCTGCATCGCAACGCATTCGTGATGGACGGACATACACATGTAATGACCCGGGAGCTGCTGTTAGGTACTGATATCGGCCAGCGTTATTCAGATGGGACCGTCGATCTTCCGAGAGCTAAAGAAGGCGGCGTGGACGCGATGTTCTTCTCAGTGTATACACCTGAACACTATTATCCCGGGAGGTTCGAGGTGAAAAACACATTTCGTGTGGTGAACCTGGCATTGGACCAGATCGAAAAGAATAATTCGATGATCGAACTGGCGCTCACAGCTTCTGATATAGAACGCATTAGTAAGAAAGGTAAGATTGCGGCTTTTCTGGATTTGGAAGGCCCGTGGGACCTGGACGGGGATATCAATCTTCTCCGTGCGCTTCATCGTTTAGGCCTTAGATCCATACAGCTTCCCGCACATAATACCACAAATGCTTTTATTGATACCTGCAATGATGTCAAGCGCTGGGACGGCATTAACGATCTTGGGAGAAAAATCATCAGGGAAATGAATGACCTTGGGATGGTTATTAACATCGCCCATGCCTCTAATGACGCCATTCTGCAGTCGGTCGAGGCAAGCAGACATCCCGTGATCTACAGTCATGGAGGGTTTTACAGCATCGTACCTCATCCGCGCTGTATTACTGACGAAGCGGCAAAAGCCGTCGCATCAAAAGGAGGGGTGATAGGTATTCACTTCGGAAGCCTCTTTAATAACCCAGAGTATTGGACATGGCAGTCCGGACAGAAAACATCCAGAGAGACAAAGCCAACCACAGTACAGGCTTCTCCCCTGAAGACAATTGAAGAGGTAGACAAGGAAGTAGCCAAAGAGGTTCCACTGAATTTCCGGGGAACCATCCCTGACGAATATTGGATGCATGTAGATCAACTGGCTAAAGTGATCGACTATGGCGTAAATTTAGTGGGCGAGGACCACATGGCTATTGGTTCCGATTTAGATGGCGGTCCTGAACTGCCGCGCGAGATTAAGGACATCAGCGATTATCCGCAGATAACCATGGCTATGCAAAGGCTTGGTTACAGTGATCAGCGAATCAAGAAGATCCTTGGCTTAAACTGGCTCCGTGTGATTCGGCAGGTAACTGAGGGGAAATGAGAATTAAGCAGTGGTTTTAATTTCAGGAATATGACAAAAGGATAATGGTAGTTAGTGATTATTTTATAGTAGCAAAACGAGCGGAGGCCTATAATTTATGGATCGACTTCTAATATTGTAAAAGAAATTTATAGTGGAAGCATTTGAACAAACTGAAGAACATATTTCTCCTGCTGGAAATGTTTCTATAAGAACTTAATCCTAATCAACTGTCATTCAGAGCTTTTAAATTGGACAGTTGTGATAATAAATTATCCGCTAATCTACCATCATTTAGATATGGAATTAGAATTTTTTCCGATTGTTGAATAAGATTCTTTTGAAATAGGATTAGTCTATTTAAAGTTAAAAAATATTCATTCAAAACAACAAACTAAAAAAAGAAAATTATGATTTCTAGAAGAAAAGTTATTAAGAGTATTTCGGCTATTCCTTTCCTGGGTTTTTTAGGAGCTAGTGGAATTAGTACTGCTGCGGCTATGACTGGGTTATATCCAATGGACGTTAAAAAAACCTCAATAAAAAGAGATTATTTCAAGGAATTGGGAGTAAGGACTTTTATAAATGCAGCGGGAACCTATACCGCACTTACTGCATCCCTAATGCCAAAGGAGGTTATAGAATCCATTCACTATGCGAGTCATCATTATGTTAGTCTTGATGAATTACAGGAAAAAGTGGGAGCACGAATAGCCTCCATGTTGAGGTGCGAAGATGCTCTTGTTTCCTCAGGAGCATTTTCTGCCATTGTTTATGCGACAGCAGCTTCTATGACGGGCAAGGACCAGGAGAAAATAAAGCAACTTCCTGATGATCTGAGAGGAATTAAGGATGAAATTATCATACAGAAAGCACATCGTTTTGGCTATGATCGGGCTGTGAGAAATTGTGGTGGGAAGCTGGTTGAAGTGGAAACTAAGCAAGATCTTGAGAACGCTGTAAATGAAAAGACGGCGATGATGTTTTTCTTTAATGATGCTAATAACAGAGGTAAGATTAAAGATAAGGAGTTTGTAGAGTTGGGAAAGAAACACAATATTCCAACTTTTAACGATTGTGCGGCTGATGTACCACCAGTAGAAAACCTCTGGAAGTATACCGGAATGGGATTTGACATGGTTGCTTTTTCAGGTGGTAAGGGGTTAGAAGGCCCTCAAAGTGCAGGTCTTTTATTAGGGAGAAAGGATTTAATTGAAGCTGCCCGGCTCAATATGCCTCCCCGAGCCAACCTAGGAAGGGGAATGAAAGTAAACAAAGAAGAAGTTCTCGCAATGCTCATCGCTTTAGAACTATTCTTGGAAAGAGATCATGAAAAACAATGGGAAATATGGGAAAATGAGATCAGGTATATTCAGCAAAGCGTTGCGGATATTCGGGGCATTACTACTGAAATGTATGTACCTGAAATAGCCAATCATGTACCTTCCCTGCGAATTGTCTTTGACAATTCTATAACGAGACATTCCCCCCGGGAAATTAAAGAAGCTTTGGTAAAGGGTAAACCGTCTATCGAGGTCGCTAACGCAACAGAGAATGCATTACACCTAACCACATGGATGATGGATAAAGGCGAAGAGAAAATTGTCGCCAGACGCTTAGCAGAAGAACTTCGTGAATAATTTATGCTCTCTTAGGTACCCAATAGTTCTGATTGGTGATCCTGAAATCTTATCTCAAAAAAAAGTTTTTGAGATAAGCCTGCTACTAATTTATAATAATAGAGTCCCTGTTTTAGAACATGTGGCTAGGCTACAAAGGTATTAAAACGTAATTCCATTTTCATGACATTATTCTATAGTATTCTATTTTTCTTCGTCTTTTTCTGGCAGCACGCTCCCAAGGAAGACTCGACTTTGATCGTAAAAAAAACTATTGATTTCGAAATAGACGGAACAGGATCTGCTGCCGAATGGGAAAAAGCTTCCTGGGTCCATCTGCCTTTCCGGCACGGGCCAAAATCCCAGTTGAAGACTAAAGTTAAAACGTTGTATTCGGAAGAAGGTATTTATTTTCTTTTCGAATGCCAGGACGAAAGGCTCACAGCCACGTATACTGAAGACTTTGCAAAACTGTATCGGGAGGATGTTGTAGAAGTATTTTTATGGACAGATGAGCAATATCCAGTATATTTCGAATATGAATTGTCGCCTTTGAACTATGAACTCCCTATCCTAATTTTCAACCTCAATGGAGAATCTTCAGGATGGCGTCCCTGGAACTATGAGGGGGAGAAGAGGACCAGGCATGCGACCAGCGTGACGGGAGGTGAAGAGGAGTCGGGTTCAGTGGTTTCGGGTTGGACGGCTGAATTTTTTATTCCTTTTGCTCTACTGAGTCCTTCACAGAACGTACCTCCTGAGAGAGGAACTACCTGGAGAGCTAATATGTATAGGATAGACTATGATGGTAAAGGTTTTAAAAGTTGGCAATGGCAGCCTACGAGCGGTAGCTTTCACGAGTATAAGAAGTTTGGCACCTTTACCTTCGAGTAATTAATTATATTGAGTTTAAATTCCTCTGGAGCTAATTTCCAGAGCAGTTTTTTTCTCCTTCAGAGAAGATTCTCTCTCTTTTTTGGAGATAATCCTATGCCTACTTTTCCATCAACTGCATCTTTTCTAGAACAATTTTCTCAATGTAGATCAGACAACCATTAGCAATTGCTTGCTCAATTTTAATTAAACTTCTATTAGTGATGAAAATTTCTGCCATTCTATTTGTCTTCCCAACTATACCAAAAATTTGTCATCCAAATGTCCAGGAAGGAAAAGAATCGGGAACCAATAATTGTTAAAAAGATTATATATTTTTTAGGATTTTTAGATTTTATTGAGTTTCTATTGCTGGAACAAAAAAATTTGTTGATTGGCGCATCCTACAGTATTGTGATTAAAGGGGCTCACGTTCTGGATCCAAAGGAGCTGTTGTTGATGTGGCTGTTCTGAATATGCGGCAAGGTGAATTGGAATTCTGGGATAGAAAAAGGGCCGTAAATTGATAGGAAATTAAAAACTTGAATGTGAAATGACTGTAAGAGAAGGGAATATTTTTTATGGTATCGCAGAGCCAGTATTTAAATAATATAGGAAGAAAGTAAAAAGTCTATTTAATTCCTGTACTTTGGTCTCAAGTTATTACGTGAACAAAAAAAATCTTTTGACTTAGGCGTATTGTTATTAGTCATAAATATAGTAAATTAGGGGAAACAAACTTATATATTATGGAGCAAAGATTCAAGAGCCTGTCCCTTTTCGAGTTCCAGGAAAGGTTCACCACCCGAG
>Ga0307486_1001595_pt1 | contig 17074 bp, 10 predicted proteins | sample CBIW02metaG_FD_203663 | JGI IMG/M metagenome (GOLD analysis project Ga0307486, IMG submission 203663) | Sea-ice brine microbial communities from Beaufort Sea near Barrow, Alaska, United States - CBIW 0.2 | ecosystem: Environmental > Aquatic > Marine > Coastal | place: USA: Alaska | collected... | reverse complement strand
CAGCAGATAGTCAGTATCGCGATCAACAGTGACAAAACGGCTCATTATCGTTATCCGGTCGTTGCAAGGGCTGCGTGATTATCTCACAAAGGCCTTATTCGATTAAGCCCGACAGACTGCTAGGAATTCGTCTGGATTGGCAGGTTGTGAGGTGAGTCTCGTTACCAGGTAATATAAGGGGCAACATGCATGGCCCGAAATACCAAAACAGTCGTTATCCGCCAAAAAACACTGCTGGAGATGCCTCATCTCTCCAGCAGTCGTCTCTCTACCTTGTCGACTTCCGACAGAAACGTTCTTCGTCGTCGAGAATCGACGAACAAAATCGTTTAAAAACAACAATTTGTAGCAAATCTACCTCTTTCATCTCCGATGATTTCCGATAGTTTTAAGGTGTACCCCGGATGCCGGGATTAACCTGAAATTATTAGAGGTAACCTATATGACGAACACTATTGAAGAAATCAACGAGCTGTTAATCCAAGCCCTCGCACTCGCCCAGAATATTGATCGTGTCAAAGAGATCGAGGTGGTGCTGACCTGCCACAAAATCCAGGGACAGGGGTTCGTACTCCAAAAGCAGCTTAATGAACAAAGCAGCGCCAACTTAATCCCAAGAACTCCTCAGGATATTGGTGATCAGCTGGGCTCAATTAAGAAAAACGCCTGGTTCAGGGTAGCTTGAACGAAATGTCCGGCAGGGACGCCGGACTCTATTTTGCGAGGTGATATTATGGAAATTCAAAAACAGGCAGAAATACTCCAGACAATCCTAACAGCCGACCCGGATATCAGTGAGATACATCTCATCTTCCACCTACGCTGGGACGACTGTACGGCTACCGTGGAACTTTTCTGGAGCGTCGATGAGCCAGACCGGCATTATATGGCCATTGATTTCGATATGAGGAACGACTGGTATCCTCTCGGAAGCTGATTCGTCGTTTTGCAAAGCTCTCCGCATGCCTTTTATGTGCGGGGAGTCTCCCGAACTCTGCGCAAGATACATACCATATTTATCGGCTCTCCTTTATTCAAAACACCCCTCGAACGTGAAACGCCTCATTAGGTTGTAAAGAGCGACTTTTTTGTCGCAGTACTGGTGTAAAGTTCGTACAAACGCCCAACATTTTCGCTCTATGTAGGTCTATACCGGCCAATGCGGTTGTTACGCTTGAACTAGCGCTATATATTGGTTGCTCATTATTTTGGGCGCTTTCCAGTCGCCCAGTCGCTTGTGAACAGCGCTATGCAAGAACAGGGAAACGAACCCATGACCGAACTGGATGATCGATGGTTGTCAGTCAGCGAAATCGCCAAGTATCTGGGGGTCAGCAACGATACGGTATACAGGTGGATTGACAAGCAAACGATGCCGGCCCACCGCGTAGGCCGGGCATGGAAGTTTAAGAAGGACGAAGTCGATGGATGGGTTCGCAACCGCGGCGCAAGCGATGGAAATAGCGCCAATGTCTAACGATAAACAGCTTGCCCGTTTTGGGTTTCGATTTGAGCGCGGCGGCACCCACAGCTCGCGAACCATGATGCTAGACGAATTGACGGCGCTACTGAGCTACGTTGATCGCTCAGAGGCAAAAAAGGCTGACTACCTGCACGCCGTAGAGGCAGACAACTGCTTAGGCAAACGCTCAGGTAAAACTCGCCGCCTCACCTACAGGCACTTGGCAGATCTGTATTCTCTCGACACAAACCATCTGCTCTTCCGCACCTTGCTTTATTTCTGGCAGCGCGATGAAGAAGGAAGACCAATGCTGGCGCTTTTAGCAACTTACGCCAGAGACTCTATTTTTCGCACCAGTGCGTCGTTGATTCTCAAGGCACCGGAAGGCTCAATCATCACCCGTGATTCGGTCGAAGAACGTATAGACAGCCTGGAACCAGGCCGCTTCAGCAAAGCTACTCTGAAATCCACAGCCCAGAACATCAACTCCAGCTGGACTAAATCTGGCCACCTGACCGGGCGAAACAAGAAAACAAGAAGCCGGGCCATTCCGACACCGAGCAGCGCAGCCTATGCATTGTTGCTGGGTTACTTAACCGGTGCCCGTGGGCAAGGTTTGTTCAGCACTGAATATACAAAGCTGCTGGACTGCTCCAAGGAGCAAGTCAATGAATTGGCCGAACAGGCCTCCCGCAGGGGATGGATAACCTATAAGCGGGTTGGGAATGTTATCGAGGTCTTGTTCCCCAGCCATATTAATCAGCAAGAACAGGAGTGGTTACGTGAGCAGGGTTAAACGTCTGATTCAATCGTACGGACGGCACATTGCTATCCCCTGGCGAGATGACGCCGCAGCCGCTCAGCGGGTTATTTTCTGCGTCTATAACGAAAACGAAGAGCGATGGCTCAGAGCGAGGGTAGACGAATTTGAAATAGTCACCCGTCAGTCGGGACACGACTGGGCGTTGTTCGATCTGACCAACAGCTTCGCCAGTTGGCTAAGCACCCAACGGTATGCCAAAAGCTATTTCCAGAAACCGCACCTGCTGACCACTGTTTTGCCCAAATACCTCGACTACATCGTCAGCGATTTAGAGCGTGTTCTGAAAGAGAAGAATGCAGACAACAAGACCGTGGTAGCTGTACAAGGTGTTGGCTCCCTGTTCGGATTTCTCAAGGTCAAAGACGTTGTAGATAAGCTGGCGCCCCTGGTACAGGGGCGGCTGCTAGTTTTGTTCCCCGGCAGTTATGAAAACAACAACTACCGGTTATTGGACGGTTACGACGGGTGGAACTATCTCGCAGTGCCGATAACCGCAGACAAGGATTAAGGAAAGAGGCTGTTCATGAAGAATCGTGAGATTTATCAGAAAGATCCGACCACCCGCAAATTGGTTAACGAAGGGGTGGCCACTGTTAACGATGACACCACCAGTCAGGCCCTGGCGGTGCTCCGCTATGAGCTGGAAACCTTTGTCTGCGATGGCCAGTACGAAAAGGGCATGTCTCACATTCTGGAAACCTACCTGAAAAACATCGATCAGGCACAGCAGCCAGCAGTATGGGTAAGCGGGTTCTACGGTTCTGGTAAATCCCATTTGGTTAAAATGCTGCGAACTCTGTGGGTCGATAGCCAGTTTGAAGACGGTGCTACTGCCCGGGGCATCGCTAACCTGCCCCAAGGGGTCCGCGACCATTTACAGGAACTAAGTACCCAAGCTAAACGCCATGGAGGCTTGCACGCCGCATCTGGAACCCTCGGTTCTGGCGCCAGCGGTAGCGTGCGACTGGCGCTGCTGCGCATTCTGTTCAAGTCTGCAGGGCTGCCCGAGCAATATCCGGTCGCCCGCTTCGTGATGTGGCTGAAGCACGAGGGTATTTACGACCAGGTGCGCCAGAGCGTCGAGTCTAAAGGTTACGAATGGCAGGAAGAGCTGGATAACTTCTACGTGGCTGAAGGCCTGCATGAGGCTCTGGTTCAGGCCAAGCCTGCGCTGTTTTCGTCGCCCACATCCTGCGTGGAAACCCTCAACAACCTTCACCCGTTTGTTCAGGACATCTCCAGCGACGATATGCTCAAAGCAATCCGCCAGACACTAACCAAAGACGGTAAATTCCCGCTCACATTGATCGTTCTGGACGAGGTGCAGCAGTTTATCGGCGAAGACAGTCAGCGTTCCATCGCCGTACAAGAAGCCGTAGAGGCGTGCTGCAAAAACTTTGGCGGCAAATTGCTCTTCATCGGTACCGGCCAAACAGCCGTCACCGGCACCAGTAACCTGAAGAAACTCGAAGGCCGTTTTACCATCCGCGTTGAGCTGTCCGATGCCGATGTCGATGCGGTTATCCGGCAGGTCATCCTGGCCAAGAAGCCAGAAGCCAAGACACCTGTCGAACAAGTTCTGCAAACCAACGTAGGGGAAATCTCCCGACACTTGGCCGGCACTACCATCGGCCATCGCCAGGATGATTTGCCGTATTTCCCCCAAGACTACCCGATTTTACCGGTACGCCGGCGCTTCTGGGAAAACACCCTGAGAATACTGGACCAGACTGGTACCGACAGCCAGTTGCGCAACCAGCTCAGCATGATCCACAAAGTCATTCAGACCAACTTGGATGACCCGCTCGGCCATGTGGTACCGGCGGACTACCTCTACTTCGACTCCGCCGACAAGTTGCTTCAGTCTCGTATCTTGCCCCGCAAGGTGCATGAAAAAACCATGAGCTGGATAAAGGGTTCGGAGGATCAGCGCCTGATGGCTCGTGCCTGCGGTCTGGTTTTCCTGATCAATAAATTGGGCGGACAAAACAACGAAATCGGCATCCGGGCTAACGTGGACTCCCTGGCAGACCTGCTCGTGAAGGACCTTTCCAATGGTAGCAGTAGCTTGCGTAGCAAACTGCCCGGGCTGTTGGACAACTGCGAGCTACTGATGAAAGTGGGTGAGGAATACCGCATCCAGACCGAAGAAAGCGCCGCCTGGACCGACGAATTCCTCAGCCAACGCTCAGCACTCTCTAACGAAGCCCATCGCATTCACGCGGAACGCGATGACCGAATCCGCCGTATGTTCGGCGATGTGGCTCGCAAGCTGTCACTGATGCAAGGTGAAGCCAAAGTTACCCGGGATATTTACCCGGTGTTTGATGCCCAGCTTCCGAACGATGCCAGCCAGCGCATCTACGTGTGGATAAGGGATGGCTGGAGTGGTGATGAAAACTCCGTTCGGGCCGATGCTCGGCAGGCCGGCAACCAGTCGCCAACGATCTTTGTGTTTGTTCCCAAGCGTTCCGCAGACGACCTGCGCCACCACCTGATCGACTTCAAAGCGTCCAGTGCCACCCTGGATAAACGCGGCTCTCCTAATACGCCGGAAGGCACCGAAGCCAAAGCTGCCATGGAAACCATCAAACAAACAGCAGAGGGAAAAATCCGCGAGCTACTCAGTGAAGTTTTCTCCGGTGCCCGGGTATTTCAAGGCGGAGGTAACGAAATTCTCGGCAATAACTTGCAGGAGATGGTGCTAGAAGCGGCGAACAATGCCCTGCAGCGCCTGTATCCTAATTTCCATATTGCCGATCATAGTGGCTGGCAAAAGGCCTACGAGAAAGCCCAAAAGGGTGCACCAGATGCCCTTAAAGCTGTGGGTGACGACGGTGATCCCGCAAAGAACCCAGTGTGCAAGACTATTCTGGGCTTTATTGCTGGCGGCAAAAAAGGGACAGATATTCGCGATAACTTTGAGGGCTCGGGTTATGGGTGGTCGCGCGATGCTGTAGATGGTGGCCTTCAAATACTGCTGGTAGCAGGGGTGATTCGCGCCCAGGATGATCGCGGGCAGGCGGTTGAACCCTCCGCACTAGAACGCAAGAGCATCGGCAAAGCCTTTTTCAAAGTCGAATCGGCCAATGTCACGACACCGCAGCGCATCCAGATCCGCAAACTGCTGCAGAAAGTCGGCGTATCCGCCAAACAGAGTGAAGAGCTGGCCCATGTGCCGCTGTTTCTGCAGAAGGTGTCTGAACTGGCCGACAAAGCCGGTGGCGAAGCGCCCAAGCTGAAACGCCCGGACACCCAGTTCCTGGACGATATTCGACTGACCACCGGTAACGAACAGCTATTGGCGCTCTATAACCGGCGGGATGAACTAGCTCAAAGTATTGAGGGCTGGGAAAGCCTTGCCGAACGGATCCAGCAGCGTTGGCCCAGCTGGGCTACCCTCAAGCTCCTCGTAAACCACGCTAATGGCCTGAGTGATGCCGATGTCTACCGTGCCCAAGTGGACACTATCGAACAACAACGGCAGCTGCTGGAAGACCCAGACCCGATCAGCCCCTTGGCTGCCAGCTTGACCCAAAGCCTGCGGGATGCCCTGAACACACTGAACCAGGACTACCAGGCCCGGCATAAGCAGGGCATGAAGCGCCTGGAGACGGATGCTAACTGGCAGCAGCTGGAACCAGAACAGCGAAATCAGTTGCTCTCTAGGCAGAAGTTGACCCTTACCGACCAACCTAAAGTAGCTGTCCAGTCCACCGACGAGGTGCTGAACACCCTAGACCATTATTCACTGGCCACGTTCGCCGACCGGGTAGCCGCCCTGCCCAGCCGCTTTGATAACGTGGCGGTATCCGCCGCTGAGCTGTGTGAACCGGAAATCCAGTTTGTATCGGCACCACGACGCACCCTGAAAACCGAGGCAGACATTGATACCTGGGCTGAAGAGGTGAAAGACCAGCTCAAAAACGCACTGGTAAAGGGCCCAGTCTCGGTCAAATAACGGTCAATCAAAGAAAGAACTGTCAAAAAAAGGACCGCCAAAAAGAGGACTGCCAAAGCCATGCGAACCCTCACCAATATTGAGGAACTACTGCCAGAGCTGGATCACTGCATAGCCGATGATCTGGAGGATCAGGATCTCGACTTCAAACAATGGGACACCAAAAGCCGTGACAAAGCGGTGAGAATTGTTGTCCAGATGGCCGTGTGCATGGCTAACGGCGGCGGTGGCACCGTAGTGTTTGGTGTGGCAGATCGCATACAAGGGCGGAAGAACGCCATTCCCGGAGTGCCACCGGAAATCGACGCGAATATGTTGAAAAAGGCGGTATACGACCAGACCGACCCGAAAATCATGCCGGTGTTTGAGGAATTGGCCGTACCCGAAGGCACAGGCCGCGTTTTGCTGATGCAGGTCCACCCCGGCATGCCACCCTATACCGACACCGCAGGCCGAGGCACCATCCGTGTCAGCAAAGACTGCGTGCCCTTAACCGGCACCGTCCGCCGCAAGATTGGCGTGGAAACCGGTGAAACCGATTACACAGCAGAAGCAGTTGCACCTGTAGACAACACCTTACTGTCTGCTACTGCGCTGGAAGCCCTGCGCAATCAGGCCAGCAGAGAACGTGCGCCAGATGACCTGCTGAGGCAATCGGATGCCGAACTGCTATCCACTCTGGGGTTAATCAAACAGGGCAAGCTGACCCGTGCGGCCATCTTGCTGGCAGGTACTGAAGCAGCTATTCGTGAACACCTGCCCGGCCACAACTGGACCTTTCTGCAGATGACGTCCGATACCGACTACGGTATCCGGGAAGATCGCGCCAGCGCATTGCCTTTGTCCGTCCAGCGCATTGAAGAACTGTTGGTACCCTTTAACCCCATCACCACCTATAAGCAGGGCATGTTCCACTACGAATACCGCACCTGGCCGGAAATCGCTGTGCGCGAGGCTCTGATGAACGCGTTCTGCCATGCCGATCTGCGAATTGCCGGACCGATAATGGTCAAACTGTATTCAGACCGGCTGGAAATCAGCAATAACGGCGGATTTATCGCCGGCATTACCGCCAATAACATTCTGCACCACCAACCTGCAGCCAGAAATCCTTTACTGGTTGAGGCACTTACCCGCCTGCGCCTGGTTAACCGAAGCAATCTGGGTATTAATCGCATGTTTTCTGCGCTGTTGATGGAAGGCAAAGAGCCGCCCCAGATCAGGGAAGTGGGGGATTCCGTGCAGGTGAGCTTTCCCAAACGCGAGTTGAACGCCACCTTCCGCTTATTTGTGGCAGATGAAAGCGAGCAGGGTCGCAAGCTGGGAGTGGACGAACTGATGCTGCTGCAGTACCTACTTCAGCATCCGGAGGTAGACACCAACACTGCCGCTGCCCTATGCCAGCGTGGCGAAGCAGAAATGCGCGAAAAGTTATCCACAATGGAGTCGGCCGGATACATCGAACACGGCGGTACCGGGCGGGGAGCTTACTGGTGTATTCAGCCCGAATTCTACAATCGCCTCGCCGAGGATGGCCAGAGTGACGCCCGCCGACGAATCGGCTGGGACGCCGCGAAAACGCGCGTGCTCAGCATTCTGATGGAGCGGGCGAAACGGGGCGAGCTGGGGCTGAGCAACAAGGAAATTCGACAGATCACACGTTTTGACCGCAACCAAGTGCATCGATTGATGACCGAACTTCGACAGGAAAACCCCAACCTGCAGCCACCGGGAAGAGGCAAATACGCGCGATATGAATTCAGGCAATGATGCATTAATTGCATTTGAGCATTAAAGACAGCATTAGATTTTTTTAACGCTCGATTTATTGCAGAGTGAGCAATGAAGCGAGCGTTATAGAACGAAAGGATGGAAAAAGTATGCAGCCACTGGACAAAATCCTCAGACACCAACTGGAACGCGCCGTTAAAAGCGCCCGCGACACCGCCGAAAACGGCGCTGATGCCGCGCTAGGCCAGTTGGGCGTGGCCGACCCCACACCGGCCGCACACCTGAGCGATGCCGAGCGCGACCTGCGTCGCCGCCTGCGTGCCCATGGCCGCCAATTGGGGGACTCTCTGAACGGGGGAAAAATCCAGAGCATGGATCGCCTAGTGGAAGAAGTAGCCTACGAGCACTGGCACCGCATGCTATTTGCCCGCTTCCTGGCCGAGAACAACCTGCTGATGTACCCCGACCCAGACGAGCCAGTATCCATTACCCTGGAAGAATGCGGAGACCTAGCCGCCGACGAAGGCGCTGCCAACGGCTGGGAACTGGCCGCCCGCTATGCTGCTCAAATGCTACCGCAAATTTTCCGGCTGGATTCCGCAGTGTTCCAGCTAACCCTGCCACCAGAGCATCAACAAGCCCTAGAGCGGTTGGTCTCTGGTTTGCCACAGGAAACCTTCACTGCCTCCGATAGCTTAGGCTGGGTGTACCAATTCTGGCAGGCCAATAACAAAGAGCGCATCAATAAATCGGAAGTAAAAATCGGTGCCAGGGAATTGCCCGCCGTGACCCAGCTGTTCACCGAGCCCTACATGGTCAGCTTTCTGCTCGATAACAGCCTCGGCGCCTGGTGGGCAGCCCGCAGACTCACGGAAGATGACATGAAAAACGCCCAAAGCGAAGAGGAACTCCGGCAGAAGGCAGCCATCCCCGGCGTACCGCTCGACTACCTGCGCTACACCAAAACCCCCTCTCCCCCGGCGAGAGAGGGGCAGGGAGAGGGGGGCGATGAGATCTGGACTCCAGCCGCTGGCACTTTCGATGCTTGGCCGGAAAATCTAGCTGATCTAAAAACCCTGGACCCCTGCTGCGGCTCCGGTCACTTTCTAGTGGCCGCCTTTCTGATGCTGGTACCTATGCGCATGGAGCGCGACGGTCTGTCAGCAACGGACGCCGTGGATGCGGTTTTGCGAGAGAATATCCACGGTCTGGAGCTGGATCAGCGCTGTGTGGAGCTGGCCGCGTTTGCTCTGGCATTGACCGCCTGGAACTACCCAAGGGCTGGGGGTTACCGCCCCCTGCCGGAGTTGCACCTGGCCTGTACCGGACTGTCGGTCAGCGAGGCCAAGGAAGAATGGAAGCAGCTGAGCCTCGGCAAACATAACCTCACCATTGCGCTGGACTGGATGCACGATACATTCAAGGACGCGCCGGTGCTGGGCAGCCTGCTTAACCCCGCCAAATCTGATGCCGCCAAACTGGTGAAGTGGGATGAATTGTCCGCCACCCTGAATCGGGCGCTTGAAACAGAGAAATCGAAACAGGACGAAAACCAGCAGGAAGCTGCAGTGGTGGCTCAGGGGCTGGCCAAGGCGGCTACGCTGTTGTCAGGGCAATATCAATGGGTGATAACTAATGTGCCCTACCTCGCCCGTGGAAAACAAAGCGACCAGCTGCGAAATTACTGCGAGCGACACTACCCGGAAGCGAAAAACGACCTGGCCACTGTATTCCTTGATCGCTGTCTGGAGTTATGCGTTGAGGGCGGTACCTCCAGCATTGTGTTGCCACAGAATTGGCTGTTCCTCACCAGTTACAAGAAATTTCGCGAGAAGTTGCTAAACAACGACACTTGGCATTTGATTGCCCGGCTGGGGCCTGGTGCTTTCGAAACCATCAGTGGCGAGGTGGTCAAGGCCATTCTGATTAACCTGAGCCGAGGCAATCACGCTCAGGCAACTGGCGGGTTGTTTGGTAAGGCGGAACAGACCGACCTGATCCGTGGTGTGGATGTTTCCGAGCCACGTACGGCGGTAGAGAAAGCCGCACAGCTGCAGGTATCGGAAGTCAAAAGCGTGGCGCAGGCGAAGCAGTTGGAGAATCCGGATACTGTGGTTGCACTTGATGATGTCCAAAGCGCAAATATGCTTTCTGACTATGCAATCGGGCTCGCAGGTGTTCTCAATGGTGATACCGCAAGGTTCGAATCCTTTTTCTGGGAGGTTACTGAATTCTACGATGTGTGGGAGTTTGAGCAGTCAACAGTCAAAGATGTAGTTGCGTTTGGAGGACGTGAAAAAGTAATACTATGGGAAGGTGGAAATGGGCAGCTTCGAGCGTTTGCTAAGGAAGCTAAAGAGAGATTGCATGATGCCGATCGCAGGGGTAATGCTGCCTGGGGAAAGTGGACTATCGGTATTAGCCAAATGAGGCATTTGCCAGCGACAATTGGAACTGGGGAGAAATTTGATACCAACGTTGCAATTATACTCCCGCATGATCAGAAGCACGTACTGCCTATTTGGGAATACTGTGGTTCGGTAAGGTATAACGACGATGTCAGGAGGTTGTCGCAAAAGCTGAACGTCACTAATGCATCATTGGTCAAAGTCCCCTTCGATCTCGACCACTGGACCAAGATTGCTGAGGAAAAATACCCAAACGGCTTACCAACCCCCTACACCAACGATCCCACCCAGTGGATCTTTCATGGTCACCCCTGCGGTTCAGTTTTCTGGGACGAAGAGCAAAGGTGGACTGCGCAAGATCTCCTTCGAACCGACAACACCGTACTGCAAGTCGCCATAGCCCGTTTACTTGGCTACCGCTGGCCAGCAGAGCTGGGAAAAGAAATGGAACTGGCCGACGAGCAACGCGCATGGGTAAAGCGTTGCGAGGCCCTACTGCCGTTCGCCGATGACGACGGCATTGTCTGCATTCCCCCGGTGCGTGGTGAAGCGTCCGCCGCCGACCGCATGCTCAACCTGCTGGCTGCCGCCTACGGCGAAGCTTGGTCCACCGATGTGCTGACCGACCTCATGAAACAGGTTGACCACGCCGGCAAAACCCTGGAAACCTGGCTACGCGACAAGTTCTTCACCCAGCACTGCAAACTCTTCCAGCACCGCCCATTCATCTGGCAAATTTGGGACGGTTTGTCAGACGGCTTCTCGGCTTTGGTGAACTATCACAAGCTGGACCGCAAGAACCTAGAAACCCTGATTTACACCTATCTGGGTGACTGGATCAGCCGCCAGAAGCAGGATATCAACAACAGCATCGACGGCGCCGAAGAACGCCTTGCCGCCGCTGAAGCCCTGAAGAAAAAGCTGGAGCAGATACTGGAAGGCGAAGCCCCCTACGACATCTTCGTGCGCTGGAAACCCATCGAACAACAACCCATCGGTTGGGATCCGGACCTCAACGATGGCGTTCGCCTAAACATCCGCCCCTTCATGATGGTGGCGGACGTAAAAAAGAAAGGCGCCGGCATCCTGCGCGACAAACCCAACATCAAATGGACCAAAGACCGGGGTAAAGACGTGGAATCTGCACCTTGGTTTCACACCTTCAGTGGCGAACGAATTAATGATCACCATCTGACACGCGCAGAGAAAGAGGCGGCAAGACAGGAGTGCTCTTTATGACCGCAAAAATCTTCACCAAAGCCCAGTTCTGGAAGTGTGCATTGCAAGTAAATCCTGCCGGGTATATTCAATATCGCGGCGCCGAACACAAGATGTCAGAGGATGAGTACAACCGAAAACTGCTAGATGTTGCGCTGGAAAACGACATCAAGGTCATTGGGATAGCTGATCACGGCAATGTTGACGCTGTTGATTCAATTCGCAGCTTAATGAATGAGCATGGCATTTTAGTCTTTCCCGGATTCGAGATTGCTTCTACCGAAAAAGCTCATTTCGTCTGTTTATTTCCAGAAGAGACAACGACCATACAGCTCAATCGCTTTCTTGGAGAGTTGGGCTTATCCGATCCATCGAATGGTGTTCGTCCGTCCCGCTATGGCGGACAAGAAATTCTTAGGCTCGTCGAGAGTTTCAACGGTTTCGTCTACGCAGCTCATTGTACTGATGCGAGCGGAGTACTTCGCCAGAACCTTGTGCATGTATGGCAAGACCCTCTCTTAAAAGCCGCCCAGATTCCAGGTGTGCTAGAAGACCTGAAGAATGATCAGAACCACGGTTATCGTCAGATTCTTTTGAATAAGGATCCAAACTATCGGCGTAAAACCCCTGTCGCTATTATTAATGCTAAGGATGTTGCGCGCCCGGATGACTTGGCTAATCCACGGGCGTCATGTCTGATCAAGATGACCAGTCCCTCGTTCGAGTCTTTTAAGCTGGCGTTTCAAGACCCTGACTCACGGGTGCGATTGAATAGTGATCGTTCCGATAAATACTTTTCCCGAATTGAAAAGCTAAAGATAACCGGAGGTTACTTGGATGGAATTGAAATCGATTTTTCAGAGCACTTAAATGCGGTTATTGGTGGCAGAGGTACAGGTAAGACAACGCTGCTGGAAAGCCTGAGATTTGTTCTGGACATAGCCCCCATTGGAAAGACGGCTAAAAAACAACATTCCGAGATAGTAAAAGAGAATATTGGCCGATCCAAAGCCAGGGTGGAAGTAATTATCCGTTCATCTCAAATGAATGGGCGACGATTTAAAGTGGCTCGGCGGTATGGTGAAGATCCCGTCGTAGTTGATGAAGAGGGAAACCCATCCAGCTTTACGCCGAAAGAGCTTTTGCCAGGAATAGAACTGTATGGACAGAACGAAATTTATGAAATAGCTCAGGACTCCGCGAGCCAGAGTCTGTTGCTAACACGTTTTTTGGGCAGTAGCGAAAAAGATGATGAGAAAAAAATTGAGAGAGCTATAAGCAAGCTCAAAGAAAACCGGGAGAAGCTACTCGAAGCCCAAAGCTCGATTGCGGATTTGGAGGATGAAGTAGCTCGCATTCCCAAGCTGGAAGAAAGAATAAATCAATTCAAAAGCCTCGGAATTGAAGAAAAGCTAAAAATAGTTCCTCTTTTGGAAACGGAAAAGCGGCTACTGCAACGCGTAGAAGAGGAAGAATTTTCAAATTTAAACCAAGCTTTTAAGTCGGTTAACGATAATCTCCCCGACTTGGTATTCTTAGGCGACAACGCAATAGAAGCGTTACCGCACAAGACCGATCTTATATCTATTCGTCAGAAGCTCGGGGAGTTTAAAGAAAAAGCTAAAGGGCTGCTCAAACAATGGGATACGTTCTATGAGGTGGAACGCCAGGCAATGGTAGGCTTGGTGGGCGGTGTCCGGGAGGCCATAGTAAAAGAGGATGAAAACCTCGAAAAGATTTTTAGAGAGCTCCCGGCGACGGAAGGAAAGACAGGCAGGCAGGTTGGAATCGAGTTTCAGACTTTGCTCAAGGATGTTGAACGTATCCGACCCAAAAAGGCCTTGATCGAAAACAGTAAAAAGCTCCTTGTGGAACTTTCAAAGCAGCGTCAATCAATACTAAACGACCTTTCGAAGATTCGTTCGGAACGCGCAGCCCGCCTTGAGCGTGCCTTGAAGAAACTAAGCCGAGATCTTCGGGGAAAAATGAGACTGACTATAGATCCGGAGGCGGATCGACAGCCCGTGGTTGATTTTCTACTGGCTTGCAACATGGACAATGTTGGGGTGGGCCGTCTCAAATGGATTCTGGACGCGGAGGACTTCTCGCCAGTCAGGCTGGCTCAGCGTATCCGGGAAGGCGCTGAAGCATTGCAAGGCGCAGGCTGGGGGATAACCCAGAGCGTAGCTGAGACTATGGCTCGACTGTCTCAGGAAAATTTACTCCGCCTGGAAGAAATTGAGCTGCCTGATCGTGTGTCTATAGAGCTAAACACTGCGCATGAAGGAGCTGAAAATTACCGCTCTCTCGATAGGTTATCAACGGGACAACAATGCACGGCTATTCTTCACCTCCTTTTACTGCAGAACAAAGACCCGTTGGTAATGGATCAACCGGAAGACAATTTAGATAATGCTTTTATAGCAGATCGTATCGTTACTGAGTTACGGTCAGCCAAGATTTCCCGTCAATTCATATTCGCGACTCATAACGCCAACATTCCAGTATTTGGGGATGCCGAGTGGATTGGAGTTTTAGAAGCAGCCGATGATCAAGCAACGATGCCACCTGAATACCAAGGGGCTATTGATGTTGAAAGCATCAAGGAAAAGGCCGCAGTGATCCTTGAAGGCGGAAGGGACGCTTTTAATCAACGCAAGTATAAATACGGGTTTTAACCAATCATGCTGAAATCAGAGCTGCTTGAAATTATATCCAACGGAGAAAACTCAGGGGCTGAGTTCAAACGCGATGACGTGCGCCCCGAGCGACTGGCGAAAGAAATTGTTGCTTTCGCTAACTTTGAGGGTGGACGCATCTTGTTGGGAGTAGAAGATGACAGGACAATTTCTGGCTTGCAGAGAGAGGCCACCCAAGAGTGGATCCTGAATGTATTTCGGGACAAGGTTCACCCTCAGATCATTCCATATTATGAAGAAATTGAGGTGGAGCCGGGTGTTCGCGTTGCGGTTGTTACAATAGGTCGAGGGATCTCAAAGCCTTACGTGGTAAGGCATAACAATCGTGAAGATACCTATATTCGCATGGGCGATCGATCAGAGATCGCTAGTCGGGAACAGCAGGCACGTCTCTTTGAAAGCGGAGGACTCCTCCATGTCGAGGTAATGCCTGTTCCTGGCAGTAGCTTTTCGAATCTCGATTTGGAACGAATCAGGTTTTACCTTCAAGACGTTATAGAAGACCCCGACATTCCTTCGAATAATGCAAAAGATCAGTGGATTGATCGTTTGGTCGGTTTGGGATTGATGGCGGAAGATGCGAGTGGAAGAAAGGTTTGTTCTGTCGGAGGGCTAGTTTGTTTCGGTATAAATCCGCGTCGCTATCTCCGTCAGGCCGGTATTAGGCTTGCCGCTTTTGAAGGTAGCGACAAAGAGTACCGCGCAAAAATAGATACGACATTAGACGGCCCTCTTGTTGCTAGGTGGAGAACTACTGACTCAGGCGAGAGGGAAATGATAGACGAAGGGTTAATAGAGATTTTCGCTCGACAAGTTGACCCGTTTATCAGTCAAGAAGACGACGAGATCGATGAAGGACTGCGAAGAGGTAAACGGCAACACTACCCTAAAGAAGCGATCCGAGAAGTCGTGTTAAACGCACTAGCACATCGTGATTGGACGAAGTCCGTTGATATTGAGGTGACTGCCTATTCGGACAGGCTAGAAGTAATCAGTCCCGGGAAACTCCACAATTCCATGACAGTGAAAAAGATGGTCGATGGTCAGCGCTCACCACGCAACCCTATGATCATGGACATCCTGAGAGATTATGGGTACGTGGACTCTCGGGGTATGGGGGTTCGCAAGAAGATAATTCCGCTGATGCGTGAGGTCAATGATACCGAGCCCGTTTTTGAGGCAACGGACGATTATTTGAAGACTGTTTTATACAAGAGATCGAAACCCGATGTATAAGCTCGCTGAATGTCTTATAGAAGCGGTGCGATCTTCAGGTGTTTACAACCCAGACATCCAAGTAGCCCCCGCCTGCATTCTCTGGCCAGACCGCGACCACCAGTGGGAAGCGGCCATCCCCATTTTACAGGCTGAAATGCCAGAATTGATGGTACTGGGTGACTACGCACCAGAAAAGCGCAGAGGCCCTGCTATCTGGCTACGTTATGCCATTTCCGGGTTTTCTGAAGACATTGAATTGCCAGAAGGTAAAGCCCCGATTCTGTATTTGCCGGGTGTCAGTCGGCAGGACCTTCGAGCGGTGGAAAGTTGCCCGGATGAACTGAAGCCTCTGGCAGAGCTACAGTACCAGGGTGTGATTTGGTCTCAGGTGAACGCCAAGGACTGGACTATTCTGGCTTATCTGAAATCGGACCAAGGTGGCCTGGGCCTCGATGTAGCCCAAGACAACGAAAGCCGCCACGCTATGCAACTGGCTTTATATCGCGTGTTGGATGAAGAGGTGGGGCTGCTCGAAGGGAAACGCCTGGATAAAGACTATTTCAACACGCTGCTGACCGGGGGTGATCCAGTCCGAGATCTGTTGCTGTGGCTAGACCAAGGTGAAGCCTTTCAGGCTGCCCGTGGTGAAAACGAGTGGCAGGCATTTGTTGCGGTGTGTCAGTCGCAGTTGGCATTCAACCCCCAGCAAGACGGCACTCTGACTGGCTGTACCAAACTGGCGAACCATGAAGGGCCCTGGCAGGCGGTGTGGGATCGCTTCCGTGAAGCTCCAAACCGTTACCCCCAAATACCGGATCAGATTCGTAAGTGTCAGCCGCCTACGTTCGACTTGTTCGCCGATGAGGCTGTAGCCGGTGGCTGGCCCCAGTGGAATCGGAGCCAGGAGGATCAACTGCGGCGGGATTTGCTGGCACTAAGCAACGTGCCAACCCATAAAGCCAGAACGCAGTTTAAGGAGCTGGAGCAAGTTCATAGTGGCCGGCGTTCGCTGGTATGGGCGGAACTGGGCGAAGCGCCCCTGGCGTTAGCGTTGGAGCACTTGGCCTCAATGGCAGACCATACTCAAACGGCACTAGCGGCCGGTACAGTGACAGATCTTGCCAACGGGTATGCAAGTACGGGCTGGAAAGTGGATGACAGCGTGATGCGTGCGCTGGCCAACGTGAACAGCTCAGAGGATCTCGCAGCAGTTAGCTCAGCCATCCGATCCGTTTATCTGCCCTGGATGGAGGACTCGGCGCGTTACCTGCAAATACATGTAGATGGTGACAGTTATCCGGGAGGCTCTTACCAGAGTGCGCCGTCTCTCCCGGCGATCCAGGGCGATTGTGTTCTTTTTGTGGATGGTTTGCGATTCGATACCGGCAAGCGCCTGGCCGAACGATTGGGCGCGGCTGGCCTAGAGGTTGCGGAAACTGTGGTTTGGACAGCGCTGCCAAGCGTGACCGCCACCGGCAAGGTGGCCGTTTCTCCAGTACGGGACAAAATCAGAGGCGACGATAGCAGTGCTGATTTTGAGCCGGCTGTGGCCGC
>Ga0307486_1001594_pt1 | contig 17077 bp, 18 predicted proteins | sample CBIW02metaG_FD_203663 | JGI IMG/M metagenome (GOLD analysis project Ga0307486, IMG submission 203663) | Sea-ice brine microbial communities from Beaufort Sea near Barrow, Alaska, United States - CBIW 0.2 | ecosystem: Environmental > Aquatic > Marine > Coastal | place: USA: Alaska | collected... | reverse complement strand
GATTTGATGCGCTGACGGGACTCGACAATCGTGCTTCGTTGTCCGTCCACTTGTCGGCCGCCCTCGACGCGTCCGTTACCCGCGGCGGCCTTCACCTCCTGTTTATCGATCTGGACGATTTCAAGGATGTCAATGATGGCCTTGGCCACAGTGTTGGCGATGATGTATTGGCTACCGTCGCATCACGGTTGCGACAGGAGATTCGTTCCGGCGATTTGTGTGCCCGCCTTGGGGGAGATGAGTTCGCCGTTCTGCTGATCGACACAACTGGACAACAGGCAGTTGCTCTCGCGGAGCGCCTGGTGGCTTCCATCGCCGAACCTTTCGTATTTGACAGTCACCATGTCGACATCGGTGCGAGCATCGGTATTGCCACGGCCACGTCTCGGAGCGACAATAGGGAACTTGTACATCAGGCTGACACAGCAATGTACGCGGCCAAAGCGCAGGGAAAGGGTCAGGTCGTGGCTTTTCACTCCGCTCTTCTTGAGCGCGATCGGCGGCACGCCCCGAGCCCTAAATGATTGATACCTAGCCGCGTTCTCCTTTGCAAATGCCCGTGTGTGATAGACCATTTGGATATCTGATCCGGTGTCATCCGAGGAGCAGTAACGACCCTGCGCCAGCATTCATGCGCCATTCATTGACTCCGTTCTCCGAATTGCTGCGCTGTAGGCAAACGGGTCGGCGAGCACCTTGGGACGCTCTCGAATCACGACCACGCTTTTTCCAACGGTGCCAAAATGTTGCCGCTGGGCCGTGGCCGGCAAAGAAAAACCCCCTACCTCCCGGAAAGAAACTGGGATGTCGGGGGTTTTTCGTGGCGGTACCGGTGGGATTTGAACCCCATAGTGATGATGGGCTGCGTGCGCGACGGGCCCGAACCCCTTATTTTTGGGGCATTTTCCGGTTATGTGGGGGCGAGATAGTTATCTGAACGGTTCCGGCGTGTGTCCAAAGCGCGTCCACGTCGAGGCCGAGCAATCACGGAGTTTATCCGCAGCCGCAGGTCAAACCTGTCCGAGTTCAGTTTCGAAGCGGCAGGTCCTAGGATTCAACTTTTCGCGTTTGAACTGAGCTCGGGAGCACCGAAGAACTCGTAGCGACCCACTCTGAGTCCTTGCCAACCCGCACCGTCAATATTCTTCGCAAACCGTCGCGGAACTCACCCCAAGTTGCCTTGTCTGGCGGCCGATTTGCTGTTCGAACAAGACCATGGGACTCGCCCCGCTTAGGGTTTTTGTCTTCTGTGTCGACACTCGCGACGACCCCGCCCTTAAGAAACCGGACGTCCTTCACCAAGAACCTGACTAAGGAATACTCGGCCCAATTGCAGAGGTCATTAGTCTCGACTTCGAGGGCCGCCATAAGCTCGCCCAACGAAACAGACATCCCGTCACCTTCGTATCGGAACGCAGCGTTTCCAACCGTCGGAGCACCTGTAACCGGGTCGGGATGCACGTAGTGCGCGGGAACTCTCTTGACACGTCTATAGACTTGGCCATCTTTGCCCAGTGTCTTGTCGTCCTTCTGCCATGCGTCCTGCATTAGACGTACAGGCTGCGCCAAGTTGGATTTAGGTTGACGACGTACTCAGTGAACGACGCCACTAGGCCGCGCAACGCGGACAGGGACAAATCGTGAACCATTCCTCGCTGTTTGGTCTTTAGAACACCGTCACCTCCGGAATGGAGTAGGAAATACTGTCCATCCGCTTCAAGGTCGAGTTCGATCAGCCACTTGCCGGAAATCCATTCGAGGGTAATACCCCCGTCGCCCTCTGGCGTCGCTGATGGGTACACGCTCTCATTTGACATGACCCCCTCGAGCATGCGCATGCACAGATCGACAGTCCGATACCTCAACTGAGCTTCCGGCTCCGCGGCAATGCTGAAAAGGAGAGCACGCATATAGGTGCGCCAAGTACCGCCCTCGTCACGCAGCCTTCCAGCCGAAATGTTCTGACCGTGACCCTGATCCTGGTCATCCAAGAATTCGTCTTGTTCCTGCACATGGCAAGTATGGCCCGACATCAAACGTGTTGTAAGGGCGCTCATACCCACGATTCGAGCGTCACTTTCACGCTTGTCGTCGACCTCGACGTCGACACCTTCCAGCACCATGCTCATTTGGACTCCCCCCACTTGCTCCGCAGCCAATTCGGTGTGAATTGCACAAAGTTCCTTATTAGCTCGTCATGTGCGCTGTCTAGGAGGTCGAGCGCATCGGGATCAGTCGCTTCCGCCTCCGAGGTAACTCGGATCCAGAGCGTCGTCTCATCATCATTGGGCGAATCCACCCCCGCAGAGACCCTCTTTACGAGACCATCTGATTCAACGTTTAGGCGAACACGCGCACCTGCATACGTACGGGACTGCAACCCTGCTCGCGCAGTGACATCTTCCTGTCCAGTCAAAAGGTAAAGCGCCAATCCTGCACCGGGAAGCTCATTTACTGAGTTGAGATACCAGCACTGAGACCGATTAGCGACCGGCATTTCACCTAGTTGCCCATGCACCGCCTCTGAAAAAATCTTAAACAACCTCGCAAGTTGGTCTCGAAGACTCTCGTAGCCAGGATAGTGACTGTCGTCCGATTCATTCCCAAAATTCCAAGCGAGTGAGAATCTATCCGATTGAAAACTAACAACTTGCCCTGACTCCGGGTTAGCGAAGGACAGCAACGGAAACGGCATTGCCGTTCGGCTGGACACAAAAACGCCAGGACTACTATCTTCTGTCGGGCGGGAAGCGAGGGGGAATTGCTCCCGGATCTCTGGATAAGCTCCCCGAAGCTCTTCAATAAAGTTAGACAACGCGCTCACGCGAAGTTCGTCCATCTCTTTGAAGTACAACGTCATCCGAACGCGACGCACGGGTGGTGCGTTCAGCTCAAATCGCGTTTCCAAAGTATCGGTACCCATATCGGCAGACTAGCAGCGCTCGGTGAGCGTCGTCTGCATCGCCTCGGCATGCGCCATTCCCGCACTCGTACCTGCACGCTTAGACCAAGCGGGCAACGGTTACCAGTCATCGTGAGCCTCACTTCTCCCAGAGTCGCGCGCACAGCGAGGTGCAGAACGCGAAGCGATCAACTGCGGGGGCAGGGGGGAGGGTGGAGGCCCCCCAATACTGGACCGTTGTCGGGGAGCGGTGGCCGGGGTGGAGCTCGGCGGGGAGCCAAGAGCCTCGAGGGCTGCGGGTGTCCGGGTCGTGTTGTGCGGGGTGAGGGTGGCCCGGCCACTCGGTCAACGGTAAGGAGTGCGTCGGCGGGTGGCCGGGCGGGCGGAGTGCTGGAGGCTACCTGCCCCATGTCGGGGCGTGGTGTGTGCTGCTACGGGTACCAACTACGGCCCGTCTCCGGTCGGGGGGTGTAGTGCTACACGGTGGCGGCCTTGATCTTGATGATGGCCTCGGGCTGCACGAAGCCGAACGCAACGCGCAATATCGCTCGAATCGCGGTCTGATCCTTGGAAAAATATGCCGACTTGTCGATGTCGAGCGTCACGTCGTTGCGCAGCACGGAGAAGACACTTGCCTTGGGGATTCCCCAGGCCGTGCCGGCGATGACAGACGGGCTCACGAGTAGCGGCACGCCGAGGATTGCGCGTTCGATGCCGTTGGCTGCCCCGACGCCGAACAGTGGAAGGTTCGAGCCGCTGCCGGTCGTGAGCTTGGCGAGTGCCGCGGCCGTTGCCGGGTCAGTGATGAAGCTGTCTAGGGTCACGCCGAACGACTCGGCGGCCGCGAGTGCGTCTATGAATGCCTCGATGCCTACTGCCGGGTTGGCGGTGATGGTCGTGACTGCGGTAGCCAGGTACTCGAGGCCGCCGGGCTGAATCGTGGTGTTCGCCGGGGCGGTGCCGAAGAATGCGCGGTCGATCCCTTTCGCGATATCTCGGGCCAACGCGTCACCGATAACCTGGGCGGCTTCGGGGCTGGTGTCGTTGGCAAGTTCGTTCGACACGATGCTCAGGCCGGCGATCTTGCGCGGCGTGACGACTACCTCGTCGGCCGTGGCCTCGGAGACGGCGATCTCAGCATTTTCAGCGGTCCAGGCTGCCGTCGGGTCAGCGGATACGCGGGGGAATCGGAAGGTGCCGGCGTCCGTCTGAACGAGGGTGGTGACGGCCAAGGCGAGGGAGTCACGCGTTACGGGCACGATGATCAGCGGGCCGGCTTCGGTAGTGCCGAGGAAGGTCTTGAGAGTGGATGAATTAGCCATGCGAGTGTGCTCCAAGCGAGGGGAAGGGGTGAGTATCTTCTCCGTGTGGCGCTGCCTGCACGGGTTGCCCTCGGGGCGTTGCTGCTGGCGATCGGGGAACCACAGGTTCAACCCGGTCGGGCACTCATATTCTACTTCGTTTGGTGGTGAATGTGAGTGCCGGGCGTGGTGGGGCTAGGCGGTGCCGCGGAGTGCCCGCTGCCATGATGTCGACGTCGTGACGGGTGTAGGACCGCTTTGGCGGTTCAAGGCCTCAGCCGCAGGGTTACGCCGCGGGGGGAGAACCGATTTCAGCATGTGCGGGCGGTCGGCGGTACTTGCGGCGATGAAGTCGGCCAGGGCTGCCGTGTCGACGGTGCCCTCGTCGGTGAAAAATTGGTCAGGTTGGGCGTTGAAGTAGTCCCAGAGATCGGCGGTGCGGTGCAGCGTCGGGGCGTTGCTGCCATCTCCGCGTACGTCGGTCGTTGATCCGAGTAGTGCCTCGATCATGCCGCGGCGTGCGGTCGTCAGCTGCGCGCTGAGGGCGTCGCGCTGCCCTTCGACGTCGCGGAGTTCACGGCGGCGACCGGCGGCTTCTGCTGCGGGGTCTTTACGGCGTCCGGAATCCGTGGTGTCGCTCTGGCCGTCAGCGGGCGTCCCTGTGGTGCTGGCGGGGGCGGCGGGGGTAGCGGGCGGCTGTGCTGCGGGCGGCGTTACGACTGCCGAGACGGCGGTCTGTGGTTCGGTGGTAGGCATGGACGCTCCTCTTACGGGTTGGTGATGCTGGTTGATGTGCTGCGGTAGCCGGCGACCATGATCGGGTCGAAGCCGGCGACCTCGCGGCAGTGGCTGCCGTCGAATACGAACACGAGGGTCTGCGGAAACGGGACGCGCTCGGCTGGTTCGCTTGGGTGCTGGTAGCTCGCGACGTCGACGAACGGGAGGTTGAACGCTTCCGCGCGAATCTCGAGCTCAATTTCGGTTGCGTCCCGGTTGAACGGTGCGTAGCCGTCGAGTTCGAGCCGGTCGATGTCGGCGCGAACCGTTACCGCGTCCGCCTCGTCGATGCGACACCCGGGCGCGCGGTCGAACGTGTAATTCTCTGCCCACTCGCCAGCGCAGACGTGGCAGGCGAAAACGGGGCTGGGGGCGGTCGTGCTGGCAGTCATGGTCTGCCCTTCTTTGGGGCGTCCGTGGGGGCGCAATTTGCTTTAAGAGTGACTACAGCCTCGATTGCACGCTGTAACTCAAGGGCGGGCTCTCGGAAAATGCCAAGATACTTCGCGGGCATGTCAGGTACGGGCGGGGCTGGCTGCCTGGCGGCCCCGCTCACGAGGTAGCGGCCGGCCCTGTGATGGTGTCCGGGTCGAAGCGGTTGACCTTTCGGCAGTGCTGACCCTCGAGCATGCCGACGCTTGTCAGCGCCGGGATTCCGACCTCGGCGGGTACACCCGGGCCGTGGAAACTGGCCGGATCAGTGAACACGCGGCTAAAAGTCTTACCGAGAATTTCAAGTTCGCTCTCGGTAGCCTCACGCTCGAAGGGGACACCGTAGGTCGTGCGTGTGAGCGTGTCGACGTCGGCCCTTACTCGGACGTGGTCGGCCTGACCGATGCGGCATGCCGCGGCGTGGTCGAACGTGAAGTTCCCTGTCCACCTGCCGGCGCAGCTGGGGCAGAGGAAAGCGGTGTTGGTAGTCATGGTGTCGATCCTGTCGGTTGGGGTGGTCACGGAATGGTTGGGGCGGCGTCGCGACGGCAAGCGTCGCACGGCTGCGGGTAATTCGGATGTGTGATGCATTCGCCCCACGCATTGACGGGCGCAAAGATCGTCGGCGCGGTCGGTTCGCAATCGTCACAGCGCGAGGGATAAACATCGCCGGCGTGCTTCTCACACCTCGACGACACCTCGAAGGTACTGAGCATGGGCGCGGTGTGCCGCGGGGTTCGATTCGACACGACTAGGCCACCTGTCGGCGTGCTGCGGCATGCGGTGCCGTCGTCTTGGAACAGAGGCCCCACGCGTCGAGGGTCTGCGCGGCCTGGCCACACACTCGGCAGGTCGGGAAAGTCGGGATTGGTACCGCGCCCGGAATAGCGGCTGTCGCCCAGGTCACGATAGCTGCGGAGTCCACGGTTGGCAGGGTGAGCGTCGGCGTTGGCGCGGGCCTTCTTGTAGTGCCTGCATCCAAAGCCTGGCCTTTGCCTTTGCCTTTGCCTACGTCACGCATTGACGGACGCGTCACAGCACCCGTGACGTTACGTGTTACGTCACCCGTTCCCGCGTCCGTCTCGCTGCCAATTCTTTCCGTGCTGGGGTTCGGCATGCTCACGGCTTTGGTCAACTTTTCGCGCTGTCGATCCCGCCACTTTTGCTGTCGAGCGCGCCCGCCTGCCTTGTACGCTTCGACCTCGGCGGCCGTGCTTTGGTGCAGCGCGCCTGACCATTCAGGCATGAACATGCCGGCGGCTTCCCGTTCCCAGAGGCCAGCGGCTACAAGCTGGTTTTGGGCCTCGGTGTGCTCGCCGTCGGGGTGGAGAAACCGAAGGTATCGGCTCGGTACGTGGCCATCGGTGCCGTGCTCCGCGGACCACATTAGGGCGCTGGTCAACACGCGCCATGCGGCGTCACTGAGATCGTCGAACTTGGGCGCATTGAGCCATTCGCCCGGCAGCCTTGCATCTGTAATTCAAATCACCTCCCTGGTGGTTTCGAGCTGGGCCGACTATCTCGCCGGCCCAACGGACTTCTACGGCAGTTCACGGCCGTTGGCTGTGGCATCGTTGAGCGCGTCGACGCGAGCCGCTTCGGCGGTCAGATGCGCCGCGAGCTCGCGCAGATCGACCGCGGTCATCTGCTGGCTGGCGGTGTCGACGTCGACCCATGCGCCCGCCGGTGCCCGGCCAGCTTTGGACGCGGACACGTTGAAGCGATGCCCCTGCAGCGGGGCCAGATGATGCACCCACTCGGCAGGCGATTCGCGCGGGTCGTGGTCCCACTCGAGGCCGGCGCAGCCCGTGACTTCGCACGGGACGGTTACGAACGTGCTTTTCTGGGCGTGCTGCATTGCGAGTTCCACGGCTACACCCCCGCCGTGATCTGGTAGCGGCTTCGGTCGATGTCGCGCGCCCCGACTCCGTTACAGATCGATCTGAGCAATAAGGTGTTGGGCTTCACGACGAAGCCGGCCGCGGTCGAAATGATCACGGGCCGCGCTGCCGCGGCCTGGCGCGGGTCGTGGTCCTGTGTGTGAGCAATGCGCCCCATGGCTTTACGGCTGTCGGTGGAATCACTTAGCGTGGTCATTGTCATCGTTTCCTTTGGTTGGGTTTCGGTCGACCTGCCCTCGATGCCGTGCAAGGCATCGAGGGCGTTTCTGATTTCGGCCACAGCTACACGGCCTCTACAGCGGTGCCATATCGGGCGGTCGATTCAACGAAGCCAATTATTTCCGACTCGACATATGTGATCTTTCGCCCCAACTTGCGGTAGCGCGGTCCGGTGCCGAGGTATCGCCACTGTGCAAGCTGGCCTTTCGTCAGCACGGGCACGAGTTCACAAACCTGATCAGGTGACAGGTACCGCTCCCGCGGGGCTACTGCGGTATCTGGCAGCGAAGTTGAAATGCCCATATCGTTCCTCTCGGTAGGTGGCTGCCGTTTTGAAAACAACGGCCAGTCATGACGATAACATCATGTGGCCAGGAATTACAAGATCTGGGCCACTTGGGATTACCATTTGGGAATGAACGAGACAGAATCCACCGGCGCTGCCGCAAACCGTGCGACAATCACCGCGCCAGGCATGCCCCGTAAGGGTGACAAGGCCGAGTTTGTACAGGTCGGGATGCTCAAGCCGGACCTCTGGCTACCTCAACTCCTGCACGGCACCGTCGAACTCGCAGACCTGCCTGGGTTGATATTCGAGTTAGACCTTTTGACCGTCGACTATCTCGAGGGGTACCGCCTCCAATCGCTGACAATGCGCTCCGACGAACGCATTACGACCGCGCAGGTCCACAAGGTTTCCCTTCCAAAGTTGCTACACGCTCTCGCTGCCGCCGATCCCCTGGTCATCCTTGCGGCGAATCGCGGAAGCGCCGAGCAAGCGGAACGTGCCGACCAGTCGACCACGGGCGGGTTGATCGATAGGCGATCACTCGCCGCGGTGGCCGCACGCTCAAACGGTCCAACAGACGAAATGCTGATGTGGGTCGCACGTACCTACGCGTGGTGCAAAGCTGTGGGGGGCAACCCTGGCCTAGCCGTGCAAGAGACGCTGAATGTGCCGCAACGAACAGCAACTCGATGGATTGCGCGCGCTCGCGCGGATGGACTTTTGGGGTAGTCGTCGTGGCCAGCATCGAGCCATACGAGACAACGACCGGCCGACGCTACCGCGTGCGGTATCGGAAGCCTGACCATTCCCAAGGTGCTAAGCGTGGATTCAAGCGCAAGACGGACGCCGAGAAGTTCCTGCATAGCGTCGAGCACTCGAAGTCTCAGGGCGCGTTCATAGACCCGGCCGACGCTCGTTCGACTGTAAGCACACTGGGCGGCATCTGGCTCAGGTCACAGACCCACCTCAAACCGTCGTCATTCCGGCCGGTCGAGATTGCCTGGCGGCTGCACGTAGCGCCGAAATGGGGGCCGCTCGCGGTCGGCGACGTCCGGCACAGCGAGGTGCAGACGTGGGTTTCGACGCTGAGCGGAGACAAGGGAGCCACGACTGTACTGCGCGCCTACGGCGTACTGGCGGCGATCCTTGATGTTGCCGTGAAAGATCGACGCGTGCCGGTAAATGCCGCGCGGGGTGTCGACTTGCCGCGAAAGTCCGGCAAGGCACGCGTATACCTCTCCCACAATCAGGCGCAGCTATTGGCCGATAATTCGGGGAAGCATTCGACGTTGGTGCTTTTCCTGGCGTATACCGGTCTTCGGTGGGGCGAAGCTACCGGCCTCCGCGTGCGGAGCATCGACGCGCAACGTCGGCGGGTGAACGTCACAGAGAACGCGGTGAGCGTCGGCGGCAAGATCGTGGTCGGCACGCCGAAGTCGCACACGAGCCGGAGCGTGCCCTATCCGGCATTTCTCTCCGAGCCGTTGGCGAAGCTCTGCGAGGGTAAGGGGCGCGACGCCTTGCTTTTCGGCGGCGGGCTCGATCACGTGCGACTACCAGACTCGAGACGCGGCTGGTTCGTGGCCGCGGTGAAGAAATCCCAGTCAGCAGACAAACACTTCGAGCGAGTGACGATTCACGACCTACGGCACACGGCGGCGAGCTTGGCGATCTCAGCCGGTGCGAATGTAAAAGCTGTGCAAAGAATGCTCGGCCACGCGTCAGCCGCGATGACACTCGATACGTATGCGGACCTGTTCGAGGACGACCTTGATGCCGTAGCGACAGCCCTCGATCAGGCCAAGACTGCGGCGAGTGTGTCCAGATAGTGTCCATGTACAAACTCTTGGCAGCGAAAAACCCCCTGCATCCCAGTGAAACAAAGAGATGCAAGGGGTTTAGTGCTGGCGGTACCGGTGGGATTTGAACCCACGGTGGAGTCTCCCCCACACGACTTTTCGAGAGTCGCACCTTCGGCCGCTCGGACACGGTACCGCCGTCGATCCTAGTAGAGACTGGGGGCCTGCGCCAATCGGCCAACGTGCAGGACACACACGGAACGAGCGGAGTAACCTCGGATAGTGACTTTATCGACTCCAAAAATTCGCTCGCTGATCGCTGCTGGCGGCGCCGTCGTTGCCACCGCTGCGGTGCTGGCGACGACCTGGTTTCGCCGTGACCTGGAGCAGCAGAAGGTCATTCTCAATGAGACACTACCGGTGCACTCTGCCTGGTGGCGCGACCACGCCAAGGAGACCGGAGAGTTTCTTTATGTGGCCATCGGCGACAGCGCCGCCCAAGGAATCGGGGCGTCCAATCCCGGAAAGAGCTATGTCGGCATCCTCGCGGATCATGTGCGGCAGATCACCGGCAAGAGCGTGCGTGTTGTCAACCTCGGCGTCTCGGGCGCTACCGTCGCGTTGGCGGTGCGCGACCAACTCCCCCGCTTTGAAAAGCTCCAACCCGACCTGGTCACGGTCGCAATCGGGGCCAACGACATTGCCGATTGGCACCCCGCAACGTTCGAAGCCCGCGTGCGCACCGTCTTCGCTGCATTGCCTACTCACGCGCTGGTGGCCGACCTGCCGTGTTTTCATCTTCCCCGCAATGAAATCAAGGTTGCGGCGGCGAATGAGATTATTCGTCGCGTAGCGGGAGAGCACAGCCTCTTCGTGGTTCCGCTACATGCAACGACCAAGCGGGCAGGCTTTCGCAGCATCGCCACCCACGTCGCCAAAGATTTGTTTCACCCCAACGACCGCGGCTATCGCGCTTGGGCAGAAGCGTTTCTGCCAATGGTCAGTTCCAGTGTTGCGCGTCGTTCTTCGATTAGCATCCCGAAACCGGAGGTGGCGGGCTAATACGGCCTGCTCACACAGGCGTGTCGGTGGCCCCGGCTAGGCTCAAAATATGGCAAAATTCGTCTCCTCCTTTCGTTGCTCCGAATGCGGCTGGACCACCCTGAAATGGGCTGGCCGCTGCGGCGAATGCCAACAGTGGGGCACAGTTGTCGACGCTGGGCAGACCGCTGGAATTACCCGAAAGCTCACACCGATCAATCCGGTCGGCGAGAACATCGCACGCCCCATCACACACGTTGAAACGGATGCCGCCGCTCACTGGCCGACCGGCATCAACGAGTTCGACCGGGTGCTCGGCGGTGGCATCGTGCCGGGCTCGGTGATTCTGCTTAGCGGTGAGCCCGGGGTAGGAAAATCGACCCTGCTGTTGGAAGTGGCTTCCAAGGCTGCGGCCGCAAAGAGCCGGGTGCTCTATGTCAGCGCCGAAGAATCAGTGAGCCAGGTACGACTTCGGGCTGAACGCACGAACGCCCTCGAACCCGAGCTTTACATCGCCGCTGAAACTGACCTCGGGGTCATCCTCGGACAGATCGACGCTGTCAAGCCCGACCTCATCATCGTCGACTCCGTGCAAACCGTCTCGAGTGCGCTGTCCGACGGCTCCCCGGGCATGCCCAGTCAGGTTCGAGAGGTGGCATCCACCCTCATCCGGGTTGCCAAAGACCGCAACCTGCCGGTTTTGCTGGTTGGCCACGTCACTAAAGACGGTTCTATCGCGGGGCCGCGCGTGCTGGAGCACTTGGTCGATGTAGTGTGCCAGTTCGAAGGAGACCGCCAGACGTCCCTGCGTTTTATTCGAGCGCTCAAGAATCGGTTTGGACCCACCGACGAGGTCGGCTGCTTCGAAATGACCGGCGACGGCATCGCAGAGGTGCCTGACCCGAGCGGATTATTCCTCAGCCGGGCCACAGAACCCGTCGACGGCACGTGCGTGACCGTGGCCTTGGAGGGTCGTCGGGCTATGCCCGTTGAGGTGCAGGCGCTCGTCACTGCCACTCAGGCTCCGAACCCTCGCCGCGTCACAAGCGGCGTTGATGCCGCGCGAGTGGCCATGCTGCTCGCTGTGTTGCAAGAGCGGGCCGGCATGAACCTGTCGACCAAGGACGTCTACGTGTCAACGGTCGGCGGCATCCGTCTGCAGGAACCGGCCGCCGATCTCGCAATAGCGCTGGCCATCGCCTCAGCGTTCACCGGTCTGGCAGTGGCGCACAACGTGGTTGCTTTTGGCGAGATCAGTCTGGCCGGCGAGGTACGCGGCGCGCTCATGTCGAAGCAGCGAGTGAACGAAGCCGTGCGCCTGGGCTTTACCACGCACATTGACGCCGCCTGCGGTTCCATTCACGCAGCTGTTGCTGTGGCCCTCGGTACCACCCGCACCCAATGCGATTCCGAAATAGATCGCGCCCGGAAATAACACAGCAGACGCACTCTTCCGACGCGCGGAATGTGAACCCGCGCGCTCAATTACTAGCCGATGTCGGCCGACTCTTCGCCGAGCTGTGGGTCGAGCGCTTTCAACAGGTCGGCCGGGGCCGCCTGCATAACATTGGGCCCAGCGATATCGAAGAACACCATCTCGAGGGTTGCTGCGTGCACGGTGAGAAATTCCCGTAGCCACTGCCCGTCACACACCATCACCTGAGGGTTCGGGTCGGTCGGAACGGTTTTTACGTAGTTTTCAGCCGCAGAAAAGAGCAACAGCATGCGTTTGTCTGAACCTTCCCGACCGAACACACGCACTTGGAGCGCCTCGTCGTCAACGACGAGTTGCGGCACGATCATGTAGTCATTGCGCAGCGCATAGGCGACGGCGACGACATCTTGCGCGGCCAGTGCGGCGGCGAGCGCCTCGGAACGGGTGTTGGCAGTCGTATCAGTCACCCTCACATTCAATCAGGCGTGTGCCGACGCACCCAACTGGCAACGCACGCCACGAGCGAACGGATGTTGTCCCTACGTTTCACCGGCAGGCGTTTTGATCACGCTGCGTATCTTCCGCTACCGGCCTGGGACAGGTCTTCGCTCCGCAGGCTTTAGATACGCCGCACTAACGCGCCCACTTCTTCAGAACCGGCCGCATGTTGACCGCCGGTCCTAAAAAGATGAGTGCGACGGAAACAGCACCGCTAGTTGAGAATCATCAGGGCCGGGTCGGCCGCTACGATTCCATCTACGGATACGTGAAGGTAATAAGACGCCCCGCCGGCCGGAACGGGCGTGCGCGCGTCGGTTTGACAGGTATCAACAGCAGAGCGAGTGCGATCCCATTCGATGGGTGTCGCAAGTGGCAGAACCACCCCTGGTTTCAGAGTAACTTCGGCATCAACCGGGCTGGTCTGGCAGTCTGTCGAAGTCCAATACACGTCTTGCCCGCTCATGACCGTAAAGACCTGCTGTGCATTGCCGGCGTTGATCACACAGTCCGTGGTTCCGATATTGGTCAGGCTCAACGACAGCTGCGGCAACACGTCAGTGGCGTAGTTCGTGGCATCGGTGAGAGCACTCACCTGAACCGCATCCGGGTCGCAGGCGTCACCATCGACGGCTGTAGCAACTTCGGGTATAGCGGTGGCTGCGGCCGTTGGGGTGCCCGACGGGCTCGCGTCGGCGGCGGGTGTTTTCGGCGGGTCAGGGGTTCCTTTGCTCACCCCGGGTTGCACGATAATGAGAAATAAAATGACGAGCACGGCAAGCAGGCCGAGCCCCACTACGAAACGCCGGCGCCGGTACACCTTGCTGGACTGGCGGCCGACCGGTTGCTGGTTAGTCGACATGCCCCAAGGCTATTGACCTTCGGCCCTGCGAGCGGCACCGACGCGCGTGTCGGAGTCAATTGGCCAGTGAATGCACCGGGCCCGCTCACCGCCGGAGGTCTTCCGGTGCGAGCGGGCCCAGTGCTTCGACCTACTCCATGCGGCGACGGCGCTTCAGCATGAGAGCGGCACCGACGACAAGCAGGAAGGTGCCGGCATATAGCCACGGAGTCGTGTCCGTGCCTGTTTTGGCTAGCGCCGCAGTACTTGACCCAGCTACCGTGATGTATGTCCAGCCGATCACGTCACCGTTGGCATCCTGCACGATGATGCGGTGCACTCCCGCGGATAGATTGTTCGGCAAAGTAGCACTCACCTTGCCCTCGGCATCCACCTGCATCCAGCTACCCAGCTGCACCGGCGTGGAACGCACCCACACCGAAACGAATTCGCCAGCATGCTGGGATCCAACGCGAATGACGATGGCGTCTCCGGCACGGTAGAGCCCCTTATCGGCCTTGACGACATTCTGCAGAGTCGCCGTGAGCTCAACTTCGGCAGCGGGTGATGCCGCCACGGTCGGGAGCACCGGCAACGTCGTCGGGTCAGCTGGGTTGACCGCAATGGCGAGGCGCACAATGGTGCCCGATTCCACCGCCGTCATCTCCAGCACACTACCCGTGACGGCATCGCCGGGCACCGTAACGGTCACCGTTGCCCTGCCGGCGGAATCAACAGGAGTCGTACCCAGGTCGGTTCCAGCCCAGTTCAGACCGAGCTGCGTGCTCCGCACTGCGCCAATTGACGAAATGTTGAGGCCGCCAACCGTGAACGTTACGGAGTCGCCCGGGTTCACCGCGGCGGTAGGCGCCCCGGTGATTGAGGCCTGATTGGCCTTGAACGACGGCGACAACGGGCTGTTCGCCTAAATGTAGGAGATCCATGCGTCTCGATCTACCAGACCCGAGTCGCGAGTCTGCGTTCCGTTGGTGAACTCGCGAAAGTTGTCACCGCCGGTAAGGAGAAAGTTGAACGAACCGATGCGGTAAGTCTGCGCCGGGTCGATCTGGCTGCCGTCGACCCAGATGCCCGTCACGCGGTCGCCCGCAGCACGACTGTCATCGAAGGTGTAGTTCACGTTGTCGCTCAGACCCAACTGCAGGTAGGGGCGGCTGGGAATGGTGCCATCGGCGTTCGTCTGCCACTGCTGTTCAAGAACGGTCTTGAACTGGGCGCCGGTCAGGCTCGTCGTCCAGAGATTATTCAAAAAGGGCAATACAGCGTTGGCCTCGGCGTAGGTGATGACGCCGTCGCCGTTGAGAAGCAGATCCGCACGCATTCCTCCGGGGTTCACGACACCGATTTCCGCAGCGCCGATCGTCGGGTCGGCCAGTGAGGCACGAAGCGAGTTGGCAATCAGCGTTCCGATCGACGACGGAGCCGCGCGATCTTCACTGCACGGATTTTCTGTGTTTGTGCAAGCGCGAGTGATGTCGGCTGTCACCGAACCAACCTGCACGTCACCAATTACCGTGGCTTCAGCGAGGGCCGTTTCGACGATCATCTGCACGGTTTCGACCCGCACGTAGTCCTGGACCAGTTGCGCATCGAGTGCGGCGCTGGATGCTGCGTCGGCGGCCGCCTTCTCTTCCTTGGTGCCCGTCGTGGCCGAAGGTGCCGACACGCGCGCGACGTTGTGGTTAGTCACGGTAGTTACAACGCCCGTTTCACGGTCATAGCGAAGCACAACCTGGCCGATGTTGGCGCCGTAACTTCCGGTCTGCACTATCGGTCGCGTCAAGCCCTCGGCAGCGCCGGGAATCTGGGCGTCCCAGGCATACTGCTTGTGGGTGTGACCGGTGAAGATCGCGTCCACATCGGCTGACGTGTCATTCACGATTCGCTCGAACGCACCACCAACGGCGATTTCCTGCTCCAGGCTCGCGTTATCGGGCGTGCCTTCACTGGCTCCCTCATGGAACTCGGCAACAAGAACGTCTGCTTCACCATTTAGCGGGTCACCGTCGGAGAGCTGGGCAGCCACTCGGTTGACGGCCGCAATCGGATCACCAAAACTGAGCGACGCGATTCCAGTAGGTGTTACGAGGGTGGGGGTTTCCTGGGTTACCGCACCGATCACTCCCACACTGACGCCGGCGACATCGATAATGTCGTATTCCTGCATCGCAGGAGTCTCGGTACCCGCCTCGTAGACGTTTGCTCCAAGATAGTCAAAGTTGGCGGCGTCGGCGACGCGGCCAGCCAGGTCGTTGAAGCCTCCATCGAATTCGTGGTTGCCCACGCCTGAGGCGGCAAGGTCAAGGGCGTTCAGCACGTCGATGGTGGGTTGGTCTTTCTGCGATGCTGAGGCAAAGAGCGACGCGCCAATATTGTCACCACTGGAGAGAAACAGCGTAGAGGCATCGCCGTACTCGGCTCGCAACTGCTCAACGGTTCCCGCGAACTTGACGGTATTGCCGTCGATGCGCCCATGGAAGTCGTTGATGTTGAGCAGGTTGAGTTCCACTGCGGTGGAAGTGGCCAGGTTGAGGCCAAGCACGATCGGGTCGTGGTCGGAGGAACGGAAAGGGTCAGCTGCGTAGAAATCGGTCACATTGTTGTTGAAGCGACTGTACTCAAGCGCGACAGATTCGACGGAGTTGATGTTCCACACATCAACATCGTTCACCGTGGCATCCGCTTCGGGCGAGGCGAAGACGTGATCAAGCGACCCCACCGTGCCGCCGTATGCATAGGTGTACTCTCCACTCTTGGCCTCTTGGTTAATGAAGCCCGCGTCCGTGATTATCCTGATCGGGTCTTCCTGGTCGTACGCGTTGAAGTCACCCGTGAGGAATACCCGATCGATGCCCGTGGTCGTCTTCAGCCCGTCGGCAAAATCAACAAGAGCCTGCGCCTGATTCTTTCGGGAATTGTTCGATGCTCCCTGTCCGTCGTTCATGTCAGCATCGGCATCGGTGCCAGAGCCCTTGGACTTGAAGTGATTCACGATGGTCAAAAAAGTGCTGTCGGGATTTCCGACGAGTTGAAAGGCCTGAGCCAGGGGCTCGCGGGCGTTGCTAAAGGCCGCGGAATCAAGAAGAATCTTTGATTCTCCGACGGGCTTCACAGTAGCGGTCTTGTAGATAAATGCGGTGCGAATGACGTCTTCGTCGACGGGAAGCGCTGACGGGGACGCTACGTAAGCCCAGAGCGCGCGCTCGGAAGCCGCGTTCAATGCCGCCACCAGATTGGCGAGAGCATCATCGCGATCTTTATCAAAGGCGGCCGAGTTTTCAATCTCTTCCAACGACACAACATCAGCGTCGAGAGTATTGATCGCCGCTACGATCTTGGCCTGTTGACGCAGGAAACTGGCACTGGTCGCGGCTCCCCGGGCGTCGCATACGCCTCGAACTGAAATGGGGTTCCCGTTCCGGTCGTTGTAATACGTGCAGTCGTCGAGAGTATCGCCGACGGTGGAAAAATAGTTCAGCACGTTGAAGCTGGCCAGACGAATGTCCCCACCAACATCACGTGGAGCCACCGTGCGGGTGTTGGAGAATGTAGCCGGTTGCACTTCAGTAGCGTTCGCTGCCGTCAGCGTCGTCGTGGGCTGAAACTTCCACGCATCATAGCGAT
>Ga0307486_1001593_pt1 | contig 17077 bp, 17 predicted proteins | sample CBIW02metaG_FD_203663 | JGI IMG/M metagenome (GOLD analysis project Ga0307486, IMG submission 203663) | Sea-ice brine microbial communities from Beaufort Sea near Barrow, Alaska, United States - CBIW 0.2 | ecosystem: Environmental > Aquatic > Marine > Coastal | place: USA: Alaska | collected... | reverse complement strand
ATTGTTATTTATTTTTTTCAAAACATCTTCAATTACAAAAATCATAAAAATCATTTCAAGTCCAACTTGAGGCATACGGAAACGAAAACCGGAATAGGTTAAAATTGTGATGGCCACAGTAGATAGTATCAGGCCATAAGCGAAAGTTTGAAGAAGTTTGTTTTGGGAGAAGAATAATATGTAAATAAGCGATAACAATGCAATGAACTGGAATAACCACCTACCTGTTTCCAGAATCCCGGGCCTTGGAGTTTCGGGAAAAGGGTTGAAGGCACTCAGCAGTTTTTTGCCAATTATCGGAAGAATCAGTTCGGGATTTGAGCGGATAAAATTTATGGTTGCATCCTTATAGAGTTTCATTCTTTGCACCTCATTATAACTGATATTCTTATCATACTCATATTCCTGAAGTACTAAGCCCTCATCGGCCAGGTCTCCTTTGGTATTGGTGTGATTTTTTACGACTTCATTGTTCCAGCCTTTAGCCATTACTGCCCCGGAGGAAGTAGTGATCACAATTTCATTTGTTTCCAAAACAATGAAATTTCTTATCACCCAAACTGAGATAACAGCTATACATATTACGGATGAAAAAATTAATATTTTGATCTTTAATTGCTTCTTTATAAATAGTACAAACCATATAGAAAAAGGCAAAAAAATGTAATATGGATGGCATAACACCAAAACGCCTGCAATTATGGACTGAGGCCACCAGGATGATTTATGCATTACAAACCTTATCAAAAAATATAACCACAGGGTAATAAAGAATAAGGTTATTGGTTCAGAAAGAAAAACCCTGGAGTAAAGCTGCCAGGCTGGGCTTATTCCATAGAGGAAAGTGCCTGAAAGAATTAGGATCTGCCTGACATTCAATAACTTTAGAGTCTTGTAAAAAAGATACATTCCTACAATATGAAGCAGGTATTTGAAAATTAAAATATAGGTGAGATTATACCCGAAGATTAAAAAAATCCCTGATATTAAAAACGGCCATACAGGAGGTCGCCAGGTGCTATGACCAACAAAAGAAAATTCTCCATCTGCAATTTTATTTTCTTTGAAGGCATTTATGACACTGCCTTCAGAAAAATTGATATGACCATATTTTTGCATTTTTGCTAAACCAAGACCTAATCCAACAAAACTGGAAGCATCACCATTAGCCTCATATTTAATATTATTGGCTACATAAAAATTGTAGGATAGTAGGAGCAAAAAAAGAGGACCCAGAAAAATTTTCAAAAATTTAATAGATGATATACGGTTCATTCTATCTTGAAATAATATTATATTTAAAAACGCACCACAAGGCTCTCACCCCGTCTTTCCAGTTTATTTTTTTTCCTTCAGAATAAGTTCTTCCATAATAGGAAATACCCACTTCATAGATCCTGATCTTAGGGATCCTGCAAATTTTTGCGGTTACTTCAGGTTCAAATCCGAACCTTTTTTCCTTTAGATCCAATCCTTTTAAAACCTCTGCCCTAAAAAGTTTATAGCAGGTTTCCATATCGGTCAGGTTGAGATTTGTGAAAGCATTATTTAAGGTGGTAAGGAATTTATTTCCTATGGAATGCCAGAAAAACAAAATCCGGTGTGGATTTCCTCCCATAAACCTGGAGCCGTAAACAACATCTGCCTTGCCATTCATTATTGGCTTTAGTAAAACATTATATTCATTTGGGTCATATTCCAGATCGGCATCTTGAATGATAATTAGATCCCCGGTAGCCAACTGAATTGCCTTGTGAAGTGCAGCTCCTTTTCCCTGATTGAATTCCTGGTTATGGAGCATTATAGATAATTCAGGATTGGATTTTATAAAATCTTGTATTAATTTCTTTGTTCCATCTGTAGAAAAATCATTTACAATTATTAACTCTTTTTCCAGGGAATATTCCAGTTTAAGATCCTTTAAAACTTCTAAAATAGAAGTGATGGTATGCTCTTCATTATATGCCGGGATAAGAATGGATAATTTTTTCAATAGAAAAATTAGATTTTAGTTAACACAAATATATCCTTTTACTCAAATTAAAGTTAATAAGAGTGAGAATAATTAATCACCGAATTTAATCCTTATAGATCATTTCCGGTTTGGCGTTCGCCGTTTAGCGTTTGGTGTTTGCCGTTTAGCGTTAAAAGTGCATCGTTTATTTTTAAGTGAATTTACTACAATCCGTAAACGGTATACCGAAAATAAAAATCACTACTTTTGAAATTAAGAAATAACAAACCTCATAACCCAAAAATTGATACCATCCCAAACCATTCCGTTGTTTTACTGGAGCGAGATAAAATTTATCTTTAAGAAGAAAGAGAATTACGGTGACCTGCTTTCCAAATACCTGGTGGAGAAAATATCAGGGAAGCAAGTGAAGTGGGTTCATCCAAAAAAGCAGCCCTGGTTTACCTGGGATAAGACAAATTATGTCACTATTGGAAGTGTTATTCACCACGCTTCAAAAGACAGTATTGTGTGGGGAAGTGGAATTATTGATAACAAGCAAGCCTTAGCTAAAGCCGATTTCAGGGCGGTACGCGGACCTCAAACAAGAAAATTTTTACTGGAAATTGGTTATGAGTGTCCAGAAATTTATGGGGATCCTGCATTGTTACTTCCAAAATATTATCATCCCGAAGTGGAGAAAAAATACAAATTAGGGATCATTCCGCATTATCACGATTTTAAATTTGTTTCAGAAAATTATAAGAATAATCCTGAAATCCTGGTGATTGATCTTATGACGCTAGATGTGGAAGAAGTTACGCGGGAAATAATGAGTTGCGAAAAAACGATTTCTTCTTCTCTTCATGGAATAATTGTTTCCCATTCCTATGAAATTCCAAGTATATGGGTGGAATTTTCAGATAAAATTTTTGGTGATGGAATTAAATACATCGATTATCTGGAGTCTGTAGGATTAAGCGTTTATAAACCGGAGCTTTTGGCTAAAAAAAAGTCTGTGAGGGAAATGGAAACATTGGTTCAGGGTATTTCCAACCTGCCGGAGAAAGCTAAAATTATTGAATTACAGGAGGGATTGATGAGGGTTTGTCCGTTTAGCCCCCCAACCTCCTGAAATAAATTCGGGACAGGCTCCTAAGGGGGGTGAAAGGGAGTCAGAAACAAAATTTAAAAAAATGAAATAGGATCGAGAGCCAAGAGAAAAGAGTTAAAAAAGACTAAAAGTGGCGAGACGAGATGATGGAGACGGAAAACAAGTATCCTGAATGCACTTGAATGGCGATGGCTTTTAAAATTCTTTCTGCATTAAAGAGTAAAAAGAACAACCGGGATCTATTTTTTACCGGTAAACGTTGGATAAGCTTTATGGTAAAAAGGAAGAAGGGAATTGATGTCATTCATTGAAGTCATGGATTTGTTGGATGAGAAACTGCGGCTCATTTTCCTGATTTTCTTCATTATTAAATATTTGTATTTTGATGCCGGGTGGGCTTCCAGATATTTCATTCGAAGTTTTCCTCCACTATAATGTTGTATATAACTCTTTTTGTTAAGGGATATATTGTTGTTCCATTCCACAGATTCGATAATTTGTATATTAGGATTGTTTTTTCCATAATGGATCATATGTCCGTTTTCATATAGGGCTTTGTCTTCCTTAGAAACCGGATCGTCTCCATTCTGAATGACCTTTTCCAGATATTCCAATGCTTCCTTAGAGTTTTTCATAAAAATCACCCCGGAATTGATCCTCCCCGAAAAACCATGTGCCATAAAAACACTTTTACCGTTACTTGATTTTTCCAGATCCTGCACAAACGAAGGGGCGTGAATGCTTACCTCACAGTCAGCATCTATAAACCCAATCCATTTATAGTCACACCTCAGAGCAGATCTTAATAAAAACAACTTTAACCAGGCAGTTTCAGTTGGTAAAAGAGTGCGGGGGGCTTTATCAATAAGGACATAATCAAAATTGGACCTGTCGCAATATTCCCGTTGTGATTTAATGCAGCTTCCGAAGAGCCCGGAGTAACCTTCCAGTGCAATTGAAAATACCAACACATCATTTTTGTTCATAAAACAATTTTATAAATTTCAAATATTTTTTTCGGCAGAGCTCACAAATCTACTCAGATTTTTAGTTCTTTTGCCGCCTAAAAACGAAATTCCAATAAGGTGATGGAGTGATAAAGTGATGGAGTGATGAAGTGACGGAGTAAAAATCAATTTTATAGTTCATTACTAATTACATCACCTCATCACAGTCTTACTTCGTAACAGTTTTTCCAGATCAAATCAATAAAATCTTCTAACTTCGTACTTCGTATTTCAAACTTAAAAATATTGGCAATAATTTTTAAATTGCATACCTGAGAAATTGTATGAGCAACGACCAAAACCAACAAAAAAATAAGGAACATTACGAAAAGGTATATGCTAATTATTCCATAGGCAATATTCTTCACTGGATCAATAATCTGGATGGGTATCTGGATTTTGCCACCAGTTATGAGGCCAGCTGGTTTGCATTGTATCAAAACAACTTTAGGGAAAGGATCGTTGGAAAGAAAGTGTTGGAGATGGGTTGTGGAGATTGTAACAATGCCGCGGTAATGGCGGCTTTGGGAGCTGAGGTTTACGCCAATGACATCGCATCGGCCAGTGGCGGGATTGTGAGAAAGCTAAACGAAAATCATACTTTTAAATATCCCATCATTTTTGTGGAAGGAGATTTTTTGGAAAACAACTTAACTTCCCAAAGCTTCGACTTTGTGGTGGGCAAGGCATTTTTACACCATTTGACAATCCCGGTAGAAAAATTATTTTTAAAAGAAACTGCCAGGCTGTTAAAGCCAAACGGGGAAGCCAGGTTTTTTGAACCTGCGGTAAACTCCAGGATCCTGGATGAGATACGTTGGCATATACCGGTGAAGGGCAGGCCTTCGAAATTTAATAAAACAGCTTTCAAGGTATGGAAGGACAATGATCCACATCCGGACAGGAGTTTTAGCTCCAGGCATTGGGAAAAAGCCGGGGCAGCATTTTTTAGTGAAGTGGAAATAACTCCGGTGGGAACACTTGAGCGTTTCAGTAAGCTATTTGGCTGGGGGGAACGAGGGAATAAATTTAAACGCTGGGCCCTAAAAAATGAAAAGTGGTTACCGGCTGCAATTAACAGGAAATTTACAAGGAGCCAGTTGATTGTTTATTCAAATCCATACAAATAGGTGTGAAATATTTAAAATTAAAAAAAATAATTTTAAGGGGAACTCAGGATTAATTCAGTTTTATTTAAAAGAAAATATACAATTTTGTGAAAAATCAAAAACTATTTTACTGGTTCTTTTCAATTATCGCCATCTTAATTTTTATCCTGCCATTTTTCTATATAATTAAATATACCCATATAGCTGCTGATGATTTTTGTAGAGTACCGGCTGACTTTGATGATTATTTTAAAAATGTTGCTTTTTGGTTCGTGAATCTTACGGGAAGATATACAAATGGCTTTATAAGCTATCTTCCACTTTATGACCTCGAAATAAATAGACTGGTATTAAAAATTTTATTTGTTGGATTGGGGGTTATATCCTATTTTTTTATTAAAAGGTCCTTTGATTTTTTTCAAATAGCAATTGTCAAATCTAAATGTCTTTTTATAACTGTTTTATTTTTCATTGCCCTGATCAGTCAATTGCCATCAGTTTATGAATTTTTTTACTGGTATGCAGCAACCACTGCCTACCTAATAAGTATTATTTTCTTTCTGCTATTTTTAATAGTGATTTTTGATTTCAATTATAGAAAACCATATCAGGTTTTTATAATTTGTTTATTGGTCATTTTATTAAATGGGAATAATGAAATGCTTATTCCTATTACCAATTTAATCTTGTTTGGATTTTTATTAGAGAAAATAATTTTTCAAAAAAAAATCAATCCAAAATATTTACTTATAAATATAGTTAGTTGGCTTTCTTCTCTGGTAGTTATTTTTGCTCCCGGAAACGCCAATAGACAAACATCTTATTCTGAAGGTGGGGATCTCATACATTCCTTAGAATCATCAGTTTTGTCTTCAGGAATGTTCACATTGAAAAGCCTGATAGAATTTCCATACTTCTTTCTGTATATAGGTTTATTCCTGTTTATATTTGATGAGATCAGGAAACAGGGGATTCAAACCTATAAATGTATTCATCCATTGCTTCTGTTCGGCATTTCATTAACCTTATTGGCATCTGTAATCTTTGTTCCTTATTATGCAACGGGTTATGTTAAAATAAACGCTGGCCGTATTGGAGATATGATCCATATTGTTTTTTTAATTTTATTGTTTATCAATTTATTGAACACCTCAATTTTCTTTGAAAAGAGAATAATATATAAAAAAAATGAAATTTTTAAAAAAACAAGTATTATTCTATTTATCTTCTTTTTTCTTCTAATTCCTTTTACCAATCAAAATTATTTAGATCTATATTCTGATTTTTTAGATGGGAATTTTGTAAAGTATGATCTGGAGATACAAAAAAGGGAGGAAAAACTTAAAGTTTCAAATCTGGATGAAATTAGACTGGAAAGAATTAAAGGAACCAGAACTATAAAACATTTGGAAATTACCAAGAACCCAAATGAATGGGAAAATCAATGTTTTGGTGCATTTATAAATAAAAAATACAATCTAAATATTAGGTCAATCACAGTAGAATAACCAAAAAATTTAACTAGAATTGAAAATCTTAAATTCAAGGTTCTAATTCTAGCATAAAAATTTATATGATTTTTAAAAAGGATGACACAACTACAAAGGTTTTTTGAAGATAACACTGGAAATTGTATTGATAAATGGGTTCATTATTTTGATATATATGATTTTTGGTTCAATAAATATAGAAACAAACCGGTGACTATCCTTGAAATTGGGGTGTATCAAGGTGGTTCTTTAAATATGTGGAGAGATTATTTTGGGAAAGAAGCTAAAATTTTTGCAATTGATATTAATCCAGAATGTAAGCAATTTGAAACTGAGAACACTAAAATATTTATAGGTTCACAGGAGGATAGGGAATTTTTGAGTTTTGTAAAAACACAAATCCCTGAACTGGATATATTAATTGATGATGGAGGACATACCATGAACCAACAAATAGTTTCTTTTGAAGAATTATATGTTCACATAAAAGATAATGGTTTATACTTATGCGAAGATTTGCATACCTCGTACTGGAAAAATTACGGTGGGGGTTATAGGAATAAAAATAGTTTTATAGAATACAGCAAGAATTTTATAGATAAGATTAATGCGTGGAATTCAAGAGATGAAAAATTAAGGATAGATAAATTCACAGAAAAAACGTATTCACTTCATTACTATCCCAGTATACTTTTGATTCAAAAAAAAACAATGGCACCTCCAATTTCAAAAAGAAAAGGGGGATTTATTATCCCTGCTATAAATTTTCCTGCACCTATTTTAAAACAAAGTTATTTTAGAAGATTGGGGAATAAATTAAAAAGAATCCTAAATAGAATGAGAAATTTGAAAAAGTAAGATTTTAATTAAAGTCTTAGTGATTTCAAGTTATTTAGTCGCCAAACTATCATTCATATTCAATTTAATTTTAATACATATAAGTGAAAAAAAGTTTAAAAAAGATCATTAATAAATTGCCATATATAAAAGCATTGCAGCAGGAAAATTTTGACCTAAAAAAAAATTCCTGTTATTTTCCGGGGCATTTTTACTCCCCTGTCATATCAATAGATGACATCAAGAAAAGGCAATCTGAGATATGGAAAGAGCCCGAAGCAGATGGGGTACAGGGTATAGATTTGCAAACCAAGCAACAGTTAGAATTAGTTGAAAGCTTCACCCAATATTATAAAGACCTTCCCTTTGGTGCCGGGAACAAAAATAAAACCAGGTACCAGTTTGAGAACGATTATTATTCTTATACCGATGGCATCGTGCTTTATTCAATGATAAGGCATTTTCAACCCAAAAGTATCATTGAAATTGGTTCAGGGTTCTCTTCCGCAGTTATGTTGGATACAAATGAATTGTGTTTCGACAATAAAATCGTTCTTACTTTTATTGAACCTTATCCCGAAAGATTAAATTCCCTGCTCACCGAGAAAGATAAGAAGCAGGATTTAATAATTCCAGATGATGTGCAAACCGTATCATTAGATGAATTTAAAAAACTGCAGGCCGGAGATATTTTATTTGTGGACAGCACCCATGTGGTTAAAACCGGGAGTGATGTAAATTACATTTTATTCGAGATATTGCCCGTATTGCAAAGCGGGGTTCTAATACATTTCCACGATGTGTTTTACCCTTTTGAATATCCTAAAAATTGGGTTTTTGAAGGGAGAAACTGGAATGAAGATTATTTTTTGAAGGCGTTTTTAATGTATAATAAGCATTTTAAAATTCGATTATTTTCCCATTATTTGCACGAACATCATCAAGAGGTGTTTAGCGGGATGCCTTTAAGTTATAAAAATACCGGAGGGAATCTATGGTTGGAAAAGAATTGACCAAATTCCAAATTCAAAGTCGAAAATAGTACACTGGCAAAAGATTAATGAAGTTGTTTTTGTTTAACCTTTCCGATAATTAACTTGATATTGAGGGGGCGAAGTGATGAGAGGACACGAAAACCAGGAAATAGAATTCCAATCCCGAGCCATTGGGGTTAAATTCCAATGAAGTAACGAAGTGAAAGATTGACCGTGAAAAGATATTGCGAAAGATTATTTGTAGATTTAAGAAAACACAAAATTTAAACGTATTATTGAAATAACTGGTTGAAATTCGTTATTTTTGAACAAGCTGAAAAAGAATATATTATGGATTCAACCGCCCAAATAAAAAGGAACCTTATTTCAAGGATTCAAAATTCCAGTAACATCAATTTTCTAAAGGCCCTTCAGACAATCATCGATTCTTCGGAAGGATCGTTAATTCAATTAACCCAGGAACAACAAAGTTCAATTGAAATTGGACGAAATGAAATTAAGAATGGAGATTTTATTGAGAATGACAAGCTAATTTCTGAATTGAAAGAATGGCTCACAAAAAAGTAATTTGGTCAATTCGAGCCGGTCTTGAACTTAAAGAGAATCTTGAATTTTACCTTGAACGGAACGGAAATCCTAATTACAGTATAAAAATCCTGGGTGAAATCGAAGAACTAATTCAAACGCTTTCCAAAAGTCATTTTATTAGCAGGTTAACTTCAAATAAAATAACACGCGTCATTCCAATGGATGTTTATTTAATTTTTTATGAAATCCAAAAAGAACAAATTGAAATAGTTTCTTTTTGGGATAATAGACAGGATCAATTAATGAGAATTACGTAGGACACTCAAAATTCCACCCCGAAACATCGGAGCCAAATAATACAAATTAAAAACTTTTAACTTTGTATTTCTAATTTCAATAATATTCGTGCATTCGTGGCTTATTTTTTTTATTTTACACTTAAATTTACCAAACACCAAACACCAAACACCAAACACTTAACGCCTAAAATGAGTACCATCCTTAAAGCAGAAAACATAATCCCCCTAACCCCCAAAGGGGGAATTTTGTATCTTTCGAAGGTATTGTTGACCTCTTAATAAAAGAAATCTTCTAAATGAGTACTATTCTTAAAGCCGAAAACATCTCCAAACAATACCGCCTGGGAGCAGTAGGCACCGGCACGCTTGGCCACGACATTAACCGTTGGTGGGCAAGCCTGCGAGGGAAGGAAGACCCCTATTTAAAAGTAGGTGCGGTAAACGACCGCAGCGCGAAGGCTACCGAAGATTATGTGTGGGCCTTGCGGGATATTAATTTTGAAGTAAAGACTGGGGAGGTATTAGGAATTATTGGTAAAAACGGCGCTGGTAAAACCACTTTATTAAAAATATTATCCAGGGTAACTTCTCCTACTACCGGGAGTATTAAAACCATGGGACGTATTGCTTCTTTGTTGGAAGTGGGTACCGGGTTTCACGGGGAATTAACAGGTAGGGAAAATATCTTTATGAACGGCGCCATTTTGGGAATGACCAAAAATGAAATTAAAAGCAAACTGGATGAAATTATAGATTTTTCCGGTTGTGAAATGTATATAGACACGCCTGTAAAACGCTACAGCAGCGGGATGACGGTACGCCTTGGTTTTGCCGTGGCCGCGCATTTGGAACCGGAAATCCTGGTGGTAGATGAGGTGTTGGCCGTGGGCGATGCCGAATTCCAGAAAAAAGCCATCGGAAAGATGAAGGATCTATCACAGGGGCAGGGTAGGACCGTGTTGTTTGTGAGCCATAATATGGCAAGTGTGAAGAGTTTGTGCACGAGGGGAATTCTTTTAGAAAATGGAGAACTGATTCATTCAGGTGATGTAAATTCTACTTTAGATAAATATCTAAATAACGAGTTAGAAAACGGTCATTATTATGAAAATTCAAAATTTTCTAAAGATAATAAGCCTTTTATAAGCAAGGTTGAAGTTATTACAAGTTTGAGAAATGGAATTCACGAATTTAACAAAGATTTATTGATTAGAATTGAGGTGTTTTCTAATAAAAAAGTCAGAGATCCTGCAATTTCTTTTCAGATATTGAATAGAGATAATATTCCTGTTTTACATGAACTTAATCTAAATTCTGAAAATGAATTTTGTCAGGAAAGAGGCAGCTTTAGATTAACATCTTTAATTAAAAATATTAAGTTATATCAAGGTCAATATAAACTGAATGTATATTTTGCTGACAATTTTTCAAAGAATAAATTAGATACCGTAATTGAAAATTGCAGTTTTGAAATTATTAATGAAAATAAAAGACCTTACTATTGGCAAATGGGATCTGCTATTTACAAAGAAAACAATACGAAATGGGAAATAAGTAAAATTAATGAGTGAGATTAAAAGTCCCCTGAAACCAAAAGAGGGTAAAGTATTATTGTTAGATCGATTCACTTCAAGACAAATCATCGAAGCTTATAAAGAGCAGGGTTTAAATGTTGATAGGTTTTTTTCTAAGGAATATATAGAACTCTATAAATGTGTATCAACTGGATACAGGTTTTATTATCCACCTTCCATAATAGGAGATTCTGAATTCTATAAAGAATTATCAAAAACAAGAAAAAACTATTATTCTGAAAGGTGGGAGCATAAAAAGAGTTTAAATTTTATTGAGGAAGGGGATAAAGTCCTTGAAATTGGTTCCGGTTTTGGAATTTTTTTGCAAATGTTAAAAGACAGGCAAATAAATGCGAATGGTATTGAGCTAAATAAGCATGCTGTAAATCATTGTAAGAATATCAATCTTAAGGTTGAAGGAATTCTTATCGAGGATATTGTTAATGATTATAAAGAAAATTATGATGTAGTTTGTTCCTTTCAGGTCTTGGAACATATTTATGATGTTCACAATTTTATAAAAAATCAATTGAAAACATTAAAAAAAGGAGGGAAGTTGATTGTTGGCGTTCCGAATAACAATCCCTATCTTTTCATTAATGACAAGTATCATACTTTAAATTTACCTCCACATCATGCCGGACTCTGGAATAAAGAGTCTTTATTTTCATTAGAGAGAGTTTTCAACCTGAAAGTTGATAAGATGATATTTGAACCGTTGTCATTGTCCTATGATTATTTTATTGAATTTAATTTGAATAAAATTAAGCATAAAAAAGTGCGAAATATTTTAAAAAAACAAGAAAGAAAATATAGACATATCTTTTGTAAGGTATTGTCAAAATTTATTAACGGTAGGAATATACTAGTAGTTTATAAAAAATTATGAATAACCAATTTATCGATATAAAATTAAATCATGAAAACTTAGATAGATATGTTATTCGGACGGCAATTTTTGAAGCCATAAAAAATAATTTAAGCAATTTTTCTGGTGAACTTTTAGACGTAGGATGTGGTAAAATGCCTTATAAAGAGTATATTCTAAAAAATTCGGGCGTAAAAAAATATGTTGGTTTGGATATAGAATCGGCATTAATTTATGATAAGAACTGCACTCCGGATTATAATTGGGATGGAAGCAAAATGCCATTTGAGGAAAATTCTTTTGATTGTGCTTTTGCTACAGAAGTTTTAGAACATTGCCCTGAACCAGAAGTTGTTTTAAAGGAAGTTTTAAGAGTTTTAAAACCAGGTGGACCTTTGTTTTTTACTGTTCCTTTTTTATGGAATTTGCATGAGGTTCCAAATGATGAATATAGATATACCCCATTTGCTTTGAAGCGACATCTTATTAATTCTGGATTTAAAAGTATTGAAATTAAAGCTACAGGTGGATGGCATGCCTCCATGGCGCAAATGCTTGGTTTATGGGTTAGAAGAAGTCCAATGCCTCAGTCAAAAAGGAAGTTTCTATCTGTGATCATAAACCCAATTATTAAATTTTTGATTAAAATTGATAAACCAGAACAGGTTACTTTTAAAGATGGACAAATGATTTCGGGTCTTTATGGTGTAGCTATAAAGTGAAATATTTAGTTTTATATCAAATAGCCAGGATTGATGAATAGAACAAAAAATTTTATAGTTAAATGAACATTGCCTTATTATCTCCCAATCAAAATGCCTATTCAGAGACCTTTATTCAAGCACATAAAAATCTCTTAAAAGGAAAGGTGTATTTTTTTTACTCAGGCATATTACCTACCAAACTTGAAGGAGGTAATTTGATCAATTCACGCCGCTTAAGAATTTTAGATATTGTAAAAGGATATTTTAATCTTAACAGGTTTTCCTTGCCGGAAATTGCCTTACTTAATTCTTTTAAAAGAAACAAAATCGATGTTGTGTTGGCAGAATATGGAGATACTGCCCAAAAAATTCTGAAAATATGTAATGAATTAAAATTGCCACTAATTGTTCATTTTCACGGGTATGATGCTTCTATATTTGAATTAATAAAGAATAACAACAATTATAAAGAAGTTTTTGAAACTGCAGAATTTGTTGTGGTGGTTTCAAAAAAAATGTATCAGGATCTTTTAAATTTAGGGTGTCCTGAACAAAAACTTGTTTACAATGTCTGCAGTCCAAGGGATGAATTTTTCAAAGTACAGCCTAATTTTTCTAAACAGCAATTTATTGCTATTGGCAGATTTGCGGATAAAAAAGCACCCTATAATTTAATTCTTTCTTTTTTAAAGGTTATCGAGAAATTTCCTGAAGCAAAGTTGATCATGGCCGGTGATGGTCAACTGCTGGATACATGTAAGAATTTGGTTAAATACTATAGGCAGGAATCTAATATCAGTTTTGTAGGGGTGATAAGTCCTGAAAAATACAGGGAATATCTTTTAGAATCACTGGCATTTGTTCAACATTCTGTCACGGCTGAGAATGGGGATTCTGAAGGAACCCCCGTTGGTATTTTGGAGGCCAGTGCATCCGGTTTACCTGTAATTTCGACCAAACATGCCGGTATTCCTGATGTGATAAAAAATGGAAAAACGGGTTTATTGGTGGAAGAGCATGATGTAGATGGCATGGCTGAAAATATGATAAAACTTCTGGAAAATAATGAGCTTGCAAAAGTACTTGGAGCTAATGGTAAAAAACACATTAAGGATAATTTTACTTTAAAAAGACATATAGAGGTTTTGGATGGTTTGATTAAAAAAGCGGTTAAGTCTCATTCGAAAGCTTAAAAAAACCTGAGAGGTCTCCCTACTGCAATGTCATTTGAACACAATTTCTTTCTTATATTGCAGGTCTAAACCAGCTACCAATTGCAACCACTTGTCTCCATCATTATTCCTACTTATAACCGTGCACACCTGCTTGGGGAAACTTTGGATTCTTTAATGATGCAAACCTATTCAAATTGGGAATGTATTGTTGTAGATGATGGTTCTAATGATGCTACCAATGAGTTGATGAGGTTTTATTGTAAAAAGGATTCCAGGATTCAATATCATCACAGGCCAAAAAATCGGCCAAAAGGAGCGAATGCTTGCAGGAATTATGGTTTTACATTAGGTAAAGGTGAATTTGTGGAATGGTTTGATAGTGATGATATAATTGATCCAAACATTGTATCAAAAGCAATAGAGATCTTTAAGTTAAATAATAAATTGGACTTTGTTTTTTTTAATTACCAAGTGTTTGAGGGTATATTGAAGAACATAATCATTAAACAATTTAACAAAAGTGAAGACCCCTTCATAGATTATTTTCGAGGTAAAATTAATTTAGCAACTTCTTCAGTGCTTTGGAAAAAAAATGCTATCATTAACATTCAGTTCAACGAGCACTTGAAGAAATCACAAGAATTGAATTTTATTTTTCAATTATACAAGCAAGGATTTAATACTTTGGTAGGGTTTTACATTAATGAGAATGGATATTTTCTTCGTAAACACGGTAATTCAATAGTCACGAATTTTGAAAAAGCAGAACCTTGTTATTTGTATTCCAATATTTTTGTGAGAAATGAGATTTCAGAATATTTTTCTAAAACGCTTCATTCAGATGTTCAACATTACAACACATCTGATTTTCAGAAATCATTAAGAATATTTTTTAACAATACAGGATTTTTAAATTTTTTGAAAATATTTTTTAAAATTTCCGGTAAAAGTAAGTCCTTAGAAATTATTAAAACAAGGATTTTTATATATAAAATAGTCACTATTTTTTCATCCCGTGATCACCGGTTAAATCAAGCAATTAGCGATTTATATCTTGAAGAATTTCATTTAAACTTAGATTTATGAAGGCAATGGTAATTTATAATCATAAACTCATTTGCATATATGGCACAAGCAAATCCTTGTTTAAACAAGCAGATAAATTATTATATGTTTATTTAAATTATGCCTCCCCGAATAATCCAAAAGGAGTAATTGATATTTATAAGGCCCCACCAGTTATTCGAAAAAATGGAGTTTAATCAACTAAAAACATACGCAATTATATTAAACTACAACAGCGCCAGTGAAAGTGTTGCTTTGTTTAAAAATTTAGAAGAACAGCATTATAAATATCTAAAAATTTTAGTAATAGATAATAATTCCAGTGAAGAAGACCTACTCCAATTAACAGAAAATATCCCAGTCGGGAACTTAATTTTCAACAAAATAAATTTAGGATATGCCGGTGGAAATAATGTAGGGATAGAGATCGCTTTAAATGAGAAAGCAGATTATGTTTGGATATTAAATCCTGATATAAGAGTTGAAAGTCAAACCCTTCCCATACTCCTTAAAACAATTACGGCAGATAAAACCCTGGCAGCAATTGGTCCGAGGATTATTCAGAGGAATAACCCAGATAAAATATTTACTGATGGGGAAATGTTGGTAATGAACAAAAAATGTAGCACGATTCAAAAAAATTCGAACCTTGAAGTTTCACGGGTGCCGAAAAATATTGATTATGATATTGACTATATAGATGGTAGCAGTATTCTTTTAAATTGCAGGGCAATTAGAGAAATAGGAAAATTACCTGAGGAATATTTTTTGTATTTTGAGGAAACAGATTGGTGTTTTAAGGCAAATAAAAACAATTGGCGACTGGCAGTAAATTCGAACGCATCAGTTTATAATCTTACCAGTATAAAGAAATCTGTTTTTCATTATTATTTTATGCGTAATAAGTTGATGTTCAGCAAAAAATATCATCCGGATTTTATAAAGGTCAGGAATTATTATATAAAAGAGCTATTAGGAGAAGTGGGTTATAGGTTTAGAGGGAAATATTTTAAACCTTTTTTTAAAAGTAGGGTAAAAGGTTTAATTTCGGGGATAATAAAAACCGGTTTATACAAATGAAAGTTTTTCTCCAATTTAAAAAAGATTTAAATCCTTATTTGGCTCCTTAATAATCCACACTTGAAAACAATATTTTTTTTGGAATATAGAAATTATAACAAAAAATAGTTATGATTTCTATAAAAATGCTAACAAAAATATTTTAATTTTTTCTTTCACTTTAGAAAAGTAATATTTAAAGAGATTAAAAAAATTAAAATATTCTCCTTTTAAAATCAATTTGTAATATTTTAATGGGAGTGAAAATTTGTGGTGATCAAATATATTCCATCTTTCAGGGAAATAATCATTCTCATTTGTACATAAACCATGCTTTCCCCTGAAATTTTTTGAAGGTCTTATAATTTTTGATTCTTTTTTTTCACCTAACCAGGCCATCCACCATGAAAATGTTGAGTTGCTAATTATAAAATCATTACACTGGGTTGCAAAAGCTAATTGTTCTATTGGGGTAAGGTTTGTAAGAAATACAGAATTTGGAAGGAAGGAGAAATGATATTTGCAGTAAGAAATGTCATCACTTGAAAAAACCAAATTCCGTTCTTTCCAATCTGGGAAATTTTCAATTATTGCCCCTAAGTAATATTTATATGACAATTGGTAAAACCATGGATGATGAACAAAATCTCCTCGTCTTACTGAAATCATAATGTTTTGAGCGTTCTTAATCAAGCTATTTTTCTCTTTTAAGGAGGTTAAAAATTGCTCTTTGAAAGTGAATATTTTTTTTGTAAAAACTATATCGAAATATTTTTCCGATTGTAGATAACCAAATAAGTCATAATTACCTTCTTCTAAATTCCAGTTGTAATAATGATAATATTTTTCAGTAATTCGTTCAAAGCTTTCAATTTTTCCATGAAGGAAATTATAATCAAAATAATCCTCATATTCCCAGATAGGAAATATATAGTTATGATGATACTTTTTGGCAAGACCTATAGTTGAAGCAATCTGGAATAATTGATTTCCTATATTTCCTTTTTTTCCAAGTCTAGAATAGGTGATCATAAGCTGTAAATAATACTTTAATAGTTATAATTTCATATTAGACTATCCAACTCTTGAAATTATTTTTGAAAGTAGCACAATTTAGATTAAGAGGGTAAGAAAATTGAAAAAGAATATTTGTAAGCTACCGGTAGATTTTAAAAATTTTTGTATATCCGGAATATTTCCTAATTATCGGAAATATTCCTATATTTGAATGAATTTAAATGGATTAAAGATGGATATATTTTCTTTTGGAGTTCACTTTACCGATGAAAAAAGCTGCCG